>Ga0123356_10000234_pt1 | contig 64081 bp, 47 predicted proteins | sample TergutEmb28metaG_2_FD_92546 | JGI IMG/M metagenome (GOLD analysis project Ga0123356, IMG submission 92546) | Embiratermes neotenicus P3 segment gut microbial communities from Petit-Saut dam, French Guiana - Emb289 P3 | ecosystem: Host-associated > Arthropoda: Insects > Digestive system > Gut ...
AGTTAAGAGAGCAGGTTTTTTAAAATGAAAAATTGGTTTTATGTAAAAATAATATATAATAAAAAGGAGGGGGGGGGGGGGGGCGTAAATCATTGATTTATAACGAGATATGGTAGTTAACATAAGGCAACCCATTGGCGCAACGCTACAGCCGCGCTGTCTATTTATCAGCCAGTTAACAAGAGATTTTGAACTTGTCGTAACCATTGAGTTAGAATCCGAAATCTGATTATGTGATTGTCATAGATTAACTACCTTGTTTACTACCTATTTATAATAATAAATTAACGGCTGAAAAAATGCAATTAATTTTTGATAATAAACAGTGGGGTCAACCCAACAATATTATGTGTGCCGGGAGAAAAGTGTAATATTACATTGCTTTTTACGGGAGAAAAGTGTATTTTAGGAGAGTGTTTTGCGGGAGAAAAGTGTAATTATACCCCTTAAATACTGGGAGAAAAATGTATAGAACAGCGATTAAAGCGTTAATCGAGTGGAAATTAAGCAAAATTAAAAAACCGCTCATATTTCTTGGAGCAAGACAAGTTGGAAAAACCTGGCTTCTTAAGGAGTTCGGGCGGACTGAATTTCGTCAAATGCTGTATATCAATTTTGAAGAGAAAGACGCTCCAAGAGAAATTTTTCAGGAAAACTTCAACATTGATAGAATCATTACACTGCTAAATGCTTACGGCGGTTTTAAAATCATACCGGAAGATACTCTGCTTGTTTTCGATGAAATTCAAACTGCGCCGCAGGGGATTACCGCATTAAAATATTTTTATGAAAACGCCCCGCAGTACAGAATAATTGCGGCAGGCTCTCTTTTGGGCGTAAATTTGCATCCGGAAGAATCTTTTCCCGTTGGTAAAGTTGATTTTTTAACGCTTCATCCACTTAGTTTCATAGAATTTCTGCTTGCTATGGGAGAAACGGCGCTTGTTGAATTAATGGAGAAACGCGATTTTGAATTAATTAACCCGTTCAGTTCAAAACTTATCAATTACCTCAGGTATTACATTTTTACAGGCGGAATGCCCGAAGCGGTATTAAGTTTTTCACAAAACAGAGACTGGAATGAGGTTCGTAAAATTCAAAAAAGTATTCTGAAATCTTACGAAAGCGATTTTTCAAAACACGCGCCCAAAGAAATTTTACCGCGTATCAATATGGTTTGGAAAAGCATTCCAACACAACTTGCGAAAGCGAATACGAAGTTTATTTATGGCGTTATTAAAGAGGGCGCGCGGGCAAAGGACTTTGAAATGGCTATCCAGTGGCTTACTGACGCCGGATTACTGCACAAGATTTACAATATTTCAAAACCCGCTCTGCCGCTTGCGGCCTATAGCGAATTGTCGGCTTTTAAACTTTTTCACAATGACGTCGGTTTGCTTGGAGCAATGACAAATCTAAGCGCAAAAACAATCGTTGAGGGCGACGCTGTATTTACTGAGTTTAAGGGTGCGCTGACCGAACAATTTGTTTTTCAGCAACTTATGCCAAATGAAGAGTTGTCTATTCATTATTTTTCTTTTGACAATAGCAAATATGAAATTGATTTTATCGTTCAGGGCGAAAATGATGAAATTATTCCGATTGAAGCAAAATCCGGTGAAAATCTCAGAGCGCGAAGTTTCAGGCTGTTTTGTGAAAAATTTCAACCCAAAACAGCTATTCGCACCTCTTTATCAAACTACCGCAAAGAGGAATGGATGATAAACGTACCATTGTATGTTATTGGACAATTCACATTGTGGTAACGAAAGTTTGCTTTATTGGATAAATCTCAACATTATCTTCAAAATATACAAAGACCATACGCTATTTTTAGAATATAATAGAAGCAAAAGCCATGCAGATAATTTATTTGAAGCAAGAGCAATAAAAGCCCAAACACAAGCGTAAGTTTCTATCTGTGGAGCAAAACTTGCTTTTTCAGTAAAGATTGCCTGAGCGCCTGCTGTCTCACCTGCCTTAATTATAACGGAGAACTTAGTGTAAGCCAACAGTAACCGTTTTGTTATAAAATAACTTATATTTATATATTCGCAAACGGTTACAGGTAAACAACAAAGGACAGGCAAGGACGAGAATGAATAAAAAATTAATTTTGGCGATATTCGGCGGGGTTCTTATTGCGGTTAACACAGGCTGCGACGGGCGCAAAGACGCTTCCGGACTGGGTACTCAGTTAAGTTACGAAGAGATACAAAAGCGCGCTGAGGAGTTTATCCCCTCTATAGGAAAACCTGGCGGTGAGATCGTTCTTTCTACCATATCTGATCCCAAGTCGTTTAATCCGATAACATCTACTGAAACAAGCACAACTTACTTTACAAGTCTTATGTATGAGGGGCTTCTCAGGACAAACGGCGTCACTTTAGAGGTGGAACCCAACATCGCGGAGCGCTATGAATCAAGCGAAGACGGATTGATATGGACTTTTTTTATAAGGCCGAATGTAGAGTGGTCTGACGGGGTGCCTTTAACTGCTTATGATGTAGAGTTCACTTTTAACGATTTGATCTATAACCGAGATGTTGTTCCAAACTCTTCGCGGGATATTTTTACTTTGGCCGGAAAACAGATCGACGTAAAGGCGCTTGACAGCACGAGAGTACAGTTCACGCTTCCTATTCCGTTTGCTCCGTTTCTCAACTCATTGAGTCAGGAGATTCTCCCCAAACATAAACACTCGGCGGCTGTGGCGGCTAAAACTTTTCCTACTTCTCTTTCAATAAGAACGCCGCCGGCCGATATGGTTGTAAACGGGCCATTTTTACTTGACAGTTATATTTCGTCCCAAAGAGTAATTTTCAGAAAAAATCCGAGATATTGGAAAAAAGACGGCGCGGGTAATAGTCTGCCTTATCTTAATAGACTTGTTTATACGATAGTCTCCGACCAGAACGCGGAGATGCTTAAATTTTTACAGGGAGAAACCGATTACTTTGCGGCTAAAGGCGAAGATTTTCCTGAACTTAAAAGAGCGGAGAGCGCAAGCGATTTTACCGTATACCGCCTTGGCCCTATGACCGGTTCAAGTTTTATGGTGTTTAACCAAAATCTAAGAGTGAACCCACAAACAGGCAAAACTTATGTGCCTCAGGCAAAACTTGACTGGTTCCGTAATGATAATTTCCGCAAAGCTATCGCGCATGTCGTTGACAAAGAAAATATGGTGCGCATCGCCATGAACGGGCTTGGTTATCCCCAATGGTCGTCTAAAACGCCGGCGGAAGGATATTTCTATAATCCTGACGTTGTGAAATATCATTACGACACAAACAAGGCGCGTGAGATTCTCGCGGAGGAAGGATTTAAAATCCCAACGCCTGGCAGCGGCGAGTTTTTGACAGATAAGAATGGTAATGTTGTAGAGTTCTCTTTAGTAACTAACAGCGGAAATAACGTAAGAATAAAAATTGCTGAGATCATACGCAAAGATCTTCAAGATCTTGGCATAAAGGTACACTTCCAGATTCTTGAGTTTAACAGCATAATTCAAAAACTTGATAATCCCCCGTTTGACTGGGACTGCATTCTCTTAGGTCTTACCGGAGGCGCGGAACCGCACTTCGGAAGGAACGTGTGGCACTCAAGCGGCGGACTTCACATGTGGTATCCGCGTCAAACCTCGCCCTCAACAACTTGGGAAGCGCGTATTGATACGATATTTGATCTCGGCGTTAAGGAGATGGACAGAGCGAAACGCAAGGAACTTTACGATGAATGGCAGGTTATAGCGTCAGAAAAGCAGCCGTTCATATATACGGTATTAGCGGAAAGAATTGAGTGCATTTGGAATAAATTCGGAAACGTTAATCCGAATATGAACAGCGGGTTGCTGCATAATTTGGAATATTGGTATGTTAAATAACATAATGCAAAATGCAGAAATAATAATGCAGAAATTATTTAGGATTTTTATGTTTTTATTTCTGCATTCTGCATTATTATTTTTGCATTGTACAGATAGGATATAAATGCGGGACGAATTAATACGGCGAATTCTGATTTCAATTCCACAGCTGCTGCTCATGTCGTTCATTACATTTTTGTTTATTGATCTCGCGCCGGGTGACGTTCTGGCGCAGTACCGTTTTGATCCCCGCATAAGTGAAGAATCGGTAAGAGAGATAGAAGCAAAATACCACTTCGACAAGCCTGTCATCGTACAGTATGGTCACTGGCTTTCACGAGCTGTTAGGGGTGATTTGGGTTACTCTTTCTCCCGTCAGGCTGAAGTTTCGAGCGTTATTTCAGAACGGCTGTTCAATACGTTTATACTGTCATTTTTTTCGATTATAATAACATGGTTAGTCGCCATTCCTCTTGGTATTTACGCGGCGGTAAAACAGTACTCATGGGGTGACAGGATTATGTCTGTTATCTCTTATTTGGGAATGTCTCTGCCCACTTTTTTTGTCGCTTTACTGCTTATGTTTTTTGTTTATCTGGGACGTGATCTTCCGCTTATTTCGCTTATCCCCACAAGCGGCATGATCTCCGCGAATCACGATCAGCTCAGTTTTTTCGGTAAATTAACCGACCGGACTCTGCACATGGTTGTCCCTGTAACGGTTCTCACTATCACAGCGCTTGCGGGTTTACAGAGGATAAGCCGCGGAAATATGCTTGAAGAGTTAAGAAAACAGTACGTGGTAACGGCGCGCGCCAAAGGTTTACCCGAAAATAAAGTCGTATACCGGCACGCGCTGCGCAACGCTCTGAATCCGCTCATAACACTTTTTGGCTTTGAGTTCAGCGCCCTTTTAAGCGGCGCCGCGCTGCTTGAAATAATAATGAACTGGCCGGGACTTGGAAGCCTCATGTTAAGCGCAGTCCAAACGCAGGATACTTTTCTTGTGATGGGCAGTCTTTTACTTGGCGGATTAATGCTTATATGCGGTAATCTGATTGCGGACATACTTCTTGTAATAGCTGATCCGAGAGTGCGAAGATGAAACTTTTTATTGACAAACGCGCCCGTCAAAAATTCTTTGCGCACCCGCTTGCGGTGGCGGGTCTTATAATACTGTGCGGATTATACTTTGTAATGATCTTCGCCGAGTTTATAGCCCCTTATCACTATGATAACCCAGACAGAAACAAATCGTATCAGCCGCCCTCTAAAGTTCATTTCTTTCACGATGGACGCTTTACATTACAGCCTGTCGTATATCCAAAATCCTACACTTTTAACGAAGTTTTTGAGCGCGTTTACATTGAGGATAAATCAAGACCTGCTAAAGTAACGCTGTTTGCAAAGGGCGATAAAGTGAAACTTTGGGGAGTCATACCTATCGAAAGACACCTTTTTGGACTTAAGGGAAACAGCGAAGACACACGCGTTTATCTTTTGGGCGCGGACGCGATGGGGCGCGATCTTTTTTCACGCATAGTTTACGGCTCGCGGGTCTCACTGTCTATCGGTTTTTTCGGCGTTTTTATCACCTGCATTCTGGGATTTCTAATTGGGGGCGCCGCGGGGTATTTTGGCGGGAAATTAGACTGGATTCTCATGCGCTTTGCGGAGTGTTTTATGTTAGTGCCCTCATTTTTTCTGATGCTCGCCTTAAGAAGCGCGTTTCCGATAAAACTTTCAAGCGTGCAGATATACTTTCTTATTGTAGTGATAATGAGTCTTATAGGGTGGGCGGGCTTTGCCCGTGTAATACGCGGAATGTCTCTCTCCATAGGGCAGAGGGATTTTGTTACGGCGGCTAAAGCGTCGGGCGCGTCTCATCTGCGGATTATCGTCCGTCATATACTGCCTCAAACAATGTCTTACGCGATTGTCTCCATGACGTTATCTATTCCGTCATACATTCTGGGAGAATCGGCGTTAAGCCTTATCGGGCTTGGGATTCAAGACCCTCACGCATCTTGGGGTAATTTATTGAGCGCGGCGATGAATCTCTCGCAAATTCAGCTCCATCCCTGGATTCTTTTACCGGGTATTTTTATTTTTCTGACAGTAATAGCCTTTAATTTCGTAGGCGACGGGCTGCGCGACGCTCTTGACCCAAATAGATAACGGTTATTCTTGATATTTCATTGTGAATGATTGTACAATATAATTATTGAAGACACGATTAAATATTGCGCCGCACCGTCCGATGACCTCACGCCTGTAGTGCAGTCTGATGGCGGTGCGGTGCACCGTGTTTATCGAGGCGTAAGCCAATATTTAATCATGTGATCTATAATGCAGAATATAAACATGGTCCGCATTATTATTTTTAAATTATACAACTGGGATTAATTAAAAAATATGGCAACCATTTTCATGGTAGATACGAAGTGTTACGTATGCGGTAAAAATAGCCGTTTCCCCCAGTCCGGCCCTATTATGGACAACGGTACATCCCGGGATTTGGACGGAAGACCATCAGGAATGGGACGCTCAAACATCTATATGAGAGTTCAGCGCTGTGTGCATTGCGGCTATTGCAGCCTTGAGGTGTCACAAGGCCATGAATCGTACCCCGACATAGTCAACAGCGCCGCTTATAAAGCGATGCTTTACAGTAAGGAACAATCGGAAACCGCAAATTCGTATCTTTGCTGCTCGCTTCTTCTAAGGTATTCAGAGAGCTGGTCGGAAGTAGGATGGGGCGCTCTGCACGCAGCGTGGATCTGTGACGACAACAAATACGAAGAAAGCGCCCTGCGGTGCAGAAAACTCGCGCTTGATTTTTTTACCAAAACACGGGAAAGCGGCGCCGCGTTTGCGGATTCTAAAAACGAAGAAGAGGTTTTACTTATTGATATTTTACGCCGTCTTGGAGAATTTGAAAAAGCGGGCAAAATATGTATGGAAATGCTTGGCAAAATAGATAACGGTGATATAGATGATGATACTGCGGAAATAATTTTAAACTATGAAAAACATCTGATAGAAAAACAGGATGTTAAGTGCCATACTTTTGAGCAGGCTCAGGAGATGGATGAAAATCAGTCTTGATGAAATACCCAAAACAGCGCCTTAGTTTGTTGATGTTCATCCAGTTCTTTGTGGGCGGCGCTACCCAGCCGGTCATGAGCTTGTATCTTAAAGGTCATCTTGGACTAAGCGGAACCGAAGTTGGCCTTATAATGGGGCTCTCGGCTATCGGTTCCATTATCTCGCCCATACTCATGACCTTTATTGCCGATAGAGTAATATCATCGGAAAAGTTAATGAGCATACTGCATATAATGGCCGGAACGAGTATGCTTGTTTTCGCTGCGCAAACTGAGTTCTCTTCTGTCGTGTTTCTGTACATAGTTTACAATTTGATGATAACTCCAACTTACGCGCTGACAAACGCGATTACATTTCATCACAGTCCATCTAAGGGTAATAATTTTGGTAACATACGGGTTTGGGGGACAATCGGATGGATCTCTATCGCGTGGTTTTTTAGTTTTGTGATACTGCAAAAAGATACGTCAGCTTATAACGTAAGTCAACTGCCGCTTCTGCTCTCGGTATCCGCGATTACCTCTTTTATTTTAAGCGCGTACTGTCTTACTATCCCAAGCAGTCTGACTCAGGAACGTAAAAGTGAAAAACGCGCGTTTTTTCCGGTTGATTCACTTAGAGTTATGATGAAACCGCAGGTTCTTACGCTTACGCTCACAGCCGCCGCCGTAACGTTTATCGACCGTTTTTACGCGGTGGGCACCGCGCCATTTCTCAAACAGATCGGCTTCAGCGAAAAGAGTATTATGCCCGCTATGAGTCTTGGACAGTTACCGGAAATTTTTGCGATGGGGCTTCTTGGGTACATTTTAAAACGGTGGGGTATGAAAAAAGTTCTTATAGCGGGAATGTGCATGGAGATCTTCCGCTTTGGAGCCTGCGCGTTTGGGAACAGCAATCTGATTGTCTACACAAGTTTGAGCGTGCACGGTCTCGCGTACACTTTTATATTCATAACCGCGATTATAAGCCTTGACAGTTTTTGCAATAAACATGAGCGCACAGGAGTGCATCAACTTTTCTCCGTAATTACAGGAGGAATAGGCGGATTTCTTGGCAGTTATACGGCGGGTAAAATAACCGACTATTTCAGCGACAGCACTGGAATCGTACATTACGAAGCTTACTGGATGGTACCGTTTTTACTGTCGGTTTTTGTTTTAGGATTACTTGTGCTTTTTGTTGAGGATGCGAAACGGCCTGTGCCTGTTGATGTGCGGGCGGAGAAAGTTCCGCAGGAAGATACTGTCAGTAAAACTACTTGAAAAATGACAGGTTCTAAGATTCCTGTTTTTTCGTCAGCGGGAACATCTGAAAATTGATATTGTAAACCGTTTCGCTCTCTTTGTCGTCATCCACAATACGGCGTACTCTGTCATTGAATTCGCCTATCTCCTGAACGATCTGTTCATAGGCATTACGGGAAATTCCGATTGTCATGTTTGATATATAGCGTTCATCTCTTTTAAAAACGTCAAGAGCTCTCATTCCAAGCTCACAAAACTGTTTATTTACATTACGTATACTGTTGGATATCGCCTCAGGCCCTGTAGTTATAGCCGGATTGCTTTGGTGATATTTACCCTTTTTTTTGACGATAAATCCGAGCTTCAGTAAAAGCTCAACACTGTCCTGAGCCTCTTTTTTAGTTATTGGCGGACTGAGACTTAAAGCGAGCCTTTCATAGTCATCCCCCCAGTTGATAAGGCAGACAAGCTCTCTGATAGCGGTGTTGTACCATTTTGCATAGTACTCATGATGATCTTCCGGTACAACTTGGGTTTTTACTTTTTGCCGCAGTTTGCGCAGCTGTTCAAGGTAAAGTTCCGCTTCCTGCGGAGTTTTACTTTGATTATAATGTACAAGCGTATTAAAAAAAACCGCGTCCTTGTCGGTGAGACCAAGCCCTTTCACAAACGCGGGAATTGTGCGCTGAGTCAGGTTACGCCTGCCCTCTACTACCTCCTGATAAAGAGAAGGCGATGAGAGACCCGCTTTACGGCAAAAATAACGGCTTGAAAAAAAAGAACTCGTTCGTTTCTTCTCTTCAAAGAAATCTTTCAAAAATTCACGGTAATTTTCGTAATGTTCTATTCGTTTCATATCAATAATAACTTACATTTCAAACCGTCCAAAACGCAAGTAAGTACTGATAAATACTCATAAACACTGATACAAAATGTACTTTTTGTGAGTACAGCGGGTTTTTAAATTTTTTGTATTTTAATCATATTGGTATTTCCCGAAACGCCTACCGGAACACCCGCGGCAATAACTACAAGATCTCCCTTTTTTACAGCTCCGGCTTTAAGCGCGCATTCGGCCGCGTGCGCGATAAGATCATCGGTATTATCCTTTTCCGCAGCGAGTACCGGTATAACACCCCAGCTCAGCGCAAGCCGCAGATAAGTTTTTTGCGATGTAGTAGCGCCCACAATGGGTACAAGCGGCCTGAAACGGCTGATTTTCCGCGCCGTTGTTCCGGAAAATGTAACGGTTATAATAGCCTTAGCGTTTAAATCGTGCGCGGCGTTGGCAGCCGAGTGGGATATTGCGTCAATTATGCAATCTACATCTACTTTAAGGTCATAGAACCTCTTCTTATAATTAATAGCTTTTTCTGTCTGTCTGATAATTTTGGCCATTGTATTGAGGGTTTCAACCGGATATTTACCCACAGCGGTTTCGCCGCTGAGCATAGTCGCGGATGTTCCGTCATAAATAGCGTTGGCGACGTCGCTTATTTCGGCACGTGTAGGACGCGGGTTGGTAATCATAGATTCAAGCATCTGTGTAGCTGTTATAACAACTTTACCCGCCTTATAGCAGCGTTTAATCAATCTCTTTTGGATGCCAGGCAGCTCCTCAAATGGAATCTCAATGCCCATATCACCGCGCGCCACCATTATGCCGTCACTCACCGCTATAATGGAATCCATATTATTTACGCCCTGGCGGTTTTCTATTTTACTTATGATAGCCGCGTCAGTTCCGCCGGCAGTTTTTAAAAAGCGGCGTACAGTCTCAACATCATCACTGCCGCGCACAAAACTCAACGCGATCCAGTCTACACCCTGGGAAGCGCCAAAAGCAAGATCTTTTTTGTCAACTTCCGAAAGGTACTCCATATCGATATTAATATCAGGAAAATTGAGAGATTTGCGGTTAGATAAAATCCCGCCCACTATTATCTTTGTTAAAATTTCTTTTTTGCTTACATTTTCGGCACGCAATTCTATATTGCCGTCGTCAGCTAATATCTGATCTCCCTTTTTGAGATATTTGTGTAAATCAGGAAAAGTTATCCCAACTTGTGTATTATCGCCATCAATATCTGCGGTTGTCAAAATAAATTTACCGCCCTCTTTTAACTCAACGCGCCCATCTTTAAAAGTTTTTACTCTGACCTCAGGCCCCTTGGTGTCAAGCAGTATGGCGACAGATTCCCCAAGCTCCTCACGAATCTCTTTAACCATTGCGATTCTTTTGGCTTGTTCCTCATGTGTGCCATGCGACATATTAATGCGCGCAACGTTCATTCCCGCTTTCACCATTTTTTTTAAAACAGCGGCGCTGTCGGTTGCCGGGCCTAGCGTACAGACTATTTTTGTTTTTTGGGGTAACATAAATCCTCCGGTTTCAACCGAGGTTACAGAGCTTACACTCATAAATTGGGTACGAATCATAAATTATATCTTGGAGTTAACTAAGTGTCCGTTTTTTATAAGTAATACCAATTATAAAATAGTTTCCATCCAATACCGTCATATATTACTTTAATTTAGAGGTTGTTTATTTATATAATCTATATAAATAATATACGCGCAAAACCTAAACTAACTTTTAGGGGTTGACCAATGGCCAATCTAAAAAAATCTTCGTTGAACTCTGACGGATTGTCATTCCATTCTTTAAATGTAAAGAATCCAGTGCACAAAAAAACATGCACTGTTTATAATTGTATATCCCGCATTTTGTACAGATGGTATAAATATCTTTGCTTTGCGGCACTACTCTTCTGCGTTTGCACGCAGACGCCTGATAATTGCGGTGACTATGAGCGTGTTGATTACAAGACACAGTTTTGTTATGACGGCAAAGCGGTTCCTAAATGCGCAGGTAATAAATACGACCCGTCTGTAGAGAAGTGCGCTGATGACAACAGCAAGGTTGAAGAGAGATGTATTAATGGTAAATACGCTAAATCTGGTGAGCCCTGCATAACAGCATTTACGGTAAGATTTGATACAGACGGCGGGACTCCTGAAACGGTATCGCCAGTTACTGTTGACAGCGGTAAAACGATGGGTTCTAAGTTTCCCGAAGATCCGAAAAAAACAGGTCTTATATTTGATGGATGGTTTCATAATGATAAGAAATACGATTCATCAACGGTAATCACAGAAAATGTAACGATAAAAGCTAAATTTAAACTGAAACAATTTACTGTGAAATTTGACACAGACGGCGGAACTCCTGAAACGATTTCATCTGTTACTGTTGATACCGGTAAAACTATGGGTGAGAAATTACCATCAAATCCAACGAAAATGGGTTATAATTTTGATGGTTGGTTTCATAATGATAAACAGTACGATTCATCGACAGTAATTATCGAAGACGTAACGCTAAAAGCTAAATATCTGGTTAAAAGATTTACAGTGCAATTTGACACCGACGGCGGGTCTCCGTCTTCAATTGAACCTATTACTGTTGATACAGGTAAAACTCTTGGAGATAATTTACCTTCAAGCCCAACAAAAACGGGTTTTTCGTTTGACGGTTGGTATTATGCGGATGGAGCGTCATATTATACTACGTCAACTCCAATCACCAGAAACGTAACGCTTAGAGCGCAATGGACAACGGGAGGAACATCTACCACCAAGTACACGCTTACGATAAATAGTGACCCTGCTGACGGCGGTACAGTTAATCCGACCAGTGGACAAGAGTATACGTTGGGTTCGGAAGTTACCGTAACTGCAACACCAAATACGGGTTATAATTTTGTTGGTTGGTCTGGAGCGTCAGATTCTAAAGAAAATGAAGTGAAAATTAAAATGGATGACAACAAAACGCTTACAGCCAAGTGGATGATAGAAATAACAAATACGATTACACCGGATATTACCGAACAACCGGCAAGCGGTACTGTAATAGAGGGTACACCTTATAACATATTCGTAAAGGCAAATATAACTGACGGCGGTAAGCTGAGTTATCAGTGGTACAGCAATACGATTGAGAGCAACAACGGTGGTTCGATAATCAATGGTGCAACAGACTCGTCATACACCGTATCTACATCTGTAGTTGGGACTACCTATTACTATGTAATAATAACCAACACGAACAACTTGGTAAACGGTACCAAAGAGGCAATAGTCAGAAGCGCTGTAGCAACGGTAAAAGTAGACCCCCTTCCAATAGTTCACGCTGAGAAGCCTGATATCATCACGCAGCCAACAATCGCTACGGGTACGGTAACTGTAGGCCCCTCAGATATCACTATATCCGTAAGCTCAAACGTATCTGATGGCGGTACGTTGAGCTATCAATGGTACAGTAACACTATAGCAAGCAATAGCGATGGTACGGCAATCAGCGGAGCGACAAATTCGTCTTATAAAATACCGACAAATACGACAGGAATATATCATTATTATGTGGAAGTGACAAACACAAACAACAGTGTCAACGGTAATACAACAGCCAAGGCTGCGAGCGATATCGTTACTATTACAGTGACGGTACCGCCGGATAGACATTTTAATCCTGATCCTAAAATAACGTATTCTTACTTTATTGATGATAGAGATGGTAAAAATCAAATGTATTTAACGGTAGAAATAGGTGGTAAGACTTGGATGGCGGAAAACCTCAATTATAAGACAGATGATAGTAAGTGTTACGCCTATTACGATACAAATATAGGTGATTCCTATTGTGATAAATATGGCAGGTTGTATCCTTCGAGCGCCAAGGATGCTTGTCCTACTGGATGGCACTTATCTACTAATGAAGATTGGAGCAATTTGATCTCTGTTGTTGGTGGAGAAGAGATAGCCGGTGCAATGCTTAAATCAAAAGTTGGTTGGTACGATTTTGAGGGGAATAGTAGCGGTAATGGTACGGACAACTTTGGATTTTCGGCCTTGCCGAGCGGCGGAGGCTGGGATGGCATGTTCGGCGGTATCGGCGAGGAGGGCTACTGGTGGAGCAGCACGCAGAGCCGGAATATGGGATATAGCGATTACATAGGCGAATACACCCAAACACACGAAAAAGATTTGTTCAGCTTGCGTTGTGTTAAGGATGCGCAACAGTAAGGGAGCGTCTGAAAGAGCGCATAATATAATATTGCAACGCCATCAACCGCATTGATAAGCTAATCATTGGCAGACTCGTGCGCGATTGGCTCATATCTAAGATTACGTAAAATCTGAAAGGTTTTGGCTTAATTTTACGCAAATCTGAAAAAAAAACTATTATATTGATTATAATACTATAGAACACATAATTCATATTGCATTGGGAGGAATTATGAAATCAACGGTAAAAAATTGGTTTGCGGCACACATGCTCATGAGCGCGATTTTACTGATCTGTATTATCGCAGCCTCAGGCAGCGCCGGTACAAAGCAAGTGGAAAAACTTAATCGCGGACTTATCGCTGTTCGGCAGAGTAATGGCTATTACCTGTCTTGGCGTCTTTTGGCGAATGAGCCGTATGAGACAGGCTTCAATGTTTATCGCGGACAATCACAAACACCGCTGAATAGTACGCCTATCGCACCGGCAGCTAACGGGACAGGCGGCGGGACGAATTACTTTCACACCGTAACGCAGCACAACGATCTCTATACGGTGCGGGCAGTTATAGACGGGGTTGAGCAGTCGGCGAGCGAGCCGGCGCTGATCATCACCAGAACAGAGGGACCAAACGCAAATGCCGGGTATTTCGATATCCCTCTCATGCGACCCGATCGAGGCCCTCACGGCGGGACTTACACTCCCAACGATGGCAGCGTTGGTGATCTGACGGGAAACGGTGTGTATGATATTGTGCTCAAGTGGGATCCGTCAAATGCCAAGGACAATGCTCATGACGGGATTACTGACAACGTAATAATCGATGCTTACACGCTTGCTGGTACTCGTTTGTGGCGTATTGATTTAGGTCAGAACATCAGAGCCGGCGCTCATTATACACAATTCATGGTCTACGATTTTGATGGTTGCGGCAAAGCCGAGGTAATTATGAAAACTGCAGAGGGCACAAGAGACGGTACTGGAGATTTTATCAGAATGGGACCGGCAGCAACCGCCAACCACAACGCTATCCACCGTAATTCAAGCGGCTACGTCCTTGCGGGACCGGAGTATATTACGGTCTTTGACGGTCAGACTGGGCGTGAACTTGCCACAGCTGACTACTGGCCGGCAAGGGGGACAGTCAGCAGTTGGGGCGACAACTACGGTAATCGGGTTGACCGTTTCAATGCTGTCGTAGCTTATTTGGACGGCGAACGCCCAACGGCGGTATTCCAACGCGGCTACTACACACGTATGACATTCGCGGCATGGGACTGGCGCGACGGACAGTTGACGCAGCGGTGGAGATTCGACTCAAACACCTCTGGTAACAGTACATATGCAGGTCAGGGTAATCACAGCCTTAGCGTCGCCGATGTTGACAACAGTGGAAGACATTCTATAATCACTGGTTCTGCGGTTATAAAGTACGATGGCACGGGATTTCACACAAAGGGCTATGGTCACGGAGATGCGCTGCATGTTACGCACATGATAAAGGGAAATCCAATTCCGCAAATATTCATGGTACACGAAACCGGAAACATTGGAGCCTCTCTTAGGCATGCGAATAACGGTGATGTGATCTTTGCCAGAAATATTAGCGGCGATGTGGGCCGTGGGGTTGCCGCAGAACTCGATCCCGCCGTACCCGGATTTAAATTTTGGTCGTCAGGCGAAAACGGGCTTTACAATATATCGGGAACATCAGGGACAAGAGTCGGAAATATCCCATCCATACCGAACAATGGCGACACCTACAATTTCGTGATATGGTGGAGCGGCCGCCTCAGCCGCGAGTTGCTTGATCGCACTATGATCAACAGGTGGAATATAAGCAGCAACTCTAACGACCGTCTGTTGACAGCGAGTGGCGTAACCTCCAACAACGGTGACAAACGAACCCCCGTCTTGACAGCAGACATTTTCGGCGACTGGCGCGAAGAGGTGATATGGGCAACAGCCGACGGCACCGCGCTCAGAATCTACACAACGACAATGCCAACAACTCACCGCCTTGTGACCATGATGCACGACCCAACTTACAGAGTAGCAGTCGCATGGCAAAACTCATCATACAATCAGCCGCCGCATCCTGGATACTACATAGCCAGTGATATGGAGTTTCCGCCTCCGGTGCTTGACGTTGAGGTAATCGGCAGCAATAACGGCGGCGGACTCACATCAATCGCAATTGACAAATCAAAAAGCGTAAACAGCACGATGAGAGTTGTATCCGCAGGTAATAATCTCAGAATCAGCTATGCTATAAAAAACAGGGAAAACGTGAGGGCGGATCTGTTTGACATTAAGGGAAACCGCGTCAGAACATTAATCAACACGACAAAAGGCGCGGGAGCATATCAGGAAAATATATCGGTTGACGGATTAGCGGCAGGGATGTATGTCGTAAAATTAAATGCCGGCAGGCAGACGCTGCGGGAAAAGGTACTATTGACACGATAATGGAAACAGGTAAACGATTTCGCTTTAATTTTATAATAGCTTTCATCATCGTATTGCTGCCATTTTTAGCCGCGGCGCCGCGCATATCCGGCGCTTGCGGAAATTTGGGCTTAACTGTTCACGCGCAGGCAATAATAGTTGGTCTGTCTCAGGAGTATGTTGACACCACAGTAATGCGCGCGCTTTACATCCTCAACGAGGCGCAGTCATTTTCTGGTATGAATAACAATCAGGAAAATGCCATCAATCAGGCTAAGGCTGTTCTCAACCGGCTAAGACGGGAAGCTAAGGGTGACCCTAATGAAAAGTATGCTCTGTGGAAAATAAGCGAGGTTGAATATCAGATTAATTTTGAGGAAGAGGAAGTACGAAAAATAGCGGCGGAGAGACGGCTTCTGACCTCAAATCAGCTTGTGGTTGAATACAATGCCGAAGTTGGCAAAGAGCGCCCCGATTTCGCAAAACTGCGCGGACTTCATAGACGAATGATGGAAGTTGACGTACGTCAGGCGAACAGGCTGTCGGACTCATACAACAAGCGCTACCGGCATATTTCCCGCGAAGCGATGGCCTCCCTTGAAAAAGCTATAAACGCAAATGATCTTGTATTGGCAAAAAAAGAGTTGGAGTACTGCGAAAAGAATAAAAACTTTTTAATGATAAACGACTCGCACTTAGCCGTACACAAACAACGCATCGAAAAAATGGGAAACTCCGAGCAAGAGGCGCGGAGTATTGCCGCTCAACTTGACGCCGGAGAGAGAGCCATGCGGGAGTTCAAACTCTCAGAGAGCCGCGCAACCCTTACTATGGCAAAAAACCGCATAAACGACATTAAGGATATTTTGCCCCAAAAAGAAGCATCCGCCCTCTCTGTACGGGCAAAGAGAGCGGTACGCGCTCTTGACAACCGCGAAGACTCTCTTGTAAACGTATTAATGGAAGTGCTTAACACGCAGGGGCATGAGGCGGCAATCGAATATTTCAACGATGTGCTTCAAAAACGTATGAATCTCTCTAATGAGCGCGCTTCCATTATTGATCAAACCATACTGCGTACCGGAACGGTTAAGGCTCCAAGCGGCAGTCCGATAATAGTAGAGGATTTCACTTTAGATCAACCTGACAAATCACATGTATTCACCGATATGCAGCAAACAGCAAGAGTAAGAGCGCAGGCGAGAGCCGACAGTTTAAAAACCGTCGCTTTACAAATCAGTATAGAGATTTATCTGCTGTTTGATAGAAACAAGCCGAAAGACGCGGTGATGCTTTTTGCAAAAGAGCGGCCGTTTCTATTATCAGCCATGCCTAAAAACTCCTTTGAGCTGCTTCAGCGCTGTGCGGCTCAGGCACGAAACGCGCACACCGGCAAAGGCCAAAAAGTCGACAAAAATACTCATAGAGCGCAAGTGACGTCCGGCTTGATTTACGCCCTTATCGAAACAAATAAAACAAAAGACGCGCGGGAGCGTTTTCAAAAAAACAGAAGAGCGCTGAACAGACATTTGGACAGAGAAGCGTTTGAGATGCTTGAACTCACAGTCAATTCCCTTTCCAAAGGATAGTCTTAAACTATTTTATTTATTAAAGACACGATTAAACATTGCGCCATACCGCCCTCAGACTGCACTACAGCCGTGAGGTCTTCGGACAGTACGGCACAATATTTAATCGTGTGATCTATAGTCTGCTTGGTTTATTTACAGCTTTATGAGTATGCAGATACTATACAGAAAGGAAAAATAATGAAAGAGAAAATAACCGCAGCCCTATCAACAGAATTACAAGGGCAGTTAAGTGCGGAAGATATTGAAAAAGCTATTGAGATTCCGCCTTCAGATAATTTGGGCGATTACGCTTTCCCATGCTTTGGCCTTGCCAAAGTATTAAAAAAGAATCCGATGCAAATAGCTTCTCAGTTAAAAGAAAAGCTTATCTCTCTTGATGGAATAAAGGTAGAGACTACTGGTGGATATCTTAATTTTTTTATTGATAAAGAACAATTAGCGTCATCTACAATAAGTCTATCATCACAGGAAACTTTCGGCAGACAGAACAAAGGTCAGCGGGTCGTAATTGAGTTTGCCTCTCCTAATACCAATAAACCTCTTCACCTTGGACATCTTCGCAATATGTCAATAGGCGACAGCATCTCCCGTATTCTCTCTTTTTGCGGATGCAACGTAACTAAAACAAGTATAAATAATGACCGCGGCGTTCATATATGTAAATCAATGCTTGCCTATCAGCGCAAAGGTAACGGCGCAACACCCGAAAACAGTAAAATTAAATCAGACCATTTTGTAGGCGATTACTATGTACTTTTTAACAGCGAATCAAAAGAGAATCCATCATGGAGCGAAGACGCTCAGCAGATGCTCTTAAAATGGGAGAACGGTGATAAGCAGATACTTGAATTGTGGAAAACTATGAATGAGTGGGCGCTCACCGGCTTTAGAGAGACATATAAACTTTTTGGTATTTCTTTCGACAAAGAATACTATGAAAGTGATATCTACAAAAATGGTAAAGAAATAGTTGAGGATGGTCTTAATAGAAAAATCTTTACCAAGAGAGAAGACGGAGCGGTTTTCGTTGATTTGGAACAGGAGAAACTCGGTGAAAAAGTGCTTCTGCGGCCTGACGGTACAAGCGTTTACATTGTGCAAGATTTGTATTTAGCGCTTCTTAAGGATAAAGAGTTCAAATACGACCGTTCTTTTTATGTAGTCGGCAACGAACAGGATTATCATTTCAATGTACTTATAGCAATTTTCAAAAAACTTGGATTAGACGCCGCCGATAAAATGAAACACCTCTCCTACGGCATGGTAGAACTGCCTGAAGGCAAGATGAAATCAAGAGAGGGGACTGTAGTAGACGCCGATGATCTTATTAAAGAAACCGCGTCACTTGCCAAACAGGAAGTAGCCGCAAGATATCAACTGACTGAAGAGCAGATTGACGAAAGAAGTTTGAAAATCGCGCTTGCGGCGATTAAATATCAATTGCTTAAAGTTGACATTACAAAAACAATGATCTTTGATCCTAAAAAAGCGATCTCTTTTGAAGGCGATACCGGCCCATATCTTCTCTACAGTTACGCCCGCGCCTCATCTATCTTGCGCAAGGCGGCAAAACTTGAAGCTCCGATTGTCCCAAAACTTGAACAGGGTGAAATAAAACTTGTGAAGAAAACCGCGTTCTTTCCCACAGCGGTCAATTTCGCTTATGAGCGGCTTTCACCCTCCGTTATAGCAAATTACGCTTTTGAACTGGCGCAGTGTTTCAACGAATTTTACCACAGTCATCAGGTAATAGGAAGCGAAACGGAGAATTTCAGGCTGAATCTTACAGCGTCTTTTCGATCTACATTAAGCAAATGTCTCATACTCTTGGGGATAGAAACTATTGAGGAGATGTGAGAAAACGGACTGTCTGCACGTTCCTGTTTTCAAGACGTTTATAGTTAATTGTATCTGCCATATTTTTCACCATGTAAATTCCAAGACCGCCGTCACCGCGTTCGTTGAGATCCACGTGAATATCGGGGTCTTTTTTATCTAATGGATTGTACGGTTTACCGCAATCCTCAAACTCTATAGAAATATCATCATCATTAATTATTACGCGCAGTGTTACAGAACCCGTACCGGAATTATAGGCATAACTGACAATGTTGACAAATACCTCTTCTATGACAACAGCGATTTTTGTATGCAGCTTTTTCGGACAATTTGCGTCTTCAAGTTTTTTGGCGGCAAAATTCTGAACAATATAAAGATTTTCTTTTTTTGCGTCTATTATCAGCTCATCCATACTTATCCCAGATACCTTAATGTTAACATCGTTATATCGTCAGTCTGCTCCATATCTCCTGTGAAACTGTCTATCTCCTGTTTTATAGAGATTGTGAACTCTTTGAGCGGTTTATCGTGATTGGCATTTATCACTTCTATCAGCCGTTCTTTGCCAAATAGTTCCTTTTTGTTATTCATAGCTTCTGTAACGCCGTCCGTGTATAAAAACAGTTCATCGCCTTTTTTCAGCGTGACTTCGCTCTGCTTGTAGCGCGTCCCTTCCATACCGCCGAGTACAAATCCAGGTTTTGTCTCTAAAAAATCATGGCCGCTGCCCGAATCTAAAACCGGCGGATTATGGCCGGCATTAACAAATGTTAATTTGCCGCTCACTATATCCAAGTAACCCATAAACGCGGTGACAAACATTGCCGACTCATTATTTTCGCATAGCATATTGTTTACAATTTGAAAAACCTCTGCCGGCTCCTTGCCGGACTGCGCGGTGTTTTTTATAAGGGTCTTGGCTATAACCATAAACAGCGCCGCAGGAACACCCTTGCCGGAAACATCAGCCGCCGTTACGGCGAGCGTGTTATCGTCAACAAAGAAAAAATCATAAAAATCACCGCCCACCTCTTTGGCCGGCTGCATCAGCGCGTATATGTCAAACTCAGGCCGGTCAGGATACGGCGGGAAGATGCAGGGCAGCATACTTGCCTGTATATTCTTAGCCACGTGGAGCTCCGCGCCTATACGCTCTTTCTCCGCAGTAACGCTCTGGAGGTTTTTGATATACTCTTTGAGCTTTTGCGCCATACTGTTGACGCAGCCGCCCAAGATTTCGATCTCATCGCCGGTTTTAATTTCTATCTTCGTATCCAATTCACCGCCGGCAATGCGTTCAAGTCCTTTTTCGAGTGTAATGATAGGCCGCGTGATTTTGTCGGAAAGTATCCCCGCAAAATACATGACGGCGAGTATCACCGCCGCAAAGACAAACACAAAAACCGTAAGCGTAACCATAATCGCGGATCTTACTACACCCAATGTCTCAGCCGTCATTCTCTCAATTGCCGCGCTGTTTTCATCGACAATACTCATTATCTCCGCGACCGGCAATACCGTCACTACGCTCCAGCTTGTCGCGGTAATCGGAGCAAAAGCCATGAACTTTTCACCATCGGCTGTGACCACTCTTTTAAACCCTGTCCCGCCTTCCGCTGCCATTTTCACTATGTTTTTATACTGCGGATTATTTTCTATGAACGCGCTTATTTTGGCGCTGAGGAACTCGCCGCCGCCGTCAAATTCACGTGAAGATATTACCGTTCCGCCTGCGTCCATGACAAACGCGAATCCGTTTTCGCCGACGTCAATGTTAACAATTTCATTGTTGAGATCATTAATAACAACATCAATTCCGGCAACTCCTTTCAATATGCCGCTTGAATCGTAAAACGGATGCGAACAGGTAACTATGTATTTACCGCTTGCGGCGTCGATGTACGGACTTGTCCAATGCGTACTCCCCCGCTCCTTCGCGCCTGTATACCACGGACGAACGCGCGGGTCAAACTTTACATTATCATCATTTGAAAATGGATCGTAGGCAATTGAAAAACCGGACTCAGTGCCTATAAAGACGCTCACGGTTATCTCGCCCATATCGCTTGCGTTGCTCACAAATGCCGGCGTTATGTTACCTAAAAGCCCTGCTTCTTTTTTTATACGGTGATAATCCGCTTTGCCTCCCCCGCTCTTGAGCTGCATGGTAAGTATTCCTCTGTTGGCGGATGACGGGAATTCCACATGAACCGGAGTCAGCTTGTTACTTTTTTTGTAAATCTCGGCGGCGTGTTCTGCAAAGTAAACCGCATCTTTTGCGATAATCAGAAGGCGCTCATTTATGATTTTCGCCCGCCCCTGCGCCTTAGTCATCAATTTGTCAACAGCCTCGTGTTCGAGAAACTCGCTGCTTTTCTCTGCGGCAAACTCACCAAGCCGCGCGCTTGACTGCTGCATCTGAGCTTTAATACCAAACAATCCCCAAAAAGCGGCGGCGCAAAGCGCGGCAAGCGACAGAATAGATATGCCTGATACAATGAGTAATATTTTGCGCTTGATACCGCCTTTTGTCATATTACCTCTAATCCGTCAATCACACTATTTTTAAAATATCCGAAAAACCGGTCATATCAAAAACTTCTTTGATCTCTTCCGATGGATTGGCAATAATAAGCGCCGCGCTGTTTGCTTTAGCTGTTTTTTCACCTAAAAGCAATACCCGCAGTCCTGCCGAAGAGACGTACTCAAGTTCTTTAAAATCTAAACTCACCTGTTTCACTTCGTTAAGCGCGGCCAACAATACGGGTTGGAACTCCGGAGCGGTATTAGTGTCAAGCCGTCCAGTAATTGTGAATGTGATTTTGCCGCTGTCCTGTGATTTTACAATTTCCACGAATTATCTCTCCTGTTAAGCATTGAGATTAAGACTATATTAACGAACATCTCCAATCTTAAGTCCATTTTCCTTCATCCATCGCTTCTGCGCGTACATACGTTCATCGGCTAAGGCCATTATATCGCTGAACCGGTATTCGCCGGAACCAAACGCCGTACCGTGAGCTATGGTACAGCGTATACCGTCATTGGCGCTGTTCAACTCCGTTAACCTTTCCTGCCATTTAGCAATCACGCCGTCTATATCACTCTGAGCGTATGCAGTGATTATCCCCACAAATTCATCTCCGCCGGTTCTGAATATCTGTACATTTGAACCGGTAACAGCATGGAAACTCTCTGCGGCTTTCTGCAGCAGCTGGTCGCCGGCCTGATGCCCCTTTACATCGTTATAGTATTTAAGATCGTTGACATCAAAGACGATGACGCCAACGGTCGGCATCCGTTTTTCAATACCAATTTTGAAATCCTGATATTTGTTGCTGCCAGGCAATCCCGTTAGAGTATCTAATTCAAGTTTATCAAGCAGGCGGCGGTAATATGCCACAAACGATGACAATTCGCGGATAAGCATAAGCGTGTCTTTGCCGTCTTCACTCATCTCTTTGAGTAATTCTTCAACCGCGGCCATTATAGACCCCTTTCTATAATCATGATATATCACAATATACCGCATTACGGCATAAATCTACACTGTGCCGCTAAGCAGCCTCACGGCTCTACGTGCATTTGCGTGCGGCGCAGTGTAGATTTATGCCGTGTACCAGTTATAGATTAAAATACATACCGCCCGTAAAAATTAACAGATCAAATAAAAAAGGCGGCACCCAGATTCGAACTGGGGATAAAGGTTTTGCAGACCTCTGCCTTACCACTTGGCTATGCCGCCGAAAAAAAGGTGGGTTTCTTCCCTGTCTTGGGAGGAAACCCATAAGAATGGAGCGAGAGACGAGATTTGAACTCGCGACAGCTACCTTGGCAAGGTAGAGCTCTACCACTGAGCTACTCTCGCATTTCAGAAGAAGTAATAAAATAGTTAAATGCAACAGCCGTGTCAACAGCTTTTTGACTTTTTTTCTTAAAGATCGCAAGGACAAGCAGGAGAAAAATATTAGACAACTTTTGTTGTCAGCGTTGTTATTTTTATCATTTGCTTACAGCGTTTAATCTTCCAAACAGAGAAGCTAACGCGTGCCATCCTGATGTCAGAAGTACCGCCGTTAATAAACCTGTAAGAAAACCGCCGCGGCTGTACGAGGTTAGAAAATAGACTCCCGACATAATGAGAGACGAACTGAGCAAACCGGAGAAAACCGTGTTTTTAGTAGAATAATTCTTAGCGGAGTACACTCCGTTATAGGCAAACATAAATAGAAAAGTAAGCGTAATAAAACCGTGCATCGTAAAAAGCGGCCACAAATTTTCTGTTGTATACAATGAAGAGTATCCTTTATAAGAGAACCATAATTTGATTCCGCACCATAAAGAGAGGTTGATCAGCGCAAGATCAAAAAGCGCGGCGGCGGCGCTTCGTACAAGAATGGCGCCGATATTAAAAGCTGCCTGAACCGCTATTCCGGGCAGCATCAGCCAAGCGGGAAAAAAACTGTTCTGAATCTTACTATACTTTCGGGAGTAAATAATCATCGCTTCATAAAAATAGAAACGGGAGCGGATCTGGCGCTTCGCGGAGCTTTTTCCTTTTAGGTGGACAATTTCAACAGTGGGGTAATACCAGACCTCATATCCCTCTTCACGAATTCTGAAACAAAGGTCAATGTCTTCTCCATACATGAAAAACCGCTCATCAAAACCGCCTATCGTTTTGAAAAGATGAAAAGTCATAAACATAAATGAACCTGAGACTACGTCTACCTGCGCGGTTTTGTTTTCATCCATATAAGTAAGGTTATAGCGGCCGAAGCGTTTACTTTTTGGAAAAAGGCGGCTGAGTCCTGAGAAATAATAAAATGCTACGGCGGGAGTAGGGTCGGAGCGGCGGCAGCTCAATTGAAGCGTACCGTCGGGATTTAAAATTTTTGGCCCCATCAATCCGGCTTTAGGACGCGCTTCCATAAACTCCACTGCGTTTTTAAGCGTTAATGACGACACTATGGTATCAGGGTTTAGAAGCAGCAGATATTTGCCGTTAGCGGTTGCCGCGCCTACATTGCACGCTTTGCCAAAGCCGATATTTTTTTTGAGCTGTATCCACTGCACCTCTTCAAAATTAGAAGTTATAAGTTCACGGGAGTTGTCGTTTGAAGCGTTATCGACAACAATGACTTCCGATCTGTCATAAAGCTCAGCAAGACGAAGCGAGGCAAGCGCTTCCAATAAACATTGAGGAACCTTGTAGTTTACAATTATTATTGAGATGAGAATATCGTTATTTGCCATTGCCGCGAAGCGCCGCTTTCTTAAATAGAAAACCTATGCGCAATTTCCAAACAAGAAAGAGCGCCTCTTTAATTATTTTTGTTGACATTTTTGACTCACCGCGCTGCCTGTCAACAAAAACTATAGGAATCTCCTTTACCCTAAACCCCATCTTCCACGCAAAAAAATTAAGCTCTATCTGGAATGAATAACCGGAAGAAGCGATACTGTCAAAATCAAGCGACAAAAGAAGTTTACGCCTGAAACATTTATATCCGCCAGTGCAGTCGGTTACAGGAAGACCTGTAACCACACGCGCAAAAAGGTTTGCGAAGTAACTTAACAAAAGACGTGACATCGGCCAGTTTACAACATTAACTCCGCATATATAACGCGAACCGATTACAAGATCACTCTCTGCGGCCGCTTCCAAAAACTTGGGCAGATACTCAGGATTGTGAGAAAAATCCGCGTCCATCTCAAAAATAAACTCATAATCACGCTCAAGCGCCCACCTGAAGCCGCTTATGTAAGCCTTTCCAAGCCCCTGCTTCTCCGCGCGGTCAAGTACAAAAACTCCGTCACTCTCACCGAATTGCTCCTTAACGGCAGGACTTGTACCATCTGGAGACGAGTCATCAACTATAAGCAGATGCGCGGCAGGAAGCACGCTCTTTATCTTTGGGATAAGCAGTGTGATATTTTCCCGCTCATTATATGTAGGGATTATGATTAATACTTTATCAGAATTCACAATTCTAAGTTCTCAATTCTAAGTTTTTAGTTTGTAGTTTGTAGTTTTTAGCTTTAAATCCTAAACTCTAAAAACTAAATACTAAAAACTAAGCTCTAATTAATAAGCGATACCATCTCCCTCACAGCGCTCTCCATTCCCACAAGGGATGCGCGCGCTATTATGGAGTGGCCTATGTTGAGTTCTCCCATATTGTCGATACACGCAACAGGAGAAACATTTTGATAGTTAAGTCCATGCCCCGCGTTTATAACGAGGCCAAGTTTGTGGGCTGCCATTGCGCAAGCTTTCAAGGTTTCTAATTCTTCATTCGCGGCAGCTGTATTTGGAGCGTTTGAATATGTGCCTGTATAAAGCTCAATATGCGTCGCGCCTATTTTTGCCGCCGCGCGGATTTCCGCTATATCAGGATTAACAAAAAGGCTCACAAGGATATGATTCTCACGCAGAGTTGATATTGTTTTCACAAGCTCCCGTTCCCGCTCTCTTACGGCAAGCCCCTCTTCGGTAGTGCGCTCCTCACGCTTCTCAGGGACTAATGTTACCATATAAGGCAGCACGTCAACGGCAATTTTTACCATCTCCGCTGTAGACGCCATCTCAAGATTGAGGTGAGTTGAGACGGTCTGCTTGAGGATATATACATCTCTGTCCTGAATGTGACGGCGGTCTTCACGCAGATGCACCGTAATACCGCGCGCTCCGGCAAGCTCAGCAAGCACCGCCGCGTGAATTGGATCCGGTTCCCGCCCCCCCCGCGCCTGGCGGATAGTGGCGATGTGGTCGATATTTACTCCTAATGTGGCCATAAAGGTCTCGTTTCGTCCTTTTGTTACGTTTCTTAATTAATATCCTAATTAAATAATTTAATAAATGCGGAGTTGGATTTGGAGTTTTTAATTATAGATCGTATATTTTAAGCTATTTTTTTCATCTTTAATTTTTTCTTTAATTTTTTCCTTTGACTTTGTTTGGGGGTAAATTTATATTCATGTGTGCTGAAAATAAAAAGTGCCAAAAATACAGGCAAGAATGTGGATAACTTTTTGTTGACAACACGTGGATAGCATGTTGATAAGTAGTTGAAAACTCAGGGTACAAGTTAAGTATAAATATTCAGTAACCTGCTAAACAAGAGTAAAATCAACATGTTATCAGTGCCGGCGAGTTTGCGGCGGATAGTTGTAAAGTATCAAAAAACAGTGATTACGTTAGTTACGATTTTCTAAATTGTCAAGTAAGGATAATGTTGATAAAATGTTGGCAAATAGCCTATCTTCTGATATTTCAATGACTTCTCTATGGCAGAGCTGCTTAGAGCGAATACAGGAAAAAATCCCGCCGGCCACATTTGAAACATGGTTTCGGGTTACAAATCTTATCCTTGATGATAAGGGATGCGCCAGAGTACAGGTTCCTAACCAATTTTTCGCTGATTTTATTGAAGAGAACTTTTCAAGCTTTATAAAAGAGGCGCTTGATGAGAGCGGAGTTAGCTTTTCCGCGCTTATTTTTGTGCCCACGTCAAAACCATTTAAGGTTATTGAGTCTGTCGTACAGGAGATCACAAAAGCTCAAGAGAGCAGAATTCCGCAAAAAGTCACAATAAAGCGGGACGAAAAAGGAAATTTTCATCCTAATTATACATTTGAAAGTTTTATCGTTGGTGACAGTAACCGCATGGCTCACGCGGCGGCTTTGGCCGTAGCTGAGGCGCCGGGTAAAACAAGCTTTAACCCGCTTATTATCTATGGAGGAACGGGACTCGGCAAAACCCATCTTTTACAGGCGATAGGACGCTTCGCGCAGATTGAGGGCACCGCGGATAACGTGCTCTACATGACAAGTGAGGAGTTTACAAATCAATACATAAACTATGTCACAATAAAAAAAGATTCATCCTCATTTTATAAAAAATTTAATAATGTAGACCTGCTTCTTATCGATGATATTCAATTTTTTAGCGGCAAACCCGGTACTCAAAAAGAGTTTTACCGAATTTTTGACCGGATTCTAAGAGAAGATAAACAGATTGTACTCTCTTCAGACCGTTCACCTGAAAAAATTCCAGACATGATGGAGCATATTATTGACCGCTTTAAGGGCGGGCTAAACACCGATATTCAGCCTCCGAATCTTGAAACCCGCATGGCCATCCTTCGTAAAAAAGCTGAAACAGACGGGTTGATTTTACCCGAAGAGGTAACTCAATATATCGCAGACCATATTACATCAAACGTTAGGGAGCTTGAGGGCACACTCATTAAGCTAATCGCCTCCTCATCGTTTACAGGTACAGATATCACGCTTGAAGTTGCCGCGGAGCTGTGCGGAGACGCTATTACAAGTAAAGAAGAGCGTCTCTCCGTAAAATTTATTAAAGAGAAAACAGCGGCGACTTTCGGCATAAGCGTTAACCAGCTCAGCGCGCATACGCGCAAAAAAGAGGTCACGCTCCCCCGCTCCGTTGCAATGTATCTTTGCAAAAAGTGGACAAAACAATCCCTGCGCTCAATCGGACTTGAATTTGGCGGCAGAGACTATTCCACTGTAATACACGCGGCAAAAAAAATCGAAGCCGACCTGAATAACGAGCAGGAGAGTGAGCTGCGGGCTAAGGTGGAGATCATCGAAAAGAGTTTGGAACTTAGAACTTAGAAGAAGAAAAATGATGGGATTTGAGAGTTGGATTAGAAACACGGCTTTTGCTTTGCGTGAAGTTAGAATACCTTACAAATTCAGATATTTCGGAAGTCATGAAAAATCAGCAAAATATTATCCGCTCTTATAAAGAATCTAAGTTCTAAGTTCTTTTGTTATTTCCCCTATCAATGTAGTATATTTATATATGGTGGAATTAGCTGACATAAATCGGCCGGTTATCCTTGCGTCATGTTCGCCTCGGCGCCGTGAGATTCTCACTTTGATGGGTATATCTTTTGAAAGTATGGATCCTGGAGTCTCAGATGAGAGTTCTTATATAGATCCAAATGATCTGGATAATTCTCTGCGCAGGCTTGCAATTGCGAAAGCTGAATCAATCGCCAAAAGAGAACCAAACGCGCTTGTGCTTGGAGCGGATACTGTGGTTGTCAAGTCGGCGAGAATCATGGGGAAACCATCCGGCAGGGATGAAGCGGCACAGATGCTCAGCCTGCTTAGCGGTTCTCAGCATACGGTTATTACGGCGGTTGCGCTCATGTGCGCGGAAACTAACTTTTGCGAATCGTCAGTAAGCCATACTGCCGTTAGCTTTAGAAATTTAAGTGAGGCGGAGATAAACGCTTACCTCTCTTTACCGGAATACAAAGATAAGGCAGGCTCTTATGCCATACAGGGCAGAGCGATGACCTTTGTAGATAGAATAGAGGGTTGTTATTACAACGTGGTGGGACTACCGGTGACAGCAACTCTGAGCTTGTTAAAACAGTTCGTTAGAAAGGAATCTATAGAAGATGTCGGACAAAAATGAAAAGAGTGTTCCTGCTCAAAACGAGCGTGAAGACCGTGTAGGCGATATACTTAGAAAAGAGCGTATCACGCGCAGAATTACAGTGGAGACAATCGCCAAGGATCTTAAGTTAAATGTCAACTACATCAAGGCGCTTGAGTCAAGCGAATATGAGCTTTTACCTGCGGAACCATACATTAGAGTATATCTCAAATCGCTGACAAAATACCTCTCGCTTGACTCTGAGAGCATATTACAGCAGTTCCACAAAGAACGCGGCATAGCCGGAAGCGAATACCGTAAGATAACAAAATTGAGATCAGCATGCGCAAGCAGGAGGAGAAGAAAAGTCCTACATTGATAATAGCGGCTGTCCTCATAACCATACTTGCTGTTTTTGCGTTTATAGCAAATCAGCAGGGATGGATATCTCAGCCGGAAGAGATCGCGGCGGTGGAAGAGAAAGTTGAGTCTATAGTTCCGGTAAGCGTTGAAGCAAGCGACGACAGCCTGATTGCCGCCATGAACACTCCTGAAGAACACAGAGATACCACTATTGTTAAAAAAATACTGCCCAGACCATGACACTAAACCACCGGCAAAGTCTTGCGTTGTGCCGTCCGATGACCTCACGCCTGTCGTGCAGTTGTCGGGCAATACAACGCAAGACTTTGCCGGTATCTCAATACTATGAACAGCGCGTGGATTGACATTCACGCGCATCTTTACGGTCTCTCTAACGATGCTCTTCATAACGCTCTTGAGGATACAATTTTAGATTGTGTATCCTGCGGTGTAGATCTTATAATAAACACCGCCGTATCTATTGACACAGCGCAAACAGTACTTGAGCAGTGCCGCGCTTTCCCAAATCATCTCAGAGCGGCCGCAGGCATCTCCCCTTTTTACATAAATAATCACAAAGACGATATCTGGATTGAACAGCTTAGAAAAATGATCGATGACCCGCTCACCGCTGCTGTTGGTGAGATCGGTCTTGACTGCACTAACCCAACTTATCCTCCGCTCGCAGAGCAGATGCCTTTTTTTGAAAAGCAGCTTGAGCTTGCTATACAAACAGGAACCACCGCCGTTGTACACTCAAGAGGTATGGAAAAACAGACCGCGCAAATTTGCCGTTCGATGGGCGCTTCAAAGGTAATCTTTCACTGCTTTACCGGCAGCAGAGAAGCGGCTGAATATATTATTGAAAACGGCTATTACATATCGGTATCTGGAATAATCACCTATAAAAACTCACACCTCCGCGATCTTATCCCTTCTTTGCCAATCGATAAACTGTTAATAGAAACCGACTCCCCCTACCTCGCACCGGTTCCGTACAGAGGCAAAAAGAACACTCCCGCGATGCTCGTGCAAACCGCAAAAGAAACAGCAAGGCTTTTTAAGATCGAGGAGCGTGATTTAGCAGAAATTCTGGCCAAAAACAGTGTAACCGCATTAGATAAACTCAACTAATTAGTGATATTAAGATAATCATACGCAGTACTATTTAAAGTAAGCTCCTGCAAGTGTACATGATTTATTTTTGTTTTAATTTATTGAAGACACGACTAAATATTGGCTTACGCCTCGATAAACACGGTGCGCCGCACCGCCCTCAGACTGCACTACAGCCGTGAGGTCTTCGGACGGTACGGCGCAACATTTAATCGTGTGATCTATAATTTGATTAACCGCTCAAAACATCGGGGATAAAGTACATGACTGCAGGTGAACGTGTAAGAATATTGAGAAAATCTCTTGAGCTGACGCAAACGGAATTTGGCCGTAAAATCGGAATTGTACAGGGACATCTCACGGGAATTGAAAACGGTGATAAAAAAATAACCGAAAGCACAATAAACGTTATCTGCGCTGTTTACGGAGCGTCAAAAGAGTGGCTAAGAACCGGCGGAGGTGAAATGTATACTAAAGATCACGGCGGTAAACTTTATAGAGCCATTAACTTTTTTAATGAGCTGACCCCCCAATATCAAGACTACATATTAAAGCAGGCAAAAGAATTGTCTGAAATACAGAAAAAACAAGATTGACTGTCCGCAATCAAGTTAGTATTTTTATATTCTATATATAAGGCGCCTCTAAAAACTACCACGCCCGCACTTCCCTACCGGCTGCACAACAGTCGTGAGGCCGTCCGGGAGTACTAACACGGCAGTTTTTAGATGTACTTTATAGTCTCTGCATAATGATATGAGTTGATGGAATTGATAGAACAAATAAAAAAAGCGGCGGCAATACTGCGTGAAGGCGGCGTGGTTGCGCTTCCTACAGAAACTGTGTATGGTCTTGGAGCAAACGCGTTTAATGAAAAGGCGCTTGCAAGGGTTTTTGAGATAAAACGCCGGCCATTTTTTGATCCGCTTATTCTGCATATCTCTAATGTTAAATGGCTCGATAATCTTGTAATTGACGTTCCGGCAGCGACCAGGGCTCTTATTGAAAAAATCTGGCCGGGGCCTCTTACCATTGTACTTCCTAAAAAAAATATCGTTCCTGATATAGCAACTTCCGGTCTTTCAGGCGTCGCGCTGCGTATGCCTTCAAATGAGACTGCGCTCGCGCTTATTGAACTGGCAGGTGTACCTGTAGCAGCCCCAAGCGCCAACCTTTTTGGCTATGTAAGTCCTACAACAGCCAAACATGTTGAAGAGCAATTAGGCGATTCTGTGGATATGATAATTGACGCGGGCGCATGTACTGTAGGTATAGAATCCACCATCATTTCATTTATGAATGATACGCCAACACTCTTGCGTCCGGGCGGAACTCCACTTGAAGAAATCGAATCTATTATCGGTAAAGTAATGATACCTAAGCGGGAAGATTTCGTCAATCACTCACCAGGCAGAAGCGAACAGCATTACGCTACATCTGCGCCGCTTTTGCAGATTAATGATATTAAAGAGATCTCATCTATTGATGTTAATAAAAAGATAGGATTACTATCACTTGAACCGATTGACAAAAGCATATTGCCGTCTAATATTGAAGCGGTAGAATGTCTCTCAAAAAATGGCGATCTGCGCGAAGCGGCTTGTAACCTCTTTGCCGCAATGCGCAGGTTAGATGACTGCGGTGTAGATGTTATCGCGGCGCTTCCGGTTCCAAATACAGGGCTTGGACTCGCCATAAATGACCGGCTTTACCGAGCATCGAAGAAATAAAAGATAAAGTCAAAATCAAATACAAGGGGGGAACAAATCCCCCTCGCTCCAGCCAATAAAATCCAAACAAAAAGACGTTTGAATTTTATTGTCTTCCGCTGCCCCCAGAGCGGGTGACAACCCCCGCAACGCCCCCGATAAACAAGTGCCGCACAGCGGCACAAAAAACGGTAAATCAAAGAATAATAATTTGACAGCAGAGTATCAATGTAATGATGTATATTATTTAGTTGTATTACCGTGCTAAACAGTAAGATTTCTTACTATTCACATAGTTAAAAAGGCAGCAAAAATGGTCACAGTGAAGAAGTCAAAAAAGTTAGAAAACGCGCACTACGCGATCCGCGGGCCTGTAGTTGATGAAGCGAAACGTCTTGAGGATGACGGGTATAATATCCTTAAGTTAAATACCGGCAATCCTGCTCCGTTTGGAATTATGGCGCCGGATGAAATGGTTAGGGATATGGCGCTTAATCTTAGCAAGACTCAGGGGTACTGCGATTCAAAAGGACTTTTCACTGCGCGCAAAGCGGTAATGCAATACTGTCAGCAGTTAAATATAAAAGGCGTTGAAGTTGAAGACGTCTATATCACCAACGGAGTGAGCGAAGGGATTGTTATGTCCATGCAGGCTCTCTTAAACAGCGGTGATGAAATTCTTATCCCGTCTCCCGACTACCCGCTGTGGACTGCCGCGGCGAATTTGTCAAGCGGAACCGCTGTGCATTACAGATGCGATGAGGAGTCAAACTGGTTTCCTGATATTGAGGATATAAAGAAGAAAGTGACCTCTAAAACAAAGGGTATTGTGGTGATTAACCCCAATAACCCGACAGGCGCTCTTTACCCAAAAGAGATTCTTGAGCAGATAATAGAGATCGCCCGTCAGCACAATCTTATTGTCTATGCGGATGAAGTATATGATAAGATAATTTATGATGACGAGCCGCACATACCTTTAGCGTCTTTGGCTGACGATTTACTGTTTGTCACATTTAACGGTTTGTCAAAAACTTACCGCGTTGCCGGATACCGTGTGGGCTGGATGGTAGTGAGCGGCAATAAAAAATGCGCCAAAGATTACATCGACGGCCTTACAATGCTCGCCTCAATGCGTCTTTGCAGCAACGTTCCCGGACAGTCAATTATTCAAACGGCGCTTGGCGGGTATCAGAGCATTTATGATCTCACCCGTAAAGGCGGGCGTTTACGCGAACAGCGCGATATTTGTCATTCTATATTGACAAGTATTCCGGGAATTACCTGCGTCAAACCGCAGGCGGCTTTTTACCTTTTTCCCAAAATTGACATTAAAAAATTCAATATAACAGATGACGAGCAATTCGCTCTTGACCTATTGCGCAATGAACATATTCTGCTTATAGCAGGACGCGGCTTTAACTGGCCTGATCCCGACCATTTCAGAATAGTTTATCTGCCGGCTGCGGAAGATCTTACAAACGCGTGTAATAAGATGAAGAAGTTCTTTGCTTCTTACAGACAGAATTAGCCGGAACAGATTTTGCATCTCCATAGCGTAAAACCGCTATGGAGATGCGCAAATTTAAGAACAAAAAATCTAACCTGAAAAACCGGCGTGATCTGCTTATAGTTACGTTGTCTCTATTAGTTATTGTACTCTATCTTATATTACGATTAACAACGTTAAATCCACTGTATCACAATCTGCCTCTTATAATAATCCTCATCTTTGGCGGCATTCCATTAATATGGGATCTGGTAAAAAAAGCTATGCGCAAAGAGTTCGGCTCCGATCTTCTTGCAGGTATCTCCATTATCACCGCGTTTATCCTTCATGAATATTTAGCCGGAACCATTGTAGTACTTATGCTTTCAGGCGGACGGACATTAGAACAATATGCTGTAAAAAACGCTTCCTCCGTTTTAAGAGCGCTCTCTAAAAGAATGCCGTCGATAGCTCACAAAATTGACAATAAACAAATCATCGAAATAGAGACGGAAAAAATAAATATCGGTGATGAACTTTATATCTATCCGCACGAATACTGCCCCACTGATGGTACTGTTATAGAAGGGCATGGAGTCATGAATGAATCGTATCTGACCGGCGAACCTTACATGATTGAGAAAACTCCCGGCTCCAAAGTACTCTCAGGTTCCATAAACGGCGATACCTTACTTAAAATACGCGCTGATAAGTTAGCGCGCGATTCCCGATACGCAAGTATAATGAAAGTCATGGAAGAATCAAGCCAGCACCGCCCAAAAATAAGGCGGCTTGGTGATGAGCTTGGCGCTGTCTATGCCCCCTTTGCCCTGATTTTTGCCATCTGCGCATGGGCTGTAAGCGGCGAAGCGATTCGTTTTCTTGCCGTACTTGTAATAGCCACCCCTTGCCCGTTGTTAATTGCCATTCCTGTGGCGGTCATTGGCTCAATAACACTTGGCGCAAAGCGCGGCATAATCATAAAAGACCCCGCAAGTCTCGAAAAAGTTGACAGCTGCAAGACTATCATATTTGATAAAACCGGTACACTCACTTACGGAACACCGCGTCTTGTTGATCAAGAAGTTTTTAACGAATTTTCACAAAGAGAGGTATTATCTCTTGCCGCAAGCATAGAACGTTACTCAAAACACCCATTAGCAAAGCCGTTAGTACAGGCAGCCGTCAACGCTAACATCCCTTTAAACAACGCGCAAGAAATAAGTGAACATCCAGGAATTGGACTCAGAGGTATCGTTTGCGGCAAAACCGTTATTGTAACAGGACGCAAATACTTTACAAATATCAATCCGCAGGAAGCTGAATTTCTGCCTCCCGAAAAGTCAGGTATGGAGTGTATCATAATGATTGACGGTAAAATCGCCGCCCGCTGCGCTTTTCGTGATACCCCGCGCTCAGAATCCGCCGCGTTTATAAAACATCTTGACAAAGAACATAACACAAAGCGAATGCTCCTTGTCTCAGGCGACAAACAGTCAGAAGTACAGTACCTTGCAGATATAATCGGCATAAAAGAGACTTTCTGCGAAACCTCACCTGAACGCAAACTTGAAATTACCGAAAATATAACCAAAAAAGAAAACAGCGTTTTTGTAGGCGACGGGATAAACGACGCTCCCGCGCTCTTGGCTTCTACAGTAGGCATAGCTATGGGACAAAACAGTGAGATCTCCGCTTCCGCCGCAAAGGTTGTAATAATGGACAGTTCACTGAAAAAGGTAGACGAATTTATTCACATAAGTAAACGAATGCGCTCTATCGCGCTTCAAAGCGCGCTTGGCGGAATGGGGCTTAGTGTAATAGGAATGGGATTTGCGGCATTCGGATATCTGCCGCCCGTTACGGGAGCTGTTTTACAGGAAGTTATTGATACCCTCGCCATACTTAACGCGCTCCGCGCAGCCTTCAAACCCAAAATATTGTCAGATTTCTAAGCGGAGATTAAATGACCGTCTCAATAAACGGCATTCTCTGGAGTAAACCTCCAAGATGTCTCTTATTTAGATTTTTAAGCCACAGCATCATATCTTCCGCAGATTCAATAACATCCATGTGGGAGATACTTTCGGAAGCTTCGGCAAAACTTATGTTTGCGAGTATCTCTTTTATCAGCGGTATATTGCGGGGTATTACGCTAAAACGGCGCAGACCAAAACCCGCAAGGAGTACGGTGTGGAGCGGGTTTCCCGCCATTTCACCGCATATAGAGAGCGGTTTACCGTTGTCGTTCGCGCACCTTATCGAGTTGCGGATTATTCTTAAAAACGCCGGTTCTACAGGGTTATACAGATAGTTGACTTTTGCGTTATTACGGTCAGCCGCGCTCAGATACTGGATAAGGTCGTTGGTACCAATGGAGGCAAAGTCAATCTCTTTCATGAACGTGTTCATTTCGAGAATCGCAAGCGGAACCTCGAAGAGAACCCCGCAGCGGGGCATTTTTATTCCAAGTTTCGCGGCGACCTCCCTTATAAACGTTTTCGCCTCAAGCCACTCTTGAAGCGTGGTCACCATAGGGATCATTATAGAGTAGTCAAAATTCTTGCCCGCCTTTAAAATGGCGCTCACCTGAGTTTCAAAAATCTCTTTTCGTTCAAGAAAAATTCTTATGGCGCGCCACCCCATAAAAGGATTAAACTCAGCCGGCATTTCAAAAAACTGCGGAATCTTATCTCCGCCAATGTCCATTAATCGAATGACACAGGATTTATTTTGGCTGCGGTTTAAAATAGATTCGTAATAACCAAAATGCGCGGACTCAGAAGGCATCTCCTTGCGGTTTGACAACAGATATTCCGTACGTACAAGACCGATTCCATCCGCGCCGTTTTCAACCGCGTCATTGACGTCTTCCGGCAGCGATATGTTGGCAAGCACTTCAATATGTATTCCGTCGCGGGTGTAAACCGGCCTGTTCCACTTGGCTTTAAGCTCTCTATAGATCTCTTCTCTTTGCGTCTGACGCTTGTAGGAACTTACCATAGAGGAGACAGGACGTATATGCACCTTGCCTTTATCCGCGTCAACTAAAACCTCGTCGCCCGGTTTTATATGGTCGCTTATGCCGCGCACGCCGCTTATTACGGGAATATTATATGAACGGGCAAGAATGGCCGCGTGAGAAGTTTTACCGCCGCTTGTCGTAATAACCGCGGCTATTTTGGAGCGGTCGTATGAGAGAATATCTGTAGGAATAAAGGTGCGCAGAACAACAAGCACCACAGGATCGGCAAACGTTTTGGCCCGCCCCTCATCTTTCCGCAGATAAGAGACTAACTTTTCGCAGACTTCCACCATGTCGCTTGAGCGCTCCTTAAAATAAGAAGTGCCGGCAGACTCAAACCGCTTTATAAAATCATTTGATACTATTCTGATAGAAGTTTCAAGATCAAACAGTCTTGACGAGATTGTTTCCACTACCTGACCGATAAACGCGGGATCGTCTAAGATATGTTCGTATATGTTAAGTATGGACGCGTCTACAGAGTTTTTATCGTTGCCAAGTCCGCGTATCATCTTATGATACTCTTTTTTGGCGCGGTCGCGTATGTCATTAAAGAGCATTATCTCATTACCCACCTCATCGCGGGAGATAGAGACAGTAGAGGTCTCCTGCTGCTGAACTGTTCTGCCGATAAAAAACGCTTTACCAAGCCCCCAGCCGCTTACAACAGATTCACCGGTAAGTTCATGCTCTTTTTTCATTTATACCTTCCAAACGCGGGAGGCGAACTCTTTTACTGTCCGGTCACTTGAAAACCAGCCCATTCTCGATATATTAATCAGACTCTTCTTCCCCCACATAATCTTATCCTGATAGAGCTCATCTATAGCCTGTTGATTTTTGATATAATCGGCAAAATCAAGCAGCGTAAATCTCCTGTCGGCGTCGCGTATAGTTGAGAGGAGCGGATAGATGGTGCTGCCGCCGGGAATGGTTGGCAGATAGGAATCAAGCAAATTAAAAACGCTGCGAAGCCTCTCATCGTTTGCTATAACTCCGCCTGGGTTATAATCATGTATGCCGAGAACCTCTTCAGCGGATTTGCCGAACGCGAATATATTATCCTCGCCAAGTTTTTGAATAAGCTCAATATTTGAACCGCACCGGCTTGCGATAGTTAGAGCGCCGTTAAAGGCGTATTTCATATTGAAAGTTCCGGCGGTCTCAAGAGTCGCCGCGCTGATTTGCTCTGATAGATCGGCTGCCGCAACAAGTTTCTCAGCCCATGTCATGTCAAAATTGGGGATAAATACCACCCGCATCTGTTCATTAACATCTTTGTCGTTATTTATAAGCCCCGCTGTAATATTAATGAGATGAATAATCTGCTTTGCCAGAAAATCCGACGGCGACGCTTTACCCGCAAAAATATGAAGACGCGGAGTGCTCAGCGCTCCTCCGTTTTTTACTAAAAGGTAACGGTGCAGAATATGAAGAATATGAAGAAAATGACGGTTAGAGATATGAATCGTTCTGCTGTGAATATCAAAAAACATATTAGTGTCAACGTTTACGCCAAGCGAGTCTTTAAGCGAGCGGCAAAGCGCATCCTTAGCTTTGCATTTTACATTATAAAGCTCTTTGATAAGGCGCTGATCTGTAGCGTATGTTTCAAGCCGTTTAAGCTCTTCAGGTTTACGTACCCAACCGTCGCCTATTGTTTTTGTGATAAGACTTGAGAGCGGCTTATTCGCGCACAAAAGCCAGCTGCGGTGCGACGCGCCGGTCGTGTTATTTATAAATTTTTGAGGATACTGCGCAAAATAAGTCGGGAAAACAAGCTTCTTTAAAAGCGCCGTCTGAGCCGCAGAAATTCCGTTAACCGTATTGGAACCAAGAATTGCCATATCCGCAAGCCGGATTCTCTTAACTTCACCCTCCTCAATTAAAGAGAGGTTGCGCAAAAGCTCAGTGTCATTTCCGTACTGCCGGCGCAGAGTATCAAGATGCTCCTGGTTTATGTCGTATATTACCTGCATAATACGGGGCAGAGTCTGCTCTAATTTGTATACAGGCCAGGTCTCAATATCATCGCGCCGCACCGCGTTTGAAGTATAAGAGAAGATATTTTGTGTCATCTCCCACGCCTTCTTCCACTCAACGCCCTCCTGGTCAACAAGAATGCGCATCATCTCAGGTATCGCAAGGCCGCAGCGGCTGCCGCTCATCTGTATGGCGATTTTTTTATCAAGATCCAAAACATCTTTATAATTTCTTTTGTGACGGCGCACAATATCCTGAACCACAGCGCTTACAAAAAAATACTGCTGCCGTATACGCAGATCATGCGCGCGCTTTACATCTTCCTCAGGGAACAAAACCTTTGTGAGCCGTCCGCTTTGAGACTTTTCCTCACACGCCCGAACATAATCGTTATGATTAAAATAATCGGGCAAAAACTCCTCAGACGGACGCGCAGACCACAAACGCAGCGTGTTGACAGTCTCATTTCTGTATCCCACAATAGGAACGTCATAAGGAATCGCGTGAACCTCTTCCGCATCTTCCCAACTGTAAGCGCCAAGCGGATTACTCTCATCAATCTTGCGGCTGCTGCCGGAAAATTTCACTATACACTCATTCTCCGGACGCACAATCTCCCAAGGGTGCCCCTTGTGCAGACAATCATTGGGATGTTCAATCTGCACCCCGTTTTTTATCTCCTGCTTGAACTGAGCGTAATCATACCGTAAACCGTAAGCCATTGCGGGCATCCCAAGAGCGGCCATAGACTCAAGCATACACGCCGCTACTCTCCCCTTGCCTCCGTTGCCAAGATCAAGATCATCCTCTTTTGCGTAAATCTCATCAATAGAGACCCCAAGCGAATCTACAGCGCTTGTAAGCGCCTCCTCAATTCCCAGATTAACCATGTTCTTGTAGAGACTCTTACCAAAAACATATTCCATAGATAAATAATAAACCCTGCGGCGCTCAGCGTAATTTCTCTGCGTATTTATCCAACGGTCAACAAGCTCGTTTCTCACAGCATAGCACAGAGCCATAAACTTATCATAGGTAGTGGCGGTAGCCCCATCCTTTGCAAGAAAATAGCGAAGGTAGCGAATGTACATACCTCTGAGATACTTATAATCCATTCAGCCGGCCCTGTTCTCTGTGAACACCGAACGTATGGGCTGATAATTATCAGCCCCAACTAATTTAATAATATGGTCTTTTTAAATTATACCACTTAATTTAAGACTATATCCATAGAAAAATAATTTATTCCGCAAACAAATGATAAATTTTACGTGGAAAAAATTGCAGGGAGAGAAATTTAAGATGGGCAGCTTAAGCTGCCCATCTTACTTAGTAACATTATTCTACAGTAATCGTAGTAACCGAATAAGCGGGAAGTGAGACTTTCATGCCCGGCTTTACGTCTACAGATGACTCTGTAGGCCCTTTGCCTTTTTTACCTGGAGAACCTGAGTTCTCAGGGGTAAGCTGCTGCATTTTACCTTTACCGGTAAAATTAGGTACGTTAATCTCAACGTTAGCAACAGTTCTCGGATACTTGTTGACGAGCATCAGAGACTTTTTCTTACCGTCTACTGTCAGGTAGCTTGAAACGTTGTCATCCCCTGTTTTTGACTCGGCAAGCGAACCGCGGCCAAGGCTGTGGCTCGCCATTTTGAACGCCCAGTAAGATGAACGCGGAACGTTGTCGCCGTCAGGTGCGCCGCGTCTTGAGAGGTAACCATAGTCACCGCCCTCAGGAGTAATACTGTTGTGAACGTCCCAGTATGAAGCCTGCTCGATGTTGACCTTAGTCAGCATACCGAGATAGTCGGCCACAAAGAGCGCGTTGACGATACCCATAGTCTGAGGACCAGGGTTAAAGTCAACAGAGTTCCACTCTGTGAGCCAGATCTCGTACTTCTTGCCTGGAACGCCATACTCTTCAAGCTGCCTGCGTACGCCGCCGAGAATATCCGGCAGAGTCTGCGGAGCCGCGAGAAGACCCGCGTCATTCTCCTGACCTGCGTGCTGAGGATAGTGGTGAACGTTTACGCCGTCAACCACATCCTTAAGGTGTACGAATGTTTCTTTGTTCCAGTCGCCTTCGAGCATCCAAACAGCAGTAATTAACGCGTTTGGATCGGCCTTCTTCATCTGGATAGCGAACTCGCGGGCGCGTTTACCGTAATCGTCACCGGTAGTAACGTTAGGGTGCCACGCACCGTACAGCTCATTACCGATCTCCCAGTATCTGATACCGGATTTCTTGTTCTTGGCGTGTGTAACCCACTTTGCCGCTTTTTCAGGAGTACCGGTACCAAAGTTGACTGTGATCATACCTGTTGTATTCGTCTTCTTGCAGAAGTCGAAGAACTGATCGGTATCAACCATCCAGTTACCCGCCTTAAGTATCTCTTCCCAGTCATCATCGTCGGCACGGAGACCGCCGGGATAACGCAGAACGTGGTGGTTCACGTCTTTGACATACTTTTCAGTCTCTTTGAGCAGCAAATCAGCGTCCCAAAGCGCCACGTTGATACCAAAGATACCCTCATTAATTTTCTTAGTGAGGACGTTGTCGAAGTTACCGGCAACTTTGATGTCTATCTTGGCAGGCTGCGGCTTCGCCTTAGCTTCACGGTCATTGGTCAGGCGAATATTGTCAACACGGAAAGTACCGCGTGAACCTTCACCGGCCGGTTTGAAGTCAAGCACCTGTACGTTGTCAAGATCAAACTTACCGTTCTGTACAGCGTCTGGCGGTTGATAGTACGGGAACTTTGTAAAGTTCCTGAACGGCACGACAACTTCGTTCCAACCCCTGTTACCGCCGCTCGCCGCGACAAAAAGCTCGCCGCCGCTGTCCCCTACCTGCACCGTAATAGGCTGGTAAGGCTTATCGGTATAAAAGTCAAACTTAAGACCCCAGTGCTTCGTCCAGTCACGAATCTCTGCCGGACGATTATTTTCGGCATAGTTATAGATAAAGTCAACCCAGTCGGCAAGACGGTATGTCATGTGAAGCGACTTGCTGCCGCCGTTTTGAGCGCCTGACTCGCCATAGCTAAACGAACCTTCAGACTTCGGCCCGTGAGAAACCTGCCACTTCTGGTCAATCTCAGTCTCAAAGTCATGCAGCATGACATCTGGGGCATTAGACTTGAAAGCATTCCAATAATCTTCAGGATTGACGTAACCGGGAATCTCTTCGATAAACTGAACATCGCTGATATAGAAGATAGCCGGCTCACCGGGTTTGATATGCCTGTTGCGCTCATCGTTGCGGTTGACGGAGATACGAACTTCCTGAATCTTCGCCCAGTCAATTTTGGCGTTGACTTCAGCGCTGCGCGCGGCATCCCAATAAAGACCGTCCTGGTGGAACATACGAATTGGGATCATGTAATACTTCCACTCACCGTCAAGAACACCATAGTCGCCTACAAATAACTTTGTCTGCGTCTTTACATCGTTACCCTTGTTGTCCATAACGCCGACGCTAAGGTTAACCGTACCGGCGCCGCTTCTGCCCCAAAAAGCAAGACCGGCTGACGGAGCCGTACGCGCCTTTGTAAGGTTAATGAACTTGCCGTCGCCTATAGACATAGTCACACCGGAATACTCAGTCTGGTCCATGTACATGGCAAGAGCGCTGCCGCCCGCATCTTCAGTCTCCTGAACCTTAAACGCGGTCTTTCCGCCGTAAACATAGTTAAAACCGCCGGGAACAGCGTCACCCTTGTTCATAACCTTGCCGATCTGTTTCAAACCTGCCGGCATCTGATCGGTTGGGAGACCAGGCAGCTTGTACTCTCTATCGTCCCAGTAAGCAGTTTCCGAAACTTCCGTCGCGTCAAAGACGTTGCTGACAATGAAGATATCATCAACCCAAACACGGAAAGCCTTGTTATCATGCTTCTTGATCTTAATACGGAACTCAGTCACCTTATCCCACTGAAACGGCTCCGGTACCTCTACACGCGCCTTAGCATCCCAAAATACGCCGCGTTTTCCGAAGTCACGCAGAGGAATGCTTACAAGCGTCCAGTCTGTTGTGATCTGAGCATATTTGTTGATAGGCAAGCGTACAACGGTCTTTTTGCCATTATTGTTCTCGTCATCAACCAATGCCGCCCAAGCGATCTCACCGCCGGCGTTACCCTTAACCCAAAACTGAAGGGCGCCTGTAGCATAGTAAGCGTTAAGGTCATACATAAGGTTATAAAGACAAACAGAACCGCCTGAAAAATCATCGGCTATAAGATCAAATTGCAGTGACGCCTCACCGTTTTTAACATTAACCGGATTCTCGCTAATTTCAACCTTTGAAGCGTCAGGATAAACGTACTGGTAACCGCCAGAGACGAAATCCTCATCAAAAAACTTGAAAACGACCTTTGATTCGCCCTTCACCGCAGTTGACGCTTTTGAAGTCGAAGCAGCTGCCGCTCCGCCGCCGCCGGCAGTCTGCAGCTGTACTCCGCAGCTGACGAGTATAGCGGTCAGCGCAAAAGCGAGCGATGCTGTAATTAGTTTTGCATGTTTTTTCATCAGTAACTACTCCCTCTGCTATTGTTAGAATGTGACTGTTAAGAAAAGTTCAGGTTGTACGGCTTTATAGTTTAATTTATTCCTAGTTACAGGCGCGGCAGGATCGGTCTCATCTGTATATTCTGCTCTCTCACCGCTTACTCTTGTGATTTTAGTTGTGAGAACTCCGCCGTCAGCAACTTTGTACTGAAAACCTCCGGCGATATTGGCAAAAGTATACTCTTCACCAGGAATCTCATTACCGCTAAATTTTGAGATCATCGCAAGCTGCTGATAGCCAAAAAGCAGACTGAAGCGGTTATGGAAATTGTAGTTGAGTTCACCGCTGAGAAGAGTGTTATCCCAAGCCGATGCGCCATGCTCTCTGTTATACATTCCAAAAGAGCCGCCTATTACAAGAGAGGGACCCACAACAGGCGCAAACTTTGCGATATCTACACTCGCGCCGCCAATAACTTCAAGAAAACTAATTTTCTCAATAGTGCCATTAACAGTCCCATATTCTCCAACTGTCTCAAGGAGCGCGGCTTTTGCCCCAATACTAATAGCGTCATTCAAGAATAACCCGTCAAGATTTACTACAGGACCGCTGCGGTCGGCACTTGCAAGACCACCGGGCAGAGCCTGCTGAAAGACACTGAGATCACTGGACGTGTTGTAAGCTGATGACGGCACTATAGCGATGTTATAACCAGTTTTGGTCATCGGCTGCACGTGTCCTCCGAAATATTGCGAAGGGGCGGATTTAAAAACAGTCCTGTACATGGCGTCAAAAGGATTCAGCACGCCCAAACCGCCTAAATTATTCTCACTATTCATGATACTGCGCGGTTCATTCAGACCTATAGGATTACGCCTGCGCTGAAAAAACACGGGGCTCTGCGCGGCTTCATTTCTGAAAGTAGAATCGTTATTAATAAAAGTTCCGCGAAGCTTGACCGAACCGGCGTCACCAAAATTAAGACCCGCGAAAAGTCCGGCATTAAGAGCCATACCGGTAATAGCGGAATCCAGCACTTCTGTGCTTGCATCTGAAGGAGGCCCGGTAAGCCAGCCATCCCTGTCCGAAGAAAACGCAGCCTCAACGTCCACGCCAAACTGCACAAAATCCGGTTCCATAAAGACGCGGTTATCCGCATTTAAACGGCCGCTAAAAACATTTGTGAACTGAGCGGCTGAATCGGCAATTTTTTCTAAACCTTTGAAACTCTCTTTATGCTCGAATATCGTGAGATTAGTAACTCCAAGGCCAAACCCCTTAATAATCTGCGATCCGGCGGTAAAACCAAGCAAGTATTTGTCAAATTCCGGCGTTGGTACACCCTGCGGTAGCACATTTGACTCCCCTGTTCCCGAAGAGGCGAGACGAGCGCCGAATACATTAGCTTCCACCTCTTCCAAAAGAGGATAAAGCTGCGCCTTAAAAGAGAGATCCATACCCTGCAGCAAACGGTTGTTATCTCCAAGGAATGACTCCGACATTGCAAACCGGCGATGCATAGCGAAGATTTCAGGTTCGTAGAGGAATTCCATATCAGGAGACCAGAGAGTAAGCGGAGAAACTCTCTTTTTGTAATCGCCCAAACTGTACCTGACAATACCGCCCATTAAAGAACCGTCTATGCTGAGCCACCGGGTAGTGATCGGGTTCTGAACATCTCCGAAGAAGTTTCTCCAATCCTGATGGAGCCGAAATACCGCACGTCCGCTAAAAGCGCTGTTTGGTCTTGCGACGACGTCAAAATCAACGCTTGTGTACTCCAAAGACTCGTTTCTTTTGCCGGGTGATTCTACCGCGTTTTCAGAAACAGTTGAACTGAGGAACTGAGAACGGAACTCACCGTTAAAGTGAATACCCGCCTTAGATACCGCACGTTCAAACTCCGCGCTGAGTACATCAACCCGTTCTTCAAGAGAATCCGCCGCCCACGCGCCAACCGACAGCGTCAGAGCGAAAAGGAAAAACTTTTTCATGGTGGTTAGCCTTTCTTGCCTTAATAAAGTATTTCTATTCAGTTTATTTGCTTTTTTAATGTTCATTATTTACCCCCTTAAAAAAACGCTTTGACTTCAAGTGAAATTACCGGGGTACTCCAATCGCTTGCAGCCGAACTCCTTATGTTACCCTTCTCGTCAAAATGAGCAGGGGTCAGAGTACTCTTGTGTTCATTATAAAAATTATTGAGCCCTCTGTCTTCATGAGTCATCCACTTCACGCGGCCATGCAACCCAACACGTTCAAGCATATCCCAGTCAAAACCGATACCGTAAGCCATGTCAACATAGTCAATTGGAACCGGAACAAAATTTCGAGAAGTAATAGAGGCGCCAGGTATAGCGGCTGTAGGGTGTCTTAAACTGGTAACACCGCCTTCACTATTTACATCAGCCATCATCCACGTATCCTTGGCGCGCCAGTTTTCATAACCGAAAAGCCCCAAAATATAGAAATCTTTGGTGAGAGCTATTGCCGGCTCAAGCCTCAGGTAGAATGACCACAGCATTGTATTATCACCCTTTTCATTTATCTCAAGCGGCGTGAACGAACTTGTAACGCCGTTCATCCCCACATAACCGCCAAAAAATAGGTCTTTACGGTAACCCACGTACGGACCTATATCGTAGGCCGCGTCAAGCTCAAGATTGAAGGTGTACTTTTTACTCTCCGGAACCCATGAAGTATGCGTGGAATCAATATTCCCATGCCCATCGTCATTATAAAAAGATTGGTTCCTGACGCTTGACTGTCCGTCACGGTAATCAGCCCGCCATCTTTTGACATTAAAGTTTCTATAGGCTTCGTCTGCGCTCTTATACGGCACAAAACCCTCAAACATCGACAGATAGTCGCTTCTCAAACCACCCGCAGACGGTCCTGCAACCATAGTAGTTCCCAAAGTTGAAGCGCTCGTCATAATGTTAAAGCTCTCATCTCCCAAACGTCCCTTGTAAGGCCTTCCCGAACCCAAAGAGTTATCAACAGTTGAGTTACCCCATCTGTTGTAAGAGCTGTGAAAAAAAGTATACATATCGTAACCATTAAGACGATAAGGAAAAAAGAGAACGTCTCTACCCTCTTCAATATTCAAGTGCTGTCCGTATTTGAACCTGAAATGGCCGTAACCTGGCAGTTTGGGCGCAAATGTTAAATTCACTCCTGCCATATTCTGAACATAGGGAGAACCTTCACCCCGAGCGATAAACTTACCCGCGCCGATCATATTTGCCCCATAAGCGAAAAAAGCATCCATAGGCGCGGCAAAAGAAAATGGGGAGTAGAACCCTTTTCCAATGTATGCTATATCTGCCTCAATTGGTAAAAAACCGTTATAATTGAGCTTCGTGAAAAAAGCAGGCACAGGATCACTGCTTGAGTTCCCTCTTTCTGTGTATAATCCCGGCATATTAGCTCTACTAGCGTTGGTGTTTGTTCCAACGGGATCAATCAACCAAGTGGTATCTATCACGCTTAAGGCGACGTCTGCGTGAATTGCGAACTTTTCACCTATCGGGCCTCTCACATCTACAGAGAATGTTTTTGGCTCTTTGTAAAATACAGAGTCAACGCCTCCAAACTCAGTTAGAAAAAGAAATCCTCCGGTTCCTTCGCCCTTACTGGCATAGAGCACATCTTCCTTATAATTGATGCCAACATAGTTGAGACCAAGGGTCAAATCGCCAATCGTTTTCGCTTTAGCCAAACGCCCGTGAATCACATGACGGTAAGAATCGCCGATACCGTGGAGTTTGACGTCATCGGTAGACGCAGGGCCGTCGGCGTAACCAATGTCATTGGCAAAATCAACATATTCCCGCTCAAAGTTGTCGTAACGCTCAAACGTTCCATAAACGAAATTAGCGTAAAGATCAAGCGGCAGGTTTATACTTTCTACATTTAGACCGTTAAAAGGCTTCTTATTCCAAGCCGCGCGGCCAATTTTTTCCCCCTTAGCGATGTTATACTCATAATACCGCGCAATCGGCTGCTCAATTTCAAACGGTAAAAACTCCCAAGCGAAGTTGCGGGGCTGAGCTTTCCATACTGTAAGCGGCGAAGCCTCAGTCCACATGGTATTACCCATCCTTACCCAAAAAGAGGCAGGAGTGGTACGCACCGCAATACCGGCGCTCATATCCTCGCTGATAGTGATATTGTTTCTCGCCTTATCATGCCTGTAAGGGTAGATAGAATATCCGTCCGCATCATAAACCGACCGGTAGTTTCCGACAAGCGTATGGTGAAACCCGATTTTTGACCAAAGAACAGTGTTTCTCCCAGGACGCACAACCATCCCAAGACGAACCAAGTTCTCTCCGCCTTCCCATCCCGACTGCAAATACGCCTTGTCAGCCTCCATGTAACCCGGTGCGTCAAACCCAAGGTTATGGTACTGTACTCTAAGCCGCGCGTCTCCAGAAAACGAGATCGGACTCGACCCGCCAAACATCATGGTAGAGAGCACTTTGGACTCCAAAGCGTCCACCGACCTCTCCATACCCTCAACCTTTTCGGCAACAGAGTGGTGCGGCGACGCGCCAAGCGCAAAAGGCAGCGCCAAACCCACTGCCGCGAGAGCAGCCGCGCGTGTTACGCGTTTAATAAAAATAGCCAAACGGACCTCCATACTTTTTACAAAATGACCGTTTAAGTTAGTAATAGTTTCAATTTTAGCTTCAGTAACAGCAATTACATAGAAAAAATGCTTGCAGTTTGTCAACAGTAGCCGCAAAACCCACCACAAGACAATACTTGAATATAAATAATTGTATAACCTTGCGCACTAAAAATCAATTTGTATTATAAAATTTTATATTAAAGGCGTATCCTCTTTTCTATAATTATATTTGTTATCTATAATTTGCCGTCTTTTGACCTTGAAACTTTTCTCCTCTTAAATTCTTGATTTCTTCATACCATCAATGATATAATTTTTACTATATGAAATTCATTTCAACAGAAGATGTAGAACAGGGGCAAGTGGCGGCGCAGGATATCCACAGCTCTTCCGGTAATGTTTTAGTGCTTAAGGGGACAATTCTATCTGCCGCTTTAGGCAAGCGGCTCAAGAATTGGGGAATCTCTAATATATATATAGAAGGGGAGGGCGAATCGGAGCAGGAGAACTGCGTCCCCGAAATTTCATGTGATAAAATAAGAGACGGACTTGTAGAAAAATTCGGCGATACATTAAATAACGCCCGTATGAAAAAAATTTTTGAAGCGGTCTGCGTCCACAAAACGAAAATCAGCGGCGGAGTTTAAGTTATGTCATCATCCTATACAGAACTCCAGCGCAAGCTGCAATCATTAAAAACTCTTCAGACCCAGCCTGCCGCGGTTGCCAAAATAACGCAGATGATGCAAAATCCGGCAACAAACGCCGAAGAACTTGGAAGAGCGATAAAAACCGATCAGGTGCTCACATCATCTGTTCTTAAACTTGTCAACTCCGCCTTTTACGGTTTTCCCGGAAGAATAGCGAGTATCAGTCACGCGGTAGTGCTTCTTGGACTTTCCGCAGTAAAGAACATCGTGCTTACGGCGTCGCTTCTTGAAGCGTTTAAGATAGATAGCAGTAAAGACGGATTTTCTTCAGAAGCGTTCTGGCGCCACTCATTTGCCTGCGGCGTCGCGGCTCAGTGCCTTGCCAAGACGTTAGGATACAAAGACAAAGAGGAGTGCTTTATCGCGGGACTCATTCATGATATCGGTAAAGTAATCCTGTTTCAGTTAGTGCCGGAAGATCTTATACGCGTTTACAAAAAAGCGAATCAAACGAATACTCTTTTTTACGACTGTGAGCTTGAAGTCTTCGGCACAACGCATCAGGAGATTGGCGGCATGCTTATTAAGCAGTGGCGCTTACCCGATCAGGTTTTTAAATCGGTCTCATACCACCACTGCCCAAACCCCAATCAGGATGACTCTCAGCTCACCGCAATCGTCCACACCGCGGATATTTTCGCAAGAGCGCTGAATTATGGAAACGGCGGAGACGCTAAAATTCCAATCATAAACGAAAATGTTTGGAATATGCTAAAATTGGATAATATCGCGCTTGTGCCGCTCTTTGACGCCATAAGACTTGAGATGCAGAAAGCAGGGTCTTTTTTAAGTTGACAGATAAAAAGCGGATAAAAAAGAAAAGCGCGGGAGACACAAGTCATCCCGCACTTCATCTCAGTTATATTACATACCTCTTTACATCACCACAACAACATCATGCTCTTTACCATCGGTAAACACGGGGATAACATTACCCTCAACTGCTTTACCATCCACCGTTAAACTTTTAACTCCCTTGCAAACCTTGCTCTCGTTTTTGACGGTGATATTAAATGTAGCGCCTCTGAACTTTCTCACTGCTGTAAAACCGCTCCATTTTGACGGAATACACGGGTCAATAATGAGCCCGTTGTAATCTGGTCTGATACCGAGAATCCACTGTGAGACCGTTACAAAATTCCACGCCGCTGTTCCTGTGAGCCATGAGTTCTTAGCTTCACCGTGACGCTTTGCGTCTTTACCCGCAATCATCTGCGAATAGACATAAGGCTCCATGCGGTGCAGATCGCTTATCTCCTCACGGTAAGCGGGAGCGATTTTGCTGTAGTGTTCAAAAGCGTGCTCGCCCTGACCAAGAATAGTCTCGGCTATGATAATCCAAGGATTATTATGACAGAAGATACCGGCGTTTTCTTTGTATCCGGGAGGATAAGAGCTTACCTCGCCCAAGTTTACATGATACTTAGTGTAAGCGGGATTGAGCAGTACAAGGCCGTGCGGTGTGTCAAGGTATTTTCTGGAAGATTCAAGCGCCTTTGCCGCGTAACCTTCCTCAATACCAACTTCCGCCATAACGCAGAAACCCTGCGACTCAATAAATATTTTACCCTCTTCGCACTCTTTACTGCCGATCTTCTGCTTTGAGTCGTCATAAGCGCGGACAAACCATTCGCCGTCCCATCCGGCAGTAAGGATTGTCTTCTTCATAGACGCGATATGCTCAAGCGCTGCAGCGGCTTCTTTCTCTTTGCCGAGATGCTGTAAAATTTTTACGTAATCTTTACCGATGCAAACAAACATACCCGCTATAAGTACAGACTCAGCGGTTTTTCCATCTTTACTTGTACAAGTCTGGAAAGACTCGTCAGGCGTTGTGGAAAAACAGTTTAGATTGAGACAGTCGTTCCAGTCCGCGCGGCCGATAAGCGGCAGACCGTGAGGCCCCAAGTTATTCACCACATGATAGAACGAAGCCGTAAGATGGTCAAGAAGCGGTTTAGCTTTCGCGGGATTGTTATCGAAAGGCGTCGATTCGTCCAAAATCTTCCAGTCGCCGGTTTCCTTTATGTAAGAAGCGACAGAGTAGATGAGCCACAACGGATCGTCATTAAAGTTCCCGCCGACTTCATGGTTTCCTTTTTTCGTTAACGGCTGATACTGGTGGTACGCGCCGCCGTTTTCAAACTGTGTTGACGCGAGATCAATAATACGCTGACGCGCGCGGTCAGGCAGCTGGTGTACGAATCCGGCGATATCCTGATTAGAATCACGGAAGCCCATTCCGCGCCCAATTCCAGACTCAAAATAAGAGGCGCTGCGGGACATATTAAAAGTAACGATACACTGATACTGGTTCCAAATGTTCACCATTCTGTCAAGCTTTTCGTCCGCGCTCTTTACCGTATAGCGGGAGAGAAGATCATCCCAAAAAACCTTAAGCTCCTCACGCGCTTTGTCGGCGGCGGCGGGAGTTGAAAAACGCGCGATCATCTCTTTCGCTTTTTTCTTGTTGATAACGCCGGCGGATTCCCATTTGTCATTGTCGTCATTTTCCACATATCCAAGGACGAAGACCAATTCTGAGGTTTCCTTAGGCTCAAGAGTGATATTTATGCTGTGAGAGGCGATAGGACTCCAACCGTCGCCCACTGAGTTTCTTGATTTACCCTCAATAACAGCCAAAGGATTCTCAAAACCATTGTAGCGTCCGGTAAAGCTGTCGCGGTCTGAGTCAAAACCTGTTACCTGTCTGTTCACCGTGTAAAATGAGTAGTGATTTCTGCGTTCGCGGTACTCAGTTTTATGATAAATTGTCGAACCGTCAATCTCAACTTCACCAATGTTAAGGTTGCGCTGAAAATTTGTAAAATCGTCATGCGCGTTCCACAAACAAAATTCCGTCATAGAAAACAGTGTAATTTTTTTCTGTTTATCCGTATTATTGGTGAGGGAGACTTTGTGAACTTCGCCGTTAAATCCAAGAGGTACCATAAAGAGCGTCTCGGCGCTGATTCCGCCGCGGCTCCCTTTAATAGTGGTATAGCCCATCCCGTGACGGCACTGATAATCGTTGAGACCGCTTTTTACAGGTTTCCATCCGGGTGACCAAAAATCGTCGCCGTCTTTTACATAGAAATAGCGGCCGTTCTGGTCAATCGGCACGTTGTTATATCTGTAGCGTGTAATGCGGCGAAGCCTTGCGTCCTTATAAAAACAGTACCCGCCGGCGGTGTTTGAAATAAGCGAAAAAAAGTCCTCATTTCCAAGATAATTAATCCATGGATGCGGAGTTTCTGGGGTTGTAATAACATATTCCCTCGCCGCATCATCAAAATACCCGTACTTCATACGCTTTTCTGTCTCCTGTTAATTTATTATAATAATAGTTGATTTCACCGAAAAATAAGCTGCCGCCCATACTAAACAGCCGGCCAGTCTTGCGCTGTGCCGTCCGGCGACCTCACGACTGTCGTGCAGTTGTCGGGCGGTGCAGTGCAAGACTGGTCGGCGCCTAAGTATTATCCGCGCCCCCCGCACAAAAACGGGGAGCGCCGCCGCAACTTTTAGATATGTCAATATATAACGATTATTCGGAAGTCTTCCGAAATTTAGTCAAAATAAACGGAGGAGAGAGGATTTGAACCTCCGGTAGGGTTACCCCTACGCAGGTTTAGCAAACCTGTGCCTTAAGCCGCTCGGCCACTCCTCCAAAAAGCAGAAGTACAAATATAGTTCTTTACCTTAAATAAAACAAGTCTTTTATAATAAACTGCGGGTTAGAGCAAGTTGGGGCTGATAATTATTAGCCCCAACCCAAACCTTATTCTCATAAAAACCAGTTAGAACGACCCGCCGATGATCAATTCAGGACGATTCTCTATCTTGGTCTTAACATCGCGGCGCGGACTCTTATCGTACGTTGTAACGCAGAGCCACCATCTTGGCGTTATAGTAAAATTGGGATGAACGTTCCATATATAACGGGCGTCAGCCTGAATGTTGTTGATGTTTGTCATAGCCTTAGTCTCTTTGGTCTTGTCGTTGTATGAGTTGCCGTACTTTGCGTCAAACCCGAACATACCGGGGCCGGTTCTCACAGTTGTTCCCGCTCCGAACTGCATGCCGACGCTCTCATACGTTTGGAAATCACTGCCCGGATCCCTGTCCGCCGATCTGCCCCCCGATACGCCATATACACCGGCCTTACTCTTCTCATTACTGACCGTACCGTAACCGCCGAACATACTCACCGAAACGGCATTGTTGACCTTGTAACCTGCCGACAAGCCGCCGATTATCTCGTGATCACCGGTTTCAAGCTCCCTGTTATAGTTGCGGTTTACAACCCCCGCAAGCTCCGGCGTTACCCTGAAATCACCGGCGTTGACAGGAAAATTGAGCATCAAAAAGAACGAACTGGGGTTAGACTTCGACCCATTAGGGTCTAATATAGTATCAGGCATAGAAAAGCTGCCGGATGTAAGCTGCTGAATACGCTGATCTATAACAGACACGGTAATCTCCGCGGCCATCTTAATATCTTCCTTAAGAACCGGTACCCCAAATTTAGCGGCCATAAAGCTGTTGTTTGTCTGCGGAAACCAACTCATAAACGCGGACTCATTGTAGCTTCCCGTGTTGAGCGACCGCTCCAAAAGATCAAGCGCCCCGTTGCTCGCAAGCGGAATGATACCGACATTCATGTAAACAGGGCCGGGATTCCATCTGGCGTACGCCAAATTCACATGTATATTATTGACGGACGTATTAGTCCAACGACTTGTCATAGTGCTGTTGTTCGCCCACGTTATACCCTCCCCGAATATGAAATCATTTCCGATCTGAAACTGAAGTGAGAGCTGATCGTCAACCTTAGCCCGCATACCGGCAAACCAGGAAACCGCGTTGTAATGATCCCACGTTGACGCGCTGTTGTTATCGTTATCCGACGCGTTCCATATTCTGCCCCTGTAACGGTACGAAGCCGATCCGTAAGATTTAACCTCAAGCTCGGCAAACACAGATGAAGTTATCGTTAATGCCGCAAGTCCGGCGGCAAACAGCAGTTTGCTCTTGATACCCATAAAACAACTCCTTTAAGAAAGAGAAAATAGGCACTTCGTTTTTGTTAATAAAAGAATCATGACGCTTTGATTTAACAAAACAAAGTATTGATTGAGAATAACAATGTCGAGAATATTACTCTAATAACATCAGAGTAATGGTACTACCGAGAGTTGCTGCCGAGAGGTACTGCCAAGAATATTACTCTATATAAATAATATTTTACAGCAAAGCATGCAACACCTTTTTGATTTTTTAATACACCAAATCAATAAAAAAGCCCCGCTCCCTGAGGATGGGAGCGAGGCAGGATTGGCGGGGCGTTCGGTTTGAACGAGTGTGAGTTAGATTAGAATGACGCTGTAAAAATCAGTTCAGGACGGAGTTCGGTAATGCTTGTTGCTCCATCAGCTTCCGGCGATGTGAGATACACTCTGAATCTTGGAGTTATTGAAAATTTTGAGTGAGCTCTGTAGGCATAGCGTGCGTCAATGTAATGATACGTGATGCCGGACTTATCAACCTCTCCGTTATCAACAGTATTCATCTTGTACTCAAGCTGTGCAGTACCGGGACCAGCTTTGTATGAACCGCCAACACCCAAGAATATACCGCTCATGTCGCGGGTCGTTGAAGCGCTTGTATTATCATCATTGCCCATAGCGTAAGCACCTACAAAGTTCAAAGAGAGGTCATTGCTGACTTTGTAAGAAGCAGATGTTCCAAAACCCATTTCGTGATCGCCTTTTTCGTCAGCTGAATTGTAAAGGCGGTTCATAACCATAGCAACCTGCGGTGTCAACTTTAAAGCACCTGCGCTAACAGGTATGTCGAGTACAAAGAGCGTTGCGCTTGGGTTAGCATTAGGTTCTACAGAGAGGTCAGCACCAATAGTATTAGCCCTGTAAGCAGTTACTGATGTAAACAGCTCCGCACCAACTTTCACGTCTCCATTAACAAGCGGTACACCAACTCTTATACCTGTCAAGCTATTGTCGGTACGTGTGGCCCAACCGTCATGTGCGGCGGCTCCGAAGTTACCTATGAGACCAGCGGCACCACCATTCAAAGAATTTTCCAAAAGATCAAGCGGACCGTGGCTGTTCACAGGAACAATACCGGCGGTAATAAAGAAAGCTCCTGGATTCCATGTACCGTAGGCCAAGTGTACATGTGTACTGCCAATACCATTGCGTTGGTAACTTACGTTATCCGCCGCATTGTAGGCGTTACCAATCTGAAACTGCAATGAAAGCTGATCGTCAACCTTAGCTCTCACACCGGTGCGCCAAGAGATACGGTTTGAGTACTCAAACGCGCTCTGGCTGTCATCGCCATTATCACGAGTAAAATGAGCCCCTCTAAGCCTGAACTGCGCGTCTCCATAAGGCTTTAACTCAAGTTCAGCAAAAGCAGCACCACTCAACAACAAAGTACCCATAGTAACCGCAAACAACGACTTCTTAATACTCATTAAACAACTCCTTTGAAAAAATATGATTATAAAAAACAACCAACCTCAAGTTAATAATGAACAACAATATACTTTAATTACTTCACATCATTCCAATTGCGGATTTCGCCCTTGAAAATTTTTGTTACCATATCGGAAGTCATTCCGGTAACAGTATTTTGCTGATTGACAATAACCGCAATCGCGTCAATAGCGAATGTATGATCTGCAAGTTTCTCTTTTTCGTCGGCTTTAAGTTCGCGTGAGCTCATTGCGATGTTGCTCTTCTGGCTCAAAGCGTCTCTTATACCGGCTGATGAACCGTTGTAGTTGATCTCTACTCTTACGTTAGGATTAAATTTAACATAAGCCTCGCGCAGCTGCTCAATAACACGTTCAACAGAAGTAGAGCCTGAAAGCGTGATTCTGCCATTGAGACCGCTTGCTTTGTAAGCTGTCTGTGTGCCGGAAGTAACGTATCCGCGCTTAGCTACAATCTCCTGCCCCTCTTTAGACATAACGAAGTTAATAAAATCCTGAGCTATAGGATTTGAAACACCTTTTTCCATAGCAAGTACAAACGGACGCGAGACTTTATAAGTACCTTTTTTAACATTCTCAGCGGTAGCGGGCACTCCGTCTATAGAGAGCGCTTTTACCTTATTTGTAACAGAACCAAGTGATGTGTAGCCGATAGCTCTTCTATCAACTTCAACTTTAGAAGCCGCCTCGTCTGTTGAACTTACAATAACCGCTTCGCGGAAGAGCATATTGGTCTTGCCGTCGCTTACTTTCATAATCTCATCGAAAGCGCCTCTTGTACCGGAACTCTCTTCGCGTGAGATAACTGTTATCTCCTGATTTCTGCCTCTGTTACCCTGAGCGTCAGCAAAAGAAGTGAACGCCAAAACAGACACCAACGCGACTTTCAGTAGCTTGTTCATGAATTACCTCCATTAAAAAAGTTATAAGGTTAAATATTTTTTATCAATACCCAAACAAAACTTGTGATAAAAAGATACTGCCGCAGTATTCAGCGAAAATGAAATGTGTGTAAAAGTTTTGTAAATGATTTTTTTGGGGGGGCTGCGGAGAGGGCTTGTAAAGACGCAATGCGTTGCGTCTTTACTTACCTTCCTATCACCTGCTCTACAATATGAAGCACCTTATCGCAAGCTCTGCCGGACTGCGCACTGCTCATCGCGTTACAGTACTTCTCTCTATCATTATATACAAGCCGTATGTTCTCAACCAAGCTCGCGCCCGTAACATCATCCTGCAAAAGAATACGGCTATATCCCAACTTTTGAAAAGACTGCGCGTTAAGAATCTGATCACCCCTGCTTGCCGCCGACCCTAAAGGGATAAGAAGGTTCGGCTTGCGAAGCGCGAGAAACTCAAACAGCGCTGTCGCTCCTGATCTTGATACCGCAATATCCGCCATAGCAATAATATCCGGCAGCTCTTCATTGATATATTCAAACTGACAATACCCTTTTTTACTTCCCGGCGCTTTGCCGCCTTTGCCGCATAGATGGCAAATATTGAAATCTTCAAGAAGATTATCAAGCGAACCACGAACGGCGGCGTTTATAGCCTGCGAACCAAGACTTCCGCCCATTACAAGAATTACCGGTTTCTCATTGTCAAATCCACAAAACTCTCTGCCGTACTCTGCATTACCTTTAAACAGCTCATCTCTGACGGGAAGACCTGTCATCTCCCGCTTTGCTGAAGGCAGATGAGGCTCAGTTTCCGGAAAACTAAAACATATCTTTTTCGCAAAGGGTATAGATAATTTATTAGCAAGTCCAGGGGTCATATCAGATTCGTGAATGATCACCGGCACTCTGAAAACCCACGCCGCCCAAACAACCGGACAAGAGACAAATCCACCCTTACTGAAGACAACCGCCGGCCTTATCTTTAACATAAGAAAAAGCGACTGTAAAAACCCTATCCCTATTTTAAACAGATCTGTAAAATTCTTGAGATCAAAATAGCGTCTTAATTTTCCCGCGCTTACGCAGTGATATGGAATACCGGTTTTTGCAACTAATGAGCGCTCCATCCCTTTACTTGTACCTATATAATGAATTTCGAGACCCATATTTTTTAGTCCGGGTATAAGAGCGATATTCGGCGTTACGTGTCCGGCAGTACCGCCTCCTGTCAATATTATTTTTTTCATTGAGCCTGCTTCTCCTGTTGGGGCAGATAATTATCTGGCCTTACCTTCTGATTTGATTACTTGCGAATTGCTTGACTTCCACCGCTTTATAAAATCATCTTCAAGAGCCATCTTGTTGATAGCCGTTTCTTCTTGACCGCTCCATCCGCGAACTTCACATTTAAACGGCAATATTGATGAGAACCCATCCATTAAATGCTGTATGATTGCGCCAAATGCAGCGCCCGGAATCCATTCATGTATAAAGCTGCTTTTTTCACGCAGCAATTTTATCTGCTTCTCTTTTTCTTCTCCGTTTATCCGCAGATACTCAGGCAATTTAAAGCAATTTGAAGTAATTGGTATTGAACCATGCTGAAGCACCGCGTTCGCGTTTCTCTTTTGAGCGGAGCCGACAAGCTTCTTGCCGCTTACCATTATTTCATCTCTGTTGGGAGCCAAAAAGCAGGGCAGTTTTACAGTACGTTCTAATCCCTTAAGTTCTGATGAAGAATCGTGCGCGTCACATTTTATTGACGCTCTATCAAGGCCATTCAAGAGGCACTCTGTAATCAAGCGATATGTTTGAGTGATACCGCTCCCCATCTCAGATATACTTCTGGGAAAAATACAGCTGTAAGTGATATCCCCATCATGAAGCACAGCGCGCCCGCCTGTAGGCCGTTTTATCCAGTCAACACCCGCCCGCTTCACAGCGTCAAGATCAAGCTCAAGAGACGCGTTCTGCATATATCCCAAAGTAATGCTCGGCCGCATCCACGAATAAAAACGAACTGTAACGATATCACTATTTTCACACTGGTCAAGCAGATATAAATCGGCAGCCATGTTGAAACCGGCGGATTTTAGTTCGTCAATTATAAAACGCGTAATTTTCATAAAACCTGTTCACGCAGAATTCTTACGGTAAACTGCATTCCATCGCCTGATTCGATAATATTTAATAATTCTGATGGCTGCATTGGTTTTTTTCCTTATATGCCGCATAGAGTCTTATCTAAAAATATCTCGTCTACCTAATTTTTAAAAATAATAATTTCCCCGAAAGAACTAAACACACCTTTTAAAATACCGGTTAAAAAACATCTATTTTTTCCATACATTGTGTTTAATACCGCAAGATCAGTTATTTTGACACACTCAGAAAATTGGGGTAAACCGGCAGTGTAACGCAGCCATTATTCGTGGGAAAATTTTCTTTGACATTGCTTTATGTTATTTAAAGAGTATATATTATTATATAGAATATGTAAAGAATGTGTAAAATCCGCGAATGGAGGCGTATGGTATGAAAAGATCTGTTAATATCAAACCGCCCTTGTTTTTTGGTTGTGCTCTAGCGATTGTTTGCGTTTCGCTTGCGCTGTTTACCGCTTCATGTACCGAAAACAAAATAGAGATTACATTAACTCAAGCCGCCCCGCAGCCCGTCATGGATGTTGCGGAGCTTAACGATGGTGAACAGTTTGAGCCCAAAATGCTTGGTATTGTGCCAGGCGCAGCTGTCTCCGAGCTTGGATTCAATTGGTACGGCGGCGCCGGCGCGGCAAGGGCATGGGTTCGCCTTTTCAGAGGCGGCAGTTTCGTTTCGGTAACAAGCGGCAGAAGCGGCAGGGTTCCGGCAAAGACCGGCGGTACTATGTGCGGTGACCCGTTAGTCAACTGCGACCACCCTGAAATGAGCTGGCACAAGGTCACTGTGAGCGGCCTTGCCTCCGGAACCGCTTACGAATACTCGGTCTCTAACGACAGCATTAACTGGAGTTACAGAAAAACATTCACAACTCCGGGCACAGGGGGCTTCACATTCGCCGCGGTTGCCGACCCGCAGCTCATTCGCGGCGACCAGAATCCCAGTTACTTCGGTATGCCTGCTCCTATAGGTAACGGTTCGGTTGCCGACGGCTGGCGCTTAACTATGGAGAAAATAACCGCGCGCGGCGTCGATTTAATCGTAAGCGGCGGCGATCAGGTAGACTGGATCGGCGGTTCCGGTTCGTTTTCTATGTCAAACGCCGATGAGGTTGAGTACGAACTCTTTTTCGCGCCGCCAGGTATGCAGTCGATCCCGTTTGCGCCGGTAGTTGGCAACCACGATCTGCACAATCAGTTTTCCTATCACTTTAATCTGCCAAACACCGGCACCCGAATGGACACAAGCTTTAATGTCATGAGAGCGGGCGCGAACTCTTACTACTACCTATTTGGCAGCGTACTATTTGTTGCGCTCAACACAGGAATTCATCTATCGAGCGTAAGCGCTGCCGAAACACAGGTAGCTGCAATGAATACCCTGCTGTCAACAGCTAAATCAGCGCACAGCGGCAGATACAACTGGCTCATCGTGCATCACCACAGAAGTCCGCACAGCCAAAGCGCCCACAGCGCGGAACCGCTTCTTGGCTATCTTGTGAAAGCCGGCTTGAATGAACTCATGGAAGAGCACGGTGTAGACATCGTTATAACCGGACATGACCACTCATACTCAAGAAGCCACGTTGTCACAACGGCCGATGTTAACGGCACGGGTGTGATAGACAGAGACGCGACAAGTTCAGACAACAGAAACATCACTCTCAACAAAGGCACCGTCTTTTTCGGCCTTCCATCCGCAAGCGGCGTAAAATACTACCCGCTCTATTATAAGTACTATGACAACACAGAATACCCATATCTCTCAAGCGGCCATATCGGCAATATGGGCACCGGCAGCGCAGCCTTTAACACAAACAACCCAACATGGGCCGCCAATGTCCGCGTACAGAGCAACACACCAGGGTACAGTATATTTGAGGTCAGCGGTAACATCATTAGAGTGAGAGTTTTCAGAACTCACGATGACGGCGTAATTGATGACGTTACAATAACGAAGCCGGCGTCGACGTCGATATTACAATTCAAAAGATAACGAATAAAAAAAAGACCGAACAAAAGATGTCCGGTCTTTCTCACAAATTTATTGATATCTTAATTACTTAATCTTAACCTTAGTACCCAAATACTCAGGATCAAAGCTGAAGCTGTAGTAGAGGAAATCACCTCTGTTTTGATTAAACGTTCTGAATCTTTCGGGAATTATGTGGTCACGAATCTCTGAATCGTTAGTTATGTCGCCTATTTGCACAGGAATAACTTCGAGTCTTGAGTTTTTGTCTTTCGGTGTGACAAGTACTTTCATAACGGTACCAACCTCAATTTCCACGTGAGCGCCGTCTACATTTAACGCGACGCCTGGGTTTTCAAGATTACCGTAAGCCGCTTCAAAACGTTCACGCGGGAGATTAGTTGTAACCTCCAACAGATCACCTTCTTTGACCGCCGGAGCGCTTTTGTTACCGCATCCGATTGCAAAGACCGCAGCGAGAGCGACTGCCGCAAGAACCGTAACTTTCAATTTAACCACAGAATCCTCCTTGTATAAAGTTTTTTAACTTTTTCAACTGTGATTATCGGGACGCATGTTTCATCGCTTTTGTGAGCGGTGATAGATGGCTCATGCGTAACTACAATCATCGTATATAACTAAAAAAATAACATCATGGCGCGGCAATTTACAATATGTTCCTGATATTTTTTGCCGTTTTAGGCTATAGGCGCCTCTAAAAAGTGCATCGTGTGCAACTTATTTGTCTAATTATTAAGCAGATAGTCAATTATCAACTGTACACCGTATCCGGTGGCAAACTGAGCGGTCTCCCCTTTTGGCGCGCTGTCGTTCCATGAAACTCCCGCGATATCGATATGCGCCCAGGGGATATCACCGCAAAATTCCTTAATAAACGCGGCGGCGGTATTTGACCCGGCGTGTCCTTTTTTTAGCTTTGAGAGATTGCGAAGATCTGCGATTTCGCTTTTGATTGAGTCGCTGTACTCCTGATAAAGCGGCATACGCCAGAGCCTGTCGCCGCTTCTTTCACCCGCTTCAAAAAGTTTTTGCGCGAGTTCATCATTATTTGAGTAAAGACCCGCCGCGGTATCGCCAAGAGAGATTGCGATTGCGCCTGTGAGAGTCGCAAGGTCAACTATGACGGCAGGTTTAACTTTCTTCTTAAAATATGAGATGGCATCGGCAAGAATCAGGCGGCCTTCCGCGTCCGTACTGCATATCTCTACAGTAAGTCCTTCATAAGATTTGTAAACGTCTCCGGGAAAATAGGCTCTGGAGCCAAGAGCGTTTTGCGCAGCCGGAACAACGCCGCATACGTTTATTTTAGGCTTTAACGCGCCGATACATTTCATTATGCCAAGTACAGCCGCAGCTCCCGACATGTCGGATTTCATTGTCTCCATACTGCCTGTGGGCTTGAGGTTAAGACCGCCGCTGTCAAAAGTGATTCCTTTACCTACAATCATTTGGCGCTCTTTACTTCTGCTGTTACCGGTATATTCAATCATAATAAGACGGGGCGGAGAGACAGCACCCTCGCCAACCGCTTTTATCAGATTAAGCTTTTCGCGGGAGATATCGTGTTCGTCAAGTACGGTCAGTTTCATCCCGCTGCTTTTAGAGATCGCAAGAGCCTCTTTTGCGAGCTGTACCGGGGTCATTTTGTGCGCGTTCTCATTAACAAGATCACGCGCGTAATTTACGGCGTCAGCCATAATTTCGGCACGGCTTATCTCCTGTACGGTAATAGAGCGCCCGCTTATAATTTCAATAGTTTCGACAGAAGCCGGCTTTTCACTTTTGTATTTGACAAATTTGTATTTACCGAGAAGCGCTCCGCGAAGACAGCTTAAAAGCTTTTCATTATTTAGCCGTTTTATATCCGGCAGTATTAGAGAGACCTGCTCTTTTTTCAGTTCTGACGCTTTTTGAATCCCTTTTGCCGCGGCGGTTTTGAGAGTGCGTTCGCCGCACTCTTCCTCTTTGCCAAGACCGCAGTATATGTTTACGGCTTCATTTTCATATCTCACGGTTACTTCATTGGCTGACGCCTTAAAATCCTGCGGAAGATTTTCACTCTCTTCAAACAGGAATTGAATTGCTGTTGTGGATTTTGCTGTTTTTGATAGTCTGATTTTCATGTGGTTTAGAAGCCGTTTCTTTTTAAAATTTACCGGTTGATATCTTAAAATACATTATTCATAAGATAAATACAGGCAAATAGTGAACCTACTGATCTATCTTTTTATAAAAAATTCCCCGCCGCTGTCCATAGTAATCATCCCCTGAATATCAACATCCGTAACTCTTGAAAGAGCCGGCCCCTCTTTTAGCTGTTCAATCAGAGTATCAATTTTTGCCTGCTCGCCCTCAACCTCAAGCTCAACGCGTCCGTCAACCGTATTGCGAACCCAACCGCCAAGTCCAAGCGACTGCGCCGCGTCACGGGTAAAGTATCTGTATCCTACCCCCTGAACTCTTCCGCTCACAACGATGCTATAACGCTTTACGCTCATAAGTATGATTTTTCTATTTTATTTACGCGCGAAAAAATTGAAGACAATAGTCAGCGCCACACTGATTAATATGGATGTGGCTATGGGGATGTGAATCTTAAAGCGGCCGGAACCAAGTTGGAGATCGCCAGGCAGCTTTCCCAGAGGAATTTTGTCGGAGAGCAAAAAAAGAAATCCAATAACAACTATTACAGTACCGGCTATTATTAAAAACCGCCCGGAATCAACCCAATTCATATTACCTCATTTTCCGCTTACAGTTTGTCAGTCTCTCGGATCAAAGAGTTCCGACTGCTCAGCATGGCGCCTGGGCACCGGCTTGTTAAAATATTTATACGTTTTTGTCGTAACTTCTCTGCCTCTTGGAGTACGCTTTAAAAAACCCGACTGAATTAAAAACGGCTCGTAGACCTCCTCAATTGTATCAGGCTCCTCGCCCACAACCACGGCTACGGTATTTAACCCGACAGGGCCGCCGTTATAATGTTCTATTATGGAGAGCAAAATATTTCTGTCCATTTCGTCAAGCCCGTTAGCATCCACTCCAAGAAGCTCAAGCGTCTTGTTTACAATATGAAGGGTGATAGAACCGTCGCCCCTCACTTGCGCAACATCACGGCAGCGTCTTAAAAGCCTGTTAGCGATACGCGGAGTTCCGCGTGCCCTTTTGCCAAGTTCAAGCGCGGCCTTATTATCGCATTCTACCCCAAGTATAGAGGCTGAGCGTAAGATAACAAGTTTTAATTCTTCGGGAGTATAGTATGTAAGGCGGCATACATAACCAAAACGCGCGTGCATTGGGGATGTGAGCATACCGGCTCTTGTAGTCGCGCCTACTAAAGTAAACGGTTTCAAATTGAGCCTGATGGAACGGGCGGCTGGGCCGTCGCCTATCGTTATGTCAAAAACGAAATCTTCCATTGCCGGATACAAAGACTCTTCAACGATTCTATTCAGTCTATGTATCTCGTCAATAAAAAGAATTTCCCGTTCGCCAAGATTTGTCAGATTACCCGCGAGGTCGCCTTTTTTCTCAAGAACAGGGCCGGATGTTGTTTGTATACCTACTCCAAGTTCATTTGCGAGAATACGCGACAGCGTAGTTTTGCCAAGTCCCGGCGGGCCGCAAAAAAGCACGTGGTCAAGCGCCTCTCCCCGCTTTTGAGCAGCTTCAACAAAAATCCGCAGATTCTCTTTTATTGCTTCCTGACCAATAAAATCAGAAAAACGCTCAGGGCGGAGCGCGTTGTCGAAATGCTCTTCGTCAGAACCGAAATTTTTTCCTGTAACTATTCTATCTTCGTCTTCATTCATTTTTTATCATATCACCTGTAAAGCCATTTTTATCCACTCTTCTATAGGAGCATCTTCTTCGATCTCCTGCTCCACTCTCGTTACAGCTTTAAGAACCTGTTTATCATTATAGCCAAGCGACATCATCGCCGCGAACGCTTCATCTCTGCGGTTGTTTATTTTGCCGCCGGTGCGCTTAATAGACGGCGCTGAAACAGGCGCTGCTGTTGACGAATACATACCGAGCTTTCCCTTAAGCTCTACGACAAGTCTTTGCGCGGTTTTTAATCCGATTCCTGGGATTTTTTCTAATCTTGCGGAATCGGCGGAGTTTACACTTGCTACGAGGTTTTCAATTGACACTGCGGATAAAATACCTAACGCTATTTTAGGCCCGATTTTACTTATCGCAATAAGCTCACGGAAAATTTCTCTCTCGATTTTTGAGGCAAATCCGTAAAGTTTTATCGCATCCTCGCGCACGTAATAGTGGATGAATACTTTTACTTCTTTGCCGGGTTCAGGAAGTTTCTCGTAAGTAGAGAGGGGAATCGTTACTGAATACCCTACCCCGCTTGCC
>Ga0123356_10000235_pt1 | contig 64015 bp, 77 predicted proteins | sample TergutEmb28metaG_2_FD_92546 | JGI IMG/M metagenome (GOLD analysis project Ga0123356, IMG submission 92546) | Embiratermes neotenicus P3 segment gut microbial communities from Petit-Saut dam, French Guiana - Emb289 P3 | ecosystem: Host-associated > Arthropoda: Insects > Digestive system > Gut ...
ATTAATATCAAGGGAACTTTGGATGATCCCGCGCAGCTTCCGGAGGAGGGGCAGCCGGGAGATGTCTGGATGATCAATGGCGTAATGTGGGTTTGGAACTCTACTAGTAATGTCTGGCAGAATGCCGGATCCATCGAGGGCCCCGAAGGGCCGACCGGTCCGCAGGGCAATACGGGTCAAGCGGGTCCTCCGGGTCCTCCCGGGCAAGCCGGGCAACCGGGACAACCGGGTCCTCAGGGACCAGCAGGAACGGGCGTAAATATTCTTGGTTCTCTCGATGACGTATCCCAGCTTCCCGAGAACGGCGAGCCCGGGGATGCCTGGTTAATAGACGGCGAGCTTTATGTCTGGTCGGAGAATGCCGGGGGTTGGGAGCCGGTAGGCTCGATCCAAGGTCCGCAGGGTCCGCCGGGGACACCGGGTGAACCGGGTCCGCCGGGAACAAACGGCGCGCCCGGGGGTATAGGTCCGGAAGGGCCTCAGGGTGATCCGGGGCCGAAAGGCGATCCCGGTATCCCCGGGCCGGAGGGTCCCGCTGGTACGGGAGTTAATATCCTCGGTTCCCTGCCGAATACCAGTGCGTTACCGGGTACGGGTAATCCCGGAGATGCTTACCTTATTAACGGTGAGCTTTTTGTCTGGTCGTCTACTTCTCAAACCTGGGAAAACGTCGGTAGCATCCAGGGTCCTCCGGGTGCGACAGGTGCGGCGGCTACTGTTGCGGTAGGTCCGACTACAACCGGTGCAGCGGGCTCTAATGCAAATGTTACGAATACGGGTAATGCTAGCGCTGCAGTATTTGCATTTACTATTCCGCGAGGTGCGCAAGGTGATCCGGGAGCACAGGGGAATCCGGGCACGCCAGGAGCGGCAGCTACCATTGCCGTAGGTACGACCTCAACAACTGCCGCAGGTACCAGTGCAACCGTTACGAATGCGGGAAATAATACTGCTGCGGTATTTAACTTTACGATTCCGCGTGGGGCGGATGGCGTAGCGGGTCCTGCGGGTACTCCCGGTGGTACAGGTCCTCCGGGTCCGGTCGTGCCGCTCTCCGGTCTTACCGACGTGACGGTTACTAACCCTGCGGCTCTTCAGGTGCTGCGCAGGAATACGGCGAATAACGGCTGGGAGAATGCCGCTCCGGCAGCCGTGCCGCAGAACCTACAGGATCTGACTAACGTTACGATTACTAACCCGACGAACCTACAGTATCTCGGCTGGAACGGCACTACCGCTTGGATAAACCGGCAGCCGGCGCTTGCGGGTATGAGTGATGTTAATATAACGAGTCCGCAGATAGGGCAGATCCTTGCCTGGGATGCTCCGAGTCAGAGATGGGTTAACCGCAATCCGCCTACGTGATTTATGAACGACGGTGACGTGCTGCGTTGGAACGGCACCGTCTGGGTGCCTGGGCAGCTTGTGCGTGGTCCGTCTATCGTAACTAGAGCACTGCCCGATGCGATCATAAGCACACCGGAGTCTCCGCAGGACCCCTACGAATTTCAGGTAGTCGGGCAGAATGGCGTACCGTTTGCCGCTCCCCACTCGCTCTATACCTGGACCCCGGTAAGTCTTGCCGCCTACGGGCTTGCGATGGGGGCTGATGGGATTATGCAGGGTACGCCGACTCAGGTAGCGACTAACCTAGCAGTACCGCTTAATATGGTAGATTCCGTCGGCATGGCGGCGCCGTCGATAGCGGGAACGCTTAATATTATTGCCCCCGTCCACGTTTCCGATACCCTGATATCTACGCTTGCGGGAGGTGCGGCACAGGTTCCTTCCTCCAGGCCGGGGACTAGTTGGGTAACAGGTTGGGGGAGCCTTCTCTGCGGCTCTCTCGGGGCTTACCCTGCAACAGCCTATCAGGACCACGTAACGTATTGGAATAGTCCTAACCCCTTTCCGGCGGGGCAGTACTCGCGGGCGGTCATTGCGCAGCTTGGCGCAAGCGATACCGCCGGGGGTTGGATGGGCGTTGCGGTACGCTGCGGCCCGACCGGGTATTATAAAGTTACCATCGGGCGCACCGTTTACCACATCGAGTATATGCGTGCTAGCGGTACTACCGCCAGCACTGCCTACGACTTAAGTCAAGGTCTTCAACCCTTCGCATTTGCAGTCGGGGACACTATCTTCTTTCAGGCAGTAGGACAGGTTCTTACTTTCAAGGTTATCCGTAATGGTAATGTTGTAGGTCCGTTGCCGGGTAATCAACCGTGGATTGCAGGTGATACGAACCTCTCGGGTGGGCAGCCGGGGATCTCCGGTTACGGTACATCTGCGGTGGCATCTGCGCCAATTATCAAGGATTGGGAAGGCGGGGCGGCTACGGCTACTGCGGCTGCGCCGCCGAGTGTAGGGCATGTTCCAATTGCTACTGATCCTTTCTATACAGCTCCGCTCGGTACTCTGGTCGGGCGTCCCGGTTGGACAGTAGAGACCGGTACGATTACGGTTGCTGCGAGTGGAACCTATAATAATACGGCGGGCCTGGGGCTTGCTTACTGGTCCGGTGCGGTTACTGCTTCCTGGACGCCGAATCAGTGGGTAGGCGGACGAGCGGCCCCGGTCGGTACGCCTACATCGGGCGGACTGCTGCTGCGCTATACTCCCGGCAGCGGTAATGGTTACGGAGTTATCTTTAATCAGACTAACTGGACTCTTAACCGCTATGTTAATCGGGTAGCGAATATTATTGCTACCGGAACGGCTACTTCCGTAATCGGGCGTAACTTGCAGAATCAGGACTTCTGTCAATTAGAGGCTATGAATAATCAGCTTACTTTTAAGATAAATGGCGTTACGGCAGGGACCTGGCCGGATAATACCTATTCTTCTGGTGTAGCGGGGTTCGTAGGATCGGGTACTGCGGCAGCGCCTACCGGCGTAAGCAGCTGGGCTGCGGGGCAATTGGTGGTAACGTCGTGACGATCCCGGGCCTTTTAACGGTTTACGATAAGCTGGTCGAGCCTGCGCCGGTAGAGCTTGCTCGGCATAACCCCGGCTGGAGCGTTGGTCTCGGGGGCTTTGCCGTAGATGGGTCGGGTATCCTCTGCCCTATCAATAGCTTCCGCAATATTGCCCGCATCGAGGCGGCTCCCTTCCCTCCTGATCAGTTTGCGGAGGTACGGGTAACGGCTCTGCCGATAGGGCCGGCTTATCTGGGTATCGGACCGTTAGTAAGGGGGTGGGGAAATAGCTGGTACGAGTTTCTACATGCTCTCGGCGCATTCCGTATTGCCTCGATGTACGGCAATACCGGCCAGAGCCTTTCTGGTGATATCCCCCGTATTCTTGAGTTAGGGGATTTATTGCGGTTGGAGGTAAGAGGGGGCAAGCTAGTCGCGATCATTAATGGTAAGGAGGTATGGAGAGGCGAGAATTATGATATAGGTGCTGGCTATCCCGGGATCTCGATGGAGGCTCCCGGTCGGTTAGCTGATTTCTCTGCCGGTTTCCTGTCGGCTGAGGAAGATATAATTGTTCTGATGTACGATGGGCAGTTCTGGACTCCGCAGGTCCTTATTCTACCCCTGAGAGTCTCTACTGTTGCAGTTCCCGACGGGCAGGTAGGGGTCTACTACGAATACCAGCTAGAAGCCCGGGGCGGTGTGCCTCCGTATACTTGGGATGACTCTCAAGCAAGCTTCGGGCTTCCATTTCCTCCTGGGATTTCTCTTGATTACTCTACGGGGATTCTCTCGGGTACGCCGACGCAGGCGGGAAGTTTCGAGTTTGGTTTAGCCGTTACCGACTCGGTCGGTACGAATACCGCCCTAGTGGATGCTGTGGTATTCGTATCGATGGAGGTAGAATCTCCTCAGATCTGGGCTGAGCCTATTGGATTTGCTGTTAGCTCGGGGGCTCCTCTCGTTGGATTGCCCCCCTGGTGCGTTACGTTGCCATCACCGGGGACTGGGTATGGAAGCCCTTTTCCCGCTGGGGAACGGGTGCCTATTTCGGCAAGCAGGCGATCATTTATTTTCTATACGCTTAATAATTTTCAAGTATTCGCATCGGCTATAGCTTTTCAGGGTACTCCACGTCTTAGCTATTTTATGAGTACTGGTGCGGGGGCTGGTAATCGACTGGTGCTTGAGGAGGGTTTGGCTGCTCCCGGTAAGTACCGGATCTGGATGGGTATTCAAGCCGGGAGTACGGGTGATAGAGTAGTCCGTGTTATCGACGGAGCGAGTAGAGTTATATTAACTATCCCGCTATGGCTGGGAAACCCAGGATGGGTATATGATAGCGAGGGTAATACTACTACTCTTTCTGATTGGCTATCTGCTAGTACTTATGGAGGAGTTCCTGTAGATATTGACCTCCAGGATGGTAGCAACTCGTTAGGGGGGCCGAGACTTTCTATTGAGATGCAGGTTCTTTCGGGCAATAACTCGGTACAGTTTAGTTATTTTGCTATTCAGTACTTAGAGCCTCCGCCTCCGCCTTTAACTATTGTTACTGACTCATTCCCCGATGCGATAGTTGGAGTCTACTACGAGTACCAGGTCCAGGTAAAGGGGGGCGAACCGCCTTATACCTTTACCGATCCGTTGGAATTCGGTTTTAGCTTAAGTGCGTTCGGCTTATCTCTAAGCTCAACCGGGCTCTTAAGCGGTACGCCTACGCAGGTAGCTCTGTCTCCGGGAATCTGGATTCCATTAGAGGTTACTGATGCCGCGGGAACCGTGGCCGAACCTGAGGAGGGGCTATGGAGTATAACTCTTACGATTGATCCAGCGCTTTCGATAACCACGGCTTCCTTGCCGGATGCGCCGCGAAGTGCTCTGTACTCCTTTACGGTGCAGGCAGCGGGCGGTATTCCATCGGCTACGCCTACTTGGTCGTTAATCAATCCGCCGCCGGGATTGGTTATAGACTCCGCTACCGGCGAGATTACCGGCAGACCCCGCAGCCTGCCGGGTACGGTAAATGTGGAGGTTGCGGTTAGTGCCGGAGGAGCTAACGCCTCTCGGGTACTGCCTCTGAATGTCTTGCCTGCCGTACCGTGGGCACAGCCGGTAGGATTTATTATCAGCAGCTCGGCGGTAAGCGCGGGTACGATTCCGGCTGATTGCGTGAATATTTTTGCTTCCGCGTCGTTCGCCTCGGTCCTGCAGACCGTGGCCTCTCAGGGCAATGCTCTGGGCTATGGGTTCCTGGGAACCGGCACGACAACTCAAGCAAACGTCTCCGGTTCGGGCAACGTCCGCATATCGGGCCGTACGACTGCAACGGGCCGCACGATTGATCTGGTCCTTCCCGATCCGGGCAAGTACCGTTTCTGGTTCGGAAATCTGTCCTCCGGCAATACGACCTGGAGTTCGTCGGTGCCGATGACGATTTCCGACTCTACCGGGGTTATAGCGACCCAGAGCTTCCCCGCAAGCCAGGGCAATAACTCCGTGATCGATGCTTCGGGTGTAGTCAGAAGCAACGTTGCTGCCTGGATTACCGCCGGCGCGTACGGAGGTCAGTACGTCGAGTTCGATACGACGGATATGACCGAGACGAATGTCGGAGGTCAGATCTTTAACGGTCCCCGAGTTACCATCTCCTTCCCCGGCGGGTTGCGGGCAGGCTACTTTGCTGTTCAGTATGTCGCACCGCCGGTGCAGGGGTGGTCGGAGCCTTACGGTTTGATTCTATCCCAAAGTGCGGTAGCTAATATACCGGACTATTGCGTAAACTGGGCAAATAGCCCCGTCTTCACGGTAGGTGGAGGAGCCGGGGGCGGTTTAAATATAGGACAGCAGAGTGGATTCTCTGCCGTAGCTCAACTTACAAATAGTCTTGGTAGGATGTTAAGATGGCAAGCAAACCGGCAACCTGCCGCAAACTTTAATTTTACTATTACTACCGTATCCTCACCAGTAGACCCGCGTCTATCAGCTTCGTTACGTACTGGAGGGGGGGCTTTCTATGCGGGTTTTGTGATCGCAAGTGGGTTAACGGAACCAGGAAGATACGAAATTTATATAGGTTCTACACAGGTAGGGTCTATTGGGGTCACGGCGAATACTGTTATGGAGATTCGGGATGCTAATGGGGTTCTGCGTACGATTAATATGCCTGCACAGAATGGAGCATTAAATGGTCGTGCTGTAGACGCTCAGGGAAATAATACTACGATAGCCGCATGGGCTGCTGCAAGTGCATATGGAGGCGTTCCGATTATCGTAGATTCTACAGATACGAGTAGTGCGACGGGAGGACCGGTCTTTAGGTTCTTGATTACGAATGATAATTTCTTTAGCTATATTGCGATAAGGTATGCGGGGCCAACGCCTGGGAGTTAATTAGATGACTATTCTATATGAGACGACTACGCAGGCCGGAGGCGGCGGGGGCAATGGTGGTGGCGGGGGCAATGGCGGGGGGCCTACTCCTCCACCGACGCCGCCTGGTATAACGGTCACTACCACCTTCCTGCCGCCCGCTACGGTCGGGGCGCTCTATAACTTCCAGCTAACTTCTGCTGGAGGGGCGCAGCCGGCTACCTTTATCGTAGCGGGCCTGCCGCAGGGGCTTAATGCTAGTGCCGCAGGGTTGATAACCGGCGATCCGGCGGCTATCGACCAGACGGCGGTAAGTATGATAAACGTTACCGCAGTCGATGCTAATCAGGTATTCTCCAATGCGGTATCGCTTAACCTTACCGTGCGGCCTGATCCGCCTGGCCCGGTAGGCTCGCAACTTATTACCAGTCCGCTCGCTACCGATACCGCTGCGCGCGTATCCCTGGCGAGTTACTCCCCCGATTGGACCCTCGTTACCGGCCTGCTGCTGGTAAACGATACGGGCGTAGCGAGCAACGCCGGTGGCGTAGCGGGCAGGCCCGGCACGGCGCAGTCGCTTGCCTACTGGAATGCCGACCTCTTCCCTGCTAATCAGTGGTGCCAGGGAATCCTCGGCTCATTGCCGGGGGGGTTATATGGTGGCTGGATAGGGCTTGCGCTGCGGGTCAGTACCTCCGGCAATACCACTACCTGGTACGAGGCAGCCGTACGGACCGGCTTTTACCACGTGCAGCGTATGTCGTTTACCGCCGGCGTGTTAACCGCTACCGCCGATCTCTCAGGGGGACAACGGGCCTACGTCTTCCGGGGCGGCGATGCGATCTACTTCCAGGCAAACGGCACCTCCTTGGCGCTATTCGTAAACGGCACGCAGGTATGGACCGGTACGGATGCGACGCTTACCCACGGACAACCGGGTATTGCCGCCTACGGACTTTCGACCAGCTCACCGCCGGCAGCTTCGCTCTATAACTGGTCTGCTGCCGAGATGGGAGTTGCCCCGGAGCTTGAGTTTCGGACTAACGTCCTGCCGCCGGCGATCATCGGCAGAGCCTATGCCGATACGCTGGTAGCCTTCGGCGGCGTCAAGCCGTATTCGTTTAGCATGTTTAACGACCCGCTCTGGCTAAGCCTGATTACCGCTACCGGGGCGCTTTCCGGTATGCCGGTCGCACCCCCGGGCGATGCGGAAGTGACCTTTATAGTCACCGATGCGGCGGGGAACAATGCGCCTATTACGATAGATCTGACGACCGAGTATCCGCCTCTGATGCTTACCGGCTCTACGCTGCCGGCGGCGACGGTCGGGCTTGCCTATACCGCCCCGCTGACGGCTTCCGGCGGCGACGGAACCTACGTGTTTACTGCTACTGGCCTGCCGGCGGGGCTCTTTATCAGCGGCAGTAACATAGTCGGCACGCCGACGGTGGAAGTTACCGCCATGCCGGTGATAACCGTTGCTTCGGCGGGGAAGACCGCTTCGGCTACGCGGCAGCTCGTCGTGCATCCGTCAACGATCACCGGCATAGTGCCAAATCAGATGGCAGGAGGCTTGCAGCTCCTCGCTAATGATCATATCTACAATACCCCAATCGAGGCGCTGCCGGTGCATCCGCAGAACGCTTATATTATGGGTAAGCCGGTAGCGATGGGAGGCAGTGCGGATAGCATCATCGGTTACGAGTCCCTGTACGGTCCGCATGCGGTCCATACGACCGTAGATTATCCCTTGACTATCATCAAGGGGGATACGACGACCTTCCCGAAGGTGACGATGAACTTCCTCTATACGCCCGGCGGTAACGGAGCGGACTTCCAGTTTAATTCCGGGACACTGTCTGCGAATCCCTATCAGGGGCAACCGGCGAACTACATCGAGAACGGCAATTACTCGGTGGGTGCTCCGGTGCTCGACCGTAAGTGGCAGACTATCTCCTTCGAGGAAGCGACGCTTAATGAATTCTATGACGCCTTCCCCCGGGGCCGGGGCCAGCAGTACTTCCCGGGTGCCGCGAACTGGGCGACGGAGACTAATGCTGCGAATATGAATGCTATCTCCGGAATGATTACTCCGACCTTCCCGGGCTATGACCTGCGCGGCAAGTACGGGGTCACCAGCCCGGGGTTGCTTACCAACGGTTCGCCGTCCAGTGCGGTATGGGTAACGCCTATAATGATCCGTCCGGACGAGATGCGGAAGGGTAAGATTAACCATGCGGGGGGCATCGGCCTCGATGTCTACGGGCAGATAGCGGGGCACTCAAATACGACCGTAGGGCCGTACCTCTGGCCTGCCGGGAATACCAATTACGCCGGTGGGGGATCGGCCCCTTACGGCACCTGGTTGCGGCTAAAGGCCGGGAATACCATAACCCTGCAGGCAGGCACGCACGGCACCGATCCGGGCGGCACGGTAGTTCAGATCTCCTCCTTGCCGACCTATACGCAGGTTCTTATTCGCCAGATGCAGGAGTATGGCTTTATAGTCATAGACGGCACCTCGGGTGGCGATATCGGTAGCCTGCGTTATAACATCGAGTGCGGCTTGGACCCGGATATCGCCAAGGGCTTTGCTGCCCTGCCGAAGATTGCCTGGAGCGAGTTCGAGGCAGTCGATGTTTCCTCCCTCCACAATAGCGCTGAGCCGTGGAGCGGCCAGTGCGTGGCAACTAACGGGCACGTAACGATCCCGGCCCCGCAGGTCGCTCCGGCTGTCGCTATCGGCATAGCCGATCCGATTATAAATATCGCACAGGGGGAATCGATACAGCTCGAAGCTCTGGTAAGCGGTACGACCGATACCTCGGTGACCTGGAGGTTCTGGACCTCGATTGCCGCCGATATCGTCAATACACCGCTCGGTACGCTTACCGCTGCGGGTCTCTATACCGCGCCGGCAGGGGCGACTGGTAGGGTGATAGTCGAGGTGGTCTCGAACGCCAACCCGGCGGTAAAGACCACGATGCAGATAACGGTCTTTCAGCTCTCCGGCGGCAATGCTCTGCGGATGGTCTTCGGCAGCTCTCCCTATCGAACATTGCCCTATATCGATACCGGGGGAAATACCTGGTACGGTGAGCAGTTCCTCGGACGCAGCGGGCCGGGCTATACGACCGATGTCGGCGGTCCCTCTACCACATTTGTCGGTGTAGCGAACCGCGAGCTGTACTTTGCCTGCCGTACGGTCGGGGACCTGTTCTATAAGTTCTATATGAAGCCTAGCACGCAGTATACGATCACGCTATACTTCGCCTATGGCGGGGCGAACGTGCCGCCCGCGCAGCAGCTTATCGAGGTAGGCGATGAGCTGGTAGAAGGGGTTATTACTAATGGAGTAGCGAGCGGCTATATGAACATGGTAGGCATGGCAGCCTATACCCCTGTAACCCGTACCTATACCTTCACCACGGACGCAACCGGCCTGGTGCAGGTAGGGCTGCGGGTATTCGCTATCGGTGCTCTCTCGAACGGGACCCCGTCCCGTACCCTTATTAACGCAATGTCGGTGGTGCCAACATGAAATGCATAGTCGAACTCGATCACGTAAGATGGCAGCAGCTTCTCGGCCTGGCAACTACGGCGGCTAATGCCCTGATTAACGACGTGGGCCGGCAGATCGGTCAGCAGGTTAGGGACGAGCAGGAGCGAATCCGTAAGCAGCGAGCCGAAGGCCAGACGCCGAAAGAGGTTAATTCCTAATGCCTACTTCGATGACATTTGATTCGCTGACTGCGGACATGCAGACATATTTGGAGCGTGGTACTTCCCTGGATGTACAGGTGGCGAACCAGATCCCGCGGTTGATAAACCTTGCGGAGCGGGCGATTGCCACTGCATTTAAGATCCAGGGCTTTCAGATGCCTGTGAATGCAATCCTGGTGAAAGGCAAGTCTGTATATCGAAAGCCGAATGGATGGCGGCAGACGGTTTCCATGAATTACGGGGTGTCCGAGCCCACAGTGCAGAACCTGGTAACTGAAGGGGGCACCACCATCAGGACTGAGGGTGGTGATCCTATCCAGGTTCGTGTTACTAGCCCTGTCCAGAACAGGCGGCGATCGTTGTATGCCCGTTCCTATGAGTATTGCCGTCACTACTGGCCGGATTCGTCGATCATGGATGACACCCTGGAGCTACAGCCAAAATTTTATGCCGATTATGATTATAATCATTGGCTCATCGTGCCTACTCCTGCCATTGGTTATCCATGGGAAATAAATTATTATGGGCAGCCGCCGTTGCTCGATGACGGGAACCAGACAAACTGGCTCACGGATTTTGCGCCAAACCTGTTGTTGTACCGGGCCCTGCTTGAGGCTACGCCTTATTTGAAGAATGACGAGCGTATCCCGGTGTGGCAGCAGTTGTACCAGGAACAGTTACAGGGTATTAATAAACAGGATGTGGAGAAACTGGTGGACCGTCAGACGCTGAGGGACAAGGCATGACCGGGACATTCCAACAGGTTTTCGGCGGCAATAATATCTATCCGGTACAGCCGAGTTATAGCCGTCAGGATTATTCTGCCGCTATTGCGCTGTCGTGGCCGATTGAACAGGCTGTGGCCGGGGCCCTGGTATTAACAGATATCGTGGACCTTAACCCCAGCACTGCGGGCCTTACGGTCTCACTGCCGGATGCCCGTCAGGTGTCGACCGGCTACACAGCGCTTTTTAACAATGTTGGCATGGTAGAAACCAGTGTCCTTGCTCCCGACGGTACCGTAATAGTTATTCTGGAGTCAGGGACCGTATGGCAGCTTTACCTTACCGATAACTCCACGGCTGCTGGCGTCTGGCGAGCCTTTCAATTCGGGGTCGGGGTGTCCGAAGCTACGGCTTCTGAACTAGTCGGTGCGGGACTGGTAGTCATTGGCACGACCCTAAATGAAGAGATATTAGTTAATCCGCAGTCTGCTGACTATACGATAGTCGAGGCGGATCGAGCAACTGCTGTACAGTGGACAGATGGAGTCGGTGCCTTCACTCTGCCTGATCCTGCCACTGTCGGTAACGGCTGGTTTGTTATAGTAAATAACTCGGGCACCGGAGACTTGACGGTCACGCCAATGGCGGGTGAGATTAGTGGTCAGGCGTCGGACACGGTTACTCCCACTGGTACTGCATGGTACGTTACCGATGGAACTAATTACTTTGCGTTTAAGGCTCTACAAGGCGCTCCTGGAGCAACTGGCCCCGCCGGGCCACAAGGGCCTGCAGGCTCTGCTGGCGCCCCTGGACCCGCAGGCCCTCAAGGTTCTGTCGGAGGGGCAGGGGCTGCAGGTGGTACAGGGCCTCCGGGGGCAACTGGAGGTGTGGGGCCAGCAGGACCTGTGGGGCCCGAAGGCCCTCAAGGACCTCCTGGAACAGGAATTGTAGCATCGGGGAATATTGCTCTTAGTGGCGTTCCGCCCACTGCAAATGTGACAGGAACATTTCCCGCCAGTTATTTTGTGCAGCTTACTTTATCCTCAACCCCCTCCGTTGCGACCTCACTATGGGCGTCGAATAAAACAACTGCAGGGTTTACAATCAATGCGGCGGCGGAGTCTTATCCCGGTGGGGGTTTAGATGTTTCCTGGATGGTGACATCCTGATGGCTACCACCAAGCCAGTGCCGATTAAGTCGCTGCCAGGGATCCGGAGGGATGGGACGCAGTTTGATGGGCAGGAGTACACCGATGGCCAATGGGTACGATTTTATCGCACTCGTCCTAAGAAGATGGCAGGATATCAGGCAATCACTACTGCCCTACCCGAAGTGGCTCGTGGTATGGATGCTTATCAACAGAATACTGTTAATTATGTGCACTTGGGAGGAGCCTCCTATCTGACTCAGGTACAGATGACCAATGATGGCATCTTTATGAATCAGACCGATCGGACTCCTGCCGGGTTTGCTGCAAGTCCGAATAATGTTTGGCAGTTGGATGTAATGTACTCGACTACTGGTGGGGTTAATAATCTTGTTGCTCATGCGGCACAGAATTTAAACGATCTCACCAGCGGCACTGAAACCCCTATCTATTGGGGGCCGATAATGGATACGACTGTCCTTACGCCTACGTCCATGGCTAATCAGTCGGGTGGGATAGTGGCTGTATATCCGTATTTGATAACGTATGGCAATTATGGGAGGGTAGATTGTTCGGCCATTAACGATCCTACTGTACCGATTGGGACCGCCGGTACTTCTGCAGGTTCGGCCTTCGTTACTGGCCAGAAAATTGTCAAAGGATTGCCCCTGCGTAATGCCGGCGGTCCCGCCTTCTTGCTATGGTCCCTGGACTCCCTGATCATGGGCCTGTTTAATCCGTTGATTCTGGCAGGCGTGCCATTCAGCTTCAATATAGTATCGGATACTACCTCCATCCTGTCGTCGCAGTGTGTGATTGAGTATGATGGTATTTACTTCTGGGCAGGGGTGGACCGGTTTCTGATGTTTAATGGAGTGGTACGTGAAGTGCCGAATCAGATGAACTTAGACTTTTTCTTCACCCGGATTAACATGACCTATCGCGAGAAGGCATTCGTATTTAAAGTCCCCCGGTGGGGGGAAATCTGGTGGTGTTTTCCACTCGATAGCTCGACTGAGTGTAATCATGCGGTTATTTATAACATACGTGAGAACTCCTGGTATGATACAGCGTTGCCGGGGGCAGGACGCACGGCAGGGTTGTTTCCGAGTGTCTACCCGTATCCCCTGTTGACTGAGCCACAGGTGCAGGTATTAGGTGGAAGCCCTGCGATCAACTTCTGGCGGCACGAGTACGGTGTAGATGAGGTAAATGGTGTTACTGTGAGACCGATCCCCTCCTACTTCACCAGCGATGAGAAGGAGATTCTGGATCAGGGCCTGGACAAATGTCTACGTGTGGATATCCTCGAGCCGGATCTGGTGCAGACGGGGGACATGCGGGTAACAGTTACGGGCCGGGCGAATGCGCGTAGCGCGGACAGCGAGAGCCAGAGTGTGGTGTTTACTGATCCTCAGACCAATGCCCCGCTATCCCCTGACCAGCAGGTGGTGCGATTTAAACAGTCGCGCCGGTTCCTACGTTTTAAGTTTGAATCCAATACCGTCGGTGGTAACTATTATATGGGTAAGACATTGGCGCACATCGAACCGGCAGAGGGGAGGTTTACACAGTGATCGATCCCCGGGGCACGGTGGATGTGAAACAGTGGGCGGATTTCATCACCCTGCCCCTGATGAGTGCCCTGGGGATCGTGGCACGGCGACTTGATAATGCTCAGGACTGGCCGGTGTGGGCCTTTGATCTGATGCAGGACCAGAAGCTACAAAGCACAATTGTTGCCGATCCCCGGGGATTTTCTGACTGGCGAGACTGGGCGGAGAGATTTAATCAGGTAGTACCGTACTGATGTCACTACTTACTCCACAAGAATCGGCAATTATCCAGCTAAGTGGTGGCCTGGGTAACCTGGGTGGTGTACCCGGGATGGGCAATGTGGGTTCCGGTGTGGGTGCTCTGCAGGGCCTATCATCCGGGACTCCGATGGGCACCATTTCTGGGCTTGCTAACCTTACAAAGCTGGCTGGAAATACTGGTGCACTGGGGAGCCTGGGAGTAAATCCTGGCACGGCTAGTAGTATCAACACGGGTGCGACCGGGGCGCTTGATGTTCTTGGGGTCATCCAAGGGCTTCAACGGGGTGGGATTGGGGGCTATGGACAGGCTATTGGGTCCGGTCTACAGGGTGCGGGGCTGTTGACGGGGGATTCGGCCCTGTCGAACCTTGGCGGTTACATCACCGCTCCGCTGGCTGTTTATAACGCTATAAAGAATTGGCGGTCAGGTGATACCCTCTCCGATGCTCTGGGCGGTGCCGAGGCGGGTGCGGCCATTGGTTCAGTGGTACCGATTCTTGGGACAGGGATCGGGGCTTTGATCGGTGGTGGCATTGGGGCCATTAGCTCAGCGTTTGGTGGTGGCAAACCTGATCCGGAGACCACTAACTGGAATCAATATGCATCACAAGTTGGCCAGTTGTCGCCAACGCAACAAGCGCAGGTGGCCCAGAGCCTATCTCCTGCGCAAGCATACCAGAACCTTGCGGGGGTGATGGATGCTAAAAACAACACTCCAGGGCACTCAGAGTCCATCGAGCAAGTGTTTGGCCGAATGGGCGAACAAAACATGATGGACCAGTTGACATCCGAAATCAATAAGGCTGTCGGTTCTGGCCAGATTACGCCCGGGGAATCTGTTGCCCAACAGTGGTCCCAGACTTTAAACCCATGGTTACAATCAAAGGGGGTTAATTGGAATCCCTCACAAACCACATCGCAGGGATCGCCAGAGACGGCGGCCCTACAGGGTGATATTCAGTCCCTGGTAGGCTCCTACGAGAGCGGACAGCTCAATCCACAGAGTGCAGTAGGTGTGTCGGGACAGAATATAGCGGGCATGGCTCCGTTTGCTGGCCTGGGTACGTCGGGGTGGGGCCCGGTTTCCAATCTGACTCCGGCGCAGCAGGCGGCCTCCACAAGTACTCCAGGGGCGTCGGCAGCTTCCTATATGAATCCCTCGATAAAGTTAGCGGCAGAAGGTGGATCTATGCGTGACCAACAATTGCGCGACATTTATGCTGGCCCGCCTTTCGAGCTTCGAAAGAAGCATTATGATGACGGTGGGTATGTACAGTATGCGGGGGGTTTTACTCCCTCCACCCTGTCACAGGCTGCTGGTCTCACAGGAGTCCCCGCCGATGTTCCGCAGCTTTCTTCGCAATTGGCTTCTGCGCCATCAACGTCTGCTGATTCCTTAAACTATGTTGGGAATTACAACCCCGAGACCGGGACGACAAGTGGGTTAGGTACTTCGTTGTCTCCATATACCGGCAGCCAACAGCAGTATACTCAGGCGGTGCAGGAGCTGGCGCAATCAAATCCGCAGTTCTTACAGCAAATGGGGGTAACCCCAGTAGGTGGGCAACAGACATTAGGTGGTAATCTACAGAAAATGCTGACCGGCTTTGGGATACCGGCTGGGGCTGCGAGCACATTGACCAGTCTTGCGCCATTGTTGCCATTTATTTATGCCTTATCGGGTGGGAATAAACAGCCGTCTGCCCCTGCCCTGCCAGCGCAATACGGTAGCGGGGCCGGTGCAGGGATAACTCCACCGAGCTATTCACGGCAGACGAACCCGGTCTACAATAATATGAACATGAACCAGTGGCTGACATCTGCGCAGCAACCGGGAGGGATGCCGCAGTTCTACACAAACAATATGCTACCGGCTACTGCGAATTCTGCTCCAAACCAGCAGGCGATGTGGGCTGCCGGTCAGGCAGGGATGCCAATATCTATGACCGGAGGCACTGGTGGGCAGATTGCTGGAATGGGACCGGGGAGTGGCATGGGCATGGGGCCGATGCCCGGTGGTGGGATGCCGCAGGGCGGCGGGCCATTGGGGATGGTTGGAAACCCCATGGGTGCCAGTATCATAGGACAGCTTGAGAGTCAGTTAGGAGGCCTGTCAGGTTCCCTGGGTCAGCCTGGAAATTTAAGCTATCTTGCAGGGTCCATGCCTCAGCAGTCTTACGCGGGCCCGGGGATGGGCGGTGCCAGCTTCTCGCCCGCAATGCAACAGGCCATAAATGCTTATGGCCTCAATCCAACGCTCCGTACGACTCCTGGGCTTTACCAGCGTGGCGGCCCAGTGATGCCTTCGGTGCCATTTACGACTGGTGCCCACCTCGGTATGGGCCAGAACATGATGTACCGGGCTAAGGGCGGCTATACCGGTGAAGGGTATGCCAGCCATATTGGCCCGGGGTATGCTCAGGGACCAGGAGATGGCACCAGTGATAATATTAATGCTAAGTTGTCTGATGGCGAGTATGTGGTTGATGCGCCAACTGTATCACTGCTTGGCAATGGATCCAATGACGCCGGGGCGCAGAAGCTGGACCAGATGCGGGCAAATGTGCGCAGGCATGCTGGCCGGAAGCTGGTGCGGGGTAAGCAACCGATGCATGCTAAGGCGCCGGAACAATATATAGGTGCGGGGTATCAGTAAATGTCTACCTCACCCAATGTGATGCAGCAATTGCTCGGCGGGCAGGCTCCGCCTGCTGTGAACACCTATGCACAGAACTTGACGTCCGTCCCGACATGGATGATGAACGACGTCAATTCGTATCTGGCACAGGCGCAGTCTGTTGCGGGCCAACCATACCAGTCGTTCCCCGGGCCGCAGGTGGCACCGTGGACTCCTGATCAGGTACAGGCTCAGCAGCAGGTTGAGAATATGCAGGGGGGCTATCAGCCCTACATGTCGGCGGCGACCGGCGCCACCGCCAATGCCCTGAACCCGATGAGTTTTAATGCTGCTGAGGCATTCTTGCCGGGGGCTACATCCGCCATTTATGGTGGGATGATGCCGTCGCAGGCGATGATGAATCCCTACATCGGTAATGTAATCGGGCAGGCTGAAGATCAGGCTATGCAGATGTGGGGCAATCAGATCATGCCCTCCATCAATAACCAGTTTGTGGCGGCGGGTCAGCCACAGTCATCTGGTAACATGTCGGCCCTGGCCCAGGCTGGCAAGCAGGTAACGCAGAATATACAGGATACTGCGGGGGCCGCTCTCGCGAGTGGTTACCAGCAGGCGCAACAGGCAGGGTTGTCAGGTGGACAGGCCCTTGGAAATCTGTCGCAATTGCAGGGCGGACTGGGCTACGAGCAGGGCATCCTCGGTCTACAAGGTGCGGGTTCTTATGGCAACCTAGGGCAACTTGGCCAATCCCTGGGCCTGACCGGTGCCGGGGCTCTGTACAACATGGGCCAGCAACAACAACAGCAGGGCCAGCAAAACCTAAATACTGCATATCAGAACTGGTACAACCAGACACAGTACCCGCAATCGCAACTGCAGTTCGTGTCGGGCCTGACGGCGGGGTCGGCCAGTCCTTACACGACCGGGGCGGCGACTACCACTGCCAACGCGGGATATCTCCCCGGATCTACATATGGCCCGTCGCCGCTTAACGCGTCGCTGGGCATGTATACCGGCATGAATGCGCCGATGGGTACGCCTTATCCGGGAAGCTCCATTGCTCCATACATGGGCACCGGTGCCCCTAATCCGATGGTCTCTGGTTCTTATAATCCTTATTCTACATCTAACTACCAGACCGCGAATACCATGGGCGGCGGGATGTATTACACATGAGACTGTTTCAACAGCAACAGGATGACATGTTGCCTCAGGGCAGCAGTGGCGGTGACACCTCTCTGGGGGAACTTGCAGAACTTGCGAGTCTTACGGGGCCGGTGTCGCCACAGGCACAGCAGCAGGCGCTGGACATTCTCGAGAGGTACAAGAAGGGTGACTTTACCAAGGGCGAAGAGAGCCTTCTCAATGAGTATCAGGGAGTTACTAGCAGGGCGGCGCAGGCGTTGAAGGATGCCCGGGACCGGCTGGCGAACACGCAATATGACCCTGCCCAAGGCCAGTTGCTGGCGGCGCAGGCGCTGATGCAGGGTAACCGCTCCGGGTCTTCCTGGGAGGGCATGGGTAATGCTTTTGGGGCGCTCGCGGGTGCCCGCGCCCGGGCACAGGAGTTTGAACTCGGGAAGCAGAAGCAGCTTGCTGATTATGATGTAGCTATCCCTGGGATGGACGAGAAGCTCTTGAACGCCAAGTTACAGTTGCAGGAAATGCACGAGCGGATGGATACGCAGTTGGCTGAGCGCGCCCTGATGATGCTGCGTGCTTCCGGCGCTGCTGGCCTAAAGCCGTCGCTGCAGAAGATTAAGACCAAGGATGGCCAGGAGCAGTTTGTATATGTCACTCCCCAGGGCTATCAGCCAGTGGGTAAACCTTTTGGTCCAGATAATTCCCCTGACCCAGTACAGGCGCAGGCGATCCGTGATTACAAGCAGGCACCGCCTACCGCAACCGCTATAGCAAGGAGTCCTAAGCTTGCGGCCACGTGGGATCTGGCACAGACGTTGCAGGGGCCTGATGCAGCGTATGGAGGACAGCCACGGTTTGCTGCTTACCAGCAGGCGATGAAGAATTGGGAAGGATCTGGCCAGAATGCCCAGACCATCCAGCGTTTCAATACCGCTCTCGGGCACCTGCATGACTCCGTCAACTGGGCAGGCGACCTTGCCAATGGTGATATGACTCCTATAAATAAGGTAAAAAACTGGTGGCGGACTAACATGCAGGGTAAGCCGGAGCCGAGCGTGTTTAACGCTACGAAACAGATGGTGTCCACTGAAGTCATTGCGTCACTGGTCCAACGTGGTGGCACCGGTGAAGAGCGTATGCATCTGGAACAGGCACTGGATTCTGCTAAGAATTATGAAACTTTGCGGGATGTAGCGATGGCTGAGCGTGAATTGATGGCTCAACGCCTAGATAAGATGCGGTTTCAATTCAAGAACGAGGTGTTTGGCACGGATGAGGATTTTGACAGACAGTTTGTACCCCCCGAGACTAAGCAAGCGATGGACGAGGCCGCACAGGCACGGGCGAAGAGGGAGGGACGACAACTTTCGGATGATGAAATACTTAGGAAATGGCTTACTGGACCACCGAAGACAGAGCCACGTAAACAGGGCGCGCTTGCAACCTCGCCGCCGACAGGGGCGACTGCGCCGGCGACCCCTGGTAGTTATGCTGCTGAGACTCAGACCACCCCGTATACTCCTGCGCAGCAGGCAGATATGATGCGACGTCAGGAAGCATTGTCAGGACCACCATAATGGCTGATCCGACTACTCCTTTTATCCAGTCCGATGACGAGGCGCATCGGGTCGCTAACCTATTGCAGCAGGGGAAGATAACGGGTGCTGACGCCGACCGCGCACGACAGGCCCTTCGTATCTACACACAGGCTGCACAGTCTGGGGATAAGGATATCCCTGCCTACCATGCGGGGTTATCTGACGTCGCCCGGGACATAATGAAAGGGGCTTCATTCAACTGGCTTCCTGGCAAGGAAACGGAATCCCGGCAACGGGCGGCACAATTTACACAGGAGCATCCTGCGGGGAGCTTTGGGCTCGAAGCCTTAGGCGGTATAGGTACCGGTGCAGCTACAGCTTATGGATTACGTAGATTAGCACAACATGCTCCTAATACTAGGCTAGGGCGATTGGCAGGAGTATTGTCACTGGCCGATCAGGCGGCATCGCGGACACCTATTTCCACTGGCCAGTCTATAAAGCGTGGCGCTTTGCTTGGTGGTGGTGCCGGGGCCCTGGCTGGCGCTGGCTCTACGCCTACTTATGATCCCGCTGATATGGCATCGGCGGCAGCGGTGCAGGGTGGTATTGGTACTGTGTTGGGGCCGCTCCAGGGTTTAGGTATGAAGTATGGCCTGATTGGCCCTGCTGGGAAGCTTATAAATAGGCTGCGGGGCGTAGAGCCTACCCCTGGCGGTGCAGCGGTGGCGAAAGCGATGAGTGCCGACCAGATTTCGCCCCGGCGTCTACAATGGGAGCTTGATAGAGCAAACCGTACCGGAGCGCCTTCTACTGTTAGTGACGTCGGTGGGCCCAATGTACAGGCTTTGGCGCGGGCGGTGGCATCCAAGCCTGGGCAACAGGTGGACCAGATGACAGCCGACCTGGCACGGCGAAACGAAGACGCTCCTAGTAGGGTTACACAGCTCGTTCAGCGATTCCTGCGGCCTGTGCCATATGGCGACGAGTTGCGACGGTTGACCGATAACCTATATACCCAGGCGCGGCCAATGTATCAACAGGCGTATGCACAATTTCCAGCGTTACAGTCACAGTCAGTCCGAGCTTTGCTGAATAATAAGTGGGGCCTACAGGCGTTGAGGCAGGCCAATAATCTCATGAAGGCAGAGGGTTTAACAGCCCCCAAGAAAGATGCCACCGAATTTTCGCTGCAATACCTGGACTATGTCAAACGAGCAATGGATGATCAGATTAGTAAAGCGGAGCGTGGCGGCTCTAACCAACTTGGTTGGACGTTACGCCATATGCGTGATAATCTACGGGATGAAGTAGATAGGTTGACGACTGGTCCGCAGGGGCAGCCCTCACCGTATGCCGCAGCTAGAGCACAATACGCCGGGGACCTGGAAGTACGAGATGCGCTATTAAATGGGCGGACTCAGTTTGGGGGCCCGGGTGTTAAGTGGTCGCCTGATGAATTGACTAACAATATACGCCGCATGTCGTTGGCCGAGCGCGATGCTTTCCGGTCTGGGGCGGCGGAATCCTTGTTACAAAAAATAGCCGGCTCCGAGTCCATGTCGGAGGCGCAGCGAATAAACCCTGCTCAGTCGGTGCTTTCTAATCGTGGAGTAGCGCAGCGCCTACAGGCTCTGTTCACTAGCCCTTCAGAATACCGGCAATTTGTATCTGCGTTGCAGCAGGAGATGGATAATTTTGCTCGTGCCCGGGGGGTGATGGCTTCCGGGGCAGCGGGTAGGACGGCTGCAGCAGCCAGGGGTGTGGGTTCTCCGACGCTTGGGGAGTTAGGCCACGCGGCTACAATGTTTGCCACTGGTCACTGGCCATCAGCAGCTACCAGTCTCGGGCGGGCCCTGGCCCCCCACCTTGCTCCCGAGGGTGTCACGGAGCAGGCAGCAGAATTGCTGCGTAGTGGCAGCCCCGATGCGCTGCGGGCACTCTATAATCAGGTGGGTCCCTTTACTAACCGGCAGTTGTTTGGTAATCTTGCATCCCTGGGCTCGATCCCCGGGGGGATTACGGCTGCGAGTGGGACTCTGACGGGTCCTCGTCCGGAGGACGTGCCCGTCGGGGGGCCGTCGCCGTGACCGTCCCTCGTCGCACCCGCCGCTCTCGTTTGGGGAGTGATCCCGTGTGGCCCGTCTCTGAAACGAAGGGGCACCGAAAATGCCGTCCGTCTCCAAGAAACAGGCGAATCTGATGTCGGCCATTGCGCATGGCTGGAACCCCCCGATGAAACATGCGCCGTCGCTCGCCGTGGCCAAAGAGTTTCATGAAGCCGATAAGCGCGTGGGTAAATGGGAGCATGCCGAGGGTGGTAAAGTTCAAAATCTTCAGAGGCTTCTAGACTGGATGGCGAGCACACATCCCTATAACAGAGCGCCCAGGGAGGGTATGTTTGGTAAGAATAGCCGCTTTTACATGGGCCTATTGAGATCACATGACTGGAATCCACGAATGTCGAGTGGGGACCGGGATTTGATGACTTACATGGCTGAGACGACCCCTCAAGACATGTTACATAGTCATGCCTCTGATATGGAGAAACTAGTAGATAAATATAGTCTACAACTTCAATACCCATTAGTTACATATCGGGGGCTATCTTTACCCGAACGTCCACAGGAAGGAACTGTCGTACAAGCATTACATCCACAGTCCACTGGCCTAGATGATGAGTTAGCAGAACAGTTTAAAGAGTTCAGTAAAAATTATAGCAATCCATATGCAACATTTTTAAAGATTATCAATCCTGAACAAAGTCGTTTATTGCCTAATCCTCTCTCGGGCCAGAATGAATTACTTTTACCTCCTGGGCAAAAAGGCGCATTAACATTAAGGGATGTAGCGACAATAAAGGATTTGGTTAATGAAACAGAGGAATATGTAGCTCATGCAAACAGACCTAGCTATGCCGATGGCGGCAAGGTAAATAATCTTAAGCGTGTCTGGGACTGGATGATGTCTAAATATGGGAAGGACATCCATCACGGCATGTTTGGAGAGAACACTTACGGTTATATGGCAGAGCTTCGTAAACGGGGGTGGAATCCCCCGATGACGCCGGGGCATTTTGACACAATGATGACTTTGGCTGCCTCTCCGTCAGATTTTTGGAACCGGTCATCGGCTCATAACGATATGCAAGAGCTGTTTGATAGATATGGCCTTAATCTGGACTCACCGCTGACGACCCATCGCGGCATGGTGATGACCGATAAGACTCTGCCGGAAACAGGTGGGGTTATCGTATCGTCTAAGCCGCAATCTACGAGCTACAACCCATACAAAGCTGCTGAATTCGCTAACCCAGGAGGACTTACATCCCAGTCTATAAATATGGCCAAGCGTCTGGGCCAGACACCAATGCCTACAATGACTGAGATCTTAAATTATCCCAAGACTAGGTTGCTTCCCAATCCTTTGAGTGGCGAGGATGAGCTAATACTGCCGGGAGGGGCAGAAGGGGCCTTATCAGTGCGGGGAGTGCATGAGGGGTTAATCGATAGGACCCCGGACGAGTTTGTAGGTTACCCGGATACTGAACCGTTTGAGGGTATGCTTATAGACGCTGCCCACCGGCCCCTATATCAGGAAGGTGGACAGGTGCAGGCCCCACCACAGCAGGGCCAGCCGCAACAGCCCCCGCAACCGTCGCAGCCCCCGATAGCTGCACAGGGCATGGAGCAGCAGGACATTACACCGCTGGAGCGCATGTCACCAGAGATCCAGAGGCAGATGAGTAACTATCTACAACAGAACGTGTCGCAGCGGCCTGCCATGATGGCCCGGATGCGGGCGCAAAAGGCACTACTGTCGCAACAGGTACCTACGATGACTCTTCCACAGATGCAGGAGGGAGGGTCGGTAGAGATCCCGGAGTTTAAACCCCCGAAAGTAGGAAGTTTGGTGCACGCGCATAATGCGCCGCACGTGCCTGCGTCCCCGATTACTCGGTTAGCGCAGGCCGCGCAGGCGAGCGGGGTGGAGCAGGCATTACAGGAAGGTGGGTCAGTGGGCCCGCTGGCATTAGGCGGTGACGACCCCAGCGACTGGTTTGCACAGCGCGAGGAGTTGCTTGGCCCCGGTAATACCATTACTGCATCATCATTCGATCGTCCCCGTGGGACACAGTTTACCGATCCCCGGAATGCGGATGAGTATACGTTAAATCTTATAGGTAATGCGGCAGATCGCGCCATGTCTGCAGTAGGAATCGATGACAATCATCGACAACTTTCACGGTTAATTGCAACCATGGCGGGACAGGCAGGAGGTGTCGATGAGCAGGGGCACCTACGTATGCCGTCTTTTTCCTCCTCCAAGACCCCTTTACCGGGGGCTGTCAGCAGTGTGTTGGGGTGGCCTGCAGAGATTGGGCAGATAGCCTCGGCCATGTCCCGAGTACCATTGTCTCCTATAGAGTCTGCAGATCCGGCTTCTGTTAGTCTCCATGGTTTATCCAGTCTGTTAGGCGGGCTCTATGACAAGTATGGTGACAGTATGCTGGGCTGGTCAAAGGCGGCTGCGGATAAAGCTGGTCAGGCAGAGATTGCGGCGAGAAGAGCCATGGGGCTCACACCAGCAAAGGGGATCAAGGAGAAATTACCAGAATCATTAGGCTACATGCTCGCCCAGATACCGGTCGGGGAGGCGGGTGCAGCAAAATCATTATTATCTGATGCCCTGACAAGCGGTCTCGAGTTCTTAGGCCCTACGATTCGTCCATCTACGCGCAACTATCTGAAGGGCACTGCATTCGGCGCCTTATTGCCGGGGGGCGGGGACGATCTGTCGCCTGGGACGGGTAAATGGTCTACGCCCGGGGCAACGGGTTCATTTGCAGGGGGCGGGCAGGTGCGTAACGTCCCTGCTGCGATGAACGTGCTCGAGTCAATGCTTAGGAAGTCGCTCGCGCGCGACCAGCAGATTTCTACTGGCGCGAGCCAGACGAGTCGTGGTATACTCCCGGGGCCGGCTGCGATGGCCGGTGGAGGGAAGGTTGATATGACACGACGCGCATTTTTGAAAGGGCTGGGAGCGACGGCTGCGGCGGGAGCGGTAGGAGTGAAGGCTCCTGGTGTGTTAAAAGAGTTAACCAAAGCAGCCGGTCCAGCAGGGCCACAGGCCCTAAAATCTACCGCGCTGCAATTTACAGGGGCTGACGGGCTGGTCAGATTAGTTCATGACCACATTATGAATAATGAGCTAGATCACTTATTTCCAAGACATGACCCTACGTTCGATTTTGCCAAAGACTTGGCTCCAGGTGTCGATAAGTATAAGCATGTAGTAAAGAATCAAGCTGGTTTAACACGTCAGGCCATGGAGGACTTATACGCGCATTATGTAGATACTCAGGAATTACCACCACGCCTTGCAGAATTGTCCCACGCGTTGGCAGAAGGCGCGGGCGCGAGCATGGAGGAACATCAACGTATCAATGAGTTACTACATGGCATGGCCACACAGGATTGGAAAGGTACCGACAATAGTTCCGGCGATCTGTTTAATTTGAATATGCAGCATTTCCATAAAATGTTCGGGGACGAAGCCACTAGAGATGCTGATAACAAAGTATTGGAAATGTATGGTAGCTTACATGATATTGGCTATCCTCATGAAGTGCAGGACCAAGTACACCCACACACCTTAGAACATTTAAAGACTCAAGAAGGGGCACGGGTAAAAAATATGGTTGAAACCTATGGGCCCGGGGCTGAGAACATGGGCTATGAGTCACCTGAAGCTCCTGGACACTGGTTCCCCGAGGATTTGGAAGAGCCAGAAGGATGGTAAAGCATTATGGGTTCCAAAGCTGAAGAAGTTGCACGGGCCCTGCGGGCCCTGTCTGCTGAGACGGCGCAGCACTCCGGCTTTCCGATGCATGGGTTTTTTTCGACGCTCGATGAACTGTTACAGCGTTCTCCCAACAAGATGCCCGGGACCCAATGGGCAAATTATCTATCTCCCGGTAAAACTATTACGCGTGGTGGGCGGCAGTTTGGACTTACAGCCGATGAGCTACGGCATGCTGGCTTAGATTTTAATTTAAAATTAAGGGCCCCAGGATCTTTTACCCGGGAAGAAATGTTAGATGCCTTGCGTAGTACGCGTAGTAGCGGGCGACAACAATTTACACCTTTGTTCTATTCTTCATTACGTTCACCGTTACGTGGAGCATTGGATGAATTGAATGTCTCTAAAGACCTTCCGCCACAGATTAGAGAAATAAGACCAACGTCTTATGGGCGGTTTAGAACGCCTGGTACAAAATGGGCGGAAGATGTAGTAACTAGTAGTCCCGAACCTCAAATTACAAGATTATCTCAAATGCCCCGTTTCTCTACTCATTTCATGAGAAGTGGATACGATTCTGCTTTACATGAACCCAATTATGACTATAGAGGTATTTCCTGGACTCGACAAAATGTATTGCCAAAATTGGGTAGATTGGTGGATGAAATCCAATCAGATGTACACCAACAGAATCCCCAGCGGACTGATGTTCCTTTTAGTGGTAATGCATGGATAAATCACGAATTACGTAAAGCTATGATGATGGCAGCCCAACGCGGTGAAAGTAGTATATCATTAGTTGATCCGTCTATTGTTGGTGGCCGATATCAAGATAACCCAGGGCTACAAAAATTCTATGAAGGGCCAGTTACTAATGCTTGGAACGATTTAGCACGACGTTATGGGCTCGATTCCAGTTATGTTAACAAAACCATCCCAACTGATTTAGACTACGTACGTCGTCTTAAGCAATCACGATCTAATTTAGATATGTTACAAGGACGTTCCTATTCCGGAGAAGATGGTACTCGCCGCATGCTTGCTGATTCCAGCTATTTTAAGGAGGCATTATCACGCCTGGATCCCGATATCTTGTCCCCTGCACTAAGACAAGCCAAGATAGAACATGACGCGGCAGAGGGCGCGTTACGTACTACTCGAGTTCCTTATGATGAAGCAAGACGATCGGGGCAAGATGATGCGTCTTTGGTGACCACTTGGGAAAATACACGTGACGAGTATCGGAATACCATGCGGAGTATGATGCAACATCTTCCAGAAGTAACTAGTAAATTAGATCAATTGATACGAAATCAACAAAGAACTGTGATAGGTCATGACTTTAATCGTATCCTATTGCCCGAGGATGCCCGGGAAAGTATCATGCAATCAGGTGTCCCTCTTTACCGGCTCGGTGGTCTCGCCCAGAAGTACGCCAGCGGTGGGCAGGTACAGACTGGCCCGATCCAGGACATGCTCAAGACCGTAAAGGCAGCGATGGCCCACCTGGAAGTCGGAGATAAGAATAAGGCAGCGGCGGTGCTGGCAGCCGACCCGCATGCACTCAAGCACCCCCAGCTTGCCGCAATCCACAAGCGGATGACTACACCAAAGCCTGCGCCCCCTGCTCCTTTCCAGATACCGTCACCACAGCAACCCATCGCTGGTGCCCCTCCGGTACAGCCAACAGCACTACAGGGAATGGCCCGGGGCGGGAGAATGAAGACCAATGTCCGAAAGATGCTGGTTAAACAGGGGCAAACTACCTCCGGGCCAATCGAAGTGCCTATTCATGGGCTCACCCAGAACCGTGTCCTGAATGAAGACAATGTTAATGGGATTCAGAAAGCAATCACCGACGGCAAGGAAATGAACCCAGTTGTCATCGATGTAGCTGGTAACATCCTGGATGGTAATCATAGGGTAGAGGCTGCTCGTCGTCTGGGTATCAGCCATGTGGACGCACATGTCATCCACGACAAAGGCCAGTCCCCCGGTTTCCAAGGTGGCGGGTCAGTCAAAGGTATTACTGACGCATTTGCGATGGCCCGGGAGCCCCAGCAAACTACTTCCCCTTCTATCCTGTCGAGCCTGACACAGGGCGTACAGCAACTGAACCAAAAGAATCCGATGGGTTCACGGGTGCTGGCCGCTCACGCGCAGGCCCTACTCCGGGCGCATCTGAACGCGGCCCGGAGCCTGCACCGACTCACGGGGAGCACGGCGGGATACCAGTCCCTGGGCACTACGCCGGCCCAGGACCCCATGGCGCAATACGGTGCGATGAACCAGTTGGGGGCAGGTAGCCAGCCACCTACCCCCGGAGCTTCCCCTCTTGCGATGGCCCCTCTGGCTGTGCAGGCGGCACGTCAGGCCACCGGACAGCAGTAGGAAGTAAGCCACCGATAACCGTTTCTACCCAATCCCTAGCGAGGCTCCAGTCAGCAGTCGATGGGTATTTCATTTTAATAAGGTGCAAGATATCCTCTATCTTTCTCATTAGGCCATTAACCACATCCTCACTGCAGCCGCGTGCCCCCGCCTTGTATATTCCATACTGTTGCATCCATAGGATCGCTTCTACATTATCTGCGATCTTGAGCAGATACCAACTCGGCGTGCCTACCATCCCTTTTATTGCCCTATAGACTGTAGGGAAACCTTCTTGCGTCACTATCTCCTCGAGCCTGCGAGAGACCTCGGGCCCGATCTTGTTTAATGTATCCTTCATGGTGGACGGGATGTCGCCCGTGACAATCTCCGGCAGATCATGGATCAGAGCAAGCTGTGAAAGCGATTCCCTCTCCAGGCTCCCATTTGTGAAAAGGGTGTCATAAAGGTTCATAGTCAGGGCCCATACCCGGAAGCTGTGCTCGGCCACCGATTGGTCGCGCGACACCTCCACAATCTGCCACCGGCGGATTGTGTGTAATTGTAGCATGTCGTACAGCTCATTCCTAGTCACAGTGCCCTCCTTCCGACTCTACGTGCAATTCTATGCCATGATGGTAATGGCCGGTGGCCTCGTCTTTTTGCCACATGCGTCGCTCATTTATCCGCATCTTGTCCCGGATGGCCTGTGACAGGTCCACATTCCAGCATATTGCAAGATCCATCAATAGTATGAAACAGTCTGCTAGTTCACCGGCTATGCTGTCCACCCCCCGCTCCTTGCGGTGCTGCAGAAGCTCCGGTATCTCCTCCATGACCAGCTTAGAGAGCGCCCGCTCCGGGACGCGTCCCGGAAATGTACGGTCTGCCCAGTAGTGGATGTATAGGGAAGCTTCGGTTATCGAATCCCAGTTAGGACTGGCCATTGAAAGGCTCCTCTGCCAGGTATGGACGGGTCAGGGGCCACAGCGAATCATCAAAGTCACGCTGCCACACATCTCTCACAGTGGGGCCGAATGAGAACAGGCGCACCGGGACGTTAATGTGAGTCCTGATAGAGCCTGCCAGTTGTTTAACTGGTTGTGGGAGGTTAGCCCGGCCCTGTCCGTTTAGGCATAGGTTGTCATCCATCGACAGCAGATAATCACAGAACGTTAATGCTATGCACGAGGGCCGCATGATGCGTGCTGCCTCCCACACCTGCTCGAGGCTGAAGTCAAAGATGCGGCGCGGCAACTTGGTTACCGTGGTAAGCTCCGGCTCCCGGTGCAGGTCCTCCTGCCAGTTCAGTTCTCGCTGGAATGGATGGGTATCCCCCGACCAGCCGATGCGCTCACCCTTGTCGTCGTACCGGTTCGCTACCCTGATGGGGTAAGTACGGCAAACCCCGATGGTGCGGATGTCATCGCTCCACGGTATTCTACAATCTGCCAGTAGTTGTGCGGTGCTTACGTCGCGCGATGTGCAGTACGGGTAGAACGGCGTGTGGATGCCCAGCCCATAACCCTGTGCCCCCTCCACTAGCAACTTATTGCTATTGTCGACAGCACTGTCATATGCACTACCCGAGACGGTTATTAAATCGTGCCGCAACAATACCTGCCCGATCGTGGCCTGCGGCCCCCGCCGCATCTTGCGGATGGCCGCGATCATCGATCCTTTCATAGTGCTACCGATTCGCACCAGGTCTTTCTCCTCGTCTGCGTCGGTCGTCTGTAGCAATGCGGCGTTGCTATGAATTATCACATGCTTGCCGCGTACATGGTCAGCGGCATACGCCAGTTCTGTCTGGAGCTTGTGTAGGTCAACCACTGCCCCCGGGCCGATTAAAATAGTCTTCACTGATGGGGACAGCGCGCCGATCGGCAGCATGGAGTGCACGTATTTCTTATCATTCATGTGCGCCGTGTGGCCTGCATTCGGATGCCACGCCGCGACCACCGCATCTGGTTGCCAGCCCAGGGCCGTTACCAGGGCAATACTGCCCTTAGCCTCTGAGCCCCACTGCATGCCCTGTATCGCTACTATTTCTGTCATAATGATGCCTCATACCAGTTAATGCCGAGCCCATACTCTGTAAGAATCGGGATTCGGTATTCTAGGGGATATTTTCCTATGCCAGTGAAATCTTCTAGCAGCTCCTTTATGTTACTGTCAAGTATTTTCTGTCGCCCAAATTGCATTGATAGATCAAATTCGTCATGGACCAGTAACGCCAGCCGTGCGCCTCTATCCTTCACCAGTTTATGTAACTCAATAGTCTTTACCTTCATGGATTCGGCGGCCTGGGACTGGTATAAAATTCCTGCGGCCTTATAGGCGTTATCGTTATGGAACCTGAGCCGACGTCCCAACTGAGTTTTAATATAGCCCCGTGATCGAGCGACGCTTGCAACGCTTTCCTTAATTCGGTTAGCTCCTGGGATGTTATCATGATACTTAGCGAAAAGCGACTGTGCTTCGGGTCCTGCGACATAAAATCCCTTTTCATTCCGGGTATACGGTAGCCCCATTTCCTTAGCCATGCGCCCCGCCGACATACCAAAGATTAGACCGAGATTCATCTGCTTTGCGTTCGCGCCCCCCGTTTTTTGGTCTCGATCACGCGGTAGTCCTGTAATAGTTGCTGTAATCCCATGGAAATCAGCCGCCGGGTTTTTAACGTATACCTCATTGATTCGGGGGTCATTAAGGTAATGCGCAAACATCCGAAAGTCCTTTTGAGACCAGTCAAAACATCCCCATTCACAATCAGGGTCAGGGATGAAACATGCACGCACGATCGCAGCCATTGCCTTGTTACGTTTGTTAATTTGCTGCAGGGCGGGATCGGTGACACTGAAACGGCCCGTGTAAGTCCCATCCCCCTCCTCGGAACGAGTCTGGTTGAAGTTGGCATGTACGTACCCTTTATGGTGCATTTCACATATATACTTCTGCAGGAACACGTCGCGGGCCTTAATGAAACCCCGGATCTGTGCAATCAGTGCTGCTGCCGGATTCTTGCACTGGTATAGGTTAGCGTTGCGTAGCTGCCCCGATTTGCCAGATTCCGTGGGTTCTAACAGCACACCACATTTGGTATACCAGCGTCCGTCGCTAGCCTTATGCACTCCTAGCAACTCTTTTACCTGTGGCTGGCTGTTGACGTTAATAGGGTGACCCGCTAACTTATCTAGTGATTGCTGGGATTCATGAACTGCCTGCGTCATCTGCGGGATTGCTTCTTCTGCCCTGGCCACGTCCACTCGCACACCCCCGCGTTCCATGTCCACGATGACTTCTAATAATTCTCTTTCCATTGTGGCTACTAGATTAAGCCCCTGGAGGCGTATCTCTGTCTCCTGCGCCTCCCAGTTACGCAACGCGAGTTCAGCATCCTTCTTAGCATATGCTTCGACGACATGGAAGGGTGCACGATGGAGGTTAGTTGCCTGTGCCTCTTTAGTAGGTTTGCCGTCGTATAAAGTAGCGAGATCAGCCCACGGATCGGCTTTATGCTCCCCGAACCTACGCTGGGATACCGCGTCCAGCGAATAATCATATTCGTCCTCGTGTAGCAGGCATTCTCTTATCATGCTACAGTCCGCAGCCCCCGCCGCCAGTGGGATGTTTGATTCCCGCAGCATGTGCATGTCGTACTTGAGGTACCAGCCAGTCACCCTGCCTAGTTTCGGGATAACATCCAGGCACCAGCGGCGGGTGCTTTCGTCACGCACGTCGCCATACCAGGAACAGAGCTTGTTCTGGTTGTCGCGCCATGCGAGGGATATACCAAATACGCGATCCTTGCGTACCCAGTCCAGGCCCGTGCACTCCGTGTCCAATGCAACTATGGGCCGAGACAACAGGATGCTAGCATTAGGAGTGGATATCGTAGCCATTATCCGTCCCCTCGTAAGTAACGAGTTCTTCCCGTGCCCGGGTCACACCCACATAGAAAAGACGGTGTTGGTTATCGGGACTATCTAATGACTGCAGAGAAGCGGCTGATGATTGGCCTAGCGACAGGTGAACAATCTCACCCTCCCTACCTTTTGCCCCGTGGATCGTAGATAACCTAGTTTCCACTGGCTGGGACAGGTCCACATTATACAGATAGTCCTGGTGCGCGGGCCTTACCCGTAACATTGTGAGATCTCTCTTTACTAGCCGTGCCATTACCGCAAGGTGACCTACTGAGTCCCAGATGGCGGCTCCGTGTTTTGACAGGGCGGATTTGATGAATGCTCGACGCTCAGCCCAATCTTCTGCGTTTCCCGGGGGCGGAGATATAGCCAGCTTAAGTACGCGGCCTGCTTTAATGTCAAGAGGTCCAGGTAATCCGGACACCACCGTATAAGGAACGAGGTCAGAGATGAGGTCCCGTTCAATTTCATCTCGTATGAAACGGTCACTATACAGAATGAGATTGTCCTTACCAGCTTTAAGCTGCTTGGTAATGTAACCCGCATCCGCGAAGTTCGAACAGCGCCCTTCAGCTTCTCTTGGCTTGTATACGACCCGGACGCGGTTTTTGATCCTGTCAATGACTCTGGACGCAACCGCATGTACAACACGTGGAACTCTATAGCTCTGCTCCAGCACCTGATAAGCAGTCTTGAACTCGTCGTGAAACGCATGGATGCCCAGGGGATCCGCCCCCATGTAAGCGTAAATTGATTGGTCTTCATCACCTGCCACCAGTACCCGGCAATCGGGGTTTAAAGTCATGACATGCCGTATTACTTTCCAATGAAGCGGCGTGAGGTCCTGTGCCTCATCCACAGCGAGTAAGCGAAGATTGGTGCCACGCTTACAGTTAAGATAGCGATCCAACATATCAGAGAAATCAATGTACCCATGCTCTTTCTTCCACATGTCGTATGACCTGCAGAACGATTGGAAATGGGGCCAGGTACCGCCAAACGTGCGCAGCTTCTCCACCTCCTGCGATATGGGGACCATTTTCGATCGGGCGCGAGACATGATTTGTACATATTGGGCACCCGTGCCCCCATCCTCCAGGTCCAGCCCAAAGTCTTCCATAAAAGGTTGAAGGTTATAATTGTCCACCACATAGCCTTTACCCATCTGCCGATGGCAGAAGCTATGCATAGTTGATGTTATCACTCGCTGGTTGAACCCGGGGCCATCGACCCAGCGCGAACGGGCTTCCTCAGCCGCAGCATTGGTATGGCTGATGAAAAGAATGTTATGATCCGGATTCTCATTATGATGAGCACGGACCTTGTTCGCTAGCTCCGACGTCTTCCCAGTGCCGGGGGGCCCTATAATTACTTCATGCCTCATACGCTATCCTTTCAACAACTCATGAATGCCTATTGCGATCAACGCAAGCATGGCGACGAACGCCAGGGTACTCAGGAGTACAACAATGAGCACGAGTATAAAGTTCGCGGCATCTCGCAACCGCTCACTCAAAGGAGGTCCAGTCCCCTCACCGCTCATAAGAACATGTCTAGAATTGATCAGATGGGGGCACCGGGGACCGGACCACATTAGAACTTAATACTCAGTTGATGCCGGATTTGTGGCCGGCTCGTCGTACTTATCATCAACGACGGTCCGTATCGTCCCGCTTTTCATGCCCATGTAGATGGCTTCGGCTTCTTTATAGGCTTTGATGGGGGCCCACTTCCCGGGCAGTACCGCGAAATTTTTGTACTTCTGTCCCTGGTTATTGGTCTCATCTACCACCATTAGGATGTAGGAGCGAGAAAACCGGTCACCGCCCCCAAGCCGGATCAATGAGTTCCAGTTACGTGAAACCTTCCCTTTGGAAGTGGTTACGCCCATGGAAATCACTGCCTGCTCGGTGTCCCCGTTTTCCTTCAGAACCAGCACATAATGCTGATGCGTATCCTTAGCCTCATACTCGTCAGGCTTTTCCTGCTCAGCAATGCGCTTCTCGGCGTCTTCCAGCATGGGAAAAGTGCCACGAAAGCCACCACCTTTGCTCCGGTCACGCCATACCAGCCAGTCCTTTTTGAATAGAACGGGAACTACCCGTACCTTTGGCCCGTACACCTGCCGAGTCACCGAATTATAGATGTCTCCCACCTCACAGCCTTCAATGTAGGCTGAGTGGGTCTTATCCACTGCCGGTGACAATGCCTGTGCGATCTCGAGCCTCGGGATTACCAGGTCGTCAACACCTACCTGCTCTGAGCCACGCGACGGACCATGCCGCATATAATCCGGCATTACTTCCTGCGTGCTGGGCTCTGCAGGCAACTGATCCACTGGCTTGGTTGCGGTCACGCTCTTGCTCGCCACACTCGGTTTGCTAGCCATTTGATACCTCTGTCTGACGCTTCTGATAATCACCACACCAGTCAGTCGGGGAAACGTCGGGCCACGCTGACGTGGAAGCCCACTGCAGACCAGAGGGCTTGGGTAAAGCGATAGCGAATACACGGGGCGCACACTTGCGGCAAATCATGGAGCCACCAGTAACTGTCTGCAAGATGCCCATCCATTGGCAAGTGCGACAGGCACGCCCCTGTGGGAACTCCTGGGGTATAACGCTCTTTTCCATCAGGTCTTCACCCCGCTGCGTGTAATAACGGCCCGGACCAGCGGCGTCACCGTTATCGATTCTGGCAGGTCTTTTACTTCCTTGATGCGCTCACGGACGAATGCCGCCAGGGTCTGGTTATTCACCGTGGGTTTGATCATGTCTTCGAAGTCGTTAGCCGTCAGCCATTTTCGCAAGCCATCGGGGTCGTCCACTTTTACAGATACATCGTTCTGGAGGTTCACCCGTCCGATGCCCGCAAGAGTAACTGATGGCATCCCTGCTTCGTCCATCAGGGTCGGGATGGTAGTGAAGCGCAGGGTGTCATACGCCTTTTCGCACGGCGTCTTTACATTGGCCTGGAGCAGCTCCTTGAACCGGAATAAGGCATCCATCATCTTGACAGCCACTTGTACTGACTCCAATTTGCGGCCCCCTTCATCGTTAAGTAATGATGCCCGTTCCGCCACATAAGTTGCTAATGTCTCGATTGCCGTCATAGCAGTCTCAGGTTTCACATGGAAGTCATACATATTAGAATCCTTTATCTGCAAACACGCCATCGATATCCGGCCCCCGCGTCTGGTACCTCCAGAAGTTTGGTGGGCCCGGGTTCTGGGCCGACATGCCAACGGCCATCAGGGCCGAGATTATCACCCACTTACCGTTTTTGTCCAGTATCGAGTCCTCAATTACGTAGCCTGCCTGCCCTGGTGGATGCCAGCACGCCTCAACAATCTCTCCCATAGGCGGTAACTGGGCAGCAGTAATGCGCCAGCGCCTATCCGCCCTATGGGCCCGCTCCTGTTCTTCCTTTATATCCTTACTCATACGCGCTTTCTGACTCCTAGTCCGATTAGGCCAAGGATGAATAGCACCAGGCTCGAGGGCTCAGGTATGCTGGCACGCTTAGCGTGGTCATCTTTAATATCCCAATCCATTTCCGCAGGAAAGCTACCGCCACCTGCACCCGTGCTCGCGTCGGTCGGCGCGTCGGGCTCAGGCGGCACGAGCCCGCAACCGTCCATGCCGAAGCATGCTACCGGGGGATTGAGCGCACCAGACTCGATGAGCATTTGTACATACTTTTCTACGAGATCGGCATCACCGAATGCCTCCAGCCATATAGAAATGCTCTGCTTATCCTTCGGCTGTTCTGCGTCCTTTGCCTGCTGCGCAGAGGCCACGTTAGCCGTGGCACAAAGGCAGAGAGTAGCGAGCCGTGTATACATAACGTATCTCCTCATATTTCAAGCTCATAGCAATGGTACTTCTGAGCACGTGCATCCCAGCCCAGCAACTTGTGAGTCGGACCGAGTTGTGCCAACAACATCCCGACTAGCAGCATTTTGGTGGGGGCCCCGGTCGGGATCACGTAATCCCTGCCGGGGATGTAATCACGAAGCTCGCCACGAAGCTGCTTGATCGCATTCGTATTCCACTCGTTGCGATCGTTCGGCGCGGAAGGCGCAAGCCGAACAGACCGCATAAAATACAGGGTACCGAATGCGGCGGCAGGGCTATAATCGAAGGGTTGTTGGTCTACGACGTAGACCATCGGTTCGTTATCCGCCATGGCTGCTCCGATATCGTTCGAATGCGTATTCAATCACGCCTCCTCTTTGGGCGTCAAGAGGTCGCCCGCGAGCCTTGCATATCCCTCTATGTCATGCCATGAGTCCCTGTTGTTTGAGTCCCCGCACACGAGCCGCGCCATCTTTAAACAGATCATCTCGAGTGCTTCATATTTATAGCACTCCATATCCGTTTTCGCATAGGCACGAATAATGGTTCTGAGCCGTTGCGCGCAGTCGGACATTCTCAGAAAATCTCCATACTTGGACCCACGATCAATTAGAGTCAGGCTTACTGGCACAGGATAGAGACTCATATAAGCTCCTTGATGGATTCTACACCGGCTTCATCCAGGGCCTTCGCTATGAACTTGTCCATGTCCAGCTTAGCCTGTAGTGCCGCTTTGAACAAATTGTCGACGGATTTCTCCATCCGACAATCGACATATAGAACTTCGTTGTGCTGCCCAATGCGGTGCAGCCTGTCCTCACTCTGTATTCTATCTTCGAGGGAAAAAGTGTTTGAGTAATAGAATGAGTAGTGAGCGGCGGTGAGCGTTATCCCAATGCCTCCCGTCTGTTGGTTCCCGACGATGTATCGTAACCCATGCTCCTGAAATTGTTTAATGACATTCGCCCGGTGTTCTACAGAAGTGCTGCCAATCAGCCTGCCGACCGGACGCGACAGGATATCAGTTATGGCCCGTTCCATCTGCTCCACTTCCCACAGGTGCTTGGCCCAGAACACACACTTTGCATCCCCGATCTCCTCAATGAACTCCAACATTGCCTGGATTTTCGGGTTATCCTTCAGCGGCATGGCCCAGATGATTTTACCCTCCATCTTCCGCTCCCGGCCCGTTACCGGATCGATCACCTTTCGAGGGTCCTCTTTCAAGTAACCACCCGCAATCTGCGCCAACTTCTCCACCCGATTCAGGATGTTAGCAACTGAAATTCCTTCGGTGTAGCCACCTTTAGTCCTGGTGTACATCAGGCGCTGTTGCGGTAGCATTGACACCCAGCGTTCAGAGTACAGCTTGGCAGGAATCCCCTCCGGCTTGTCACAGCGGTAGCTATAAGGCTCGATCAGGCCCATAAGCTCATCCACGTGATCGTAACCCACCACTTGCTTCATCTTATATCCGCCCATTCTGCAGTAGCGAGAACGGAATGCGTAGAAATCGCCCAGGCCGATTATGTTAGGATCCAGGAATTCAAACTGCGCATATAGGTCGACCAGTGTATTCACTGCTGGCGTGCCGCTGGCGATCAAACGCATCTTCGCCATCTGCCCAAGCTCCATAGCTCGCTCAGTCCTGATAGCTTTGTGATTTTTTATCCTGCTCGACTCATCCACCAGCAACCCAAACTTTCTACCCGCCAACAACTCGGTAAGCTTATGAAACATGCCCCCCTGTGACAGAGACTCGATGCCCACTATCAGCCACGTGAAACGGGGCCGGTCGATGCGCAGTCCTTTCTGGATCGGAGGTGTGAGTGCCTGCCACAGGTGTGGGCAGTATTTAGCTATCTGGCCGTCCTCGCCCGCCCATACGGTTGTAACTGTCAGGGGGCATAACACCACTGCCAAATCGATACAGTTCTCAGTGAACGCCTGGGAAAATATGCTGATAGCCACGTATGACTTTCCAGCCCCGGGCCGCATGAACAAGGCTCCACAGTTCTCTCTGAAGATCTTGTGAATGGCCTTTCGCTGATCAGGGAACGGCTCGACCGGGAATTCGTAGTTAGAAGGAAACTGACGGCCCAGATGTGTAGGGTACGCCGTCTGTGTCATCAGGCTGCGAATTGTGTATGACGTGCTCAGGTCAAACTTACCAACTTTATTCGCCTCCATTATTTGCAACATATTTACCCGCGTCATGGGGATGACAAATACTCCCCGGGCCGGCATCCAGCGTCGGGAAGGCAGCATCATCATAGTATTACCTTCTTCCCAATTTCCGGCCTTGATAACAAGCCGATTTTTAGTTTCTTCATACTCTATAGTAGCCATCAATACTCCAGTTTGGTTTGGACATCTGGTACCGGTTCATCCGCCATGTGCGCTTCAGGAATGCACCACACGTTTGATACGGTCGTATTCACGACCCGTAGCTTGTTGCGTTTAAGACTTTTATCTAAGATTTTACCTAAGATCGTGTGTATTTGATAATCCGGCACAGTGAGCTGCTTCCTTCTTCGTAAATGTTCGATGAAGTCAGTGGCCCGAAAAGCATAAAACCATTCCCGTTCCCCTGTAAGACTCGTAATGCAGATGAATGTCGGTGTACCCCGTTGTAGCGCCTGTCTTCTTATATCCTCCGCCAAATTTTTATCAGGTATTACTCGCTTACAAAAATCATGCACTCGATCAAGATACATGTCGTCCATCGTCGTGGATTGCACTACCTCCATATTATTATGAGCCAGGATATCTTTTAAATATTGGTCCCACTCGTCATTTTTCATACGCGGGGACAGGAAGTTTAGACGCTCGGCTACCGCCTGCCGGTACATATTATACTCAAATAATTGCGGTGTGGTGAGTTCAATTATTTTTTCCTTGATCGTAAGCCGCCATAGCACTGGCGTACCCATAATTTTTTCTACTTTATCAATTACCGGTATTTCATTGGCACGCTCGTCGGTCGGTGTTACACCATATGTCCTAGTTTTACATAGTTCGCGATTGCATAGCGACCGGCACGGTTCCTCACGGCATTTATACTGATATTGCCTACGGTGAATTGACCCCGCTATTTGCCGCACTTCCCTCGTTTCCAGGGGGGTGACTAGTGCCATTTTGTTAAACATATCCAGTCGATGCCGCCAGTCGTCAGGAAAGGCCCGTTGTAAAAATACTCCACCTTGGAACACAGCGGTGTTTCTACCTCCTTGTTCCACTGGTGACTCTAACATCTTCTGCAGGCACGGCGGGCCCACATCGAAATCTCCCACAGCCTGCTTCTCAAATTGCTTCAATAGGCAGCGTTTGCCTTCAGCCAATTCAATGAAATAGTCGAGTGTTACTATTTTACCACCATCCACGCAGTAACGCTCAGAATTCGCTGTGTCGTAGTATGGCAAGTTGATCCAGCTACCGAGGGGCCGGTCGCCGTCTCTTTGGTCGAGCGTAGACTGCTTTGGGAAGACTTCAGACCCGGGACAGCCCAGGAGAACCTCCCAGCGTGCCAGCATCACCCGCACGTCACCCGCTCGCTGCGGCTCCTTGAAGAATACATAACAATGTGCGCCACCGGACTTAGATCGGCAGACTATAAGGGGTAACTCATTTCTTCGGACCTTCTCTTCGATTTCAAAGATGTCCACCTTTTCCTTGCCCCGAACGTGATCTTCTCCTTTTACATCAATATCGATTGCCGCGAACCAACAGGTGCAATCGTCTAAGATTGGCACCAGCCCCAGGCCGATCGTCCCTTCTAGATGCTCAATAAAGTGATCGATTTTATATGGACTTTTAATAGTTTGAGGCTTCTTTGTCCTAGCGTTATACTGCCCAAAGCATCGGGTATTACCTTGAAATAATGCCATGAATCTTTTTACTAATTCCTGATCGAGTTCAATTGTTTCCATGGCGTTTTAACTCCTGCTCGAGGGCCTTCTGCTCATGGATGCTATCAGTCATGGGTACAATAGTTTCCCGCGACTGCAGAATTGTACGAAAACGCCTTCGGTAGGTAAAACACTCACGGCACACCAGATCACAGCGTTCGATCTGAGCCAGCACAGCGCCCCACGAGTGATTAGCATGCATGCTGATCCGAAAACTTGGCAGGTCCAGGCCCCGCACCTGATCCCAACACATTTCCATCGGTGGGAACGTCCGCCCACAACACGTACAAGGGCCAGACTTCAGATGCTCAAGCATTTCCTTACGGTTTTTCCTTCGACGTTGAGTAGTCGACGGCATTTGGAGTCCTCCATAAGACCCCCCGGGGTTGGCCCGGGGGGCGGCTAAGGTTAGGCGGCGGCTCGTGTCCCCTTGCGCATCCGGTTTCCGAGCGCCATTCTCTGCATGCCCACGTTGAGGTGCCTGTACTTGGCGTACAACTCCTTCTCCTCGATCTTCAGCGCCTTGGCCGCGATCGTGTACACTTCCTCCAGGCTCTTGCCCTGCAGGCGCTCAGCAACGGCGTCGCCGTTATTGTAAGACGTGCCTCCCGCAGCCGTCTTGACCTTAATGTACTTGGTCAAGTCCACAGCCTTACCGCCGATGGTGCGAACACCCGTGGCTTCAGACACCTTTTTAGCCTTCTTGCTCTTCCGCTTGCCATTCCCATTGTCAGCCATTTTCGTCTCCTTTGTTGGTAATTCCCCGACTATCTCGGCATTGGCAGCCTTTATGGTGCTCTGGTTCCCCGCAGCATCGACAAAGACTATCTTGCCGCGAACCCGGGCCAAAACCTTGCTGGCATCAATTCTGATCTTTTCAGCCATGAATATCCCCCTATTTATATCGTGTGGCATTACGCCGCTGTTCCCAGAACCATAGCTTCCAGTTTACTTCAGTTAAGTTGTAGAGAATCTGGAACGGTGTATCGTCCAGGCCGAGATAGCACTGGACATTCCGCTCGTTTTTACGCAAACGCATGACATAGACATTTCCAGCCTCGATGTCTCGCTGGCGTATGAATTCGCGCTGTGATACGTCTATTTTAGTGGCACCGACCTTTAACTCTACCCAGCCTAGGATTTCGGACCCCTGCCAGACGAGTAGATCAGTTGGCCCGGGAGTTTCGGTCTCCCGTATGTGCATAGCGTTGATTTGTTGATTATTGAGTACCCCGATCAGGTATCCAGTAAACCAGGTCTCATCTGCATTTCGCGAAGGTATCGGAATCATTCTCTATCTCCCTTATAGAGGCAGACTTCGGCGCTCCCGGTCTGCCAGCGGGTACCGTCGGTATGGAGGAACCGTGCGCCTAACCCAATTCGTAAACCACGAAGTCGCTACGGGACAGCAACTGTTCCATCTCTGCCCGCACTTCCTCCTCATTGGCAGCTATCATCTGTGTCATGAAGAACTCGTCCTCGTCGTTGCGGTGCCGTACCACAAAGTGCCGCAACCTCGGAGGCTCTAATTGGTCGAGCCCCGACGGGCTGTGGACAACCCTCACTCGCTTGCTGCACAGGATTCGAGTCATAGGCCGAATTAAAACACATCTCGATTTGCCTCGTCAAGTCCTCTTCCCGGGCGGGTTGATCGACTCCTCGAAGACCCGGATCTGCTGCATCTTTGCTGCCAGATGCGGATGTGTACGGTGTACATTAGCAAAAAACGTGTTCCGCTCCTGTCGGGTATAAAAGGGGCCGATTCCCTGATCCGTCAGGTCGGTGCACAGATAGACCCGCCACAGTGTCCGTCCTGTCTCGTGCTGGCCCTTCTGCGACGCGAGACAGCCGTCACAGATTGGGTAGATCACGTTGGTATGCGGCTCGGCCTGGAACCAGCCGTTGCAGGCCAGACACTGCACCGTCGGCTTCTGCGGTTGACGATTATTTATCATCGATGCCCTCCCACCAGCAGCAATTTGGCCGCTCACAAATCTGCATCGCCCGCGCCGGGTGGGTATCAAATATGTCGCGGTGTAATAACAAGTGAACGGGCCTGAAGGTCATTTGCCTTGTTGTTAACAGCGCCCTGCGCGATCGTGGATTATATACCACCATATGCTGCACATTGGCATGGAACAGCGCCTTACTCCACTTCTGGTGCTGTTTCACTATATCCCCGGCGAAAGAGATTGTGAAATATGTATGCTTTTTCAAATGAACACTATCCATTATCTGAGCGGTCGCATTTTTACTTAACCGTATGACACGTATGCCGTCTGGTAATGGCGTGTGCTGAGTTGTAAGCGCCACGTACAGATCCTCATCGCTTGGTTGTTCAGACATTGTGTCCCTTCCCGCGGAGCCGATTTCGTAGATTCATCTGCTGAAGACCCGGATTTAAGTGACCGTACTTCTTCCTGAGGTCTGGTTCCGGAACCCCCAGTAGACGTGCTGCCCGTTCGTACATCTCGTCGTGTGCTGCCTGGCTCCCGGGCAGGCTTTGTACACTGTGGGCAGGCGGCTCGAGCCCAAATCGCCGCCACATTTCAGCAGGACCACCGTACTGCACAAGACGGCGTCTGAGATAGTCTTCAAAAGCTTCGGGAGCGGTTGTGACGGCTGTCGGTGAAAACACGGCACGGTGTTGTGCCTGTGCCCGTGGGATGATCTCATAAACAGGTCCTCCGTTATCGCCTGTATACAGAACATGATAAGCTTTGACCACCACCTGGAACTTCTTGGTTTCCTCATCTTTTTGCAGCTCTCGCTCCTCCCAGCACAGTGCATGGGTTGAGTGATCCTCGTGCCGATAATAAGTCATGTACTTGGGCCCGAACTTGGAAAAGATGGGCGACGATTTTTTCGACATGCTTGATCCTTTATTGATGGGGGCGGCTCGCACGAGCCGCCCCCATTGGAACACGACCCGTGCTCTCGCACAAGTCTCGCAATGCTGCAGTGCGTCATTTCCCGCCGAGCAGCGACTCGATCAGTAAGGTGGCGTAGATCTCCATGCTCCCGATTTCGCCCCCACTCGCGACAATCCGCTCCCGCGTGGCCTTCTGCAGCTTCCTGGCTAGGTTATACTGCTCCATGGTAAGTTGCCCACGAGGTGGCGCCTCCTTTTTGGTGTGCCTCTTTTTCATCCACTCACTCACGCGCCTGCGCCCGGCGGGCGTCTGCGTCCAGTGAGGCTTTGACTGATCTTCGCCGTTCGATTTGTTTAGCGACATTTCTATATTCCTTATGGGTATGGCCCAGATATTGCATGCGATTCTGCCAGTATTCGAGCGTCTCCTGCCTGCTGAGGATGGCGTCGGGCCCACGCTTGAGCCAGCGCCCACTGGTAGAGGCACAGTTCTTGCATATGGGGCTACGCTTACGAGCTTTATTAGGGCAGCCCACGATCAGGCATCTGCTCATTCGCGCCCCTCCGTGTAGTGGAGCAAGGTCCCAGGCGGAAACGGTGTCGACGAAAGGTTCTCAACATACCAAGCAGCGACAACAGCTCTCTTGTCGTCAGGGATAACGGCTTCAACCATCGCAGAGCCGCTATAGAGTGGTGGTCGTACTTTGGGCTCTCCTTGCATGTAGTCCCAGAGCCCGTGCTTTTGCAGGGCCGCTTTTGCGTCATCGAGGGTTCCTTTTATTACTAAGTTCATTAGTCGGGCACTCCTGCACGGTCAAAGAACTCCTTGGCCTGCTGCTGGTCCAAGTTGTACTTACCTGCCCAGAAGGTGCACAGCAAATACCACGCTCCGCGTAGGTTGTTATCCTGTACGACGCGGGTTCCTGCCACCACGGTAGGCCGTACGATGCGTAGGGCGTCGGCCACGTTTGTTTGTGCCGGTGTGATGTGCTGCCGAGGATTTAGCATCGCTTGTCTCACGCTCCATCTCCTTTATTAAATGTCGATAATGTGTAATCGCCCCACGGACTCCTAAAGCTTCAACCGCGGGGTCCCGTCGCCCCTTGCCCTTCAACAGGGCCGCAAGGAACCTGCGCCACGAGCGCAATGCCTGTGAATCACCTGCAAACATGCGTCGGTCCTCCGAGCGTCCAGTCTAGCACAGCCGGGGGTCTCGCGCCAGGTCCTCCCGGGCCGCCCGGGGCCGTCCGTGGCCACGAGCGAGGAGGGGTCGGTATCCCCGTACCGACCCCAGCTTCAGGGTGACGGCGGACCTTCGGTAGGTCCTTGCCATCCTAGTGTCCGCATCTCTGCCTCCAGTTTCTCGAGCACCAGAACCCGTTTGGCCCGTATCGGTAGGCCGTAATGAAACGCCCACCGCGCCTTTACGGACCGGCCACCAGAATGCCTAAGACCCTTGGCTTCAAGCTTTATGGCTGCACGCACCGCCAGAAGCTGAAACAGCCTTATCTGGTTGGGCTCGGTCATCGCCGTGAAAGCATCGGCCACCCTAGTTGACCTGACTGTCATCTGCTTTCTCCGCGTGTAACTCCGTGATCGTGTAAGGACCACGGCACCCTCCTTTCCCTGGCTGGCCGTAAGTTGCCTTTCCCTGGGTCAATTGCTCAAAGCTCTCGCGTTGCACCTGGCTCACTGCAGCGTCGAAATTCGGCCCCTGGCAGTACACCGTGCCCTGTGTCACCCACGGATTGCCCTGCCCGTCTAGGCCCCTCATTACCCATCGCACTTTCATATCCTTCCTCCCGGGTTCCACGACCCATGTTCCTTCCACTTATGGATAAGCATCAGCATCTGCTGAGCAGCTTGCAGGAAGCCGTCACGCACTGCATCCTCGAGCTGTAACTGCAGGTAGCTTGCAACATGTGCAGCGGGCACCTCACGCGATCCCCGGTTTTTTACCAGATTTTCACAGTATTCGAGCTCGTCACCTTTCCAGTCGTGTGGCATTACTTCTGATCTGTTTGGCGCCGTCATTTCGTTAGCTCCATTGTAAATCCTCCTCTATGAGTTGGGTTTTTTCTCTCTTCGTTCACCAGCTTCCATGCCTCGTCATCCGTCATACCCTTGCCGGTGGCCCAATGCTGCACGATGCGGCATACCACGCGCGCAAAATCGCCTTCTTCATCCAGGTGTATCAGATAGACAACACACTCGTCTTCTCGCCGCCCGACCACCAGCATCGGCTCGGTGATGGACATTAATAATTCATCTAATTGCCCCTGTGAAATCTGTTGTGTCATTTGTCCCCCAGCAGTTGATTCACAAACCAAATGCCGACAGCGAGGCCAAAGATGCCTCCTGCGGTCCCTAGTGCGATTTCGATTACCAGGTGCCAGTCAATAGTCGTCATCAATTTGCTCCCCCATCTCCTCCAGTTCTGTCCGTCCCTTGCCAGGTCGCGTCATTGACCAGCCACAGAAGCAACGCACGAGCTTGTGGTGCTTGCCACACCGTTCACACACGTACGCACCACAGTAACGCCTGCCATATGCCCATCCTGTGCAACCTTCAGCGTCGCACGGCTTTCTTTTCATCTCAAACGGTACATTTTCAGTCATACGCCCGCCCATTTGTCAAATGAACCCTCGGGGCACCCGGACTCGCACCATCGCAGGTAAAGGTCGGCTCTGCGCTGCTCCCAGCGCTGTGCATCTTCTTCCGTCACCTTCCCGGTGCCGTGGCAGCGCTCGCACGGCTTGTCGTAGCCACCGTGTAAATATTCGTCGCGGTCCTCGGGTGTGTCAAAGCATTCATAAAACTCCTCCATCGTAAAGGAGCCCAGGTGGGCGCTGGTGTATCCCTTGCCATTACATCTGCTACACTGGGTCATTGTAACTCCTCCACTTCGTGTACAAAGAATTGGTCGCATTCGGATTCGTCGTCCAGGTCCTCGGTGGCCGTGGTCAGGGTCATGGAACCGTCAGGGTCGCGGACCCAAAAGAGGTCTTCCGAGTCGCCCACGATGTCTTGCGCAATCCTCTGGGCGTGCGCGATCAGTTTGCGACGATCAGTAGAAACTGCGATGGGCACGGTGTCCCCCTCGCTTGCGGTGTATCGGCTTAATACGAACACGGTCACCATTTATACCCCCTCGTCTGTGATAATACGTTCGATGGTCAGCACCACGTCCCCGATTGTGTAAAGGTTGCGGCCACGCTCGGTCCATTTAAGCTTCATGAACCGCTTTTGTAACGCTACCGCATCCTTTTCGTTTACCTCCGATCGGGCCACAGCAACGCGTCCGTGGGGATCCTGCAAGTTCTTGAGTACTACCATAAATCGGACTTTCATATCGCTTCTCTCCTTTAACGGTCAATCTGCCGCCACCCGGGCGGTCCCAGGGCGAGTGTAGCACAGCCGCCCTGGGTCTGTCCAGCGCTCCGTCTGTCAGGGGGCAGGGGCGGACGCCGTTTCGTATTCCTCACGCGTTCTTGCTTCCACGGTCATTGAGTTTCTCCTTGAAAACGTGAGAGGCGGGGGCTTGCGCCCCCGCTCGTGGGTTGGGGTTGCCTCAGCCCTTGTAGCCGTCGGGCGGCGTGCGCCCCTCCTTGATCGCCTTGGCGGCAGCTTGCTTGACCCCGGTCTTGGTCGTGGCATTGACCGCGAACGAGACGTCAGCGTGCTTGCCGTCGAGCTTGAGGAAGCCGCCGGTGCTGCCCACGTTGAGCGTCTTCCAGGACGCGGACAGGTCGCCACGCTGTTTCAGGTCGACCGTGACCACAAGCAGGTCGTCCTTCGTCACCTCGTACTTGACATTGAAAGCCATCTGTTTCTCTCCTGTGCGCCGGGCTCGGCGCGTGTGTTGACCCGGACGCGCCCCCCTTGCGAGGGGCGCGTTTCGCCGCTTCACGGCTCGTCAGCGGGCCTGTGCCTCACTCGGCAGCAGGGGCCGGGGCGGCCTTGGCGGCTGCACGGGAGGCCTTGCGGGCGGCCTTGGCGTCAGCGCGGGCCTGGGCCACCCCCGCGCGCTGCGCGCCACGGATGAGGTTGCCCAGGTTCATGCGCTGCATGCCCGGGTTGAGGTGCCCGTAGCGGCTCTTGAGGCTCGTGACCGTGAAGCCCAGGGCGCGGGCGGCTTCCGAGTAGGTCTGGTCGAGCGTGTTGCCCGCGAGCGCCTTGGCGACCTTGTCGCCATTGTGCAGGCTGACGTTGCCGTTGGCCGTCTTGTGGCGGGTGTACTCAGAAACGTCCGCCACGGTGCCCGCGATTGAGCGGTGCGTGATGTTGGCGGTAGGCAGCGGGCGCGTGTTGACGACGCGACCCTTGTCGGCCTTCGCCGCCTTGGCGGGCTTGCGGGCACGGGGAGCGCGAGGGGCAGGGGCGGCAGGCAGCACGGCAGCCTCGACGGCGGCAGGGGCGGCGACCACGGGGGCGGAGACGGTGTTGGTGTCGTTCACGTGTCAGTATCCTTTATTTCGGCGGGGTGGCGGACCCCGGGACCGGTGGCCAGAATTCCCGACCACAGAAGATATTGTAACACAGCCGGGGGCTGCACACAAGTATTCTGTGCGGCTCCGGCTGCAGACGGGCAAGGCGGCTGCCGCGCACCGGAGAGAGGACCGCGCACGCGCGCGTTAGCACAGCCGGAGGCTCGGCACAAGTCCCCCCAAGCACACCTCGAGCTTCGGCACAAGTCCCCCCAAGCACAGCCGGGGCACGGCGTCAAGACTGTACGGGCATACAGTACCTGGGGCGCACGAGACGTGCAGCACGCCGGCAAGAAACGTGCCACGTCACGGGAGACAGCGGGAAGCCCAGGAAGAGGCGCAGGAGGGGATAGCTACTAAGGTAGCGGGCAGGGCACGCGAGAGGCAGGGAAGACACGGGAGAAGACCGATTCCTGCCTAGGCAAAGATCGACACGCACAGGCAAACCAGGCTGTCAAGTACGCAAGAGACGTGCCAGGGTTGCAGGAGGAAACGCCGGGAAACCCCGGGGAACGCGCACGCACGAGCACATGCAAGAAGCGTGCCAGGGCATGTACGGGCGTACAGTGTGCACGCGGGTTGCGAGAGGGGACAGAAGACCAAGGGGACCAGCTACACAGCGAAAACGCGAACCCGACCGTGGGAACGGTGACGCCACAGGGGGGAGAGCTGCGAGACCCCACAAAAAACACACGGAAAAGCGAGCGCCGTTCCCGGTTCGGCCACCAATTACCTGCCCCCGGTGTGAGGGGAGCAGTGGACCGTGGACGGTCCTCCTGGTCTTCTGATTCTCTGTCCCCTCCGAGGTGCACACCGACCCCCCCCCCGTCAACGGGCGAACACCCCCCTGCTGCACGCCGGCGACCCTTGACACGGGCAAAGCGCGCATGATGGAATTCGCGCCGACGGTGGGAGCGTTCCACGTGAAACCTCGAGGCGACGGGAAGAGGGACGTGCGAAGGGGCCAATTGGAAATGCGCAGTGCAGGAAGGCTAGCGGGCAAGGATCAGAGCGCAAGTTGGCACGAAGCTTGCACGGGGCAGGGGCAAGGCAGCGACTGTCCCGGCCGGGCGATTTGCCTGTTGCTCTCTTGTCTCTGCAGCTTGGTTGCGGCGGCGCAGGGGCGGCGTGGGTCGTAGGGCTTTTTTTGTTCCACGTGAAACAACCAAAAGGGAGAAATACTAGATGCCAACCCCAAAGGACCCCGAGACGAAAAAAGAAACGCCGGGTCCTCGCCTACTGTTTTTGGCTCCGGAGTCCGTTGGAGCATCTACATATGCATACATGTGAGATATTGGAACTGGATGGACCGCCTGTTGCCGCGTTTATATTGCCCGGTATTGATGGGTATGTTGCCATACGGTACAAGATCGTCAAGTTTCTGGGCAGTTTCGAAGAGTGTCAGCGGGCACAGGAAAGGTTCCAGCATGCCATCCGGGCAGATTTGAGGGATGCCACTCTCAGGTTTGAGACATCGGACGATTTCATAGTAGCCGATGGGAAGAAATTCTTTCCGCACGTGCAGCCTATCATATGGTGGCGGCATCGTCCGGAAGTTGAAGTATATGATGATTATTGCTGTTTGTACGCGCGGTTTGATACTACTCCACCGTTGCTGAGTAAGTTCTGGGAGAAGTGGCATTGCGAGGAAGGATTGCCGCCGCGAGGAGTGAAAGAAGTTTTAACAACCTGAATGGAGGTTTTATGCCTGTCGCCCCTCATGAGCCTGCAGATGCATTCATACCCAGTGTCATCGCATCGGATATAGTAACGGTGCTGGTGCGCAAGCGTCAGCAGTTGATGGCTTTTCTGGAGGACCCACCGGATATAGTACAGGAGGCGCAGACACAGTTGGATGCGGTGAATGCGCAGTTAAAGGCGTATGGGTGGAATGAAGAGGTGACGCCGCCTATCGATCCGGCGAAGAGTTCGGTAAATAGAGATGATCCGGCAAAGGAGCGAAAGGTACATCCTGGGGCAACTAGCTATAGCTAAGGAGGCACTGTGGCACTGTTGAGACGATGAGTTGTGCGACGGGCACGCGTCTCTCCGTCCGGGGCGCGTGCCTTTTACATGGGGAGTGTCATGAGCAATCTTGGTTGGGTAGGACATCTAGATAAGTTCCTGGCGGCTCTTACAGCTTTAGCCGCCGGTGGGCACTTGTTGCACTGGTTCTCGCAGGAATGGATTGTGTTGCTGTTGGCTGTGCTAACCGCTATCGCGACGTTCATCGAAAGTCGTTCCAATCCGACGCCCCCGGTAACACCGGATATGAATAAGAGGGCGTCACAATGAGAGCAGCTATTATCGCTGTAGCATTCATGTTTGTGGCCCTGTCGGCCTGCGAGACCCTGGATCGGCTGCACAGTGCGCCAAAGGAGCTGGTCCTGGCTTGCGTGCTGGAGATGCGGGTAAGTGGTGAGCGCCCATGGCCAAATCTCGGGCCGCGCTGTGCACAGTTAAGCGATTATATTCACAACCACGGATGGCCCGGGGATGACTCCGGCCACTACTAGGAGTTATATGAAAACTTTCCTGATTTTATCGGTGCTGCTGGTGGGTCCTGCCGTTGCAGACCCCCTGGTAGTGTTATCCCATGACAAGGAGCCACGAAGGCAGCAACAGGCGGTTTCCGTCCCTGAGCCACATGGCCTAGCGTCGGCGGCATTGCTAGCATTGGGTGTCGTCGGCATCTGGTATTCAAGGAGGCGGTCATGAGATACCTGCTACTTGCCTTGTTGCCGCTGGTGGCGCAGGCAGCCCCCTGTCCGACTCAGACAGATGTTGCCATGGTGGTGACCCCCGGCTTTTCCTGTAACGAGGGGGATAAAACCTTCTCGGATTTTATGGTGTCCGATGCGCCGATGGGGGCGGCCATACTGTTCGAGCCCACTGGGGCGAAGACGTTCCTGCTGTCGCTGTCGCGGGACGGGAATCTGTTCGAGCCCGGGAAAGTACAGTTTGATTATACGGTTACGGCTACTAGTGCCAGCATAACCCTGGGAACCGTCGGGGTGGACGTGCCGACCATCGATCCGGATGTTATAACCGTAAGCTCGATGAATGGTATGGTCCTGGAGCCGAAGACCTTAATCAATGGTGGCACGGCTAGCATCGAGTTTCATCCGCCGGTGCAGAGTGTTGAGGTGACAAACTCGTCGGTCGTTCTGAATGGTGACGTCCTCACCAGCATCAGCAATACTTTCACACAGGTTCCAGTGTCAGTACCTGAGCCTGCATCCCTCGGCCTGATGGCGCTCGGGCTCGGGGGGCTATTGGCCATGCGCCGTAAAGGAGTCGCACGATGAGCACGGAAAAGCACCACGAGCACGAAGAGAAGCAGAAATCGCCCCATCCGGAGCCCGGTCAGCAGCCCGGTCAACCGGGCCAGCAGCCGAAGCCCGGTCAGCAGCCGGAATCTGACGAGGGTGCTGTGGCTGGACAGATTGGCCGCAAAGGCTGAGTAGAAACGAGGGGCATCCGGTAACCTTGTGTGTGTCATGTCGTGTCTCCCGCCGGATGTCCCCTCTCTTATCCTTACCAGACGGGACGGGTTGGTACAGGCCAGTTACTCTCGCCCAGTAGCCTGCCTGAGGGTTCGACTCCCTCCTGTCCCATTGGCCCTTCTTCTGGCCAGGTAGCTCAGATGGTAGAGCGGGAGGGTGAAGTACTTCGCGACGGTGGTTCGATTCCGCCCCTGGCCATTACGAAAAAGCCTCGGGGGTTATGCAAGAATTGCCGGTGGTCAGAGCCCATCATACACAAAACGGATATCTTATCCTGCCACCGCTATCCGCCTGCGCGCAGGGGGCAGCCGTGGCCGGTTGTAAAGTTAAGCGATTTCTGTGGTGAGTACCAAAGTAGCTGACGGAGGATCGATGGCGAAACCTAAAGAAAAATTTAGAATTCCGGGACCCCCGGGGCCGATGGGCCCTGCGGGAAGCAGTGAGAATACCGACAAGCTGATTGACCAGATGCTGCGCGCCCTCGAGGTACAGGCAGTGGTCATTAATGCCCTGAGTCACGCTATAGAGGCGCTGGACGCGCACTCACAGCATGATAAGGATGAAGAAGATGATGACGAGGAGGATGGGGAAGAAGGAGAGGATAAAGAAGAGCATGAGGAAGACTGATGCCACGTGCTATTGAAGTCATCGTACCGCGCCGGGACTTTCACCCTACGGACGAGATCCGTGAGGCAGTAGCAAAGATGGTTGCCTGCGGGTTGGATGAACTTGATATAGCGTTCTTCTTGAAGATCGAGCCGCTCGATGTGCGCCGGGTGTTCCGGGACGAGTTGCGGCATGGCACCGCCTACTTCATTGGTAAGGTAGGTGGTGCCATGATCGATTCCGCCCTGCGTGGGGATGTAAATGCCCAACGGGCTTTCCTGCAGATGCGGGGCCGCTGGGCAGCTCCCACGCGCGCGGAGGCAGATGACAATACTGCACAACAGGACGTGGATAGTAAGCGTAGGCTGATGAATAGCATTATAGATATGGTGGAAGCCAAGGTTGAACCCCCGAAGGAGAAGGTGCGCAGATGAAACACAAGCATAAAGAGGAACAGGAGCCACAGACTGAGGTCGAGCTTTCCACAAAGGAACCCAGGAATCAGGAGGAGGGCAAGGAGGATGCGAACGAGGTGAAGCGAGTGCCCGAGAATACCGTCTCGATCAGGGATCATGGCGGCACCGAGTTCATGCGCTTCGACCCCAGTGGTGAGAAGGATGTAGTACAGGTAACCGTCTGCGGTACCACGCAGCGGGTAAAGCTCGAGACCCTGCAGTCCTTGAAGGATGCCCTGGAACAAATGCTGAAGTAGCATGAGTCTACGGTTTTCCAGTCCGTTCGACGATCCCGGTGCGAGCCTCCACGACCGTCTAGCGGCGTTGTCAACGCAGGAACTGGCCCTGCTGGAATGGCGCATGCGATGGAAAAAGCAGGGCCGTCCCAAGCAGCATCCCCCTGCCTGGGCCTGGGATACCTGGGGCATAATGTCGGGGCGCGGTTTCGGCAAAACGCTTACAGGGTCCCATTGGGGAAGTATCCTGGCGTGCCTCAATCCCGGGACGTTTGGGGCTGTGATTGCCCCGACGTTGGACGATGCCCGCTACACGAACTTTGAGGGCCCGACCGGGATCGTCACCATTACTCCTCCAGGGCTGATAACCGACTACAATAAGTCCGACCTGATCTTGTATTATTGGAACGGCTCGATGATTCGTGGTTTCGGGTCAGAAAAGCCAGACAGGCTGCGCGGGCCACAGCATCACTGGGTATGGGGAGATGAGGTTGCCGCCTGGGAGTATGCAGAAGACACCTGGGATATGATGGAGTTTGGGCTGCGCCTCGGTGACGAGCCCCAGATAATGTGGACGACTACTCCCAAGCCCTTGCCGATCGTAAAGATGCTGGTTGCACAGTGTGCGCGGGACCCGCAGCGGCATGTGCTGGTTACAGGTAGCACCGACGAGAACCGCGAAAATCTCACGAAGCGTTTCTACGAGCGTGTTGCCCGCTACCGGGGCACCAAGATAGGCCGACAGGAGCTTGAGGGCGAGCTGATTGACCTCGAGGAATCGGGAATAGTACAGAGGAGTCAGTTCCGGCTGTGGCCGTATGACGACCCGCTGCCCCATTTCGTGCACATAGTGCTGTCATTAGATTCTGCCTATACTGAGAAGACCTTTGATCCCCGCAGAAAGGAGCCTGACCCATCAGCGTGTGTGATTTTTGGGCTGTTTGACATCAAAGAAGTATATCATGTAATGATCCTTGACGTGTGGCGGCGCTGGCTGGGCCTGCCTGACCTGATTAAGAGGGTCAAGCATGAATTCAACAAGACCTGGGGACAGATTGATGTGCCCCTACTGCAGAAAACCGTTATTCCCAGTCGATGGACTGGCAACGCCGTGGCCTCCGGAAAAGGAATCGACGTCCTGCTTATCGAAGATAAGGGTTCCGGCATATCTCTACGACAATCCTTGTCAATGGAAAATATATTCATGGAGCCATACAACCCTGGACGTGCTGACAAACTGGCCCGAATGCATGCCATTACGCCTATGGTTGCTCATGGGCGGGTGTGGGTACCGGAAAGTGGCAAACGTCCGGGACATATCGTAGACTGGCTCGAGACCGAATATGAAGATGAGAACCCGGAGTTTGATCCGGATCGGGCACAGCCGGGATTTATTCCCGAGGTGTGCACCTTCCATGGGCCCGGGACGACGACCCACGACGATTATGTAGATGCTTTTTCCCAGGGGCTGAGATATTTCATGCATAAATTTGTGCTGACATTTGTGACCGGATACTCGGAGGAAGAGCGGTTGCAGATGTTGCAGGAAGATGAGAAGATCCGGGCAGAGCATGGGCGACATTATAATCCATATGCGGCTTAGTCAACAGACACATGCGAAGTATATGAGGAAATGGCGAAGAAATCCCGGGCGCCGTGAAGAGGCTGCGGATTATCTGCGATCCTATCGGGCAGGGATGCATCTGTATACGCACGACACTGAGCAGTGGGATGGGCTATTGGCGTTTGCTAGGCGACCTCCGGTACGCGTCCTGCCGCCGGTCGAGCACGCAGGCTTGGAGATCTAAATGGCCGTACCTCCAAACATGATGCCGCCTCCGGGTGCCCCCAACCCGATGATGCAGATGATGAACCCGCCTCCAGGGCCGAGGCTCGCGGAAGAGGGCGAATGGGTAAATCTGCCGAAGGAGACCGATGCAGATGTCGTTGATACCCCTGACGGCGGTGCCGACATTACAATGTCGCCCGGGAATCATTTCCCTACTGCCGACGCGACTCGGTTCTATGACAATCTCGTAGAGTCCTTGCCGCAGGATTATCTGGACAACATTGCCCTGGAGTTGTTGCAAAAGATCGAACGCGACAAGGAAGCTCGAGAGAAGCGCGATGAGCAATATGCTGAAGGTCTTCGTCGTACCGGTATCGGCAAGGATGCTCCGGGAGGTGCGGATTTTCAAGGCGCTTCCAAAGTTGTACATCCTATGCTTACCAAAGCATCGGTCGAGTTCGAAGCACGGGCAATGAAAGAGGTGTTTCCTGCCCGTGGGCCGGTAAAGACTTTCATTCCCGGGACTCTCACCAAGAGGCGGCTCGAGAAAGCGGAGCGGCAGGCCAAGTATTATAACTGGTTAATGACTACTCAGATGCCGGAGTTCCGGCCCTATCTCGAGCAGACATTGACACAGGCGGCGCTCGGCGGGGTGCAATATATGCGGCATCGCTGGGATGCCCGCTTACGGCGCACTACCTCTATGACCATTCACCAGGATAAGTTATTCTTGCCCTACGATGCGGCTTCCTTGTGGGCAGCGGAGCGTGTGGTATTCGAGGATGATATCAGTGAGCTGGAATATCGCAACCGCGTCCGGGACAAGATATATGTAGATATTGATCTCATGCCCGTGTCCCTGCGGCCTGATGAGGGAAAATCGGCGGAGGCTCGAGCGAAATCTGAGGGTAAGGAGGTATGGGAGCCATACAATCAGGACGGCATCAGGCGCACGTATGAGGTGAATACTTATTTTGACGATCTCGAGGAGAAGCTGACGAGCGGGTCGCAGGGGCCAACGGATATGTCCCTGCCATATCTGGTGTTTCTGGATGAGGCTACTCACCGGGTCCTGGGAATCCAGCGTAACTGGGAGCATACTGATAAGACTATGCAACGGTTGCATTGGATCGTTGAGTGGCCGTTTGTGCCCTGGGTCGGGGCCTATCCGATTGGCATGGTGCATATGATAGGTTCGCTGTCTGGTGCCGCAACCGGGGCGCTTCGTGCCCTGCTCGATGCTGGGCATATTGCGAATCAGAACACGAGTTATGTGCTCAAGGGGCCCAATATCTCTGGCCAGTCGCGTAATGTGATGATTGCACAACAGAACTATGTTCAAGGAGGGGTAGGTGGCGATGACATCCGAAAACTCCTCTATCCGATTACACCCCAACAACCCTCTATTACACTGTTCCAGTTGCTCGGATTCCTTGTGGATTCGGGAGAGCAGATGGTGCGGACGACCTTTGAAAATCTGTCCGAGAATAACCCGAACGCACCGGTGGGAACTACATACGCCCTTATTGAGCAGGGTCTTGCGGTGGTCTCGACCATTATTGGTCGGATGCACTTCGCAATGTTCAACACCTTGCAGGTATTGCACCGCATTTCTCGCCTGTATGTCACCGACGCCGAGATCCATGATGAAGCGGGTGAGTTATTGGCTTATCGTGAAGATTTTCAGGGTCCCTGCGACGTCATCCCTGTATCTGATCCGGGCATACCCTCCGATGCCCACCGATTCGCCCAAATGCAGGTCGTCGCGCAGCGCGCAGATATGAAGCCGATGGTGTATAACCAACGGCGTGTAGAAAAGATGGTGTTGGAGAGGTTACGGGTCCCTGACCCGGATTCGTTCCTGATGCCGATAGCCGAACCGGTCGAGATGAATGCAGCCAATGAGAACACTGCGCTGTGTTTCGCTAGACCGATCGTAGCCTTCCCACATCAGGATCACATTGCTCATCTGCAGACCCATATCGATTTCATAATGTCCCCGGTCCTGGGGATGCTGCCGATGATCGGGTCGAAGGTCCTGCAACCATTGCTCAATCACCTTGGGGAGCATGTGGCGTTGTGGTATCTTGGGAGGGTTTATCATACTATCGATCAGAATCTCGTTGGTGATCTAGATAATTACATGACTATTACGGATGAGAATGTTAAGCGTGAACTGGATATGACGATCGCCGCGGCATCCAAGCGGGTAATGCAGGATGCACTGGCCATACAGCAGGGCCTACAATTGCCGGTCGTCATTCGGAAAGCACAGCAGATGATCCAACAGCTTACACCCCCTCCGCAGGACCCACGGATGGCAGCAGAATTGCAGAAAGAGCAGATCCGGCAGCAGGGCCACGACAAGGACCGGATGTCGCGCGAGAAGGTGGTACAGATACAGCAGCAGGGGCGGCAGCAGGAAAAGCAGGCCGATACCCAACAGGAGATGGGCAGGCAACAGTCAGAAGGACAACGGGCCCAGGCCAAGAATATTTCGGACCTGCAGCAGACATGGTTGGAGCAGCAGTTCCAGAACGCGCGACAGGAACAGGCTGACCAGACCAAAGAGAAGATTAATCTCGAGGACAATCAGACGGCCCTGTCGATTTCGGCTGCTGAGATTGCGGCAGGGAAACATGCTAGCCTGTCGACGGGCCGTGGAACGTCGCGCGAAGGCAGAGGAGCATCACGCTAATGGCAAGACCACCGTTGAGGCAGCGTTATCAGATGGCCACTGGCGATCTGAACGCACCGCTCCGGCCAGTGGATAGGGGTTCTTCGAGGAATCCTGGTTACAAGCGGGGCGGTCATGTTAAACATCACAAAGGAAGGAGAAAATAATGCGGATTCATCACCGAACACCGGGAAAAGAACAGCATAGGCTGCATGGCCATCACATTCATGGCCATCATTCAGGATCGCGTAAGCGTGGCTTACCTGGTCACCATCATGATGTTCATGCTCATGAGGGGACCTTGCAGGGCGGCTTGCGGGGCCACCACCATGACACGCACGAGTCACATGGATTTCATGTGTCCGCTGGCGTGTATCATCACAAAACTGGTCAAGGGCCGTTCCGTGGCCAGCGGGGCCCAAGTGATACACCTTTTGGCCATTTTCCCCATAGTGGTGGGACGCTGGCAAATCGTAGGTGGTAACTTGACGAAGTGACGAGGGGTGTGCGATGATCGCACCGGAGACGATTCTGAGGTTGCTGGACCGGCTGAAGACCGAGTGGGCATTAGATGTAGCAGAGAACCCTGATAAGGGAAATGCGACGTTCTGCCTGGGGCTGCTTTATGGCCGGACACAGGCAATCGAGTTAATTCGGGGTGGAATCCTGGACATGATCAAAGAAGAGGAGGATGAAGATGGCGCTGGCAGCAGTTAGCCTTAATGTAGCTCCAATCAAGTTTGATCAGACGCTGGCGGACGCTTTTCCGGACGTGGACCCGGGTGTGCGACCATTTGGTAGCCGCGTGTTGGTCCAGGTGAGATCGGTGAAGCAGCGTTCTGCCGGTGGCATCGAACTGGTAAAGGAGACGCAGGAAACGGTAGCCTACAATACGCAGGTAGGTAAGGTAATTGCCATGGGGCCCTATGCATTCTGCAACAGGGATACCATGATGGAATGGCCTGAGGGCGCGTGGTGTAAAGTAGGTGATTTTGTGCGGATTCCCAAGTATGGGAACGATGACAGGTGGGAGCGAGCGGTGCTTGGAGGCGATGACATAGTGATGGGTACAGCCATGTTTGCCATGTTTAATGATCTCCAATTGCTGGGGCTCGTTACCTGCGATCCGCGTGATATCGTAGCATTCATATAGGTGAAGTCCATGGCAAAAGAAACAACCTCCGGTAAAGACGATACTCGGGAACCCGAGATCGAAGTCATTGAGGAGGATCTCCCAGAAGGTACTAAGACTGAAGAGGAAGCCCCAAAGCCAGTTGCTGGTGATGATTATGATAGGGACGAGGATGAAGGTAGAGATGAACGGCCAGCCGTAACGCCCGGACAGGGCGAAGGCGGGCAGGTCTCACCGGAATTGACGGCCCGTCAGCGCCGCCGGCAACGAGAGCGGGATGCGCGGAATGCGGAGCGAGTAGAGCTTGCCCGGTTACGATCCGAGAATGAGCAGCTACGGAGCCATGCAGCGCAGACCGATAGGCGAATCTCCAATGTAGAGACATCTGCGATCGACAACCAGATAGCCTCGGTCGAACAGGAGATACATAAGGCCAACACCGTTATGTCGCGTGCCATGGCAGCGCAGAACGGTGAGGATTTTGTTGAGGCCCAGAATATCCGCGATGTCCTGCGGGACCGGCTAAATGAGCTACGGCGGATTAAAGGGGCGCAGGAAGAGCGTGACAAGCGTCCGGCGCAGGGGCAACAACAGGGGCAACAGCCTGGGCAGTGGCGACCGACTAAAGAGCAGGTCCATAATGCTAGGATGTTCCTGCAGCGGCATCCCTGGTACCGGATTAATGGCACTGACGAAGATTCACAAACAGTTACCAGTATCGATAATGAAATGATGGCCCAAGGCGGGAATCCCAGTACCGCTGAATATTGGATGGAGCTGGAGCGGAGAATAAATGAAGAAATGCCGCACCGTGCTCCCAAGCAGGAGGCAACCCGGGCGGCTACGAATGGCAATGGACAGGCTGGTGGCCCGCGACTCCCCGGAGGTGGAGGGGGCGGGGGTTCGGACACAGTGCAGAAATTCCATCTATCTGCTGCTCGTAAGCAAGCGCTAATCGATCTGGGTGTCTACGATGACCCCGAAAAGCGCATGAAGCACATCAAGCGCTTTATCGAGTGGGATAAAGCAAATGCAGGCAAGAAATAGGAGTTGACGATGACCTCTGAACGGGATGTAAGACTGACCAACCGCAATACCAAGTCGGAAGAACGAGCTGACCGGGCAGACGGGGATCGTTCCGTCACCGAAGACCGGCAGACTATCGATAAGGAGCGTTTGGAGCAGTTTCGGCGTTTATTTGTAGCTGAAAAGCTTCCAAACCTTCCCAAGATTCCTGGGTTCCATACCATCTGGCTCACGACTACTAACAATGCAGATCCGATGCATCGTAGAATGCAGATGGGGTACATACTAATCAAATCGACCGAGATTCCGGGCTATGACGACGCGGCTATAAAAGAGGGTCCGTATGCCGGAGTTATTGGTTGTTCTGAGATGGTGGCGGCGAAGTTGCCGATGGAGCTTTACGAGTTGTATATGACAGAGGCGCATCACACTCAACCGTTGAGAGAAGAAGAGCGGTTGCGTGCGATCATCGATGTCATAGAACAGGAGGCGGCCCGTAAAAAGGCACGCATTGAAGTGGAAGAAGGAAGCCGACAGCTTGGGCGACGCACACCGAAACCCAAGTTTGCGGACGTTTCCTGATAGGAGCGGCAATATGGGAATCGGAGGTGCGCCATGACATATTAACTTCAGGAGCGAACAATGTCTGCATTTCCTGCACCGTTTGGCCTGAAGCCACTCTACCATCCCAGCGGAGTGATTCGTCCAAAAGCTTCGGATGTGGCTTCTGGTTATGCGACTAATCTGTTTATGTATACGCCGGTTAACCTGGCCCCTGGGACAGGCACTGGTCTAGTGATTGCGGCGGGGTCACCGATTGCGGGGCCTGCCGTCGGTTCTTTCCTTGGCGTCGAGTTTACTCCTTCTACAGGGCGCCGTCAATATCAGCCCTGGTGGCCTGGTAATCAGGTGGCTCAGCAGATCGTGGCTTATTACACCGACGATCAGTTGATTACCTATGAAGTCCAGGCGAATGGCTCGGTGAACGAGTCTCATCAGGGAAATCAGGCTAACATGACGGCGGAGGCTGGGAATTTGATAACCGGCTTTTCTACGTCAGCCCTGGATGTTGCGACATTGACCAATAGCGGTAATGCGCTTGTCAAGATAATTGGTCTGTCGTATGGGCCGTTGAACGCATGGGGTGATGCCTACACAATTGTGCAGGTACAGATCGCCAATCATACGTTTACAGCTACTCGCGTCGCGCAGTAAGGAGGAGTTATGGCAGTTCCGATGCGATCGACTGACTTCCGGTCAGTTGTTGAGCCTATTCTTAATGAAGTGTTTGATGGTGTTTATGACCAGAGAGCTGATGAATGGAAGATGGTGTTTAAAGAGTTCACAGGTACTCCTCGAGCCTATCATGAGGAGCCGGTACTCTTTGGTTTTGGAGCGGCCCCTGAGCTGCCTGATGGCACCCCGGTTAATTACCAGGCCGGTGGTGTATTGTTTATTCAGCGATTGGTCTACAAAGTCTATGGATTGGCATTCGCTCTCACCAAGGTTCTGGTGGAGGACGGAGATCATATTTCTATCGGCAGGACCTATGCCGAGCATCTTGCGCAGTCTCTGATTGAGACCAAGGAGACGCTGTGCGCCAACATCCTAAACTTTGCGTTTAATGCAGCGTTCATTGGTGGTGATGGCGTGCCGTTGGTAGCGCCCAATCACCCGCTGGCGCCTCCTGCGGGGTCATTCAGTAACCAGATGACTACGGCTGCGGCCCTGTCGCAGACTTCGGTCGAGCAGTTGCTGATCCAGATCCGACAGGCGGTGGATAATAACGGTAAGCGCATCCGTCTTAACCCCGAGCAGATTATATGTGCTCCGGGAAATGTGTTTCAGGCAGAAGTAATCTTGAAGTCGGTATTGCGGGCCGGGACCGCCAATAATGACATTAATCCGATCAAGAGCATCGGGTTGTTGCATCGGGGGCAGGCGAATCTTACCCGTCTAACCAGTGCCACTGCTTGGTGGATTCAGACAAACGCGCCAAAGGGTATGGTTCTGGCAATGCGCCGTAGGCTGGAGAAGTCGATGGAAGGCGACTTTGACACGGACAGCATGAGGTACAAGGCCACAGAGCGTTATAACCCGAATTGGATTGACCCACGCGCGGTCTACGGGACTCCGGGCCTGTAAGGAGAGCAGTATGTTTGATATCAGCGTAACCCGCTGGCAAAATGGCATGACGAATGCCAGGGACACGGAAACGCTCTCCGACCTGCCTTTGCCGAACCGCATGAGGTTAAGTGAGCTTTCCGATGATTTTCATCAGTTTAATGAGTTAGTGTGGAGTGGTCTGGGGTTTCTGCCGCAGCCAGCTGATAAGGGCATTATCCAGGGGACAGGGTTCCTGAAGAACCTGCAGCCTACATTTCGGATGAATAAAGGTTTCCGGATGTGGGCGGATTTCTTATTCGGTATCAATGCACTTACTGGCCATCTGCGGGTAGGACTGGTTGATGGGCCTGCGACAATTTCGAACACCGTAACCGATGGTATTTATATGCGTACCGCCGGGACGGCCAATATCGATGTCGTATTGTCGGTTAATAGCCAGTTATTGGTGCAGACTGGGGCTGCACGCCTGGTGGATCCGGCGGGGTATGAGCATCCTATCACCTTCCAACTTTATTGGGATGGTGGTTTGTATGCCTCGGCTCCGAATGGTCGGATTGTTTGGGAAATCTCAGGCCCAGGGATAGTGACCCCGGCACGGGGATCGTTTGGTGGTTCGTCGGCGTATCCATTCCCTGATGGATTCCCCCGTTCTACCATGTTGACTCCGGGCATTGGGTCCACTGCTGCCATGCAGATCGACATGTTGGCAGTCTATAAGGATCGGTTTAACATCCTGATGAACCCGACGTTCTAAGGAGGTTCCATGCGACCGATTCGGATAACAGGGGTTACCGGGACAACTGTCCCGGTTCCTCTCGATGTCTATACTATCGGCCCTCAGACTGCAGTACGGGTGACTGGTGGCACTTTACAGACGACTGTGGATAATGTTTTTGACCTAGATATCACTCCTGTGTGGGAGGCTGCTCCCCCCGCTATTGCGGGTATCCATTATATCCCAGCCGGGATAAGGGCTGTACGGGCTACTGGTATGACGCCTTCAAGTGTTCTTGTTGTATCACAGCAGGGGATACGATAATGCAAGGCTTCAGAAATACGACTAAGATGAAGATGTGTCACGATGTTGACACTAGGCCCCGTGCTCCCGGGACGTGGCATGGGCAATTGAAGCGAACTCTGGCTGATAAGTTTCAATCCGGGGGCCTGGTCATTCCTAGGCCGAGTGGGGCTGGAGGCATTGGGCGAAGTATGAGGCCGATGATGCCAGCTACTCGGCCTATTATGCCCAGGCCTCGGGTGATGCCTAATATTAAGGCTGCATCAATGCGGCCTCATCGAATGTTTGCTCATGGCGGTGCTATTAAAATGACGGCTGAGCCTCGGGAGACGGGGTCAGCGGTGGAACGACGAGGAGGGAGACATGCCTACTCCAACTTGCAACGCGAATATCCGGATTCTCCGAAACTTCGTCCGGGCTACCGTAAGGGCGGCATACATATTAAGCCTCAGAACCGTGGCAAATTCACGAAAGAAATGACTGGGAGCAAGTCTGGGAAGCTTACTGATAAGGATGTATCGCGGGGCCTACACTCTGGGTCGGCAGCGACACGTAGGCGTGCCAATTTTGCGCGGATGGCTCGAAGGCATTTTAAACCCTTGACGAAAGGTGGGGTAGTTTGTAAGGCAGAGGGTGGGAGCCTAACATTCAAGAAATGGGCGCAGCAGGAAGCAGCGGAGCCTGCGCATCGGGGTGGGAGGAAAAACCTTGCGTTTATGAGTAAGCCCCTGTTTGGGAGCAATGACTGATGTTATCTACCTCTGGCACAATCGGGCATACGCAGTTCAGTACCCAGTTAGTGATTGACCATGCCTTTCGTGGCGTGCGGATGGTGCCGGGGCAGATTGCGGGGGAAGATATACAGACAGCTCATGAGCAGTTAAGCCTTATGTTATCGTCGTGGGCGAATGACGGTACACCATTATGGTGCCAGACGAAGTACACTCTGCCTCTGGTGCAGGGGAAAAAAGAATTGGCTCTTGCTGAGTATTTTCCGGGTATTGTGGATATCCTCCAGGCGAATCTGCAGACGACAAATCGTTTCTGGGGCCATGTGATGGCCGACCCAAATGCCACAGGGATGGCCAGGAATGTACAGGATACCGATTCTTGGACGTCTTGTCAGACAGGCCCCGGTGGTTGGGTCATGATGCGATTATTTCCTGCCCAGTCAGTGACGATCGTGGGCCTTATGCCGTTAAATAAAAGCATATGGAATTTCCAATTGCAATGGTCGCATGATAGCAAGAATTGGGTAACATTTTTTACAGGGACAGATGTCCATATCGATGCCCGTACATTCAAGTGGTATGATACGTCAACGTTTGGGCCACAGCCCCTGGCCTCATTTTGGCGCATTGTAGCAACAGCAGATTCGTCACTCAATATCGCAGAGTTGTATTGGGGCAATAATCAGCAGGAGATTCCGATAACTAGAATTAACAAGGATGATTACTGGCAGCTTCCGAATAAGGATTTTCAGGGCCGTCCTGTGCAGTATTGGTGTGATCGGCAGATGTTTGGACCTAAGATGTGGCTGTGGCCTGCTCCCGGGTTTCAATTTGTATATAGTCAGGTGCCGGTGCTGGCGCATAGGCATATAATGGATATCGGCCAGATGACGGATGTGGTCGAAGTACCACAACGTGTTTACGATGCGGTATGGACATCGCTGGCCGAACGTCTTCGTATTGTGATTCCGACGGTAGACAAGGATGCGACGCAGGATATCCCGATGGTTGCGGGACAGGCACGCAAGTTGTTCTGGGGTGAGGAGAGGGATGATAGCCCAATCCAACTAAGGCTCAACATTTCGCCATACACAGCATGAGTAAGTATCTAATTCCGGCAGTCGGGCAGACGACATATGGTATAGCCATATGCGATCGCTGTCGTATGAAGCGTTTTCTAGATGACCTTGAGCAGGATCCTACGTATCCTGGTCTGCGAGTATGCAGTAGAGAAAAGATCAGGGATGGTTGTAAGGATGACTTTGATCCGTGGCGGTTGCCGATGCGACCAACGGAGAAGATTACATTACCTTTTAATCGTCCCGATGTATTGTTGGGCCTGACTCCACCACGGACGCTGGATGAAAGGCCAGCGCCATTTGATTACACTGTTGATCAATTTGGGGCCCTTCAGCCGCCGACTTCTGGGGATCGGGCCACACTCAATAATCGATCAATTCAGGCGATAGTCCCGGGCCCTCCGGCAGGGGGTGTGAGTCCGGTGAGACTGTTCCTCGTGGATTCATTCGGTACGGTAATTATTTATACGCCGGCTCCAGGGACGGCGCAATAGGTGAACCATGGGTATTACAATCTCGCAACTTCCAGTAGGTGTTATACCCCCTGAGGGGACCGAAGCAGTTCCTGCAGTTCAGGGTGGGGTAACAGTTCAGTTACCTATAGGGCTATCGATAAACACGTTGGATGAGGTCGGAGATGTAAGTCTTTCTGGTGCTCTTCAGGACGGGCAGGTACTCACGGTTCAGGATGGGGTTTGGACAAATCTATTTCCTGATATCCCTGATCCGCCATCTTTTGATAGTCTCCCCGGGTTGAATATTACCAACCCGCAGCCGGGAGACGTTATTACCTGGGACGGTAGCGATTGGGTAAACTCTCAAGTAGAGGGCTGGCCTCCTACTCCCCCTGTTACCGCCCCCCTCCCCTGGTCTTTCGTCGGTTTGAACGGCGCGGGGGTGACGATAGATGAGAACGGTAATGTCACCATAGTCAGTGCGCCGGCTACCGCGCCGGGGCAATGGATGTGGCAGATCGGTAACGGTCTTGGTCCTTCCGGTGCGCCAGTAGGCATGTCCTATGGGTTTCGGATAAATGCCGGTACTAATGATACTGATATTTGCTTTCAGCTTCGTAGTGATGACGGCAGCTCGGAGTTCTTTACCGTCTGGGGAGATGGCACGATTACCGGTTTGAATCTTCCGCAGGGGCCGGCGGGTGCTACGGGTCCGCAGGGGCCAGTAGGAGCAACCGGGCCGGTCGGTCCGGTCGGGCCTGCGGGTGCGGACGGTGCCGATGGGGCGGACGGTGCCGACGGTACGAGTATTAATATCAAGGGAACTTTGGATGATCCCGCGCAGCTTCCGGAGGAGGGGCAGCCGGGAGATGTCTGGATGATCAATGGCGTAATGTGGGTTTGGAACTCTACTAGTAATGTCTGGCAGAAT
>Ga0123356_10000236_pt1 | contig 63866 bp, 55 predicted proteins | sample TergutEmb28metaG_2_FD_92546 | JGI IMG/M metagenome (GOLD analysis project Ga0123356, IMG submission 92546) | Embiratermes neotenicus P3 segment gut microbial communities from Petit-Saut dam, French Guiana - Emb289 P3 | ecosystem: Host-associated > Arthropoda: Insects > Digestive system > Gut ...
CATTTTGGGTTTTGGCATACAGCGTTATTTTGGCTTCTATGTCTACCTCGTGGCATGTTGTTCACAAATATTGCATATAGCAACCGAACTATAAAACATATTCTATATTAGGACACTGCCCAATTTTTAGTACGTTGCCCTACCGCAAAAGTGATTTCCGACCCAGTTATGTGCTAGGGCAAACTGTTCGGTCGGCTGTAAACGACCGAATCCACCTCACCTTCATAAGAATCAGGTTGAAGTGCGTATTTGGCTCTTTGACAATCATATTTAGCCATATTGCAATAATGTCACAGGTGTTTTCAACAGCAGCATGTTATTGTTTGTGAATTTTTAGTGTATTAAACGCACGTGTGTCTGGAAACGATTTTGGGTGTTCGCGGTAACGCTTAAATACATATGAAGTATTACGTTTTTAAAAAAAGTAATACTGTGATGAATGTGGCAACTTATTTCAACACACGAGACCTAGCCGCAATTGCAATATGTGCAGCCCTCTGGGCCATCTTAAACAGAATGCTCTCACCCATATTCTTCAGCATGTTCGGACTCCCCTTCCTATGCGATCTCATAGGCTTTGCAGTACTCATATTAGCCACATGGTGGATAAAAAAATTCGGCGCCATAACAATAATAGGCATAACTGCAACAATCATAACCCTTGCACTCAACGGAGGCATACAATTCTTAGGATTTACCGCAGCCAGCATCTTTTTTGACCTCGCAACAAAGTTGACCGGATACAACTTTTCCTTCAAAAAACCCACCTTTATAGTGATTAAAATGATGACGATTTCAATAATCTCCGCCGCAATTGCAGGCTACTTAATAGGCCTCTTCTTCATGCCCAGTGCCGCTTTATCTGGCTCTGGCGGCATTATCGGTTGGGCTGGACTTCACGCCATCGGAGGAGTTATGGGCGGCATAATAGGAACATTCTTAATCTTTGCTTTAAACAACAGAAAAGTGGTACCCAACAATGATTTCTAACTCAAACAGTAAACCCCAAAACCGTCAAGACTTCTTTAATAAAGTCGCTCCAACATGGGACAAAATCTGCTACACCCCCCAACTGGATAATTTTTTATCAGAGTTAGTTCCAAAATTTAACATTACCGCGGGGCAGTCGGTTCTTGATGTGGGCACAGGTACAGGTGTTTTAATTCCCTTTCTGCTCCAAGCAGTTGGTGTAAAGGGGCATGTTACCGCTGTTGATTTTGCCGAAAAGATGGTTGAAATTTGCAAAGTAAAATATGCCCAACATCAGAATTTAGTTGTGACGGTACGACAAGTAGAAAATCTCCAGTTGCCTGAAGCATCTTTTGATGTTGTCGTTTGTTTTGGGTTATTTCCTCATTTAGAAAATAAAGAGTTAGCTCTTACGCAGTTGAATCGTGTGCTTAGGGTTGGAGGTAAACTTGTTATTGCTCATGCTCTGAGTAGTCAAGAAATCAAAAGTCATCATCAACATGTGGCGGGCATAATTGCCCACGATGTGTTACCGTGTGAGTTTGAGATGCAGTGTTTGCTCAAAAAAGCGGGTTTTACAAATATAGAAATAGTGGATAAAACCGGTTGCTATTTTTGCTTGTCAATTAAAGCATAAAAAGTTCTTACAATCGTGTAAGGGTAAGTTAGTAAGCATTCAGTTTGGAACAGTTGTGCAAAAACAAATACTTTTCATAAGTCACAATCAACATACAAGTTCTGAAGAGATTCTTAGATTTAGTTATTCATAATTTATGTACGCGTATTTTTTTTAAAGGTTTAATGTACAGTTTTGTACATGTACGTACTGAAAAGTTTAAATAAAGCTTTAAAACACAATCTACAACAACAGGGAAAGAAAAAATGATAACTCGAAAAATCTTACTCCAAGAAGAAGACATACCAAAACAATGGTACAACATAGTACCAGACCTTCCACACCCCCTTCCACCATTTATCGACCCTAAAACAAAAGAACCAGGCGTCGGTATAGTTCCACAAATTTTCCCTAAAGAAATCATCAACCAAGAAATCAGCCAAGAACGCTGGATAAACATTCCAGAAAAAGTACGCGAAATCTACCGCATCTGGAGACCCTCCCCACTCTTCAGAGCAACAGGACTTGAAAAAGCATTAAAAACTCCGGCAAAAATCTACTACAAATATGAAGGAACAAGCCCCGCAGGCAGTCACAAAACAAACAGTTCCGTACCACAAGCCTACTACAACATGAAAGAAGGCATAGAACGCGTAACCACCGAAACCGGTGCAGGCCAATGGGGCTCAGCACTCTCATTTGCAGCCTCCATGTTTGGAATAAAAACAACCGTTTACATGGTAAAAGCCAGCTATGAACAAAAACCATACCGCACAATGATGATGAACGCCTACGGCGCAAAAGTTTTCGCAAGCCCCAGCAAACAAACAGCCACTGGAAGAAAAATCCTCAAAGAAGACCCAGATAACCGCGGCACATTAGGCATAGCAATTAGCGAAGCCGTTGAAGACGCCCTAGAAAGTGACAAAACAGGCAAAAAAGCCAACTATACCATAGGCAGTGTCTTCAATCACGTATGTTTACACCAAACAGTCGAAGGCCTAGAAGCACAAAAACAACTTGAAATAGTTGACGACTACCCAGACGCCATCTACGGCTGCATCGGAGGAGGCAGCAGCTTCTCAGGACTAATCTGGCCATTCTACCACGACAGGATTACAAAGAAAAACCCCAAAGAAACCCAACTAGTCGCAGTAGAACCAACAGCCTGCCCCAAAGTCACAAAAGGCGAATACACATACGACCACGGAGACACCTCAAAACTAACACCCCTTGTCCCCATGCACACCCTAGGACACGACTTTATGCCAGCACCAATTCACGCAGGCGGATTACGATACCACGGTATAGCACCAACCATCAGCGTTCTAGCCCAAGAAAAACAAATAAGCACTTTAGCCGTTAACCAAGTTGAAGCATTTGACGCTGCCAAAATATTCATCCAAAACGAAGGCATAATCCCCTCCCCCGAAGCAACACACGCAATCAAAGCAGTAATTGACGAAGCACGCAAATGTAAAGAAACCAACGAACCAAAAACTTTACTATTCATGCTAACAGGACATGGCTTCTTTGACATGGCAGCCTACGGCGAATACTTTAACGGAAACCTACAACCATACGAATACCCTACAGAAAAAGTTGCGGAATCTATGGAAAAGCTACAAAAACTTTACCCATGGCTCAAAGAGGCAAAAAAGAAATACATAAACGGCGGACAATAAACGCCAAATTTTTCTTTAACCTTATTTTTTACGCTCAAAACAGATGGATTTTATGTCAGAAGTCAAGTCAGTTACTGTTAAAACAGTAGGGTTTATTGTTAATCCAATTGCAGGTATGGGTGGAGCCATCGGATTAAAAGGTACAGACGGAAAGACCATACTTGATAAAGCCATCTCGCTTGGCGCAAAACCTATTGCATCAACAAGAGCAGAAGCCTTCCTTATAGAACTTGCACCACTCAAACATTGCATACACCTACTTGTCGGTGCGGGAGATATGGGTGAGACTGAAGTAAAAAAAATAGGGTATAGCAATTACGCTGTTGTTGGTAAGAGACATAAGTATACAAGTTCAGAGGATACAAAGAGCATAGCTCAAAGTATGATTGAGGCTAAAGTGGATTTATTGGTTTTTTGTGGGGGAGATGGTACAGCTAGAGATCTTTTAAAAGTTGTAAATGCCAATAGTACTGTTACTGCTAAACTGTTGGTGTTAGGGGTGCCTACGGGTGTTAAAATGCATAGTGCGGTTTTTGCGGTTAATCCAAGGGCTGCGGCGCGTGTGGTTTACAGGTTTTTGTGTGGAGAGTTATCGGTGCGGGAGGTTGAAATTATGGATGTAGATGAGCAGGCTTTTCGTGAGGGGCGTTTGTCAGCAGAGCTTTATGGGTATATGTTAAGTCCTTATGAGCCTCATTTGATTCAAGGAAGTAAGTTAGCGAGTTCGACAACTGAGGATGAAGTGCGTAATCAGGCGGCCATAGCCGTTTACATTATTGAAAGCATGCAACCAGAAACGTTGTATATAATGGGTCCGGGAACTACAGTGCGTACTATTAGTGATCTGTTGGATCAAAAGAAAACTCTGTTAGGAGTTGATCTGTTTGTTAACAAGCACCTAGTTGGAAGGGATGTTAATGAGGAGCAAATTCTTCAAGCCTTAGTTAACCATGGGAGTAAACCGGTTAAGATTATTGTAACGTTAATTGGGGGTCAAGGTTTTATTTTTGGTAGAGGTAATCAACAGATTAGTTCAAAAGTTATTTTGCAAGTTGGGTTAGAGAACATTATGGTAGTTGCTACAGAGAGTAAGGTGCAGGGTCTTAAAAGTCTTAAAGTTGATACGGGTGATTCAATGTTAGATTCTATGTTTAAGGCGCAAAGTTTTCAAGTGCTTGTAGATTATAGTCGATGGCGAGAATTAAGTGTTGAATAATTATTAGGCTGTTTGTGAAACCCTAAAATATGAAGTATTCTTTATTTTTTATGTGAGTGACTGTAAGTGATTCCTATTAATATGCCTAAAATTGGGGAAGAAGAAGTTCAAGCTGTAATGGAAACTATAAGCAAAGGTCCTCTAACTAACGCGTTGGGTCAAGGTCCCAAAGTGTTAGAGTTTGAAGAAAAATATGCCAAGTTTGCAGGTGTAAAACATGCGGTTGCGGTTAATAATGGTACGGCGGCGTTGAATGCGGCGCTTTTAGCAGTGGGGGTTAAGCAGGGTGATGAAGTGGTTGTTCCGAGTTTTACTTTTGTTGCAACTGCTGAATCAGTTGTTTTTGCAGGGGGTAAACTAGTTTTTGCAGATATTGATCCGGAAACATTTACGCTCTCAGCAAAAGATGTTGAGCAAGTAATAACAAGTAGGACTAGGGCTATTTTGCCGGTTGATTTGTATGGTTTCTCAGCAGATATAAAGCCGTTGCGGGAAATTGCAGAGCAGTATGGGTTAGCATTAATTGAGGATGCAGCGCAGGCTCATGGAACTACTTATCAGGGTAAACCTGCAGGGTTTTTTGCGGATGCTGCTTGTTGGAGTTTGTATGCTAGTAAAAACATAACTACGGGTGAGGGGGGTGTAATAACTACTGATGATGATAAAATAGATGAGACTTTACGGTTAATTAGGAATCATGGAGAAAAAACAAAGTACACTTCCGTTTTGATGGGGAACAATTACCGTATGCCTGAAATTGAAGCTGCTATAGGCATAGTACAACTAGGAAAACTGTCTTCGTTTGTTGCTAAACGACGACAAAATGCTCAACAGCTCTCAAACATACTCAAACAGTCTAAACGTCTCAAGCTTCCCACTGAAACAGAACTCAATCAACACAGCTGGTATCTTTACACTGTAAGATTAAATGAGGGTACAGAAGAAGAACGTAACTCTATCCTTAAAGAATTAAAACAAAGAGAAATTGGTGCCGAAGCATACTATGTAAATCCAGTAAATACTATGGAGTTTTACCGTAATAATTTTAGCAGTCGTAAATTGCCTGAAACTGAAAAAGCTGCAAAACAAGTATTCAGTTTACCAGTTCACCCCAATGTTACAAGCGAGCAAATTGAGTATATTGGAAAAACTCTTTTAGCATTACTTTAACATCGTTATTATTTTTCTGTTTAATTTTTTTGTTCACTGGTTATTTCTTTTTTGTTTTGTTGTTTAGGTTGCATAGAAAAAGTTAGCGTTAGAAAATAAGTTTGGTTTCTTGTTTACGGTATTAGCTTATTATTTTTCATGTGATGTTGTTGTTAGGTTATTGTTTTGTTGTTTGTTTGCTTGTTTGTGTGGTTGATAGTAGGGTTTGGGCTGTTTGTAGTTCTTGGGGTGTGTTGACGTTTATTGCGAGTTCGGGTTGGTTGAGTAAAAAGATGTCTTGGTCTAGCCATTCGTTGCCGTATTGTTTGTTGCCGTCAATTACGTTGATTCCTGTAGGTACAACGTCTTTGTCGTTCATTTTAAAAGAGTATTCAATGCTCATGCCCATTTTGATTTTTGTTTCAATGGGTATTGCAACTGTTAGGGCGGGTTTGCCGCAGTTTTCGTATCGTTCAATTATTTGGTCAAGGATTTCGCCTGTAATTAAGGGTAGATCTGCGGCTATTGCGAGGAATTTGCCTAGTTTTAGGGTTTGGGTGGCGTAGCCCATGTCGGAGACGTAGTCTTTTCCGGGGGTAGTTACAATTTTTGCTTGGAATTTTTCGACGTATTTGGTTGTTTTTGGGGTTTGTTGGGTTACTGCGATGTAGATGTTGTCGATTTTTTTGGCGTTTTTGAGGGCGTTAAATACGTAGTCGATGACAGGTTTGTTGCAGATGTTGATGAGGGGTTTTTCTTGGGGGGAGTTCATGCGTGTGCCTTTACCGCCGGCCATGATTAGGGCAGAAATAGTCATAGGATTATTAGCACTCCTGCGAGCAGTACAAGGGTTATGGTTCTTGAAATTTCATTAGTTGCACCTATAATGTCTCCTGAAACGCCGCCGAATACTTTTTCGGCTACTTTTTTCATTATATAGACAATTGGGATGTTAGCAAACACTATGCCGATGCTTAAAAGGCCATACATTGGGTTAACGGCTAAAGTAAACAGTGTAAATGTAACTAGGGCTGAGATGATATATGCTATGATGTTTAGGTTTTTTTTGGCTTTTTTTAGAAATATGGAGCCTAAGCCTTTGTGTGTTGGTTTTCCAATCCATACAATAGTTACCATTGCAAGTTTAGCTGCAACTTCTGCGGAAATAAGGGTTGCAAATATTATCAAAGGGTTGGTGAAGGCGGGAATTAGCATGAATAGTCCAAAGAATGCTATGAATTCGACAATTATGGCAAATGCTGCGCCTGAATAGTTTACTGTCCAAGCATGGGCAGCCATTTTTCGATCATGTTCATTTCGGTAGCCTAGGGCGTTGCCGAGGTCAATTAAGCCGTCGAAGTGTTGAAGCCCTGTTATAACTAGCAAAAATGCGATGGTCATAGCGGCTGAGGCAAGTTTTACTAAAAAATCAACACTGACAGGTAAAGTTACAAAATTGTTAATTCCGCCTATTAGGAATTGGAGGATAAAGTTACTACCGATAAAGTATGCACTTGTTATAAAACCTATGAAGCAGCCTATTATTGGGAAGAGGTACATGTTTTCTGCTGAAGTGAAAACAAAGTCTTCTTTTCCACCTACTGGGATTACAGTGAGGAATGCGAGTAGGTCCCTAAAGGTTTTTATAGCTTTTGCAGGCGACATATAATTAACACTATGTACATATGCATATAGGCTTTGTCGTGATTTAGATGGCAGAATTTAATGGTAAGAAAATAATGGTTACAGGTGGCGCGGGCTTTATCGGTTTTCACTTGTCTAAGGCTCTTGCTAGTTTAACGGATAATTTGACAATTTATGATAATTTGTCAAGTGGAAAAATGGAAAATGTGTTAGATGTTCCTGAGGCGAAGTTTGTTAAAGGCGATATTTTGGATCTTAAAACGTTGCTCTTGCAAGAGAGAATGGATTTGATTTATCATTTAGCTGCTCAGGTTGTGGTGCCTTATTCTATGGAAAATCCTATGGAAGATTTTGATACAAATGCTAAGGGTACTTTGTGTGTTCTTGAAAAAGCTCGTAAAGATGATGCAAAAGTGGTTTTTGCTTCAAGTGCTGCGGTGTATGGTAATCCGTCAGTGTTTCCTACTCCTGAAAGTTTTGGTTTTCATCCGTTTTCTTGTTATGGTTTGTCCAAAGTTGTAGGTGAAGAATATTGTCAGATGTATCGTGAGCAATATGGTCTTGACATTGTGATAACTCGGTTTGCTAATGTGTATGGTTCTAGATGTCATGGTGTGATTCATGATTTTTTGGATAAACTTGTCAAGAATCCTGACAGGTTAGAAATTATTGGTACAGGTCAGCAATGTCGAGATTTTGTGCATGTTTCAGATGTGGTTGATGCGCTAGTTAAAGTGGGAAGTATGGATTCTGTTGTAGGGGAAGTGTATAATCTTGGGTTTGGTAAAACTGTTTCCGTGTTTGAGCTGGCTAAAATGATGTTAGCAATCATGGGGCTTGAGGATAAAACTGTTGTAACCACCACAAATGTTTCGTGGCATGGGGATGTTACTAAAATATGGTTTGACATAACCAAGGCAAAGAAAGAGTTAAATTGGAATCCTAAGGTATCTCTTGAAGATAACATAAAAGAGATCATTGCCGAGAGGAAACTGTAGAAATGAACACGTCAACATCACCTGTTAAAGGATTATTTGCGCTTTTAAGAATGCCCTATTGGCTGATGACCGGCGGTTTATCGCTGCTCACAGCATTTGCCATCACCAAAAGCATGATTGTCCCCCAACAGATGGTGTTAATTTTCTTATCAATGGCTTTTATAACTAGTGCAGGTTTTGCCATAAATGATTATTTTGACCGAGAGAGCGATGCTGTAATAAAGCCTAAACGTCCAATCCCTGCTGGTGCTTTAACGCTTAAACAGGTAATAGCCATTTCAAGTGTACTTTTTGTTGCAGGTCTAATATTAGCATACTCTATCAATTGGCTTAGTTTTGCAATTATCGCCATTGACGCCCTCTTGCTGCTTTTTTACTCGTATCTTGTGAAGCGTAAATCAGGATTTGCGGCAAACATTCTTGTAGGCATATTGACTGGAACTGCTTTCATGTATGGTCAAGCAACCGTTCAAAACACGATAACTCTTGCCTCATTAAGCCTCTATCCAATAGCTTTTGGCACCATTGGAGGAAATGTTCTAAGAGATATCCTAAGTTTAGATGGTGATTCAAAAGTAGGTTACCCCACACTGCCACAGAAAATTGGCAGCATTGGTGCTGCTAAAGTTGGCGCATTGTTTTTCATGCTCACCGGGTTGCTTGCACCTTTACCCTACTTTATTGGAAAAATTGCCAAGTACATGGGCTTTGCAGGTGTAACAGGCTTTTCAATATATTATCTGCCCCTTATCTTAATGTGGAGTGGACTGTTAATTTACTCTGCGTTGCGCCTTGCAACTTCAGCCTCTACAATACAAAATGTGCGTAAATATGAGCGAATGGTAACTATGTCTATGATTCTACTGCCATTGGCTTTGATTGTTGAAGCAATAGTTGGAATACTGCTATGAGTGAAACAAAAAGCATTTGTCCAAAATGTCAAAAAAAAATTGATGCTCAACTAGGTCAACTTAATGGACAAATTAAAATCACTAAACAATGTCCTGAGCATGGCGAGTTTAAAGCTACTCACTGGCAGAGTACACCAATTTTTGAACACATGCAAAAATATGATCAATTTCAATATCTAGGAGATCTTAATGCGCCAAAAGATCCTGAAGGTTGTCCCTATGTTTGTGAAACTTGTAATAATCATGCCTCTGGAACGGTTATTGGGGTAATTGATGTAACTAAACGTTGTAACTTTAAATGCGCTGTTTGTTTCTCAACGTTTCCCAATCAGGATCATGATTATGAGCCAACCAAAGAAGCATTAATAGACATGTTAGAGTTTGCTGCAAAAGCAAATCCAAAACCTCCTGCTATACTTTTCTCAGGGGGGGAACCTCTTGAGCGAGAAGATATGCCGGAAATCATTGCAGCAGCACACCGACTAAAATTTATGACTATCCTAGCGACAAATGGTACACATCTTGTGGATACACCTGGTTTAGCTAAGAAACTTAAAGACAACGGGTTAAACATTGTTTATTTGTCCTTTGACAGTTTCAATGAAGAGTTCAACAAAAAAGTTCGCGGTTTACCTTTGGTAGATATTAAACTAAAAGCTATCAAGGTTTGTCGTAAATATGATATGGAAGTTATTTTAGTTAACACTTTAATGAAAAGTCTAAATGACAACGAAGTGGGTGACATGATACGTTTTGCCGCCAAAAACACTGACATCATTAGAGGGCTAATTTTTCAACCAATCGCCTTCACGGGTAGAGCAACTGAGAACCCATTTCGTGAAAATTTTCGAGAGTGGAATTTTGCTGAAGATGTAGAAAAACAAACCCAGGGGGAAATAAAAACAACAGATCTATTTCCAATGTCGGTTATGACCTCCCCGATTAAAATAATGCGTAAATTCATGCAAAAACCTTGGCCGCTATTTAGTTGCAGTCCGCAATGTGGCATAGTGAACTGGGTTTATGTTTCCAAAGAGGGTAAAATGTTTCCAATTAACCAGTTTGTAAACTTTGATAAATTCTTCAACTACATTCGTAAAACTGCTGAAAAAGCTGAAACAAAAGGCAAAATATCTTTACTTACCTCACTTTTCATGGGTGCCATGCTATCAATGCGTATGTTAACTGTAACAAAAGAAGTGGGCACATTCACATTATTAAGCAGTATTTTGCGTATGCACATTGCGCCTTCTTATGCTTCATTGGGAAAAATACGACGTCAAATTTTCCTATTAGGCTGCATGGCCTTTATGGACTCCTACAATTTTGACGTTAATCGTGTTCGACGATGCGTAGTTCACTATATCACACCTGACAAAAAAATTATCCCCTTCTGCGCATACAACAATGTCCACAGAGTACAAATTGAAAACGAATACATCGAACGCCAACAAAACCAACAAACAAACAACACTCACTCAAATGATGAACAAAAAATGCAGCAACCATAATAATAATTGATCACTACAACAACAATGCTTCTTTAATTCGCAACCATCATCATACCAGTTTGTCACAAGACGTCAAGAAAACGTTTTTTAATCATCAGTATTTCAAAGTTCTGCTATTTGTTGTAGCAGTCAGTGTTTAAAGTTTGCTTGTTGTGGTGTTAGGTGGGGTTTGTAGTTACGTTAATGTGGAGGATGCAATAGTTGTTGGTAAAGATATAGTTGCCATCGGTTTTTGTGTAGAGTTCAAACACGATGCTATAGGTGCCTTCTTCGTTTATTGTTAGGGGGATTTGGTTGTTCCATGATTGTTCGGGGTTTAAGGTGAATTCGTATGTACTATATGGGGGGGCGTTGACGGGGAAGGTGAATGTGTGGTGGACGATTTTTGTTTGGATTTGGTAGTTTTGTTCTGTGCGCATGTTGTTTGTAACGGTAAGTGGTGTGTTGAAGGTGTTGTTTTGGTTGATGATGAGGGTTTTGGGATAGTTTATTGCTTGGTTTTGGTTGTCAAGTAGGTACATTTCATGGTAGCCGGGGGGTTTAGTTGCGTATGCGATGAAATATCCGCCGGTTATACAGCAGACAATAATAAGAGCCAAGGCTACTGCAATATAGCTTTTTTCAAGACGTATTGTAACCGTTTGACTATCATCGGTATTATTGTTTTTGTTGTTGTTTTCCATGTGGCTCACTTGTTTACTATGCCTTTTACCATTGTGGTAAATATTTCTATGGTTGATTTGAATTTTTGTAGTTTGGGTTTACCGTATCGGCGGATTTTGTAGGTGCTTTTGATTTCAACCATTTTATAGTTTTTCTTTGTAAATTTGATAAGCATCTCTGTTGCAAAGGCCATGTCGCCTTCGACTAGGTTTACATTGTTTATTGCTTCATGTGATATAGCTCTAAAGCCTGATTGTGTATCGCTTAGATATTGACTGTAGAGAAAATCAAAGCAGAAAGTGATTATTTTGTTTCCAACGAAATTAAAAAAGCCCATAGCTTTGTTTGGATCATACATACGGGATGCAAGAACCATGTCAGCGTTTTCTTGAACCATTTTATCAAGCATACGTCCGATATGTTTTACTTCATATGTACCATCGCCGTCAACCATGATGATAACATTACCTTTAGCGTTTGCCATGCCTGTTTTTAAAGCGCGTCCATAACCGCGTCGAGGTTCAATTATAAGTTTGCAGAATTTTGTGTTTCGGACGATTTCTTGGGTGCCGTCGGTAGAGTTTCCGTCTACAACAATGATTTCTTTAGGATAATTTAAGCCTTCGTGAATTGTTGTTACAGCTTCCAGTATGTTGCCTGCTTCATTAAGTGTTGGAATCACTATTGATACTAGTTCTATCTTTCTAGTCATTCCCATCTTCCTGTTTTAGTAGATTATTATTGTCTGTGTTAACTTAAATAAGCTCTTCGTATATTTCAATGAGTTGGGCCACATTTTTATCCCAACTATATTGTTCCTCAACAATTGCCCGCAACTCACCGGCTGTTTTGTTGCAGTCATCTATGAATTCAACAATGGCGTCTGCTAACATTTGAGGATTATTTGCCGGAACCAGTTTTCCAAAACCTTTCACCATAATTTCATTTATACCCCCAACGTTTGTAGCTATAACAGGCAACCCACAGGCCATAGCTTCTAAAGCCACCAAAGGCAACCCTTCACCTGACTTTGAAGGTAAGACAAACAAGTCAGCAACATTGTAATATAGGGGTAAGTCTTGGTCAGCAACAAATCCTGTTAATTTAATGTTTTTTTCAAGTCCTAACTGCACTATTTGACTCTGAACACTTACCATGTCAGGACCTTTTCCAGCAATTATAAAAACCAAGTTTTGTTTCTTTTTCACCGCAAGATTTGCTGCATCAATAAGAGTATCAACCCCATTTTTATACACTAGGCGTCGAACAGTTAAAACAACTTGTGCGTCTTTTGAGAGGCCTAATTTTTTACGCATCTCTTCTCTAACCCTAGGTAAGGGTTTGAATCTGTGTAAATCTACCCCGTTATGAAGAACTTTGATTTTATTTGGATTTGCACCTAAACTTAGCACATACTCTTTTGTTGCATTACTTACAGTTAATATTTTATCAGCCTGTCTAAGAGTTTCTTTTCCAACGATAAAGTCATTGACTTTTTCAATGTGGTTAAAGATGTTGTTGTAGTCTATGAAGGTGTTGTGTTGGGTTAGAATGAAAGGTTTTTCATAGTATTTTGCAAGTTTACCTGCCAAAAGAGAGGTCAAATATGGGTGACCGTGTGCATGAACGATTTTGCTGTTTTTAATGTTTTTAGTAAATACCGAAAAACTAGGAACTGTAGGTATAGTGTAAGGTATACCTAATCTAAAACCCATATTCATAGATTCATAACATTCAACATTTAACCCGTCAAAAACATATTTTTTAGGGGTTTGAATTCGGTTTGTAACAATTTTAAGGTCAAAGTTTTTTTGAAACAGCCTCTTGCTTTGCTCATAAGTTACAATTTGTATTCCACCAACAGATGGCAAAAACACGTTTGTAACAATGCACAATCGTACTTGACCCATGTAAACCCAACTGTATAAACTCCTCAATCACCAAAATATTATAAGGTTATGGTAAAAAGAACCATGTGATTGGTACAAAGTTATGAGCTGCAAAATCATGCATGTCTGATTTGAAAAGTGTAAATTTTAAACTATTCCATTAGAATAAAAATAAAGAAAACAGGTTAACTCTTGAGGGCCTAATTTAAAGCCGGTTCAAGAGTTTGCTTTAAACGTAAGGGGTTTAACGTTTAAGGATCTCAAGGTTGCCTATCACTTGCGGATAATTTCAAACATTTTAATGTTTGAACCATTACCCTTGATATCGAATCTCAAGAAATAGCCATCCCCAAGAGAAATTTCGCCTTCGATATTGCGGTTATTAGCATTAGTGCTAAGAACAAATTCTCGGCCATCAATAACCAATGTTAAAACCTTACCATCAAGACGCAAATTGCTTTGGCTCAAACCATTCTTCAATATTCCCGCAGCCCGCTCTTTTAAGAACTCAGAATCTTTTTGAACATCAGGCAACTTGTCAATAACTCTTGTTCTAAGCAGCGCATTACAACCAGAGCAGTAAATACCCATAACCCCATTGGAAGTAACAGTTGCAGGAGTAATCACCTTCTCATAAGTTCCGCCAACATGATTGTTACCAGCAACAGGAATAACACGGTACTCAACATGCATTGCATCATTAGCACACACACGCTTCTCCTGACCAACACCAACACAAGTAGCCGGAACCACTATAACCCACTCACCCCAAACATGATCAAGAGGACCAATAGATCTTGTTTCAAGCAATTTGTTACAATCGGAACAATAGATACCCATCAAACCTTCGACTTCACAGGTCGCCTCAGTAATCACCGCCTCATAAGACCCACCAACATGATTATCTGGATTCACAGGTATTGATTCAGTATAGCTATGAACACATTTTGAACAAGCAAAAGTCAACACACCCTCCTCAACACAAGTCGCCTCTTTAGTCACCACACCAACACCATAATCATGAACACAACTATCAGATTCTACTGTGATTATACCTTGGATAATTTGGTCAGGTGAAAATGGTAAACGAGCCCCACCATGTTCAACAGCATCGATCGGTCTAAAAAAGCCAATGTTTAGATTTTCAATAACACCATTCTTAGTTCCTTCCTTTACTCTAAACGTAACAGTGAACAACACCGTTCCATCTGACACATCAGTTCCATCTTCTGAAGTTGCACTCACACTAACCTGACCAGCAACAGTCGTAACAGCCCTAAAGTTGTACTCTAAAATATCCCCACGAGCAGCACGCACAAACTCCAACTCAGAAGGATACCGCACCGTCAAAGAATACGACGCAACACCAGGATTATCTATTAATGAAACAGTCAGGGTTACTTCGTCCCCAGCCTGACATACTTCATCTGACACCATTATAACAGGCTCATTTAATCCAAAAACGGTAAGCTCATTAAGTTCACCAAGAGGCATAAACAAGGCCATTGGAGCAACCAATTGTTGTGGACCAAGAGGACTAGGATCAACCTCCCACAAATATCTCAACAAACGCGTAACATCAAGAAAATCAACAACACCATCACCATTAACATCCGCATTCACAGCATAACAAGGAGTAAGATCAGTCACTTCCCAGAGGCATCGCAGCAAACGCGTAACATCAAGAAAATCAACAACACCATCACCATTAACATCACCATAGAGTGTTGTGGGTCTCACCTCAATCTGTCCTTGATGAAAATTACAGGATATGCGTTTACCACCGCTTTCAACAGCATCAATAGACCTAAAAGTACCAAGAACCAAACCAGCATCCTCATCTATAATAACCCCATCTTTAACATTGTCAGCTATTTTGAAGGTAACAGTGAACAATGTCGTCCCAGTTGCAACATCAGCACCATCTTTTGAAGTTGCACTCACACTAACCTGACCAGCAACTGAGGTAACATATCCGAAATTAAAGTCCAAAACATCACCGTTATCGGCACGCACAAACGTCAATAATTCAGATGGGTATTTCATTGTCAAAGAATATGATGCAATACCAGGATTATCCATCAACGACACCGTTAACGTCACCTCACCACCCGCACGACCAGCTGTACTAGATACATAGATATGTTCATCGGGTAAACCCCAAGTAGCCATAATTTCTACGGGATGATCAGGCATTTTAAAGGTAGTATTTGGATTGTAAGGATTCTCAAATTCTACACAACAAGAAAGTGTCACCCATTTATTAAATGTCATACCTGATGGGGGAGTGCCAGCGTTGATAGGAACAGTTGCACGCATAGTTTCATTTGATATATATGTAGTCCATTTTGGGGTTCGTGGATTAGTGCCTGTTACAGTTACAGTAAACTCTGTAAGGGGGTTACCACGTACGTAGCTAATGTCGTAATTGTTATAACCCTGCTCAAAAGGATCAGACCAAACAATACATTTAATCCGGTCATAATAGACATTGTCTCTATAATCTCGATCGTATCCTCTAAGTGCACGATTATCTGAAAATTCTACATCAACCTCAACTGCAAGTTTGCCAAGACCCGCTCCAAAAGTATCAGTAACCCAAACTCCACCACCAATGTGAGCATAATTACCCGAAACCTCACCACTATACAAATGCACTAAACCAGTATTGTCTAGACACACACCACCACCACGTATAGCGACATTTTTAGAAATTACACCACCTTTGTGCATTTCAAAATTACCATAGTAAAGATACACACCACCACCATTATTGCCAGCTGCGTTATCAGAAATCTCACCACCATACATTCTAACAGTGGCACCAGAACTCCGCTGATACACACCACCACCATTACCAGATACATAATTGTCATAAACTAGAACATCAGACATACTAAAATCGCCAGAACGCCACACACCACCACCATTAGCGGCCACGTTGTTAAAAATCTGGCAAGCAGATAACTCAAAATTACCACCAGAAGAGTACACACCACCACCATCAACGGATGCAGTATTACCCGAAATTACACCAGATAACTTGAGACTACTACCAGAAGAATACACACCACCACCATATGCAGCCCTATTATTGGAAAGTACACCCCCACTCATAGTAAAAGTGCCAGTATTGTACACACCACCACCACTAGTAGTTCGAACGTCATTATTGGAAATTACACCAGACTCAAAAACAAAGTTACCAGAGTTATACACACCGCCACCATTATAAGCAGTGCTAGTTTGTGTGTTATCTGAAATCTCGCCACCGCGCATACTAAAAATACCCGTATTCCACACGCCACCTCCATCTCGAAGAGCAGTATTGCTAGAAATTACACCAAACTCAAAAATAAAAGTGCCAGTATTGTACACACCACCACCACCACCATTAACCGCATTATCAGAGATCACACCACCACGCATAGTAAAAGTACCAGCATTGTACACACCACCACCAGAAGTCGAAGAAGAAAACAGGTTACCCGAAATTTGGCCACTACACAATTCAAGAACACCATTAAATCTAACTTCTACTCCACGACCCTGATGACCACTTGTATGAGTTACGATAATGCCATCAATTTTCAATGTCCCGCTGCCGTCAACAAGTATAGTGTTTGCGTTATTCGCACCAATTAATCTGAAAAACTCAACTCCACTCTCACTTGTTAATGTGCTATCGCTTTTCAGGGTAACATCTGTGCTGCGGGGAATAGTAAGTTCAGTTTGAGTTAGGCTAATGTCATTTTTAAAAACAATAACAACGGGTCCGCTTGTTGCAGCGGCACTAACAGCAGTTCTAAGTTCAGACTCGTTACTAACATATACAACATTGGAGGCGGTGCCTTGTGCCATTAACACACAGGACACTAAAGAAAGAGCTAACACAAATAATAGAGAAATATATAATAATTTTTTGCAGGGATTAGTTAGTTTAAATTTGGATTGTTTAACATTTAACATTATTTTGTTACACCACATGTGACATGGCGGTAATACGCCAATAATCCATTCTAATGTAACACATCACATATATAATAATGCTGTTTTTTCTGTAAATACACTCTTTTTGACTGCGAGATTATTTAAGAGTTCACCAGTAACTGCTTAAGGAAGTGTTATCGAATAATGTTAACAGTTATAGCGGTAACACCCATAAACTACGCATAACACTAACGCTTTCTGTTGAAAGTATTTAGTAACAATTCCTCAGTCGTCACATCTAGCCAGTTTCAGTCACAATTTTCCAACAAACACCAGCCCAAGCAACTCTGTCTCTTGACACCTATTTTTAGAACCATTTCAAGCCTAATTATTGTGCCAAACAATAAACTTACAAACAATCAAACCTAAACGGCAAATATTGTAGAAAACATAAAAAGTCCAAAACCTCATTAGTTGAAAAGAAGTTTAATTCTGCAAAAAAGAGAGGGTTTTTGTTTTGGGTTAACAAAAATTGGAGGTGCTGAGTTGGGGAGGAACTCAGCTTCTGTTTTTTATTGTGTGTGGTAGTTCATGTCGAGTCTGAACTCTTTGATGTTTGAGCCGTTGCCTTTGATGTCATAGATCAAGGTGTAGGCGTCAAGGTCGTAGCTGCCGGCGACATTGGCATTGTTTGCTTTAATGTTGATAACATGGTGTACAATTTTTGTTTCTCCGTTGGAGTAGACTTCCGTAACTTTAAATGCCAACGCCCACACACCAGAATTTTTTGAGGTTTCGGTTATACCGATAAAGTCTTTTGCACTAGCTGTTGCACGTACAAGCACTGCAGAGGGTTTCTCCACAATAATGCTTCCTTGTTCAATATTGATCTCCAAACGTTTCCCGTCGCTTTCAACAGCATCAACTGGTCTACACAAACCAAGACTTACACCATCTATACAATCAGCTTTTGTTTCTTCACTAACCTTAAAGCGTACCGTAAATAGAATCGTTCCAGTTGTTACATCAACGCCATTTTCAGAAGTTGCACTTACCGCTACAACACCAGCATTATCGGCGTTTGCTTTAAAGTTGGAACTTATAATATCGCCTGCTTTTGCTTCAATAAAGGATAATTCATCAGGATACTCCAACGACAAAGAAAATGATGCTATGCCAGGGTTGTTTGTTAATGAAACAGTCATTGTTACTTCGTCTCCAGCTTGACATATTTCATCTGATACTTTAAGGGCAGGCGCGTTAAATCCATCAAGAGACATAAACAAGGCCATTGGAGCAGCCAGCTGTTTTGGACCAAGAGGACTTGTATCAACCTCCCAAAGATAACGTAGTAGACGGGTGACGTCAAGAAAATCAATACGCCCATCACCATTAACATCCGCATTCACAGCATTAAAAGGAGTGGCGTCAGGCACTTCCCAGAGATATCGTAGTAGGCGGGTGACGTCAAGAAAATCAATACGCCCATCACCATTAACATCGCCATAGAGTGTGTTTCTCACCACAATTTGCCCCTGATTAAACACGCAAGGTAGGCGTTTGCCATCACTTTCAACAGCATCAATAGAGCGGAAAGTACCAAGAACCAAACCAGTATCCTCATTTATTATAACCCCATCTTTAACATCATTGACTACTTTGAATGTAACCGTGAACAACACCGTTCCGTCGGATACATCGGTTCCATCTTCTGAAGTTGCACTTACACTAACCTGCCCAGCAACAGTAGTTGTTGCCCTAAAGTTAGAATCCAAAATATCACCCTTTTCAGCACGCACAAACTCCAACTCAGAAGGATACACCATCGTCAAAGAATACGACGCAATACCAGGATTATTCACCAACGACGCAGTTAACGTTACCTCAGCACCCGCACGGCCTAATTCGCTTGATACGTTGATTTTCTGCTGGATTACGATGGGCTCAGGTTCGACCACCATAACAGGTATGTACCCTATATATTCGCCATTATTATAGTAACTAATTGTAACAAGCGTTGTACCTAATTTACTGAAATCATAGAAAAACGCAACCCGATTATCATTTACATTTATGGAGGAAATTGGTGATTGCAATGTTCCTGCTTGTTTAAGACCAAGAGTTAAACCAGACGTATTAAAGACCTGACCTGGACTGTATATAATATTTCCCGCGTTTTCGATAATAAGGCGAGCGCCTGTCAGATTTGGAGGTGTCTCAGATGAGGATATTGGATCTAAATAAGACAACTCTACAGAACCAGAAAAACCTGTACCAGGACTACCAGCGCTACCAGCGTATCCTGTAGGGCCATCATAGCCGAAATCACCAGGTTTACAAGAATGAATCCCAATAAAGCATGCGCAACCCGACCCTGGACCGTAATCACCATACCAACCACCTGATCCTCCACTGCCCCCGCTTCCCGCTGAGCCACCTGTGCCACCTGCACCACCATAATTTTGTGAAACACCACCTACTACAGCGAGACTACCATGGTGACCACCATCACCACCTCTGCCACCAACACCACCAGTACCACCTCTGCCACCAGTACCGCCATTACCGCTATATCCGCCCGCCTTTGAAATACCACCTTCACCACCCTGCCCACCACGGCCGCCAGTGCCACCTCTGCCCCCATTGCCACCAACACCACCAGTACCAACCTCTAAGTATAAAGAACTGCTTGTGGATTTTGTGTAACTTATATCATTTAATGGCGTACCACCATTACCACCATTACCGCCTCTGCCACCAACACCACCAGTACCACCAGTATAGCCAGTATAACCTGTGTGACCCCGATTGCCTGAAGAAGGGGTACCAGAAGGTATATTGTAATTATAGCTACCTGCAGTTCCAGTTCCACCTTGGCCTCCAGTGCCCCCGTTGCCGCCATTACCGCCATATATGTACACGTTTGAATTTTTCAGAATATTTAGCCTATTGGCAATAACACCGTTGCCGCCATTACCGCCAACACCACCGTTGCCACCAGTTCCACCAGCACTACTAGATTGACTGCCAGTACTGCCATTGGCTCCGTTGCCGCCTCTTGCCTCGAAATTTGCTCCGTCAAGAGCAATATCTAAGGTTCCTGCGACACGAATTGCGTCTTGCCCATTAGCAGTGTTACTACGGATTTGTATATCGGAGGTTCCAAGAATTGACAAGTTGCCAGCAGCTTCTATTATAGCGTTTGAACCGCTTGAAGAATATCCAACAATAGCATTTGACCGCCCGATTGAAATGATTGATGGATTTGTATTCGCGCCACTGAATTTAATCGAAGAAGAAAAAGTATCGATATAACAATTTTCTAAGATAACAATTGTATTGCCTTTAACTTCAAAGTTAACATAAAGATATGGAGAGGAGTTAAGAGACCCTTTGAACCAAACGGTGTCCACACTGTTTTCTATTGTTATTTTTTTGTCACCCACATATTGTCCGTTGGTTATGGCTGATAAATCAACAATAGCTTGTTTTGCAGTAATGCTATTCACAAGACCATTGACGTTAACGTTGTTGTAAGTGTACTTGGTTGCTGTTGTTTCGTTAAATGATAGGTCGGCGTAACAGTTGTCAACTTTAGCGTTGGGATTTGTGGTGATACCGTTTGTCATTGAGTAAAAGCTCGCGCGATCAGTGTAACTCACTACAAGGTTTCTAAATGTTCCCGGGCTGTTTCCAAAAAGATTTTGCCCTGCACCATTTATCGTTACGTCCTTCACGGCGTAACCGTTGCCATCAAGGATACCTGAGAAATCGGTTATAGGCACCCAGTTTTCAGTCAGAGCGATATCATTTACCAATATATATTTACCAGACAGATTATTACGCACATTATCTAACTGTTCAGGGGTCGAAATTATTATGGCCCCATCGACATCAGGTCGTGGCAAATTTCCAATCGGTTGCACGGTTTTATACACGAAATCATTAAAGAATAATATATCTTGTGCAACTGACATTTCAGCATATGCTCGCACTAATTCGTTATACCTTGCTGTATAATCATTGGGCAGTAATTCCCAAATCCCCATCATAGAAAGACTGGTAGTCGGAACGTCATTTACATATCGCACATCTAGCAATATTTCACAGTTAAAACCAGACCCCTGCTTAGGATTAAAAGTTTGAAGCCAACGATTATATACATCATTCATTAAACGTGGATCCCCAGTATAGTCCAATCCACCAACACCACCTACCACACGACCGCTAAAAAATGTTGAAGAATCATCAATTTCTTGATACGTAGCCAAACTCTCATAGAGCTCAACTGCAGCTTGTACACTAAGAACTTTAGATTTACCCTCTACCTCCAATAATGCACGAATATCTTCAGCATTGGAAAATCTCTGGCGATTATTGACTATACCCATAAATGTTTCTGCGTATCCACCCATTTCGTATGAAGTAATAAAATGCGTCCCATACCTATCAAATATCAGTTTTGGGGAAACAGTACTATCGGTTAACAAATCTAAAAATTCAGCATCTACGTTATTTTTTAGGGCGTTTATTGTTGTTGGCGAATTTATATTGTTAAAGGTATTTTTGCCCACAGAATGAGCTAAAGAAAATTCATGTAAATATGAGTCGTAAGAATTTTTATAGTCATACGCCGAGTTTGCAGTGTATTTTGTTTTTGCACTTGCTTTAAATAATTTGTCTATTCCCGCTTCAACACCTGCGTTAATGGATAAACTGAATTTAGAAGAACTACCCAAGTCATAAAGCGTTTTTCCAGAACGTATATTTGTGATACTTTCAGTAAATGGATAATAGTCATAGTAAGGGGCAAGCGCGATAGCGGCATTTGGCTTAAAGATAGGGGCAGTTTCAAGGTTTCTGTTTCTGAGTTCGTTGCCAGAGAGCACGTTAAAGCCTCTTAATAGAAAGCCTAATCCAACATCAGGATCTGCTGCGTTTGCGGGGGACATAAACATGGGCATAATGCCCATCAGCATAATTGTGACTAATGTCACTGACATAAGTTTACGGAATATACTTTTCATTTTTTGTACCTCACACATTTTTCTCATTTTTTCTGAGATTAAGTTGTTTCTTTTTTCATCATATTACTATGAGGCAATATGATTAAGTGAATATTTGTTCTAGAGCAAGCAAGCTCCAGACAGTAATACACTCCACGGAATTTGGATTTACCTTCAAATAAATGTTACTCTAGTTGCAATCATTAAATACAATAAATACTCTGAAAAGAAATTACATATACATTTAGCACTATGAAAAATCAGAAACACCACTACAACAATACCACGTTATCGACTGCAAAATTTGACGTACACTAAATACATACAACTCAATTTCCCAGAAAAATTACACACCGATGGAGAAAATATTTGAAAAACGTGGGCTAATTTTTAGAAAAACAGTTTAAAACACGTTTACAAAAAGTCTACACCATAATTCACACAATCATACACTGATGCCATTTATCAACCAGACAGACTCAAAGGTATTTTCAAAACCCACCACAAATACAAGAGTAACACAAACCTATGCATAATTCTTTCGAGAATTTAGAAAACTTTTAGTCTGAGAGCCTTAACTCTGCAAAAATATGGTGTTTTGTTTTGGGTTAACAAAAACTGAAGACTGAGCTGAGGGAGAGTTGCAGCTTCTGTGTTTATTGTGTGTGGTAGTTCATGTCGAGCCTGAATTCGCGAATGTTTGAGCCATTGCCCTTAATATCATAGACCAAGGTATAAGCGTCAAGATCATAACTACCAGCAACATTAGCATTGTTTGCTTTAATGTTGATAGCATATTGTACGATCTTTGTTTCGCCATTAGAGTAGACTTCGGTAACTTTAAACGCCAAAACCCAAACACCAGAATTTTTCGAGGTTTCCGTTATGCTGATAAAATCTTTTGCACTAGTTGTTGCACGCACAAGCACCGCAGGAGGTTTCTCTACAGTAACACTACCTTGCACAATATTGAAGCCCAAACGCTCACCCTTGCTTTCAATTACATCAAGTGGCCTAAACAAACCAAGAGTTACACCCTCTATACAACCCACGTTTGTGTTTTCACTAACCTTAAAACGCACCGTAAATAGAATCGACCCAGTTACCACGTCAGCACCATCTTGAGAAGTCGCACTTATAACCACTACACCACTATTATCCGCGGTTGCTCTAAAATTAGAGTTTATGATATCGCCTGTTTTTGCTTCGATAAATGTCAATTCGTCAGGATATTCCATAGTCGTGGAGAACGATGCGATACCAGGATTATTTGTTAATGACACTGTCAGGGTTACTTCGTCACCAGCTTGGCAAATTTCATTTGACACTTCAACAGCAGGCTCGTTAAACGTAAGGGGCATAAATAAAAATGCAGGGGTAACGGTCTGTTTTGGACCTAATGGACTGGGATCAATTTCCCAGAGGTACCTTAACAGACGGGTGACATCAAGAAAGTCAACAGCACCATCACCATTAGTATCCGCGTTTACAGCATTAAAAGGAGTGCTATCAGGTACTTCCCAGAGGTATCGTAACAGGCGGGTGACGTCAAGAAAGTCAACAAATCCATCACCATTAGCATCGCCGTAGAGGGGGTTTTTCACCACAATTTGTCCCTGATTAAATACGCAAGATATACGTTTGCCACTGCTTTCAACAGCATCAATAAGTCTAAAAGTGCCAAGAGCTAACCCCGTATCCTCAGCTATTATAGTCCCATTTTCAACATCGGTACCTATTTTAAATGTAATTGTGAACAATGTTGTCCCAGTTGCCACATCAGCGCCATTTTCTGAGTTTGCGCTCAAACTAACTTGACCATCAACAGTTGTTGTTGTTCTAAAGTTATACGTTAAAATATTTCCTTGTTCAGCGCGTACAAATTCCAATTCAGAGGGATGCTTCATTGTTAAAGAGTATGAGGCTATTCCAGGATTGTTTTCCAACATCACAGTTAGCGTTACTTCATCACCTGCTTTGCCCACTGCGCTAGATACATTAATTGTTGGAAAAATTACTGCTGCAACGTTACTTGTTACACTCTTTGCGCCAGTTGCACTCACCACACAATAATAGTAATACGTTCCAGCAACAAGATCAGACGGTATTACAAAGATATTGTCTGTACCAACTTGTGTATCTATTGCAGGATCAGGGGTTGCGCCTAAACATTGATACCACTGATAAGACAGTATCGCACTTAGAGTAATTGAAGCTTCAACAACAAGACTGCCACTAACACTACCATCCACCATACATATGTTCTCGGGCTGTACAACAATAAAAATCATTGGTTGTTCACCAAACAAACCTCTAAGATACGGAAAACCGCCATTTATGTTGGGGTTAATTGTCCAAGTGTTAGCAAAATTCCAACCAACAAAAGATGCTTGTCTCTGCATAGCTTCAACTGAGAGAGGTGTCCCCTCTAAACTTAGTATACTGCCACTAACTTGTTGGGTAGCAAGGCGATAACAACTCTTCACATCAGTTTTACCATTATAATTACGGCCAACTAGATCACCTGCAAAAACAGAACCGAATACATTACCGGTAACATAACAATTCACCAAAGATACATCATCAAAATAATTATCACCAACCAATCCACCCGCGCAATATGAAGAAGTCACATCGCCAGAAACATAACAATTCTCCACAACCACATCGCTACCATAATCATTATTGCCGACTAAACCACCCACACGAGCATAAGAATTATCTGCGTTAGTAAACCCGGCAATTACATCACTCTTAACATAACACTTCTTTACAGACACATCACCATTATCATTATAACCAACTAAACCACCCACACAAACTTCATAACCACCACAAAAACCAGAAACATCACCAACAACAAAACAAGTCTCTACAGATGCCCCACCATCAGCATTATAACCGATTAAACCACCCACATAACTATCAGAGCCAGAAGAGCCAAAAACATCACCAACAACAAAACAAGTCTCTGCAACCACACCATGACTATAGCCAACTAAACCACCCACATAACTTTTGTAGCCAGAAGAGCCAGAAGAGCCAAAAACATCACCAACAACAAAACAATCAACCATATTTGCATCACCACCACTATGGCCAACTAACCCACCCACATAAACAGAACTATAAGAGCTATCGATAGAAACAGTTACATCACCCTTAACATAACAATTCTCCACATTCACACCACCACCAACCTCACTATGACCAATTGCCCTATAGCCAACTAATCCACCCACATAAACAGAAGAACCAGAACCAAACACAAACACATCACCAACAACAAAACAATCAACCACAACCACATCTCCACGATAACTATGGCCAACTAAACCACCCATATAAACATAACCACCAGAACCAGAGTCAGAAACCGTCACATCACCCACAACATAACAATTCTCCACAACCACATAACCAACTTCACTATCAGCAATCTCATTATAGCCGACTAAACCACCCACATAAACAGAACCACCAGAACTAGAAACAGTTACATCACCCTTAACATAACAATTCTTCACAACCACACCACCACGACGATAATTATAACCGACTAAACCCCCTACACGAACATAAGAACCAGAGCCAAAAACATCACCAACAACAAAACAATCAACCACAACCACACCAAAACTATAGCCAACTAAACCACCCACACAATACCTAGGATCAGAGACAGACCCCTTCACATAACAATTCTTCACAGACACAATATCATTACAATAACCAACTAAACCACCCGCATTACCAGAGCCAAAAACATCACCAACAACAAAACAATTCACCACAACCACACTAGAACCACTTAGACCGATTAAACCACCTACAGTACCAGAGCCAAAAACATCACCAACAACAAAACAATTCACCATAGATACCCCCCTATTAATATTATTGCCAACTAACCCACCCACATAACCAGTAGAGACAGAAGCAGTCACGTTACCCTCCGCATAACAATTCTCCACAGTTACACCGCCCTGACTAAAACCAATTAATCCGCCCACATTAGCAAAGGTGCCAGAAACAGTCACATCACATTTGACATAACAATTCGCCACAGCCAGACCACCAGAACCTGCATCATAGCCAACTAATCCACCCGCACTAACAGTACCATAACCAGACGTGTAATCAGTCACATCACCAGATACATTACCCCCCACATAACAATTCTCCACAACCATACCATAACCAGCATTATAGCCAACTAAACCACCCGCATAAACAGTATCATAAGCAGATGCAGAAGCAGTTATGCCGTTAAGACCTGTGTTTATGCCCACATTCTTTATGACTACCCCTGCAACGTTAATTTGCCCAAACAGTCCAACATACTGCCGATTACTACTCGCCAACACATACAAATCATTCACCCTATAACCCCTACCATCAAAAACACCCCTAAAATCATCAATAGGCACCCACTCACCAACAAGATTTATGTCATTATCAAGCACATAACATTTGCCCGCACTCTGCACCCCACCAATACCAGCAAGCTGCTGAGCAGTTTGAATATGAACAGCATCCACAGGCACGGGATCTTTGTTGGGAGGCGCTATAAAACCATTACACGCAGGATTAGCTTTAGGCATAACTATATCGTCAAAATTTGCACCCACACCCTCTAAGTTAGTGTTGTTTGTTTCTGTTGGGTTAAGTGTTTGGGGGTTGGTTTGTGCGAGGGCGGTAAATGGTGTTAGGCTTATCATTAAGCCTGTGAATAATATGATGGTTGAGAGTTTTAGAAGGTTTTTATGGGGTTTCATGTGTGATTCTCCAAATAATAATACTCAAATAGATTTAATACCTATATAATACTGTTACTATTAATTGTCAAAGTTTTTACAGAAATATCACAAAACACCACACATTAAAACATACTACATAAGTCTCAATACACTACACCACAAAAACAGCCCCACCACAATCAAGGCCCCACATAGAAACACACAAAAACAAAAAAGCACCCTGCTTGAAACCGAAAATTCAACAGACCACCAGTCACCCCCCAGACACATCCAACCCACACCCTAAACGCCGCTGATCTAAGGGTTATTCATATTTTCCATATTGCCCAAATTCACCGTGTTTTAACTCATCTTGCAACAGATCATAATTATACCCTACACTTTCACGATATAGCCCCGTTTTAACATCACAAATCTTCTTAAAAGTAACAGAACCAAACACTGTGTTTAAGGCCTGTTCCATTGTTTTTTCTGTTCTTCAACAAGAATATTAGCCAAATCAACAGCTAAATGCTGTATTAATAAATCCTGCACCTTTGTCATTACCTCCATTTACGCCACCACCGCTTTTAGATATGCCACAGCCTTTTCAGAATGAAAAGAGTATTGATTTGTCAAATTTTTATACGCAATTTGTTTAACAACAGCAGCCATACTCATAAAACCAGCTTGGAACAGGTCAAAGGTACCCACCAAATCATCATTTGCGACCGCGCCTATAACTAGATCATATTTATTATCGCCATTATACAACCTATTTTCAACATCACTAAAATTTACAGCTCTATTGTTCATAACAAACAAAGCCCAATCTTTACTAGGGTTTTCAAATTTAAGTATGTTCAAAGACTTATCATTAAAAATTCATCATTAAGCTCAAATGCACTCACATGGGGGCTTCCACCAAATCTATCGGTAACCCTAACCGCCATTCTTTCAGCCTGTTCCTCAAGTTTGGTCAAATAAAACCCTCGCCCAAAATCTTTGAAGGGTCGCGTTTTTGTCAAATCTATATTTAATATTTTAATGTTAGACCCGTGATAGAGTATCATAGTAACCCTCCGTTTTTACGGCATATATCCTGCATATCTTCTATAGCGTCATTAATGCTTAAGGTGTGTTCTATTTCATAATGCTTTATAATAAACTGCAATCCACCATAATTTTCAAGGTAACGGTAGGCCTCTATTATAGATAAATCAAAAGCATTCGCGAACTTTTTAATACATAACACAATGTATGACAATATTTTACGTGTTTTATTTTCTTCGCCAGCCACACTCACTGTGTTTCACCACACATATACAGCAGTATATAGCATTCGCCTTAAAATTTCAACCGCCTGATTATCAATAAACTTTTTTTTATTAAACATTTCAATGGCTATTATTGTACGGTTATTGTTAATTTGTCAGTATCAAATATGTTTTTTAATCGTAGGAAGCCTTTATCGAAAGTGATGAATTCGTTGGCAGAACAGTCTTTTGCGTTCATTATGTGTTGTATATCGTGGGGACCAACGCCTAGATATCTGTAACGGGGGCGTGTTTGTTTTTCGCAGATAAAACAATAATCAGATTTATCAATCACACCAAAGTTTGCAACAAACAATTGTAAGGTAGAGGAAAGATAATCAGATAGGGCAGTGGAGGGGTCTATAATTAGTAAACGGTCTTGTTGGGCTAACTCTGTTATTTTTTGTATAAATACTCGGGAAGCATCGCTTATTTTGTTTGCAATAGCCTGTTTAGAGACTTCATCTATTCCAACAAAAGAAGTATCTTCAGCTACTCTTTTTCGAATTACCTCAACAACTTCTAAAAGATTTAAAGTAGAAACAATTATTTTATTGCCATCTCGAGTTGCTCGTTGAAGCAAAACAGTGGCTTTGTCTTTATGTCTATCTTCAAGTATGTAAGAAACCCATACGGTAGAATCAAGATAAATCAGGTGAATTTTATCCACCTCTGACTTGTCTTATTAAATCAACCGAATCAGTTTTTTTATCTGAAAAATCTTTAATTAACCCTTTCAATCCTTCAAGGGGCTCAGAATCAGCAGGTATGGGTGATGTTTGTTTTAAATCAAAAAAAGCTCTAAGCAGGGTTATGTTATTATCGCTGTCTTCCTTAAACGCTAAAGTTTTATCTTTTTTTAAACAATCTTCTAAAAAGGTACATTTTGTCTGTAAACCATGTATAAGCATTTTTTGCATTTGGGCAACATGATTTAAATTATCAACTTTCTGCTCTAACACTACAACTTTAGAACGAGCATTATTAAAAGAAGACCCAGATGTTTGAGGGGATGTTTTATGTCTTTGAAGAGCACCCTTCAAACCTTCAACATGTAGAGGAGGTTGAGGAGAATTACTACTACCGCCACCACTATTATTGTTATTTTGGTTGTGGATATCTTTTAAGATGGGGGGGTGTCTATTAAGTACCACAGCAGTGCTCCCCATGGTTAGATGTAGAGTGGTCGGGTTTTGATTCGTATAGTCTAAAAGTTTTTATTTGTAAAACAGTTATGTCGTTTCGAATATTTTTTAAAGCTTCGTAGACTTGAGTTTTGTCGGGGTTTTCATAATTATCAGCGATAATTTGGATATACTGTTTTGTTGACTCCGTAAAGAGTTCAAGTTCTTGACTGCCAAAGACATATTCGTTAAAAAGAGATCTCATTTGACTAAATGAGCTTTCAAAAACTTCGCCGATAAAAACGCCGTCTTTAAAACCGGCTAATTCGGAGACTAGGATTAATTCTGAGGAGATGTTGGTACAAGCAAAAAAATTATTTTCTTCAACAGCTGCACGTATAGCAGTAAATAAGTCAGCAAATATTTCGGAAAGTTGTTTCATATTTACGTCCCAGCGCTTAACACGATAATTATTCATCACTTAAATATATAGTTATAGCAACTTGATTTAAAAAATTCGCAACTATTCAAACACAAACATAGCGGTAATTAAAAAATAAAACCACTACATATAGTGGTTTGAAACACAAAAAAACAAAAAACACAACCAACACCCAAAAACAAACAAAACACACAACCAACAACCACACACCACAACAACAAAGAAACCCCTAAAAACATAACAAACCAACAAACACATTTTCCATTTATATTTCAAAAACATAAACTTTCAATTAAACAATATTAAAGACAAGACAGGTAAAGTAAAACATGAAAGCAGCAGTTTCATGGAGCGGCGGCAAAGATAGCGCTTACGCATTACACTTAGCAAAACAACAAGGACACGAAATCGTAAACCTTTTAACCATGATGTCAAGCAAAGAAAAATCAAACTTTCACATGATAAACTCAAACCTTTTAGAGGCACAAGCAACCGCCACAAACATACCGCTAATTAAAAAACAAACAAGCAATGAAACCTATGAACAAGAGTTTAAAGCAGCCCTTACGGAACTAAAAGCTAAAGGCGTTGAGGGCTTAATAACAGGAGACATTTGCGCAGTTGCAGGCCATGAAGAGGGCTGGCTAAACCGTGTCTGCCAAGAAAGGGGATTAAAACCAATTAAACCCTTATGGACTATGAGAGATACAAAACAAATATACCTCAATTACATAGAAGCAGGTTTCAAAGCAACAGTTGTCCGCATTGATTACAGTAAACTTGGCACAGAATGGCTTGGACGAGTACTGGACAAACAATTCTACGAAGACACCCTTAAAATAGGCATAGACCCATGCGGAGAAAACGGCGAATACCACACCATAGTAACAGATGGACCATACTTTAAAAAAAAGATTGAAATTCTAGAAACACAAAAACATAATCTTAAGGGCAACTTTGACTATTTAGAAATTAAAAACTTTAAACTCAAAATAAAAGAACAGGGTTAAACCTATGAAAACAAACTCAGACATCATAATAGCACACAATAAACCAAAAGCAGAAACATTTCTCTCCAAAATCGAAAACAAAACCCCTCTTTTCATCGCCACAATCGCCACAACAGAAACAGGCAAAATCCCCGGACTGTCAGCCGCAGGACAAAACCCTGACTTCACAGACTTCACCCCCCCTGCAGATGCAGAACTACTCCTTTTAGGCAAATGCAAATCCATCCAAGGAGTACCCATTACACCAGAGGGCATTCCAACACCCGGTCTAATAACAATGTCAGCATTAAAACTTGCAGACATCCCCGTAATGATTGCTAACGCAGGATGCAAAGTTAAACCTCAAGTCCCCTTTATCGAGTTAGGCGGCAACTCAGGACGCGACATCCGAACAGGTAACTCAGTGGACAATGTTGAAGAAGTTATCGAACGCGCCAAAACCGCCGGACAACAACTCGCAAAAACCTCAGACTACCTAGTTATAGGCGAAAGCATCCCCGGAGGAACTACAACAGCCCTTGGGTTACTCTCCGCCTTAGGCGTAAACGCAGAAGGAAAAGTAAGCAGCACCCTACCTTTAAACCCTCATACCCTCAAAACAGACGTTGTACGATTAGGTCTTAAAGCAGCCGGAGAAAAATTTGGCAGCCTAAACAACAACCCTATAAAAGCAGTCAGCTGCGTGGGCGACCCCATGATGCCCGCATTAGCCGGATTAACCATTGGTGCAGCAGATCAAGTGCCCGTTCTACTGGCAGGCGGAACCCAAATGACCGCCGTTCTAGCATTAATTAACGCATTAAACCCTAAGACCCTCGGCAACATTGCAGTTGGCACAACACGCTGGGTAACAAATGATGCAACATCAGACATTAAAGGCATAATAAACCAATTCTGCAAAGTCCCCATTTTAGCAGCCGACCTAAACTTTGGCAACTCTGCTTTCCCAGGACTTCAAATATACGAAACAGGCCTTGTTAAAGAAGGCGTAGGCGCCGGAGGAGCATCAATTGCAGCAATGGCAAAAATGGGCGATGCCATAAACAAAGAGGTACTTCTTAAAGCCATTGAAAGTAACTATAAAACATTAATGTCAATGAAGTGACCAACTTGGTAATTAAAGAAATCAAAAACCTCCTTTCCTTTCTCACAGTCTTACCAGTAAAAATGGACAACAACCTGCTATCAGACTGCGCCAGATACATGTTTGCTTTCCCATTAATTGGCGCATTTATTGGTCTTATAGCAGGAGCTTTTGGTTGGGCAACACAACTGTTTTTACCAAGCATCGTTGTAGGGGGGTTAGTTACTGCAGCATTGTTATGGCTTACAGGACTTCATCACACCGATGGATTGCTTGACTTTGGTGATGGAGTTATGGTTCACGGTACACCTGAACGCAAAATTGAGGTTATGCATGACCAACTTACAGGTGCAGGCGGATTATCACTGGGCATTCTAACAATACTAATCACAGCATTAGCCATTGGACAAATCAATGCCAGCATCATTATACCAGCAATTATTGCTGTGGAGGTTTCAGCAAAATTTTCAATGGTAGTTATGGCTAGGGTAGGAAAAGCAACACATCAAGGCATGAACACCTCATTTCTCTCATTTATGCATGGCACCCAAGGCACAATTCGTCTGCTAATGGGACTAATGATTTCATTAGTAATTACAACAATACCTCTTCTGCTATATTGGACAGAGCTTCCGTATTGGACAGGAGGGCTGGTTATTTTAGCAGGCATACTAACTAGTTTAGTTATGACATTTATTGCACACAGAAACTTTAACGGAGTAACAGGTGACGTTTTTGGCGCCACAAACGAACTGGCACGTCTAGTTTCACTTATTGCACTATTGGCGGTGATTTCATGGATATAACAGCACTAGTTATGGCAGGCGGCAAAGGCTCACGCATGGGCTTAACTATAGAAAAACCAATGCTCCCCTTTCTAGGCAAACCGTTAATTGACTACGTTGTGGCAGCAATTAACCAAGCCAAACACGTTACAACCTTTTACATAGTTACAAGCAACAACACCCCCAACACAGAACAACACTGCAAAAACATGGGATGGAACATCCTACACACTAACGCTAAAGGCTACCATGAAGACCTAAAACAAGCAACCAAAGAAGCCAACTTGACAGGAGCAATCTTAACTATGCCCTCAGATGTACCGGCAATCACAGGCAAATTTTTAGATAAAGTCATCTACGAATTTGAACAATGCGAAAAAGACTTCTTAGCCGTATTTGTACCAATCCAAAAACGCCTCGAAGCAGGACTATCAATATCTAGCACAGACGAATACAAAGGCACATGGTATGCAGTATCAGGCATAAACATCATTAACGGAACAAAAATCCAAAAAGACGGCAAAATCGAAACCAGCGCCATAATCACCGAAGAAACAGAAGTACTCCTCAACATAAACACCCTCAAAGACGTAGAAATAGCCCAAAAACTCATAACCCAACACACCAACACCCAACAATAACAAACAATTAAACACTACAACACACATTCACAATTACTAAATTTTAAAATTTATCGATAGTATTAAATTTTCCAAACCACACCCATCCATCCATAGAGGACACTTAGATGATACTAGCTGCCTTATTGGGTGTTTCCATACTTGTGTTAGCAGTAATTTTAGATTTAATTATCGGAGACCCATCACCTTGGAAACCGTGGAAACGCATCTACAATTTACACCCCACCGTATGGTTAGGACAGCTAACAAAAAAACTAGAACCACACTTCAAAACACGCAATACCACTTTAGAAAAATTCAACGGCATAATCCTTGCCCTAATAATCATCGGCATAATAACCATACCAACATACTTTGGCTTGTATTACCTCTGCATCTTTCTAGGAGCAGCAGCCTATCTGATTGTAGCATTAGTGCTATTCAAATTTACCATATGCATAAAACTTGAAACAGATGGCGCTATTGCAGTAGCAAAAGCCCTTGAAACAAATGACATAGAAGAAGCAAAAAAATACGCCCATTTTAGCCGTCGCGATGCAACAAACCTTACAGGCCCACAAATCGGCTCAGCCGTAATAGAGTCAATGGTTGAAAACCTAACTGACTTCAAACTTTCACCCTTCCTCTATTACGCATTCTTTGGTTTACCCGGAGCAGTAGCTTTTCGAGCTATAAACACCCTAGACGGCATGGTTGGCTACAAAGATAAAGAGCACATCAACACAGGCTGGTTTTCAGCAAACCTTGACAACATAATCAACTATATACCCTCACGTTTTACAACAATACTTATGATTATTTCAGCCGCCATTTTAGGATACGACTACAAAGCAGCCTGGCGAATCGCTAAACGCGACCATAAACGGGTTCAAAGTCGAAATCATGGATGGCAAATGGCCGCAATTGCAGGAGCCTTACATATCCAACTAGAAAAACCTGAAAGATACACTGTAGGTGACCCTTTAGAAATAATTACACCTGACAAAATCCTAAAATCACTAAAAGTACGAAACTTATCCATAGTGTTATGCATACTTATAGTTATACCCATCATAGTTATGATAGGGTTTTATTTGCCAATTCTTTGGGGTCTGCCCCTGACATAGATAAAACAGCATTCTCAAGGTTTAAGAGGATTTTTCGAAAGCTTTAAACATTTTGCACTCCGTATTTGCACATACATACATCATATAGAGGCAAGGAAGAGCAAATGGGGCTTCAGATAACTCTTGTAAATCCACCTTATAGAACTCGACCTCATCAACATCCACCCTTTCCACCGTTAGGTATAGGCTATTTAGCGGCGGTGTTGGAAAAAAACAGTTTTGAAGTTAAAGTTATTGATTGTCAAGCATCCCGATTCACTTATGAGGATTTTGAGTGTGAGATAGCTAAACATACACCCGACATTGTTGGAGTAACCGCCCCTACAAGGTTGTACAATTCTGCTAAAGAAATTCTAAGAATTAGCAAAGAAAAACACCCCAAGACAGTAACAATGCTTGGAGGTGCGCATGCAACTTTTTGGAATGAAAAAGCACTTCAAGAGTGCCCACATCTTGATGTTGTGGTACGTAATGAGGGAGAATATACGCTCTTGGAGCTCGCCCAACGTTTAGAGGCAGGCAAAGACATAAGCAACGTGGCGGGAACAACACAACGAAAAGAAGGGGGGGAAGGTTTTATTTTTAATGCTGACAGAGCCTATATTGAAAATTTAGACGAGTTACCCTTTCCTGCAAGACATCTTTGGGATCTTGAGGCTATAAGAAAACAAGAAGACATGTTTTATCTAATTATAACACGTGGATGCACGGCTTGGTGTAATTTTTGCGCGGCAGTTCGTATGTTTGGACGAAGATACCGCATGCGTAGCATCCAAAATGTTGTCGATGAGTTAGAGTTTCTATATAAAACGTATAATGCAGAAAACTTTACCTTCTGTGACGATGCCTTCACAGTGGATATGAAACGAACAGAAGAGTTGTGTGAAGAAATCAATAGGCGCAACCTGAAAATAAAATGGAACATGGGCACCCGTGTTGACAGAGTTAGCAAAGAACTGCTTCAAAAAATGAAGGACGCCGGCTGCGTTTCAATGTGGTGCGGCCTTGAATCAGGCACCCAAGAAGTGCTAAATGACATGCACAAAGGCATTTCAACGGATCAAACAAGAAAAGCACTAAAATGGGTAAGAGAAATAGGCCTAAAACCAACCCCTAATGTACTGTTGGGGTATCCAGGAGAAACCATTGAATCAGCGTTAAAATCAATAAAATTCGCTGAAGAAGTAAGCCCCGATGAAATCGCCTACTACAACATAGCCACACCATATCCAGGTACACCAATGTATGATGAAGTAATGAAAAACGGTTGGATAAAAAACACAAACTTTGATGACTACGATGCCACACAACCAATTTTTGAAACCCCACAACTTAGCATGCAAAACTTACAGGCACTTTACGATTATGCATTCAAAAGCTTCTACACACGCCCAAGTTATGTACTACGGATGTGGAAAAAAGGTTTCAACTCAGGTTACGCAGCAACAAAAAGATACATCTACTTTAAACGCAAAAAAATATCCCTAAAAAAATAACCTCTAAATTTCTCTAAATAAAATCTAAGAATAAAGTTTAAAAATAAAAAAAGAAGTTGGTGGGGTTTAGTACTGCTTTCTCGCGGATAAACCGTACCAAGACATGACTTTTGCAAGTATTGGTACAATTACACCTAAGGCAATGCTTGGCACAAAGGATATAAAGAGTGCATATCCCAATGGTCCATTCCACAATCCCTGAGACATTGCTCTTGAGGGGGCTAGCGCATATTGGTTGTTCATGAATAGCTGTATTATTGTAGTTGTTAGTGACGCAGTTAAGCCTGCAAATAGCATACGTTTAAAGTTTGTTGATCCGCCACTTAATGCACCTGCCATGTAACCAATGATTACTGCATTGACTAAGTAAAACAGCATGGCCATGTCACCGAAGAAGTTGTGAGCAAGAGCACCATTTTCATATAGTATAGCATATTTTAGATAAGCACCAGTAGAGTTGCCTGCGACTGCCAAATAGTATGCACCACCCATGATGAAGCCTGCTGCACCGCCTGCCCATTTGTTCCAAGTAAGACCTAGAACTAATGGTATGCCTAATACGATCATCTGCGCAAAGCCTTGTGTTAGAATTACAACAATTGTTACACCGAGACCTTCGTCACTGCCAAGTACAGCATATTCACCAGTTGGGTTAACGTAGACTGCAAAGACGAAAATGAGTAGCACAAGAATTAGTGGTACGACAAAGCCGTAGAGAATATCTGATAGTTTAAATCTTTCAGGTTCCAAGTTTTTCACTTTCTTTAAGATTACTTTTAAGAAAAACTAAGTTAGGCGTACTAATAAAGATAATCCTTTCCGCGCGTATTGAGACAATAGATTAACATAAAAAAACAGGTCTCAATAGGCGCGTCTAGTTTTTAGAACAGTAAACAACACCGTCAAGAACGGTAAAACACACAGAAACATTGGCAACTATTTCATCAACAGACACAGAGAGGGGATTATTTGATAAAACAACTAGATCAGCAAGTTTACCCTGCTCAATAGACCCTTTATCAGCAATTTCAAAAGATATCTGCGCCGCAGAGGTAGTGTACATTTGTAGAGCCTCAAAAACAGACATTTTTTGCGGGCCATCACGTTTAACTGCAGCTTCAACCCCAAGCAACGGGTTAAGAGGCTCCATTGGACAATCAGACCCAGCAGAAACTAGGACACCACAATTAAGCAACTCTTTCACGGGAAACAACCAACGGGTTCGTTCTTGACCTAAACACTTTTCAGCGGACCAGACAGAAAACTCTGAAGCAACCACACAGGGCTGAATAGATACAGAGAGAGCTAACTCTTTTAGACAGCATATTAAATGCTGATTCAAAACTGCAGCTTGCTCTATACGTGGACAAGCAATTGCAGGATTTCTACTAACATACTGTATCACGTTTACAGCTTCCTGAATGGCTTGATCACCGACAGCATGGATAACAAGTTGTAAACCAGCATTTTGAATTTTATCTGCCAAGACAAACATTTCATTTTTCATACAAAGCAATTTGCCCTTATCAAATGGACTATCACTGTAGGGCTCAAACAACGCAGCTGTTCGGGATGCTAAATAACCATCCGCAAAAAGTATTGCCCCACCAAGTTTAAAAAAACCATTCTCAAAAGGTTTCAACTTTTGCAGAGCCAAATCAAGCAAATTTACTGGCACAATCAAATAGACCCTAACAGACAAAGAATTCGCTTCAAGCAACTTTTGAATGATTGCCAACTCTATTTCAGAGAGCACAATCCAATGAACACTTGTTATACCTAAACGAGAAAAATTTTCCAAAGCCAACTCTGTGGCTTCATAAAACTCTTGCAAAGTAGGCTCAGAAATAAGACTCCAAACAAGATTTGTAGCTTGATCACGTAAAACCCCCGTGGGCACACCTGTTAAATCCCGCTCTATACCCAAATCACTCCGCTGACCTAACTTAGCAACCTCTAACACCTTACTGTTAACAACACATACCTGCCCCGACTGACAATAAAACACCACAGGATTATCAGACGCCACCACATCTAACTCATGACACATAGGCAAACGCTTCTCTAAAAGCCCCTCAGGAACCAACCCCCGACCCAAAACCCACCTACTACTACCTGCACCAACCCGTTTTATGCGTTCAGAAAGTTGAGTTTGAATTTCTTTAATTGAAGAAACCCCTTGAAGATCAAGCCAAGTTAACATTCTACCATAATCAACCACATGAACATGAGTGTCAATAAAACCAGGCAAAACAGTTTTGCCCTCAAGATAAATAACCTGTGTTTTTTCACCAATACACTGTTTTACCTCTTGATTACTACCCACACAAGAAATTCTGCCGTCTTTAACAGCTATAGCTTGCGCGGAGGGCATTTTAGGATCCAATGTTAGGACGACTCCATCAATCAAAACCAAATCAGCAGAGGTCATAGGACACATCTCCAAAGTCTACAGTATTTGGTGTTTATTGCTTATCAACTTAACTTTTTCAAAAATTGTTTTATCGCAAAATCTTTTTTAGGAACAGACCTCTAGGTAGGTAGAACAAGAAAATATACTCTAAAGGATGATTTTGGATGACAAAAAAGGGTCCTTTAATGATGACCTCCTGGAGAACTACGGGAGCTTGCAACGCACGTTGCAGATACTGTAATGTAGATGCAACAGGCAAAAAAGCTGAGAAAGAATTAACAACTCAAGAAGCATTAGCCCTAGTTGATAAAGTCTACGACTTTGGTGTCAGCTGGTTTGGTCTTAAAGGTGGTGAACCACTCCTACGAAAAGACATTTTTGAAATAGTTACCTACGCAAAAAGTAAAGGACTCAATGTATGTCTCTTAACTAATGGCTGCTTTGTTGATGGAGAAATATATGATAATTTAGTCAAGAATCAAGTGTGGGGCTCTGTTAGCATTGATGGTCCTGAAGAAATTAATGATCAGCTTCGAGGACAGGGTTCATACCAAAAAGCTTTGGCAGCAATTGAAAAACTCTCATCAGGAAAAATCCTCAACGGACTTGCAGCCGCCATAACTTCGGTAAACTATAACTATTTAGACCATGTGTGTGAGCTAGCTGAAAAGTATCATGCAAACTTTGTTTGGTTTAACCATCTGGTGCCTAGTGGACGAGCGAAAGGTCAAGTGGAAGATTTAAGTCCAACACCAGAACAGCTGGAAGAGGCTTTAAACAAAATTTGGGATTTATCAGTTAAATACGAAGGCATATTTGACATACATGTACACTGTCCCCACTTTGCACGAGTCGTAAAACAACGCAACATACCCAACTTTGATGAATGGTATGAGAATAAATTTCATGGCAAATGCACCTATTTCGCATTTGGCGGCTACATTAGCATAATTGAAAACGGCAACCTAATCCCCTGTTTCTATACAGATCTTCGCCCAATGGAACCCATGAACATAGGAAACATTCGAGATGATAAACCCCTAATGGAAGTTTGGGAGGAAATGAAGACCTCGCCTTACTACAGTAGCTTCCGTGAGAGAACTATCCTCAAAGGCAAATGCGGAATCTGTGAATACCGAGAAATCTGTGGCGGATGCAGAAACCGAGCATACGCGTTAACAGGAGACATCTACGGCCAAGACGATGCATGCGCATACACACCACAGGCCACGCGTGAAAAATCAAACCAGCCCTAAAATAAATAGTTGTAAACCAATTTTTCTCTACACTCGGTTTACAATATTTCTTTTTTATTTATTTAAAAATTTTTTATCAACAACGGAGAAATTATTGATATAGAAAACGTTTTATTCTTAAAAACAGTAATTAGAGTGAACTTCAATGAATCGCAACTGGATAATAACGGTTCTTCTTTGCACAACTTTATTGTTGACACTTTTTACAGGAATTTATTCTCTTTTTCACCGCAACAGTGTTATGCAATATGAGGTGGATGTTTATGTGGGGATAGATGCTGCATACGCAGACATGTCAGATTTGAAGGCACGTATAGATCAAGTTAAGGATTATACCAACACTTTTGTTTTAGGCAGCACAGGTATTACTCTTGATGAGGTAAAACTTAACGAGATGTGTGAGTACATTAACGCCCGCGGCCTTAGTTTTGCTACTTACACACATACTACGGAGAATACCTCTTTTGAGTTTAATCAGTCAACTTGGACAACTATGGCTAAACAACGGTGGGGAGACAAGTTTTTAGGATTATATTGTTATGATGAACCAGGCGGGTATCAAGTAGATTGTGATCCCCTATTTATGATAGTTCAAAAGGCAGACCACCCATCGGAGGCAGCTAACAGATATGTACAAAATTTACAGGGCTACATAGCCGAATTTATTGCCTTAGACACAGTTATTATGACTTCTGATTACGCCCTTTATGAATATGATTACCGCGCAGGATATGACATTGTTATGGCAGAATACGCATGGAACCATAGCCGACCAATAAACACGGCTCTATGCAGAGGTTCAGCTACAATGCATAATAAAGAATGGGGAGTAATGTTAACGTACACATACGAACACGCACCATACCTTGCATCAGGACATGAACTGTATCAGGACATGGTAACAGCCTATGAAAACGGCGCCAAATACATCCTATTTTTTGATTACGCCAAAGACAACAACACAGGAGAAGTACACGGAATACTACAAAAAGAACATTTAGATGCACTCAAACAATTCTGGAAATACGTTAAAACTAACCCACGCCCAAACAACCCAGTTAATGAACGCACAGCATATGTACTTCCACCAGACTTTGGCTACAGCTTTCGCAGTACAGACAACTCAACATGGGGCATATGGAAAAACGTTACCCTCACAAACCAAATATGGAATGACGTAAACACTTACGCCCAACAATACGACCAAAAATTTGACATAATTTACGCCGACACCCCCAATTTTGAAAAATGGACCTACAACAAACTCATCTACTGGAATGGCACAGTACAAACAAAACCCTAACCAAACATTACTGCTGCTTTCAGCTCTTAAACCAGCTTTCAGCTTAAAGAGAGATTAACAGAAACTTTATTATGGTAACAAGGGCATTTAAAAACAATCTGAGGAGATACAAATGAAAAACTCGGCGACTGAACAAACAGGCGTCTACGATTTAAGAACAAATTGGCCGCCTTACACTTACAGAGATTACCCAGACATTGAACCTGAAGCATACAAGGCTTTTCTGGACTTTTTAGATACAGAAAACACATCAAACCGTTTAATGGAGTTACAACCTTGGGTATCTATATGTGATTCCAGATGTTCCTTCTGCTACTTCCCAACCACCGCTACAAGCAAAGCACGCATAGAACCTTATCTGGTAGCACTTAAAAAAGAACTTGACATGTATGCTAAAACTCGATACCTACAAACAAGCGTCTTTGACGAAATTGTTCTCGGAGGCGGAACACCCAGCGTTTTAACCGCTGAACAAATGATTGACCTAATTGAATATTGTAAAGCACGCTTCAACGTAACAGATGACTACTTTATAAAAGTCACAGGATCCTCAAAAAGCTTTGACCGCCACAAAATCATAAAACTAGCCGAATACGGCACCTTCCAAATGGACATGGGCGCTCAAACATTTGACAACAACCTAAGAAAAGCCTTCTGCCTACCCGACCCAGCAGAACAAGTTGAAGAAGCAATCAAACTTGCACGCAAACTAGACATGTGCGTATGTGCAGACATACTCTACAACCTTCCAGGCCAAACAATGGAGTCCTGGGTAAACACCCTTAAAAAATGCATAGAACTAGACATTGAAGTTGACGTCTACGCATTAGAAGTTGTTCCAGACACCATTTTAGACCAACAAATAAAAACAGGCAAAATGCCACCCCCCGGCAACGTAGAACAAGAAACCGAAATGTACCTTACAGCATACAAAATGTTAACCGAAGCAGGCTACAAAGCCGTAGGTCATGACAGATTCTCCCGCGAACCATGGCACTTCAAAGAATCATGCCTCAACGGCTGGCCCTTTGCAGCACAATTAACCACAGGCGCAGGATGCTTCATGGGCTACTTTGAAACATTCTCTTACTCCAACATTGAAGACATAAATCAATACATGGACGCAGTAAACGCAGGCAGACTACCAATCAACAAAATCAGCAAATCCACCCCAGAAGAAATGATGCGCAAAGTAATGACCCGCCTCTACCTTAGACTACCAGTCGACAAAATTGAATTCAAAGAAAAATTTGGCAAAACCCCCGAAGAAGTCTTTGGTTTACAACTAAACCGACTCGTCGAAAAAGGTTTACTAACAATTGATGACAAAGAAATCAAAATCACCAAACTTGGCGACATATGGAAAGGCAACATTGCATGGGAATTTGCAGACAACCCACGCGCCAAAAACATGCTCAAATAACAACAACTCCTTTTTGTTTATTTTAACATTTTTCAACAACCAACAACTCACGTTAAACCCAAACTTTTCAAAAACAAACAACAGGTTTTTGATAAACCTTTGTTTTTAACCATTTACGCGCTAGATACTTTTAGTGAAAACATATTGTACGCATATTACACAATATACCTTGTCATAAAAAGGCATACAACAATACAAAAAAGCAAAACCCCATTTACAGCTAAAACAAGGCTTAACCAGAAAAGTAGGGTTAAAGAACCTGTTTAGGTTCAGAGCGTGTTTTAACAAAAGAGCACATGCATGTTGTTAAGATGACATCAGTGTTTTTACTGCATCTACAAGTTTTTGGTTATCTTTATCTGAGCGAACAGTCACACGGAAATATGTGTTGTCTAAACCTACAAAGGTACAACAATCTCGAATTAGCATACCCATTTTAGCTAGTTCTTCCTTAATTTTTGTTGAGGTAATATTACGAGACGTTATTTTTACGAGCAAAAAGTTGGCATCGGAGGGAAAAACTTGCAACCCCGAAATCTCATTAAGCTGTTTTGCAAACTTGACACGCTCTTGCGCGATAGTACGCTTAGTGTTTTCTATAAACTCATGATCACTAAAAGCAGCTAACGTAACAGACCCAGCAAGACCATTTATACTCCAAGGCTGCCGCACATCTAATAATTGATCAATTAAACTTTTTGCAGCAACACCATAACCAAAACGTATACCAGGCATACCATAAAATTTAGTTACAGAACGGATGACAAAAAGATTTTCATACTTGTTAACATACCCCGCCATTGTTTCAGTTTGCTCTTTATCAGTGAATTCGATATAGTTTTCATCTATGCTAAAAACCACATTTTTCTCCTGACAATATTCCACAAGATCAAGAATTTCATCTTTAAGGTATAATCTACCAGATGGACTGTGAGGGTTACATATAGAAACAATTTTGGTATCAGGGGTTATGGCTTTTTTAATTTTTTCGTTTTCCATACTAAAATCAGACGGTAAAGGCACATAGATTGTCTGTCCACCTAAACGCAGAGCTGCTTTTTCGTACTCAGTAAAAGAGGGCACAGGCACTACAGCGTTAAAATTAGTTTTCGAAAAAATCTCTGTAATCATGTAAATAAGTTCAATCGAACCATTACCTAGTATAATATTATCAGAAGTCACACTTGGCTGATTGACATATTTAGCTATGCAATTACATAGTTCAACAGGGTTAGGATCAGGATAGAATTTTATCAGTTTAGAATTTTCTTTTACAGATTCTAGAGCTTTTGGCGAAGGCCCCAAATGATTTATAGGACCACTAAAATCAAGCACCTCTTCAAGTGGAATATTGTATTTTCGGGCAAACCCCCAAACGTCTCCGCCATGGCTTACAAATCTGCGTTCTCTACATTCGTTATGCGTCAACTTTTTTCTCCTCCATTAAACTTGAAATTTTTTGCTCTATTTGCAAATGCGCTTTATAATGCGCGTTATATTGATTAACTATCTTATATAGCCAATAAATTATTCCAAAGCCCAATGTTACTATAGTAATTATTACGTATGTTTTTATTGGTATCGTCTGGGTCATGAACATACGTTCAGGTAAAGTTTGAGCAAGAAATTTATCCTGATCAGCTTCATGTAAAGACAGGTCTTTTGACAGCAAATAGGCAATTATGAAAACAGGAATAACTAAAATAAGCGCGACGGTCCAAATTTTTGCATTCATTTCACGTGGTTGACGACTTACTTTTGTCACTGCGCCATCTTGATGATAAGGCTGTTGTTGTAAATGGGTTATTACTTGTTCTTTAAGAAGTTCTTCTTTTTTGAAATGATGATTTCTGTTTTTAATTAAACGGTAAATCATGGGAAAAAAGGCTAATCCAAAAGTAACTATGGCACCTAAGAACCACATAGAAAACCAAAGTTTTCGATCATTTGCCAGTGAAGTAAATTTTTGGGTTTCCATGTAAACATCAATTCATTAAAGTTGTTTGATATAATGGTGGAGTAGCCAAACTTTATAAGTTCTTCCATTTAGGTCTATAAGTAGAATGAGTCCCAAACAAATGCTGATTTCCGTTATCATCCCGTTGTATAATGAAGAACAAACCATAGGAAACATAATTGAACGTGTTCAAACAACCATGAAACATACGGGTTTAAAGTATGAAATTATAGTGGTTGATGATTGCTCATTTGACAATTCCTGCATGGTTGCAAAAAAGTATCCTGTACAATTGTATAGTTTATCAGTACATGTAGGCAAAGGGGCCGGGTTGCGGGCAGGATTTGCTAAAGCTAAAGGCGACTTTATTGTAACTATTGACTCGGATGGTTCACATCTTCCCGAAGAGTTGCCAAGACTACTTTACCCCGTTTTAAACAACAAAGCAGACCTTGTTATTGGTTCACGGTATCTACTACAACAAAAAAAAGTTACTGCTAAGAAACTAAATGTGTTTGGAGTTAAAATTTTTAATTCAATTATTCAAATGTTTGCAGGTGTTTATGTTACTGACTCCCAGTCAGGCTACAGGGTGATGAAAAAAGAAGTTCTTGATATTCAACATTTAAAATCATGCGGGTATGAAATTGAAACAGAGATGTTAGTAAAGACTGCAAAGAGCCATTATCGCGTGTTTGAAGTGCCGATAAGTTTTGAACAACGCACTTATGGCGTATCAGGCATTGACTATTTACATGATTTTTTTAGAATATTTGTCTCAATAATTTCAGCACGATTACGGAGAGTGTAAACTTGTCTGACGGTTTACCTAAAGTATCAATAATTGTATCTTCAATGAATAATGAGGAGACAATTGAAGAATGCTTACAAGCGTTATTGACCCAAGATTACCCACAGGATCACTTAGAAATTATTTTAGTAGACGGCGGCTCAAAAGATAAAACAGCTCAAATCGCCAAAAAATATCCGATTAAAATTTATCAAACTGCCTTAAATTGCCCTGCAGCATATAATTATGCACAAAAAATTGCACGCTACCCAATTTTAGGGTTTGTAGATTCAGATGCTAAAGTTGAAAAAAACTGGTTAAGAAAACTGGTAACTCGTATAGACGAAACAAATGTTGCAGGAGCCAGTGGAGCTATTGACACATGGAATACAGATAACCCATGGGCAAGAAGCATTGGATATGAACTAAAAACACGCTATCGACGTATTGGCAAATACACTAAACGCATAGCAACCATGAATTTATTACTTAAAAAATCAGTTCTAGAAGAGATAGGAGGTTGGGCAGAAGACATGCCAAGCCAGTATGACACAGAATTCGGCTACAGATTAACTTTAAAAGGATACAAAATCGCTTACGAACCCTCCTCAATATGTTATCATTTTAATCGTTCCACTCTTCAAAAATTTTACCAGCAACAACTCCAGTACGGCAAAAACACATTACGACTATACTTTAAATATGGCAACTTAGCACGAGGTGATGAAATCACTGATGCAGGTATGAACATTCAACCAATTTGGCTTTTAGCAATTGTAAGTAGCTTCTTATTAGGTATAGCACCATTTCTACGATCACTATGGTACTTGACAGGTGTTCTATGTCTAACATTATTTGCCTACTACACGTATTTAGCAGGAAAAACCGCTGTTGAATTCAAAGACAAAACCGCAATACGACTTATCTTGCTCTACTATGTACGTTCTGTTGCATGGTTTAATGGCGCCATAATCACCACCATAACATATCTTAGAGGTAAACTTGGATGAAAAACCAAAACATTTGCTTTATCTCACCTGAATATTGGCCACTTGCCGGTGGCACAGGAGCCTACATTTATTATCTCTCCAATGAATTAATGAAAAACGGCTACAACATCAACATTGTAACAGGCTCAAATCAAAATCTTGACGTGCAAATAAGTAACCAACTTAAAGTATACTTCCAAAAAATTCCAAAAATGCCCATTATAAAATCATTCATGTTAGCAGAAGCCAGCTACCGAAAACTTAACAGCATCCGCAACTCCGTAAATATTGACATCACTCATCCACAGTTACCGTTAACCCCAAGTTTTGCTGTCCCACCACACTTTGGAAAAAACCTCGTCTGCACAGTTCACTCCACCTGGAAGGGGGAAGCAGAAGCCATAAGTGGAGAACCATATAGTCGATTAAACGCAAATGAAAAATTTCTTGTCAGTTTTAACTGGTTTTTACGCTTCTTTGAGGTGGGGATGATTAAACGTGCCAACCGTGTTATAGCTGTAAGTAACTTTACACGCCAAGAACTAAAAAAATACTACAATATACCTGAAAACCGCATCCAAGTTATACACAATGGAGTGGATACACACAAGTTTCAACCTGCGGAGGATAAACAAAAAATAAAGGCTGAACTTGGATTAAATCCAGAAGACACTATAATTCTGTCAGTAGGCAGATTATACGCTAGAAAGGGCCTTTTTACATTAATTGAAGCCATGCCAGCAGTGGTTAAACATTTTAAACACGCCAAATTTGTCATCAGTGGCAAAGGCCAAAGTGATGAGATGGCAAAACTTTATGCCCACGCTGAACGTTTAGGCGTCAAAAACAACATAATTTTTACGGGTTACTACCCTGACAAAAAGTTGCCTAAACTTTACCAATCAGCAGACGCTTTTGCATTTTCAACTTTCTATGAGCACCACCCATTTGCAGTACTTGAAGCACTTGCAACTGGATTACCAGTGGTGACAACAACTGTGGGAGGAATTGCTGAAACAATTGAAACAGGCAAAAACGGTTTGTTAGTTAATCCTGCTGATTCAAAACAGTTTTCTGATGCCCTTTTGTATTTACTTGAACACCAAGCGGAAGCCACTGAAATGGGTATAAAAGCGCGCAAAACTATTGTTAAACAATATGACTGGAGCACTTTAGTGAAAGAAACCATGCGAGTCTATGAAAAAGTTTCTACATAGTTTTGAGCAAATATCAATTATGTTTCTTTAGCAGGTTTGCCGCGATAAGTTAGGGTGATTTTTTGAAAGAGCCGCACTATGTCTAAGGAGCAGAAGAGCATTTTTGTGAGATACTCATGCTGGTAGATAATTATCTGGGCTTTAACGGGCAAATCGATGCGTGGAGGTTCAAAATAGTGAGCAATCGTTGAAACAGGCACCCCTTCTTCTTTTATGTGGTTTTCTTGCAGCCCAGTTTTTCTGGCAATATATGTTAGGTAGGTGTTTTTCCAGTTGAGTTTCATGATTTTTGTTGCTATGATGTCTAATGCTAAAGCATCAGTACTGGTTAACATGAGATTCATGTGAACGGGTTTACCTTTGGTTGGTCCATTGCCCTCAATACCTGTGCGTGCATCCATAATTGTTAGAGCTGGCTTAAACAATGTGTACAAATGATAGAAAACCTCAGGCAAGTACGGATGTAGATAAATACGTTTGTTGCTAGGTATGCATCCAAACAGGTTTTTAATTGCACCACTGTAAGTCATGAATTCATGAGTTTTCATCAAAGGCAAATCGATTACCGCATTAGCATCCATAAGGGTTTTTGGCAAAAATAATCGTTTTACAGAGGTGCTACTGCCAAATTTTACTTCAACTATTTTGTCCTCTGAGAGGTTAATTACGGTTCCACCTGCTTTTTCAACAGCTTTTTGCATACCTGTTTTATTAAAAGCTGTCCAGCATGGGTAATTAAAACCGTTAGATTCACCCACTATAACTTCACTGTTTTGATTGCGTAACAGCCCTATTAACTCGCTAGTTAATTCGGGGTCTGTAACTACACCTGGCAGATATTCGGGGTGGCTCAAGTTTGGTTTAATAAAAATCCGTTTTTTACCCCGCAAATTAGTGTTAGTAACAGCTTCTTTTAAGATATCACTTATAGAAGTGTCTTTTGTGCGGTAAATTTTGACTGGAATTGCAGTTTTTGGTGTCATCGGTTTTTTTCTCCCATAATACAACCTGGATCACCGCTAAGAGTATCACCGTTATGGTATGCAGCTGAACGTGCTCTGCAACCTCCACAGATGTATTTGTATGCACATTTACTACATGAGCCTTTGAGGTTAGAACGGTTACGAAAAGCATTAAATAGTGAGGCGTTAAGCCAAATGTCTTTGAATGTTTGAGTTTTTAGATTGCCAACGTTTACGGGTAAAAATACGCAGGGACGTACATCACCTTGGGGAGAAATTGAACAATATAGTCGCCCTGCACCACAACCACCGATAAACTCACCTAGAGGTACAGCTTTTTTGGTTACTTTTACAGTTTGCATATGTGCTAAAGCTAGGGTAACCTCGCCTGTACCTGAGAAACCTTGACACTGTGCTGCAACACGAGCCAATTGTGGCGCGGTAGCTAAAATTGTGGTTTTACATCCCGCAGACATACGATTTAGCAGATACCTTAAAACTTGTTCACGTTCTTGAGGGGAAAGATCTTGATCTGCATGATTTTTACCGCGACCAGCAGGAATGAAATTGAAATAAGTAAAACGTTCTACCTCCAACTGTTCAGCTAAATCAATAACACCAGGTAATTCGGACAAGTTGTTTTTACCCACTGTGGTAGCTATACAGGTACAAATGTCAGCCTCAACACAGTTTTTAAGACCAACGATTGCTTTTTCGAATGCGCCATTGATACCACGAAAATCATCATGTGTTTTAGCAGTAGCACCATCGATGCTTATGTCTACATAGTTAACTTTGGCTTCTTTGAGTTTTTGCACGTTTTCTTTAGTAAGTAAAGTACCATTTGATGCAAGAGACACATATAAACCACGATCGGATGCGTAACGAGCCACTTCAAAAAAATCTCCACGGAATAGGGGTTCTCCACCACTAAAGGCCAAAGCAGTAACGTGTGCATCAGCAAGTTGATCCACGACGACTAATGCTTGCGAAGTGGTTAACTCTTCTTCCACAATTTCACCGCTATTTGAGTAACAGTGTTTACAGCGAAGATTACATTTATGTGTGAAATCCCAAACTACTAGAAAAGGGGCACCAAGAGCCATAGGTTTTCTAATGCCAAAATGTTCAAAAGATTCAACTAGGTTGAGCACGGCGTTTCTAGCGTATTTGTCAGTCAATAATTGTTCCACTTTCGCACGTTTAAAACCAAGAGCTTTACGAAGAAACTCTATCCAAAACGCAATAATTTGATTATAAATAGAACTACAGTCTTTACAATGATTACTGGATTTTTTGCCATAATCATCCAACGCTGCTTCAAGAACTGTACGGCCACATGTATCACATTTACGGAGAGACAGCTGAAGCATCTTTTTGGTCATAGGCATACTGACCAGGGCATTCCAGAAAGTGTCATGACTAAGTATACTCATGTGGATGTTCTCCTAACACAAAATAGTATGACAGAGGTGTTAAATATTTCCCTAAATACATCATCGCAGTTACTTACAGTTTTGACGCTGAAAACAGCTATGCCCAAAAGTCCCTATAGGTTTATCCAATGAGTTTTCTTAGTCCAGGTATTTTTTTGAGGGGCACAATAATGATTAAACAAATCGTAAGTGTTACAGCTGCAGCAAGAGGTACACTGAGAATAGGGTCAAAAGTACGACCAGTTAGCACAAAACCAAAGAACCCATGTGCAAGCAAATAAACAATTATCATATGCATCAAGTAAATTGGCAGGGTATTTTCACTGATTACATGCATTATACGATGTGCCCATGAAGGTTTTTCTATTTGAGAGATATTTTGGGGTTTTGCATAACTGTTTAACAACATAAAAAGGGATAATGTAGCTAAAATCATAGTTGGACTACTGTTTCCTTGGAAAAAGAACACTGCATCACCGCCACTACCACCATCTACGAGAAAAGTTGCAAGGGCAGTTAAAGCAAAACCTGAAACGGTAAGAACAGCAAGAATCCAGCGACGAATCTGAATCTTAACAAGATAAGCACCTATCACAAAATAACCAACACACAAGGGGATTAGAAAAACAATGCCATCAAAATAGATTTGCCAACCGCTTACAAATTCTATTAGCGGTGATAGGACAAGACCTATGAGCCACAGACATGTGAAATATTTATAGAGTTTATCAGTAAAATGGGCAAGCATAATCCGCAATAGTGGAGTTATAAGGTAAAGACCAAATAACATGTAAAGATACCAAAATGTAGGATAAGGCCCTCTTAAAACGCCATTTATGATAAAATTTTGTGTAGCGAATTGGGTTTCAACGTAAAACGTCCAGAGAAAGAAAACAGCACCCCAAAAGAGAAAGGGAATACCAATACGGGTAAAACGTTTCTTAAAAAAAGTAGAAATATCTTCGTCTTTTTTGGATGAGCCCAACAATAATGCACCGGACAACATAATAAAAAAAGGCACGCCCATCCTGCTTATGATTGAATAAATATCAACTACTATCAACCAATGCAAGACACCTATGTCATTCACGGATTGGGTAATTAAATCGTTAACGTGAAGCAGAAGCACCGCAGATATCGCTACCACACGAATTAAATCTACATGTATGGTAGACGCGCCATTCTGCTTGTTCATCAACTAATAAACTCCCAGTAGATATAGGTGATTTATAAAATTATATCTTGCGGAAACACTGCATAACAAACAGCACAAAAAAGATTATATGTAAATACAACTTTTTTTCTTTTCCCATTTTTCCACCTATAACTATTTTTACAATTTTTCTATTTACACTAAAAGTTTGCTAAAAAATTACACATCATTGTGTTAAGTATTTACTTTTTGCACAATCGAGTATAACAAAGCAATTTGTAAAGGATACACATCACAATGAACCATATAAAACACTGTCTAAATTTGGGAAATGGAATTTTTACTGTAAGGGTTAAATATTCACGTTGAGTATATAGTAAATAGGTTGTTCTCTAATCGGAAGTTGTGATTTCTCTTGAGGCGTGAAATTTGAGTGCTGAAGAAGACATCTCTCGTGTAAGAATAAAGTTCATTCTGGAAAATATAGGTGAAGCCGAAGGTGAACTAGTCAGGTTTAAAGCGCCAAGAACTGTAGACATTATTGTTCATAGGCTTCCAATTGCAGGCAGAATTGCTCTCTACAAAGAAGAAATTTATTTTGAAATTCCCATCAAGATGGGGGAGGAAAAAGCTAAGTCAACCGTTGAAACGGGCACTATTGCTTTTTGGCCAATGAGCAGTGCGTTATGCGTATTTTATGGCAAATCTCAACCCTACAGTCCTGTAAGTGTTCTTGGGAAAATCACTAAAAATCTCGACTTGTTCAAAAACGCCAAAAGTGGAACAACCATAAAAGTAGAGTTGTTGTCAAACGTAAAAACGGAAGAACCACTTCTTCAGAAAGATAAAGAACTTTCAGACCATAAATCAATTAACCGTTGACATTCTTGTACCACGTTGGAATCAGCAGTTTTTTCTTTTAGTGTTTGCAGGAACTCGACACGTTTTATTATGGAACGTTTTTCAGCATTTCCACCATAGTAAAGTTCCCCGTCAAGATATTCTTTCATGCTGTAGGCTTTCTGAACCAATAAACTAGCTGCATCTACAGAGTTTTCCACAGCATACTGATTTGCCCAAATTGAAATTTCTGTTTCTCTTAACTGTGTTAAACCATCGATTTCAATTATTTCTTTAATGTATGTTCTAAAAAAGTCATAGTACCCAGCAGTTTTTATATAATCCAAGGCTTGATTAACTTTGATTTTAAAATCATCCACGCCCTCAACGGATATTAGGTTGTGCTTATAGCCTTGGTTTATTAGTTCTTTAGCAGCACATATCTCTTTAGTCGTATACAGTCTTTGAGGAAAAACCATAAGATAACTACCTCTATGTTGTTTATATGCAAAAATAACTATGGATGTTAAAATTTCGCAGTTTTTAGGCTGCGGCTTTGTAGATTTTTAGGCTGTGACTGCCAGAGACAAGCTGTATTTGACCAGTTGCTTCAAGTTGCTCTAGAAAGTCTTTAGCTGCACTGATACGTACACCAAAACGGGTAGCAATAACGTAAGGTGTTAAGACCCCCATTTTTTTAACTTCAGAGACAATTTTTTGGTCTTTAACGTCGGGAGGCAGAATTGCTAACTGCTTCTTTTCACGTGGTGGACCTGCTTTATCTTTCTTTTTCGCATCTTTTGCAGCTTTGTCTTCGTCAGATTTCACTTGCTGCTTTTCCATCTGTTTAATGCCGAGCTTCTTTTTTCCGCCCATTACTTTTTCACCAATTAATTTGAGTATTTCTTTATGTCTAGAACGGCTGAGTTATTTCAACCTTATGCTGCTCTTTCCATTCTTTGAGTGGAACGCCAAGTTTTTTTTCTACTTCCTGTCGGTGAATTGAGTTCATAGTGCAAAAAGGTATGATTCTGCCGTCTGGAACTGCATAGTGAATTAGACATTGCTCAACGCGTTCGAGATCAAAATTGTATGGATCCATGAAATGCATTGATGCAAGCAACAAGGATTTGCGTTGCAATTCGCCAAGAGATTTATAGTCACCTTTTGTGATAACCCCCAGCACGTATTTACGTAGAAAACCAAATTTGACGTAACGTATAGCACCAGCTAAACGGAGTTTAGCTTCAGTTTTGTTACCCTTTGAGGCAAGTTCATAAACTTTGGACATGACTCCAACAAATTTGTCAACGTTAGCCAATTGGGTAATTGGCGTAATTTTACCGTCTTCAATTAACAGGTAAGTGGCCATGCCACAGTGTGGATGAGCAGTGAATTCAATGAATCTGCGGTCTTTTAACGCCCCTACAGCTTTTGCTATTGGAGCAACTGTAGGTACGGGGTAGAAGTCTGAGGCTTTGATAGTCCCGTTTGTTTGCTCTTCGACATTTTTCATAAAGTCCGTTATGGTGATGCGCATTTTTTCACGGTCTTGTTGGGGTAAGCGCCCACAGAGACTAACTGGTTGAACATTTATGCATCGGATAACGTCAAAGTTTTTGGCGGCAAAATTGATGATATCACCAAGTTGGTTATCATTTACATCTTTAACTAAGGTGACGACGAGAACAACACTGGTAAGTCCAGCTTTTCGAAGGTTTTCGATAGCCTTCATTTTTATGTAAAGAAGGTCTATTCCTCGGATAAACTTGTAAACCTCAGAGGTTAAACCGTCAAACTGTAGATAAATTGTGCTTGCACCGGCATCTTTTAACTCTTTGGCGTACTCTACGCTCTGGGAAATGCGCAGACCGTTAGTGTTTACCTCTACATGACTGAAACCAAGTTCTTTGGCTTTGCGTATAAAGTCCGGTAGTTCTTTTCGAATTGTTGGCTCACCGCCTGAAAACTGCAAGGCAGCAGCAGGAACGGGTTTGTTGGCACGCAGATTTTCAAGCATACCGTAAACCTGTTCTTTTGTTGGTTCATACACGTAACCAGCTGCGGTAGCGTTTGCAAAACAGACAGGACAGGTCAAATTACATCTGTTAGTGACATCTATTATTGCAAGGGCAGTATGTGACTTATGTTGTGGGCAGATCCCACAGTCGAGCGGGCAACCTTCCTTTTTCTCGGTACGGGGGTTAGAGATCCCTTCGCCACCGAATCGAAGCTTTTCTGCGCGCACATAATGGCCATAATCCGACCAATAAAGTTCATTAAAGGATCCATGTTCTGGACAAGTCTTTTTGATGAAAACTTTTCCATCTTCTTCACAGATTATTGCATCAAGCGCCTTTAGGCATTCAGGACAGATGCTTCGAGTAGTTTTGATGATGTTATTCATTTCAAATATGCCTTCTTACGTGTAAGCATTTGTTAAAGTACTTAAGAAGCAAAAATTACAATAATAATGTTTCCAGAAGTTTCCTATGGTGATTGAGGGGAAAACATGCTAATTAATGAGAACACAAGAACCACACTACATGAAATGGGTTTAAACACCTATGAAATTGATACCTACATCGCACTGCTTGAGGGGGGCAAAATGACTGCTATGGAGAGCAGTGAAAAAGCTCAAGTGCCATACAGCAAAATCTATGAAGTCCTCAACAGTCTAAAAGAGAAAGGCTGGATTAAAAGCGGAGAGAGTCGCCCAACTAAATACTACCCAGTACCACCATTAGAAGCCACACGATTTACCAAACTACAACTTGAAGACAAATACACTATTTGGGAAAACACCGTTACCGAAGACCTACAACCCTTATATGAACAAAAAGAAATTGTTGAACGCCCCGAAATGTTAATTCTCCGAGGACAACAAGCAGTTTTAGCCAAACTAGATGAAATGCTAAAAATGGCATCCAAAGAAATAGTGGTGGCAGCCCCAAAATTCGCCAAATCCATAATCACCATAGCAGATCCGTGGTTTAACAACCTAAAGAAAAACATCAACATACAACTCATGATAACAGGCACCACAGAAGACGGCAAACTTTTCAAACATTCAGGCATAAGTGAAATACGACTACGTGATCACATGTTTGGCGGGGGCATCATCGTAGATGGCAAAGAAGCCATGCTCTTCCTAGGAGACGACAAACCAACCCTTGTAATTTGGAGCGCTCATATAGGCATAGTAAGCTTTGCACGAGAATACTTTCAATTCCTATGGAACACCTCCACAACATTCTCCTAACCTGCACAACAGATAGCGTAAATATTTTGCAATCAAAAAGGGTTAGAAAACAAATAAAGTAAAATTTTTTGAAAATTTAAAAATAAAAAGAAAAGTTGGGTTTATGGTTGCCATTTGTCAGTGAGATATTTTGCTATCTCGCTGCTGTCGCGTGGACCGACTAGGACTTGCCATCCGCTGAGTTCTTCGATTTCGCCGCTGATGCGTGATGCTTTGCCTGGAATGATGAGTTTGCGGTGTGTTACTTTGTTTTCTATACCAGTTGCTTTGATTGCGTCTGCGACTTTTTCTGCTGTTAGTTTGCGTCCTGCGACACCGCTGTCAATTGCGCTACCTTCGGCATCTACTATGAGCAGGTATGCGTTAATTTTGCTGCTTTCGAGGTCTGCTGCGACTGTGTAGTAGGTTAGTGCAAAGTTTGATGTGAAGAACACTGGAGAGGTTTCGTTTGGTGTGCCAAATGTTTTGAGTTCTGTTGCGACTGCGACTGGTTTGCGTGGGTCAGTGTATATGTTTTGACGTAGGATAACGTTTGGTAGTTGTACCCATCCTTCTGTGCTGTGAAGTATGATTATGTCTGTAAATCGGGTAATGAGCATGCCTGCTACGTATGCTTCACGCCATCTGACTAAGTCATCGGCTAAGTCACCTTTGTTTGCCCATATGCCTAAAGGTAAACCGAGTAGGGGCAATCCAGCTAGTTCGTTGCCTACTTTTGTTGCTGCGCGTCTGAGCATTGTAAAATTATTTAATGTATCGGATAGATCGTCGTTGAAAAATGTTCCCGGATCAAGAACTATGTCTTGAACTCCATAAACTTGGAGTGTTTTTGCAAGTGTGACAAGGCCGTTTAAGTCATTTGGTGCAGAAGCGACAAGTGGACAGTTGTACATTAGGGCTAATTCGGCCATTTCTTTCCAGTTGGTCAGGGTTGCAGCATAGAGTAGTGGACGTGCTTTCGGTATTACCATGATACCTGCTTCAAGAACTGAAGAGTTCAAAGCACACAAGATTAATGGCAAATTAGTTGTTTCTGAGACTTTTTTGACACAGTTTTTGAATTTGTCAGCATTGCCAGATGTTGAACGGACGGCAATCAAGTCAAGTTTTAGTGTGTTGCCGATGTACTCATAGCTAAAGCTCTCAGTGCTTTTTATGCGACTAACTATCTCTGCTTCAGTCATTTCGTCAGTTACGTCAATAGCAACGGCAGTTGGGTTGAAATATGTGAACTCATGACGGTACATGACAAGCTTTCCACCAACTTTGCAGGCTTTATCGCCGACACCTATTGTGACCTCTCTTACTGGAGGTTTAAGCAGGTCGTGTAATATGTTAAAGTTCTTTGTGTGCTCGGGTTTTTGCAAGGGTGTGCATTGGTCAATGTTTGCTTCACGTGCAACAACTTTGGTTGCAAATGCCATACAGTTTTCTTGATTACATTCTTTGCAATTGGTTTTTGGGAGCAGTTTGTAAATGTCTATTGGGCTTAATTCTTTCTTTGCAGCTTTTTGACTCATACTCTTTTTCCTCCAGTTTAAATTTTGGCTGAAACCCAGTCTAAGTATTTGCTGGGATCAGCTTTTTTGCCGCTAGATAAGTTGTTGATGACGTCTTTGAGGGTTTTAACTGCAGCGGGGTGGATCATCATGAATATGTCTACACCTGAAAGCAGCAGAGTTAATGCAGTGGTTACTTCCCACAATGGGCCTCTTAGTTCGCGTGGTTCCCATTTGTCATCCATTTTCAGCCAAGCTTCGCGTGCAGCCCAAGCGTTGGTTGTTCCAGAGGACATTGGATGTGCAAGTTCACCATCGCCTAATAAGCCAGATAATCTTGCGCGTTCCATGTTAGTGAAAGCGTAATCTAAACCGTAGCCTAAGGCTGCAGTGGATAAGTCCATAACGATGTCTTCCTTGCCAAGGTAATCGTAGAGTTTACGGTTTAGTTCTCTTGCCATGTTTAAGTCCATTGGAGTGAAAGCTAGAACGGCATGATTGTTTTTCTTTGCAAGTTTTGAAATATTTTCAATATTCATGTCGCGTGTAAATGAACTAAGTAGGAATCTCTCATTTGGGAATGCTTGAGATACTTCTTCAAACAGTGCAGTATCTTTTTCTGGGTCACCGCATCCGCCAATTACAAGGGGTACATCAACTGCTTGCAATACGTCTTCGATTGTTTTTAGTGTCGATTTTGCTGGAGCATCTTTGAGCAAGGGATCAATACTGATCAAGTGTACGGTAACCATGTCTGCACCGAATTTTTCTACAGCAAGTTTTGCCCAAGCTGCCGGATCGCCCATAACTTCTTTTACGTGCATCTTTACAGCCTTTGACAGGGGCACTTCCATGTCGAAAACGTCTAAGGTGACAACAGGTTTATGGATTATAGGACTCTCAAAAGTGTAGAAAGCAGGGGCTTTTTCGCCACCGAGAGTAAGACTTCTTCCACGAGTACCGCCTTCACTTTTTGTTGCACCAAGCTTTACTTCAACAATATCGCTTGAGTATTTTTCAATTGGAGGAGTAAATGTTTGTTGCAATAGAGCAGTGGGTTTTGTTGGAATTGCACGAGGAAATTTAAGTCCCGGTATGCCTGCAACGCCACCATCAACTCTTAGTTCCAAATTTTTAGCTTCCAGCTGGAAATCGTGTAATTCGAGGTTCTGGAACTTTTCAAGAAGTGCCAGTAACTCAGTTACTTCTATTCCAGCGTTTTTATCGTCCTTTGTGGTTGCCAAAGTGCTCACCGTTTTTCTGCTTTAGATTCGTCTTTTTTGATTACAACTTTTGAGGCATATATTTTAGCATCAGTTAGGATAATTCTGAATCCGCCTGCAGATATTGGCAAAGTTGATGCAGTCATAACTGGCGCTATTTCATCTTCTGCGGTTGGCACAACAGCTTCTTCTACAACCCATTTTGCAACTATTGGATGGTTCTTATCTTTGAGGAATGCTTTAAGATCATCAATGCTTTTTGCATCGTCTTCAGTTGCAATTTTATCAACTATGTCGTTTGGCATGAAGTCCTTGACTTTTTCTTTGACTTCTTTTGGCACCCAAACAACTCTGTTCCATCCGCCATCAGCTGCGAAAAATTTGCTACTGCGCATGTACTCAAGTGACATACCATGGAATCCGTCGATTTGACGACCACCTGCAGTTGAATCGGCTAAAGTGCTAAAGGGCAAACCGTTGACTGTTGCGCCTTTAAAGTTCCTTTGTACGATACCAAACCCGTCAACTTCGGGGATGTAGAAAGTTACTGCTTCAAAGCATCCGCATGAAGTGTGAGGATGGTCAAATGCTGTGTATAGCCAGACCTTGGTAACTTCACCCATACTGCGTTTCTTTGCAACTTCGTTGATTCCACTGAATTCACCTTTTTCTTCGTTGAGAATGTCACCTCGGGGAATTGCAAAGATTGGCCCTTTGGGATCAATACTTGCTGAGGCTTTGCCGTCAAACCAGCTGATGGCACCACAGTTACTGTATCTTTGCGGTGTAATGACACAGACGTGACTTGGTGCAAATGATTGGCAGAGAACACACCCATAGAATGTGTCTACTTCACTGTCTTTTAGACCTCTAGCTTTTGCATCACGTGCTTCGTATGATGCTAGAGCATCTGCGTAGAGAGAGTCAATTTTTGAGGCATCAGTTATAAAAGTGATCTGCAGTTTTTCAATTATTGGCAGTTCATTCTTAAATAGACGGTAAAGAACTTTGCCAATGATTTCAAAGCTGTTTAAACCTTTTTGGAACGACTTTTTGCCAAGTCGCATCCAGATGTCGTATCTCTGGTTTAAATGCATGAACCCTTCGATATAATTTAGATAGCCGTGTAGACGTCTCTCAATAACACCTTCAAGACCAGCGTCAAGTTGTGCACCAGCAGCTTCGATTAAAATGCCTAACGGGTATGCACCACCTTCTTTAAGGTCTTTTAGATCTGGACCTGCAACAAAAACTTTACCGTCCTCAATCTGATCCATTGATTTAACTTTTGCTATTTCGAATTTTTTGTCGACTGTCGGACCGCCGAGTTCGACTTGTAGGTCATTTCGTCGGATACGTTCGCCTTCAAATATTACGCCAACTTCTACAGGTATATCTTTAAACATTGACATTTCTTTAATTTCCTCCAAATTTAAGAGTCATTACTTTAAGGTTATTTGCCCAATCTTCAAGGCTGGCATTTGGAAATGACCAGCTTGCATGGACATGGAACAGATTATCCAGAGTCATGGTTTTGAGTGTGGGTGCAAAATGCTTTAACCTTGAGAGAATTAATGCTTGCAAATAGTAGGGCATACCAACCATGATAACAAGGTCTGGATGACCCTTGCCGTCAAGCCCCAACCATGATGGATCTCCAACGCGTTGACCGATTTCCATTGCATTCATAAATGCTGCTGGTTGGTATCCGCGTTTTACGAATTCACCTACCATATGTGCTGTTGCGACTACAGGAACTTTACTTGCGTTTGCAAGTTCAATTATGAAGTCAATTGCTGGGCGACCTTCCATGCACCTCTCAGTCAAATTGCTTCCTGCAATAATAATGGGGTGAGCGGCTCTTTGGATCATTGCAACCGCAATTTCAGGTTTTTGTATTGGATTTGCTTTTTTAGTTGCAGCTATTTCTGCACATTGCCATGGTTCACAGGACATATTTTTTCCTCCGTTTATTCCTTCATTTTTCGGACCATTCGTGGAAGTAAAGTTGGGTCCGGAATTGTTGTTTCTTTCCAATTATTTTCTTCAAGAATCTTTTGGATTTCGTCTTTCATTGTGATGGGAATATCTGCAGGTGTTCGGATGAACAGATGTATATCATCTGGCATTACACCCATGTACCGTTTGTGCAAGTCTATGTAGTGGCTGAGTTTTCCTGCACGACCCTTCCAAGTATCGTTAGGTCTCATAACGAGTTTTGAGATTTTAACGATACACTCTTCCTTAGTTTCCATTACAGAGAAGAGATGTTCGGGTGTTGGACCGACATTGACTATGTCGCCTGTGCGTGCATCAATAACATTCCAGTTTTCAGGATTGTCTTTTCGACCTAAGAGTACATTACGGTATTTGCTTCCGTGTGGACCAACTACTACAGGAACGCCTAAACGCCAGAAACCTGCAGCGATTGCGGCTGCTTTCTGAGAATATGCACCCCAAGCTAAACCGACTGCACCTAGACGGTTGTGGATGTAATCGGCGATTTCTTCATAGTTTCCTCTTAGATTACGTTTTGCAAAGATATTTGCTACTTTGATGGCTGCGCCTGCAATATGACTGTTTGCAACACATGAACCGACGTTAAGAACCCCTCCAGCTTCGAAGCCGCCAGGGAATTCTTCATATATAGTTTTGCCTTCACTGTTACGATAGCTACCTGCAGCCATTGCGGCACATCCAGATACTGCAACGATATATCTTCTGCTGGCAAATTCTCGTACAATGTCGTAAACATCTTTGCCACCTTTTGGATAGTTACTACAACCGACAAGTGCAATGATACCTGGAATCTCACCGAGAACAATTGGGCCACCGACACTGCGAATTTCAACATCTGAAACTGCGCCTCTACCACTTCGGCATAGATTGTCTTCAGCATACATCGCTTTTTCGCCGGCTTTAACGATGAGACTGTGTATTACAATATTTTTTGGACATGCTTGTTCACATCTGCCACAGCCAATACAGACTTCATAGAGATCGATTAGTTTTGATAGATCACCTGTAGCTGCAGCTTTTAACGCTGCTGGAACGGCATAATCCTGTGGACAATTGCGTTGACATTGATTGCATTGTGTGCAAGTTTTTGCAGATGCAACAATTTCTTCCTCTGTTGGAAGAACATTTTTGCGCTTACGCATTGGAGCAACCTTCATGGCAACACGTACAGCTACTTCACCGACTTTATCAGGGTTGAGAATTAGTACACCTGAAACTCTGCCACTGACAAGATCGTCAACAATTGCGTCTGTTGGATCGTTTGTACGATTCTTGAACCCAACACAGTTCTTTTCTGAAGCTGCAATAACTGGCGAGTTAACCTTTGCTGCTTCATCAGCAACATCTGTTCGGACACATTGCTCGTCAAGTACAACCACATCGGCCAAACCTGCACGAATGAATCTAAGTTCCCAGCTAATCGGGCCGACTATTCTACCACGACTGTAATACCGTGTTATGTCATGAGCCGTGCAACATAAACCAACTACTTCGAGGTTATCATCAACTTTTTGCTCTTTTGCATAATCAATAATACCTATTGACGGAACAACATTGTGACCAATACACATGATGACTGGTTTTGTACGGTCAACACTACCAATACCAAGCTTTACAAGTGGGGCATCTGGATCTGCTTTTGGATAGTTAAATGCTGAAATTTGTGCGATATCACCTACTTCCATACCAATGTGGTCGCACATACCAACATGGAATGCTTTTGATCCAAAATCTAATGTATTTGCCTCTTGACCTGTATGAGTTGATGCGAGAATTTGAGTAATTTGTTCTTCAACGTATGCTAAAACATCGTCTAAGTCGCCAAGTGTTTCAGGTTTAATACCTGTTACAAGACGCGTAATTGGAGCTTCAACCTTGATGTTTAATCCTCCAACATCTAACGGGTATCTGCGACCATATTTTTCGATTAAGTGATGAACCAAGTGGCGTGAGTGGGCCGAGTGACATGCTGCACCAATGGAACAAGCGATCGTTACAATGCGTGCTGATTGTGCCGCTATATCCAATCCACACGCACCACGTTTTCCAGCTGTCAGATCACATTTACCAAAGGTACAAAGACAGCATAAATCGCAATCGGGTATGTAGAAGGATTGGTATTTATTGAGAAGTATTAAGTCCCAATTTCTTAGTGCAGTCACGGAGGGCATCGGAGTTGGCCCCATAGGCTCGTTGTAATTTTCGTTGACAACTTTGCCAATGGACAGCTCGAGATTTTTAACAAGACCACTATTGGTCTTCAGTTCATCTATTTTTATGTGAATGTTTTTGGCAGTCAATTTCTAACCTCTGTAAAGGTTTAGTTAGTAATCGCCGTTTACAATGTTTTTAAACGTTTGGGGATTATTTGCATAAAAGTCATGTTACACATAAAGAAGTAAAAAATTAATAAAAAATGAAGTAAAGTTTGCTAAATATAATTAAGAGTTTTTAGCACTTTTTTAACTGAAAGATATGCCTTATTGTCATTTGGCAAATCAATCAAAGACTGCCCGTTGAGTACATGATCATCCAACTGTGAGTCTTGAGCTATTTTTCCCAAATATGGAAACTTTAAAGCTGCCTCAGCCTGTTTTCCAAGCTCGTCAGGAAATCTGTAACCACCTATTATGTAAAAATTTTTGTATTGCATATCAACCTCTTGAATTATTCGAACCGCTCTTTGTACATGATCTTGAGACTTCTTTGAATGATCTAAAATATCAAAAATATCATCCACACTTGACGTTATACGTCTGTTTAGATTTTCAAGACCTGCAGGAGAGTCAATAAGTACATACTCATAGGTTTTCGTCAAATTTTCTAAAGCCCCTTTAAGGGCATTATTTGGCATACAATAGCAGCCTTCAATCCATTTTGTTCCAACACCTATAAAATCAAAATGTTGACCCTCATAAAGCCCATTCTCCCAAATGCGACTTTCAATACGCTGAGCAGGTGGAACACCAACTGTAGTTCCACCGCCTTCAATAAAGGTGCTAACAACCAGATCAGCAATTGTAGATTTACCTTCTTTTTTTAGGTCAATGCCCACCATCTCAGCAAGGTTTTGATCAGGATCAGCATCAACCAGTAGTATAGGAGATTTACCTTCTTCAACAAAAGCTTTAGCCATTAAAGCGGTAAAACTAGATTTCCCTGTACCACCACGACCAACTGTGACAAGCGTTTTCATTTCAAAAAACCTCTTAAACAATCTCCATTTTTTTAAGTAGGAACTCACATATATGGTCTATGGTCTTCACGGAGGAAAACTCTTTGTTTGACAGAGGTGTCTTACCCATCATGTCAGACTCCGTAATTTTTGTGTCAAAAGAAATAAAATCCAGCACCTGTAAACCATTTTTATCAGCAAAACTTTGAATAGCAACTCTCTGTTCATCACTCATGACACGATTTCCAACTAGATAAAGTTGTTTCATTCCAGCCTCGGAAGCCAAATCGTGAATATGTTTTGCAATTTCTAACGATTTAAAATTAGAGTCCACAACAATAAGTAGCACATCAACTTGTCTTGCCGTGCCACGACCAATATGTTCTACTCCAGCTTCAAGATCCATTACCACAACCTCATCAGTTTCAACCACAAGATACCTCAATAAAGCACGAACAACTGCTGTCGGAGCACACATACACCCAGCACCCATAGAATGAACAGTTCCCATAACAACCAGATTTACACCCAAAGGAGTGGGAACAGAATAATCACGAACTATATCATCAACTCGAAAATTTAGGTTGTAAATACCGTTATAACCAGAATTAGTTTTTGACTCTACAAGCTCTTTATTATCAGATATGGGTTTTATTTTTCGTGCCTCCTCCGCAGTTAAACCCAAAGTTAAAGCCAAATTAGGAGAAGAATCAGCATCGATAGCTATTGTGTTATAGTTTCGTTCAGCAAAACCACGCGCTAATCCACCAGCAAGCAAGGTTTTACCTACGCCACCTTTACCAGAAACTGCAATTTTCATAACAAGTCACTATAAAAGAGTTCGGTTAGCAAATTAATTTACATTTCTCAAAGAAAAACCGATGTAGTAAGTAAATTCTGGCAGTGACCTAATTTAGGATATTTAATTTAGAGTAGAAAAATTCGTGCCAAGTCCACAAATGATCCGTTAAACCCTCAAGTTTTGCAGGAGAAGCCTTACGCTTAAACTCATTGATAAA
>Ga0123356_10000237_pt1 | contig 63854 bp, 63 predicted proteins | sample TergutEmb28metaG_2_FD_92546 | JGI IMG/M metagenome (GOLD analysis project Ga0123356, IMG submission 92546) | Embiratermes neotenicus P3 segment gut microbial communities from Petit-Saut dam, French Guiana - Emb289 P3 | ecosystem: Host-associated > Arthropoda: Insects > Digestive system > Gut ...
AGGATAAATCATTCAATGCCTAGAAAAACCGACTGGAATGTGGACATCTAAGTCCCTGTAAGGAGGTTTTTCGACGGCAGTCAAGGATTTAGACCGATTTGAAAAATATTTAAGAATTTTTTGTCTTTATATTAACCTACCGCGGCTTTGATTCGGCGCACCCCGGCGGCGCAAGACTCTTCCTTCTGAATCTTGAAGGAACCAAGCTCGCGGGTGTTGCCCACGTGCGGCCCTCCGCAAATCTCTTTTGAAAAATCTCCTATGGTGTAAACTTTGACCTTTTCGGAATACTTGTCGTCGAAAATTCCGATCGCGCCCGCGGCCTTGGCCTCCGCGACGGACATTTCTTCCATCACGACATCAACTTCGGCTTTGATCGCATCATTAACCAATCGTTCGACCTCGGCTATTTCTTCGAGTGCCATTTTGCGATCGAACGAGAAATCGAATCGCAACCGTTCGACGGTTATATTGCTGCCCTTTTGAAATACGCTTTCTCCCAATACTTTTCGCAAAGCCGAATCCAACAAATGCGTCGCGGTATGAAGCTTGATTTTTTCTCCCGTCGGATCGTCTCCTTCTGCCATGCCGCCCTTAAACACCTGCGATGACCGCGACCGTTCCTTCTGCTGTGCCATCGCGGCGTCAAAGCCCGGAACATCTACGCCGATTCCGCGTTCGCGCAAAATCTGCTGCGTAAGATCAAGAGGAAATCCGTAAGTGTCGTACATCTTGAACGCCGCCTCGCCCGACATCACATTTCCGTTCATTGCCAAGATTTCTTTTTCCAACAATTTCATGCCGTTGGTCAGCATCTCGGCAAAAGCGTTTTCTTCTCGCTGAATAGTCTCGACCACGCGGCCGCTTTGCGTTATCAGTTCGGGATAAGCTTCGCCCATCTGATCACACAAAGCTGGATACAACTTGGAAAGCAGCGCCCCCTTGTAACCCAGAACCTGGCCTTGGCGCATGGCGCGACGAAGTATGCGTCGCACTACGTAACCGCGCTCGACATTGCTTGGGATCACTCCGTCGGCTATGGTGAACCCGACCGCCCTAAGATGATCCGCTATGATTTTGAACGCCGGAGTATTTTCCTTGGTCTGGGTAACGCCGGTTACGTCGGATACTGCATTCCTCAAAGCTACGAACAAATCTGTGTCATAGTTGTCGTGAACTCCCTGCAGCATGGCGGCCCAACGTTCCAAACCCGCTCCGGTATCGACATTTTGTTTTGGAAGATTGGCAAGCGATCCGTCCGCCTGCCGATCATACTGCATGAACACGTTGTTCCAAACTTCGACATATCGTCCCGCGTCTTCGTCGGCGCTTCCGGGCAAGCCGCCGGGAATATCGGCGCCGTGATCGTAAAATATCTCGGTGCAAGGTCCGCACGGCCCTGTGTCTCCCATGGCCCACCAGTTGTCTTTATCAAGGCGGATTGCGTCTTTTCCGGTAAGCTTTTTCCAAATTTCTGTCGATTCGTCGTCGGTTATATGAGTGGATACGATCAAGCGTCCGGGATCAATCCCTAATTCTTTGGTAAGCAATTCCCAAGAAAGCTCGATCGATCCTTCTTTGAAATAATCCCCGAACGACCAGTTTCCAAGCATCTCGAAAAACGTGTGGTGTCGGCCGTTGTGCCCGACGTCTTCAAGATCGTTGTGCTTTCCTCCGGCTCGCAGACATTTTTGAGAATCTGCGACTCGCGGCGCCGGGGCGGCCTCGATCCCTTGCAAAACCTTCTTGAACGGCACGACGCCCGCGACGGTGAACATCAGCGACGGGTCGTTTGGTATAAGCGACGCGCTTGGGACTATTTTATGCCCGTTTTTTTCCATAAACTTTAAGAATGACTTTCTAATATCGTTGAATTTCATAACCTGTCCTTTTGTCTCCCTATTATATAAGTATAGATTGAAAAGTCAATAAACCTTGATATAATCGACCTATGATCAAAAAATCATTCATAATCTCTGGACCGACGGCAAGCGGTAAATCCGACTTCGCGCATGAAATCGCACTTCGGCTGGGCGGCACAATCATCAACGCGGACAGCGTGCAAATCTACCGCGGAATCGAAACTTTGTCGGCCTCGCCCAAGCCTGCCGATAACTACCGGCTTTACTCTATAATTGATCCGGATGAAAAAATGTCGGCGGGCCTTTACGCCGAACTTGCGGCCAAAGAATACGATCTCGCAACTACCCCGATTTTTGTAGGCGGCACGGGCTTTTACCTAAAGGCTCTCACAAGCGGCTTTTCAAAACTTCCCACTATATCGAACGAAACCCGAACGGCGGCTCGCGCCGTTTTGAACAAATACCAAGAACTAAAAAAATACGACCCAGCCATGGCGGATAAACTGCATCCGAACGACGCTCAGCGCATAAGCCGCGCGTTGGAAGTGTTTATGGAAACGGGCAAGCCTATGTCGGAATGGCAAAACGCGCCGCTTCAACCCGCCCTGCCCTATACGCCCACAAAAATAGCGATTATTCCACCCCGCGAAGAACTGCTTGAACGCGCCGCGCAAAGACGCGAACAAATGCTTGCGGGCGGCGCTATTGAAGAAGTGCGTCGACTTATAAATTTCGACATCCAAGCGAACGGTTTTATGGAAATCAAAAAATGGATCAACGGCGAAATATCAAAGGAAGAAATGCTGAAACTTTGGGAGATTTCGGACGCGCAGTACATCAAACGTCAAATGACCTGGCTGCGTCATAAGTTCGGCGCCGACATAACGATCGACCATATACCGGCGTCAAAGGATATAGATCATGTTTGCGGCCTCTGACATAGTGTGCGTGCTTTTACCGATAGTCCGCACCTCGGGCTTTGATTATTCGCTGCCCGCGCCTGCGAATATCGGCGACTTGGTGCAAGTGACGTTCCAAAATAAAAAAATTACTGGGGTGATAATAGGAAAAGGCGCAGCAAACCTTCCCGCCGAAAAAATAAAACCGATAGAAAAAATATTTGAAATTCCGGGCCTGACCCAAACGGACATAGACTGGATCATCAAGATGTCGGACTGGACGCTGATGAACCCGGGCGCGGTGCTGCGCCTGATACTTAACGTGGACCTGGACGAAAAGCGCCCGTCTAAACCGCTTGAAATTCCGGCTTACCGCGACACGAATGCGATAACCCTGACGCCGGATCAACAAAAGGCTGCGGGCGCGATTCAAACGACGGCCCCGTTCAAAGTCCACCTTCTGGACGGAATCACGGGCAGCGGAAAAACGCAAGTATATTTTGACGTGGCGCTGCGCGTCTACAACGCTGGAAAGAATGTGCTGATCATGATGCCTGAAATCGCGCTGACCCAACAGTTCATCAAAAAATTTGAAAATAAATTCGGCGCCAAGCCGTTCGTATGGCATTCGAATCTGACTCCCGCCGCCCGCAAAAAAATTTGGAAGGCCGTCGCCTCGTCACCGCGGCCGCTAATAATAATCGGCACCCGCTCGTCATTGTTTCTGCCGTGGAAAAACCTAGGGCTGATAGTCGTCGATGAAGAGCATGACAGCTCGTACAAACAAGACGACCAAGGCAGCTACAACGCGCGCGACATGGCGATCCTGAAAGCGAAAATGCTTAATATCCCGATAATTCTGGCCAGCGCCACGCCATCGGTCGAAACCTTGCGCAACGTAAGGGACGGGAAATATACGGCGTCATTATTGCCTTCTCGATTCGGCGGGGCGCAACTTCCGGTGGTCGAAATAATAGACCTAAGGAAGAATAAACAAACCGGCGACATATCGGAAATTATGCTGTCCGAAATTTCAAAAACTTTTGAATCGAATCAGCAAATAATGCTTTTTTTAAACCGCCGCGGATTTTCTCCGCACGTATTCTGCGCGGACTGCGGATCGCCAAGAACCTGCCCTGACTGCTCGGTCGCGATGACCTACCACCAGCGATTCAAAAAAATTCTGTGCCATTATTGCGGCAGAAAATCGCAGGTTCCGTTGATCTGCCCGGACTGCGGAAAAGGCGAAATGCAAATGAATGGCAGCGGCGTGGAAAAAATAGAAAAAGAACTCCGTGAACGCTTTCCATCTGCGCGAATCGAAATTCTATCAAGCGACACGGCGGCGGACCTAAGCGGAATAATAGAACGCATAGAAAACGGCGAAACTGATATAATCGTCGGCACGCAGATCCTGGCCAAGGGACATCACTTTCCGAACATTACTCTGGTCGGAGTGATCGACGCGGACGCGGGTCTGTACGGAAACGATTTCTTCGCGGCGGAGAAAACCTTCCAGCAATTGTTCAAAGTATCGCGCCGCGCTGGCCGCGGGGAAATTCCGGGACGCGTCCTGCTTCAAACTTACAATCCCGACCACCCGGTGCTAAGCGCGATCAAATGCAACAAGCGCGACGATCTTATGAATACGGAACTTCAATCCCGCCAAGCGGCTAATATGCCTCCCTTCGGACAACTGATCGCAGTGATAGTGGAAAGCGACAAGGAAGCCAAGCTGAATAAATTCTGCGAAGACCTAAAGGCCGCGGCGCCGAAAATAATCGGCGCGAAAATCGCTGGTCCCGTGCCGGCCGAAATGTACCAGATACGAAACTGGTACCGCCAAAGGTTCCTGGTGCACGGAGGCGAAAAAGACAAGCTTCAGCCAATAATAAGGAAATGGATCGACAGCGTGAAAACGCCAAGCGACACGCGCGTCAAAATAGACGTCAACCCCCAGAATTTTTTATAATAAATAATCTCAAAAAATCCCGGCAAGGTCGCGGCCTTGCCGGGATTTTTTGTCCCTTACTTATTCCCTGTGTACTTTTTAAGACATGACATCTCCCACCATATGGCAAGTCCCGGGACCAAGAAAAACACTACACCGGCTATCTTCGCGATACCGATCATGACATACATATACGTTTCAAGCATCTTGGCGTCCCAAGCAACGAACATTCCCATGATCCAGTCGTAGAAACCGGTAAGCGTCAGCAGCCATGCGGCCGTGATCCACACTATGTTTATCAGGAACGCGCGAAAGTTTATATTACGTCTGTGATAAAGCTTCATCATCATGTGATCGACTTCGGTTTTGGACATTTTCGGCATATTAATCATATCAATCTCCTTTTGTTACAAGATTATTGTATCACAAGTCGATTATTTTTCTTAAAACATTTATTCCTATAATAATCTCAAAACACATAAGGCAAATCGCGTTTTAAATAAATAATCGTCCAATACCAAGAAACCCCGGGATGCGGTGTACGTCCAAGTACATAATTCCCGGGGTTTCGAAGCGCAGTGGACGATTAGGCGCGAAAACGAAAATTACCTTACGCGGTTTGTCCAATTAACTTGTAAATGCGGTCCGTGACTTCGGAAGCGTCGGCATTCAAAGCGAATATCGAATCGAAATTGTCATGCACAAGCGCTGTGAATTCGACCGAATCCATTCCGACTACGTGCGCGGCGGCTATCATTGCCTCGCCCCTTTCTCCGCTTGCGGCTTCCATGGCGAACATTTCGAAGTTCCCGTGCACATACCCGAACAACTGACGGTTTGCGATCCTGGCTCCCTGCTTACAACCAAGGGTTCCCGAAGACATACCGAACGCCTGGTTTATGAAAATCTGGTTGGTAAAGCTTGCTCCAAGATCAAACGCCAATCCGCGCTGTCCCGAGAATATAACGGATCCCAAACCGCAACCCGGGTTGTCCCTTGCTTCCACCGCGCCAGCCGAAGCCACGCATACGATAGCCGCGGCCATCGCTATTTTATTAAGTTTCATTTTGCTTCTCCTTATTTTGATTTGATGTCCAATCCTATACTTATGTCCGCCATATATCAATAAAAAATTACATACGATTATTTTCCTCTTGCTTTTGAACTCGATTTGTGATATACTTGATCCATCAAAGCTAAAATATTATCCAATCCGCCCCCGGCGGTTTTTTTATTTCCCAAAATCAAGAGAACTCAAAATGCACCTGGAATTAAAATGGTGGATCCAAGTAATAGTGATCCCGATAATCGGAGCGCTATTCATGTGGATCTCGCGCTTAAAATCGCACATGGATCTTTCCGACGAGAAAATCCGCGCGCACTTTTCGAACATACATAAAGATCTTGCCGACTACAAACTTGACGTCGCGCGGACCTACGCCTCGATCTCTTATATCAAGGACGTCGAAGCCCGCCTGACCCACCACCTGCTTCGCATAGAACGGAAACTGGAAAAAGGAGAACCAAAATGACCCAAGCCCTGACCGCCGCGCGAACCGCGCTTAACCCCGCCGCACACCTGACCGTCGAAGACAATCAAGACCTCTCGCGTCGAACATTGTACCGTCTTGCGCGCATAATCTACGCGGAAACCCACGCGGTGCTGCCTGATGCCGAAGCGCTGGCAAGCATGATCGCGAATCTGCGGCGCGCGAATAGCGCGCTTGAAGACATATCGGAAGATGCCGACCTGTTCGAATGCCTGAATAAAAAATCGGAACGCCACGCGGACCTATTAATAAGGTACGACTCGCGCGAACTTCAAATGTGCCTGCGCACCCTGTCGCGCGCGTTAAGCGGAGTTCTAAAAGATTCGACTCGCGGCGCGGTGCGATTTCACCGTGCCCAGCTTCTGCCCGACTGGGCTACAAGCGTCGGCTCGGTTTCCGAAATCGGCAACCTGCACTTTTATATTTAATAATCAAAAAACATAAGGCCGTCCGCAAATTCGATGAATAATCGTCCAATACCAAGAAACCCCGGGATGCGGTGTACGTCCAAGTACATAATTCCCGGGGTTTCGAAGCGCAGTGGACGATTAGGCGCGAATTTGAAAAGTGGCCAATATGTTTTTTACATTCAGTAAGACTAACTCATGACTATAAATTCTGCTCTAAGCGGAGGATGCCTCCGCGGAAAAAAAACTTACATCACCGCAGTCACCGGGGTAATTTCGGCTATTGGAATGTACCTTGCCGGCGACGCGGATTTATTTTTAACGCTGCATACTATATTCCCGATGCTGGGAATGTTGTTTTTGCGCACAAGCATAAAGGAAAGAAAACATGACGAACGAAATTGCGATACCGGAAAAATTCAAAACTGCGACGGGCGAAGCGAACCTCGAAGCGATACTTAAATCCTACTCCGAACTTGAAAAAAAACTAAGCCAAGCTCCAAGCGCGCCGAAAGACGCCGCCGAATACGCGGCCCCCGGCTTTGGAGACAAAGACGACGACAATATAAGACAACAGTTTCTTGACATAGGCCTTACCAAAGACCAGGCCGAGAAAGTCTGCGCCCTTGCCGACTCTCTGATGAAGCCGATCGTAAGCGGTCTTATGGACGCTAACGGCGAAAGCTCCGAACTTGCCCAGCTGGAAAAGTTTTTCGGCGGCCCGGATAAACTGGCGCCTGCATTGCAAGAGATCGAAGCGTTCGGGGCGAAATACCTGCCCGAAGACGCGTTCGAAACTCTCTGCTCGACGCATCAGGGAATCGTAAGCCTGTACAAGATGATGAAATCGCACGAGCCTGATATATCGACGAACAAGAACTCGTCGCAAAATTTATCCGAGAGCGAACTCAAAATAATGATGCGGGACCCGAAGTACTGGCGCGACCGCGATCCTGAATTCATACGTTCGATCGACACTGGATTCAAAAAACTATTTTCCTAAATGTGATTAAAAAAATAAATACAAATTTTTTATCATTATTTTCACTTTTCTCTTTACTTGGATTTTTATTTTTATTATAATGCACATAAGGAGCAAACAAAAAGTTTGTTCTTCATAAAAAGAAAATAGGAGAAGAGGATGTCATTGTTCTCAAAAAAGCCGGCTAAGAAAGTCGTCGCGAAAAAACCTGCTGCGAAAAAGGTTGCTGTAAAGAAACCTGCTGCGAAGAAGGTTGCCGCGAAGAAACCAGCCGTCAAAAAAGCTGCGGTTAAAAAATCGGTCGCCAAAAAAGTAGTCGCGAAGAAAGTCGTGGCGAAAAAGCCGGCCGTTAAGAAAGCCGTGAAAAAGAAAGTTGCGAAGAAAAAGTAATTTTTCTTAGCGTTTCTAAATAGAAGGGCCACGGCCCTTTTATTTTTTGGCGGAAAAATAAAAGACCCTGCGGGTCTTTAATTCTTTGGTGGGAGTGGCTGGATTCGAACCAGCTCAGGCATAAGCCAACAGATTTACAGTCTGCCCCGGCTCTCCAACTCCGGCGCACGCCCAACGGTCGGTATTTTAGTTGATTTTTCGCAAAAGTCAATATATTATTGGAAAATCAGACTGGTAGGTCATAGCGAGGCGGGTAACCGCCGCGAGGAAAGTCCGGACTGCAAGGAACAGAATAGCGGCTAACGGCCGCCGGGGGCGACCCCAGGACAAGTGCCACAGAGACGAGCCTATTAAGTTAGGGTGAAACGCGGTAAACTCTATTCGCAGCAATCTCAAATAGGACGGTGTCGTGCGTTCCTCACAAACCGTCGGGTAGAGAGCTTGACCCTGGCAGCAATGCCAAAGGCAGACGAATTATGACCCAAGACAGAATCCGGCTTACCGCCAGTCTGATTTTTCCTATCTATAAAACCCTTCGTTGACGAGGGGCGGCGTTGTGGTATAATTGCGCTGATGAAGAAAATAATTCTGGCTTTGGTGGTGGCGTGCTTGTCAGGCGCAGCGAATGCGGCGCAGTCGTTGCGCATAATTCGCGACACTGAAATCGAAGTCGTAATGCAAAAGCTTGTCGAACCAATAGCGCGGGCCGCAAAGATTCCTGACGGCCGCCTGCGCGTTCACATAGTTCACGGCAACGATCTTAACGCTTTCGTATCCAGCGGCGAGGATATTTACATTTACGCCGGAACAATAATGAAAATCGAAAATCCAAACGCCGTTCAAGCCATAGTCGCTCACGAGCTTGGTCACATAATCGGCGGCCACTATGTCAACCGAATGGCTAGAATAGAAAAAGAAATGATCGGCGCGATCATAATGCAAAGCCTTGGAGTGGCTTTGATCGCTGCAAACCCCGAGATGGGAACCGGGGTTATGATGGGCGCTCATGGAATCACACGCGCAAACCTTATGTCGTTTTCGCGCGATGAAGAACGGCAGGCGGATACTTTGGGGCTTGGTTTGATGAAAAGCGCGCGACTTCCGCTTGGCGGATTCGTCGAAATGATGGAGCTGTTGCAAAGCCGGAGCATTCACATCGAAGGATCGATCAACACGTATGGAATAAGCCATCCAACCACCACGGAACGGTTGATGAACGCGCGCGAGTGGATCAGCAAGCACGGCGGCCACGGCGGAAAACTTCCCGATGATCTAGTCGCCGAGTACGCCATGGTGCGCGCAAAGCTGGTCGGGTATTTGCAGTCTGAAAAAGTCGTCCAAGACATGTATCCGACGCAGACGCTTCCTTCCAAATATGCCCATGCCATTTCGGCTTTGCGAGGAGATCGGCTGACCAAGGCGCTGCAGCTGACCAACGAATTGGTTGCAAGCGATCCGAAAAATCCGTATTTCCACGAGTTGGTCGGAGACATACAGGTCAGACGCGGAAAATATTCCGAAGCGGTGGCCGCATATCAGAAGGCTTTGGAACTTCTTGATATAGAATCCGCCCAGATAAGCGCGGCAATAGCCATGGCTTTGATCGAACGAAAGGGCAAAGGCGACGCCGAGGAAGCGGTGCGTATAATCAAACGCGCGCTCATCTTGGGCAAAGCGGAAGCTGCCAAGACTCCGTTTTTATATTTCGTTTTGGCGCGCGCGTACGCCGCCAAGAAAAAGCATGGTTTGTCAGATTGGGCCATGGCCGAGTATAATTGGATTATAAATAAAAAGCCCGAAGCGAAAAAATTCGCCGAGCGAGCAAAGCGAAATTTGGACGGCAATTCACCAGAATATCAAAAGGTCCAAGACATACTCGCCAAGAAATGAAATTATTAAAAAAGAGATTTTATGAAAATCTGCAACCAGTATATTTTGATTTCTGTGTCGTGAATATGTAGCGTGCCACGTCGCCCCATAATACATAAAAAGCCCCACTTTTTCCAACTATTTATGCTATATCAGTTTAATCGGTTCTATTTTTATGTCATCAAAATTGCCACGAGTGTTTGGGACATCTTTTATATATTCCGGCTTGCCCATCATGTCTTCCAATATCAGTCGTTGCGATCTGTAATGCCCCTCGCCAAATGCCGCGAGTACAACATCGTATTTGTTCAATGCCGCCGCGATATTATTTACCATATATGGGTCGCGCCCGTGCAGATTTATTAAGTGCGAGAAGAAATTGTATTCGCCTTTCTTGACGCTTGGGCCGCCGCAAGACAAAGATTTTCGCAAATCTTCTTCGGTGAATTCACGGTCGGGGCGATGCTCTCTTAAAACAGCCAACGTTTCCTCATCAGATAAATCTGCAAAGACAACAGGCAACCCACGTTTAGCGGCAACGGCGGCAACATACGCCAAATTATTGCCATGAATTTCGCGAGGCAATAAATCACGTCCAGAATTGCGATATTCCACCACAGCAATTTGCGGTTTGGCTGGCGATTTGTCCGAGAAACAAAAATCAGTCATATCATACGATTTATTCGCGCCGTGGTCTTCTGCGATATAAATAAGAGTTTTTCCGTCTTTTTTGAATACGGCTATATACGGATACCGTCCGACATTTTCAGACTCTTCCCATGTTTTGTATAAATCATGATTAGGCACAAACATTTGATATCCTTTTATTTTTTATCGTTAACTACGAACATTATATCATACAACAGCAGACATATTTGTATTATTTAAGTGCCATCGCCGCTTGGTTGCAGAATATCTTGCACGACATTTCCCAAGTATTGAAATCATACACCTTTAATTGTTCCTACCATAACAACCCATCTCGCCCCTTGTCGCCCCATATTGCCCCGAAATCGATGGAAATAAAAACTCCCCTTTCGGGGAGTTGCAATTACTCTCGGCTCCCGCTTAACATATAAGTCAGTTCTTTATACAAACTAAGCACCGCAACCAGCGCCACGAACAACCCGGCTGTGATGTACAAAGTAGCGATCAGCAGGTTCATCATGGAAATCCCGACAAGCAGAGTATTCGGTATTATCTTAAAAATGAACACACATCCAAGCAATCCGAATACTGCGCCTACTATCATGCTGCTTATCAAAGATTGCTTAACTACTCTCGGCATCTTTGGGCGTGCGGCGGCTGGCAGTCTCCAATTTACGAACATATAATGCATGGATATTACCAAAAACATCATAGGTATGAACGCAACCATGAATATCCTCGGAATTGTTGATATGCCGCCTACGATCCAGAAATACAACTTGTCGCCGATAGCCGGATAGAATTCCGCCTTTCCCGCGACCCAAGCCATGGGATACAACACCGCGACTACGACCGCGAATACGATCGACAAAGCGGCCCATATCCTAAGGAACCTGCGTCCTCCGACATACATGCCTATATTAACGAATTCGTTGCCGATAGTGGCCAAGGATTTTTCCGTCTTGTTGATTACGACCATCTTTGCGACCTTTGGCCTTGCTGCGGCAACCGGCCTTGACTTCAGCCCTATCTCTTTTGCTATTGAATGTCTTTTTTCTTTTAATTTCATAACCCTCTCCTTTCCTCTTAATCCCAAGCCTACCGCATTCTTCGAACGAAAGTCAAGAAGGAAAAAAGTCTTCTGCTGAACTATTCGCTTCGCGCAAAGCGAATAGTTTAACACAACACCGGACAATCGATCGCGCCGTAGTTCGCAAGAACCAAGGCGGATGACCCGACTACCAACCCGTAACTGCCGGCGCTTTACGCACAACCAGCACTACGCAAAATCAACCCTCAAAAAAAAGGAAACAATATGTCTATTCACATAGAAAAAGCATTTGTTAAACAATTCGAAGCGGACGTGCACCTGGCCTACCAGCAAATGGGCACCAAGCTTCGCTCGACCATTCGCAGCAAAAGCGGCGTGATCGGAAGCTCGACCACATTCCAGCGCGTCGGCAAAGGCTTGGCCAACACCAAGTCCCGCCACGGTCTGGTGCCGGTTATGAACTTAAACCACGAACCGATCGAATGTCCCCTAAGCGATTACTACGCGGGCGACTGGGTCGACGCTTTGGATGAACTGAAAACGAACATCGACGAGCGACGCGTGGTGGCATCAGCCGGAGCCTACGCATTGGGCAGAAAAACGGACGAGCTTATCATAAGCGCGCTTAACACGGCGAACCAGGAAATCGGCGACTACGACTCGGGCCTGACCAAGGAATTGGTCCTGGAAGCGATCGGCGTTTTGAATAAAAAAGACGTTCCGGACGACGGCCGCCGTTTCGCGGTAGTCGGAGTAAAACAGTGGAACGACCTTCTGTCGATGGAAGAATTCACTTCCGCGGAATACGTCGGCGACAACCTGCCGTTCGTATCCGGCACCGAAACCAAGAAATGGATGGGCGTGATCTGGGTGCTTCATAACAGCCTCCCGGGTTCAAGCGATGAAACCGACTGCTTCATCTATCACTCGTCGGCGATCGGCCATGCCTGCGGTCAGGACGTCAAGTCCGACATCAGCTGGCACGGCGAGCGTGCAGCGCACTTCATATCGAACAGCATGAGCCAAGGCGCGTGCCTGATCGACGCAGAAGGCATCGTCCGCGTCAAATGCGGCGAAGAATAATCAACCAAAGGAGTAAATTATGGCATATCAGAACAAAAACATGTCTGTGATCGCGTACGCGAACGGCTTTACGCTTTGGCATTACGCCGCTAACGACCCGATAGCTACGGTCAACGGCAACGGGTACTTCATACCCGCGATCTCGATGATCAAAGCCGGCGACATGCTGTTGGTGTCCGATTCCAACGGAGGAGGAAGCCTAAGAACTTTCCGTTTCTCAGGCGGAGTTCCGACAACCACAGCCCTCGTCTAACATAAAAGCCCAGATCCCTCGGCCTGCCCGGGGTATCTGGGCCTAATTAAAAAAAGGACCCCTCCATGCCAAACAAACTCGAAATCATCAATACCGCGTTGCTCAAAATCGGCGAAAACCCGATCGAATCTCTGACCGATCAATCGGCAAGCGCGATCCTCGCCGACAAACTGTTCGAACCTGTGACTCGCAGCCTGCAGGACTCGTATAAATGGGAATTTATCGCGACGAAAGTCGAAGACTATCCCGACTATTTCTGCGGCGCGCTTGTCCTGAAACTTGCGGAAGAATTCTGCATACCGCTAACCGACAACCAAGCGCTTATGCGAACCCTGCGCGATCTATTTAAGGACGAACTGAAACAAGCCAAACTCACCGATCTCCGCATATCTGGCCGCGCTCCGGTGAAAAATTTTTCTCTTATAAACGAGAGGTACTGAAATGAACGCCGGAAAATTTACGCAAACCAATTCCAGCTTTTCGTTAGGCGTGGTGTCGCAGGACTTCTCAGGCCGCGGAGACCTTAAAACAGCGGCTCACGGCCTGTCGAAACTGGAAAACATGGACATAATATCGTCCGGCGGAATCAGCAGGCGCGCGGGCACAAGAGTCCTCGCCGCAAACCTGCCGGATGACGCAAAGATAATCCCTATGCGCCTTCGGTCCGGCGACGAATACATCATAGCCTTCGGCGACCGCACTATGCGCGTGTACAAGGACGGGGTCCAGCAAACCTCAAGAACTTCGCCCTGGTCGTCCGCCCAGCTCCCGAATATTCAAACGGCCCAGCTGGGAGACATGATGATTTTAACCCATCCCGACACCCACCCCCATCGTCTGCTTCTGAATATGGTGTGGCTTTTCGGTCCGCTAAGTTTTGCGATCGTGGACAACTGGTACCGCGAGCCTTACTTCAAATTCGAAAACTCGAACTATCCGTTCACGTTGCAAAACATAACTGTGCCGGGCGCGACAAGACAAGCGCTGCTAACCGCGACCCACGATAACTGGACGCCGGAATCCGTGGGTTCCCGTATGCGCTTCGGCAACATCGAGTGGTGGATTTCGGAATACGTCAGCCCGACCCAAGTAAAAGTCTTTTCGAACAGCGCGTCTCCGGCTATGCCGACGGGAACGGTTACGGACTGGTCCGAAAGCGTGTTCAGCGACCGCCGCGGCTGGCCCAAAAGCATCGCCCTTCACCAGAACCGGCTTGTCTTCGGCGGAACAAAATCATTTCCGAACTTCGTATGGATGTCCCGCACGGGGGACCACATGAACTTTGACGCGGGAACCGGTCTTGATAACCAAGCGGTGATCCTGTCCCTGCTTGCCGGCCGTCCTCAAAGCATCACATCTATCCAAAGCGGCGAGAATCTGGAAGTGCTGACCGACATGGGCGAATGGAGCATCAAAGGCGCGCCAATCACGCCAAGCGAAGCCCTGATCAGACAGCACACGGACATAGGATCAAGCATGGATATTCACGTACCTCCAAGCCGCGTCGACGGCGCGACGATATTCATCGGAAGAACCGGAAACGAACTGCGCGAACTAAGGCTGGACAACCTAAGCGACTCGTACAGCGCGACGGATCTGTCGACCTTATCGCGCGACATCATGGGTACGGCGACGGGCATGACCTACCACCAGGAAACGAAAAGACTGCTGATAGTGATGCAAGACGGAACTATGGCCGTGCTGAAAAAAGACGACAACCTGGAAATACTTGGCTGGTCGACATACAAAACCGACGGAGAATTCAAAAGCGTCGCGGTATCCAAGGGCCAAGTCCTTGCGGCCGTGAAACGCGGATCGGAAACTTTTATGGAAATCTTTGATGAAAATAAGATGACGGACGGCGGCGCGAACTTTGCGTTCGAACATAAGGCGTCCGCAATGCCTATATTCGCGGACAGCGCCAAGGCCCGACTTGCGAAAGTAACGAAATGGAAAGCGCGGCTGAAAGACGCCGGCGCCCTGTCGGTGAAAATCAACGGCAACGCGGCTGAAGTGATACCGCTTCCCGAAACGCCATTCACGGGCGACGTTTCGGTGAACTCGCTTGGCACTACGCCGAACGGCCAATCTCCGCTGTGGGAAATCATAGGCAGCGAACCGCAACCTCTAACAGTGCTTTCGATCACGATCGAAGGCCGCCTCTCAACCTAATCCAAAAGGAAAAACCATGTCCCAATACTCGAACGAAATCCAAGACATCATCGGTCTTAACAATAAAAAAGAAAATAAAAAAATCCAATCCGAACGCGCGAAAGTCCTGGCTCAAATAGCCGAAGACAAGCGCACAAGATCGAACCTGGTGAAAAAAGCCCTGGCCGCGCAAAAGGCTAAATTCGGAGCCGGCGGCAGCGAAGGCAAATCCGACAGCGACCAAGCGGTGCTGAAACGTATCGAAGAGGAAACCGCAGAAGCCCTGGACGCCCAAATCGAGGCCAAGGAAGACAAGCTTTCGAAAATAAAGCGTCCGGCCCGCACCCGCGCCCCGCGCAACCTCTTAAAAAAACTTCTTAAACAATTTGAATCCGGTTTCTTAAACGAATAATAAATCACCCCGCACCCAGCGGGGTTTTTATAAACCTGGCGACCCGAGCAGGATTCGAACCTGCGACCTACTGATTAGAAATCAGTTGCTCTATCCAGCTGAGCTACCGGGTCAACGCGGCCATTCTACAATAAATTTCCCAAAAATCAACGCATTTTTACAAACGCAACCGGATCAAAATATATGAAAAATGAATCCTCGGCACTTGCCTTTATAGACGGCTGGAACAAGCTGCTTAATATGACGACTCCGCCGCACCACGCGGAAATGTCGCGGTTTTTCGTGCAAACGGTGTTTGGAAAAAATCCTCGCGGGCTGATGATGTGCTTCCGTCACTCGGGCAAATCGTCAGTAGTGGGAATTATGACGGCCTGGCTTCTGACGGCGCGCCCCGAAAGCAGAATCCTGATTTTATCGGCGGAACAAACACTATCGTCCCGCATGGTCTCGCACATAAAAAACATAATCGAAAATCACCCAAGCTGCAAAGGCATGACTCCGGAAATAAAAAAAGAATGGGCCTCGCACCGCATCACTATCAACCGCCCGCTAAGCCACCGCGAGCCGTCAGTAATCTGCCAAGGAATACACGGCAACATAACGGGCATGCGCGCGGACCTGGTAATCTGCGACGACGTGGAAGTGCCCAACACCTCGAACACGGGCCAAAAGCGCGCCAAATTACGCGAACGCCTCCGCGAACTGGATTTTATACTTTCTCCAGGCGGAGCGATGCTCTACCTAGGCACGCCCCACGCCTCGGACACTATCTACCAAGTATAGCAATTAACCCAAAAACCATTCGGTGTGTCGCGACACACCAAATGGTTTTTGTCCTTATTCAAACTCTCCCGGCACATCATCTGGCACGGGCGCTTTTTCCATATGCGTACCGACTGGATTATAAGCCTCCTGCTCGAACCTTCCCGCCTCGGGCAGCAGATCACTGAACCGGCTGTACTCTCCGCGCCATCCAAGATGTATTGTGCCGATCGGTCCGTGTCGTTGCTTTGCGATGATAAGCTCGGCCTTATTTTTGTACCGCTCCATATCTTTCTGCCACCAGTCCTGCGCGACGCGTGACTTTTCTCCGTCTTTTTTGTTCAACTTTCCTGACGGATCCCTTCCCTGCAAATAATACTCGTGCCGATAAGTGAAAGCGACTATGTCGGCGTCCTGTTCGATTGATCCCGACTCGCGCAAATCGGAAAGTATTGGCCGCTTGTCGTCGCGCGATTCGACTGTTCTGGACAGCTGCGACAAAGCGATGACAGGAACGTTTAATTCTTTGGCCAGCATCTTAAGTCCACGGGTCATCTCGGACAACTCTTGAACTCGGTTGTCGTTTTTTCGTCCTCCGCCTGGGGCGGACAACAGCTGAATATAATCTATGACTATCAAAGCGATCCCACCGTGCGACTTTTCATACTGTCGCTGCAACCTGCGGCACCGCGTGCGAATCATTGGCACTGATATGCCGGGGGTATCGTCCAAAACCAAAGGCAGCTTTTCAAGCTCTTTCGATTGTTCGGCCAACATCATAAGATCCGAATCGCTAAGAGTCCCGTTGCGCATGCTGCTGGACGGTATGTCGGACACCGAAGACAATATACGCGCGGCCAGCTGCGCGCTGCTCATTTCAAGGCTGAAAAATACGACCACACCGGACAGCTTTTTCGGAACCCTTCCGTGCGAAATCGCAAGCGCGGAATTAAAAGCCATGTTCATAGCGATCGCGGTTTTACCCATACCGGGGCGTCCGGCGATTATTATAAGATCGGAAGGATGAAGTCCGCCGATTGATCTGTCGACATCGGTGAACCCGCAAGTAAGCCCGGATAGATTTCCGTCGTTTTTCAAAGCGGCTTCGGTCTGTGACAAAGACTCGCGCAAAGCCTCTCCAATGGTCATGGACGCGCGTTCGGAACTTGCTCCGCTGTTGGCAAGTTCGAATAACTTCTGCTCAGCCAGCTCGATCTGAGCAACCGCAGGCAGATCAAGATTTTCGACTGTGGCGGTTTCCATGACTGACTGGCCTATGTCTATCAGCTGCCTACGCAAAGCGTTGTCGAATACTATTCGAGCATAATGCTCGACGTTCATAACCGAAGACCCCATACTGACCAGCTGATCAAGATATTCGGTGCCTCCTATATCTGTTAAAACTCCCTTCTGCTCCAGATAGTTGCGAATTGTGACGACATCGGCCGGGAATCCTCTTGAAATCTGCTTATCTATAATATTGTAAATTTCTACGTGCGCGGGATGTGAAAAATGCTCACCCTTAAGGAAGTCCGACACTCGCTCGTGCGCGCGGTTATTCAGCAGAATAGCGGCCAATACGGCCTGCTCTGCCGCCGGATTGATAGGTAGATTTTTGTTTATGGAATCATTGTTGGCTTGCGTCATAATCCTTCCTTCCCCTGCTGTCGTCCCGGACTCTGATCCGGGATCTCCTTATCCTCGACTCCTCAGCTTGTGACATCCTACCCCATAAATTTCACATTTCAACCCCTAAATAATGATAAAAAAATAACCCAAAAACCACTAACGAAGTCGAAACCTAGGATAGACTAAATAAAAAATTTCAAAAAATCCTATCTCGGTCGCGTTTGCAAGGATAGATCATCCAACACCAAGTATAAATAATAATCCCAAAAACCATTAGGTGTGTCGCGACGTCGAGAAAAAATCGCACAATACCAAGAAAGACCGACCGCCATAGGCCTTTATGGCTGCCACGGCGTGTCGGTCTTTCGAAGCGTAGTGGGTGATTTTATCCGACGGACGAAAAACACACCAAATGGTTTTTGTCCTTATTACCTCAACTCGGGCACGGTAAAGGATTCGCCAAGCTCAAGGGTGCGCGTACGTCCCCCGACAAGACTGACGGTGCACCGCATAGCCTCTCCAATACGAACCTCAAACTCCTCTCGCGCGGTCAAAGCCTGGCCTTCCCGGGCATTCTTAAAGCTCTCATTTGCCAACCAAGTTCCGGCCCAAATACCTCCGGCAGCTCCAACGACCGTAGTAGTAGTCGTAATGCCCCTACCTCTATCGTTCAAATTACCGTCGGCGTTTTGCAACCTGTTGCGCTCGGCGTTCAGAAGCCCTCTCAGCTGATCAAAAGCTGCATTCGCCGTTTCAGCATTCGCCGTTTCAGCAACGGTGACACTAGCAACGCTGGCTTTGAATCCTTCAGTCAACGTGCTGTTTGCAATCATGGATTTGGCGGCATTTATTCTTCCTACAACCGATGCTGCCGTGACAGCACCACCATCGACAGCCCTTTGCGTACCCAAAGCGGTCAAAGCTGAACTTATTTCGCCAATCGCCGCGCTTTGATTATCTCTGCCTCCAGCTATGCCGGACAATGCCCGTCCTCCAAAATATCCGGCGGTTCCGCCAACACCGGCACCTCCAACAATAGCGGCAACGTTTGTCCAAAGTCGCGCATTCTTTGTCGTATCCTTTATGCGATCTCTGGTGGTGTTTTGGAAGTTTCTCAACACCGTATTGAAAATATCCTGCCTCAGCCACTGCCCACAGATAATAGTCGTGCCGGCAGGAACATATACAGTATGCGCGTTAAGGGTGTTGCCAACCTGGCGTACAACTTCCTGATCTCCCTGCACGGCTATGCTCACGCGTGAGAAACATGTGTCCGTAATGCCGCGTGTTGCAATATTAACCGGCTCGACTTCTTTCCACCATGGATTTTCGATGTCATCAAGCAAATCCCTAGCTCCCCACAAAGTGTTTCCTCCAACGGCCTGGCACATATTCATCTTTCGCTCGTACTCGGACTGACGCTGCGCCGTAGCATTGCGTTCCAACATCCCAAGCATATCCCTGAACACGGCATTCTTGTTGGCCTCGACCGCCACCTGAGCCTGCCTTTGAACCTCTGGATCATTTGCATCGGTATTGGTAAAATGCAAAGTTACGCCCGAAACATTTCCCCAAGCCCCCAGTATAGAGCTTCCAGCGCCTTTGGATGCACCCATTATCTGGAAATACATATCGCAGTTTTCATCCATTACTACGGGATTCCAGCAAAACGCTTTGACGGAATTTTCATTCAGCCTGACCTGCAGGCCGCGCGCGCCAGCCCCCGTGATCTGACTGCATCCGAACAAGTTTTCTCCGCATTTATCAGTTACGCAACTATCCAACACCTGCATACAAGCGACTTCTACCCTTCTAGCCGAATTCGGATCGAACATGCCATTAAGCAAAGCTGCAATCCTGTCAAAATCCGAATTAGTCGGAGCCGGCCTTCCAACAAACAAGCAAGCTGCGCTTCCCCTGTTCATCTCGTTGCATGAAGTGCCTATGACTCTCTGAATTCCCGAACCGTCCACGCTTGTTCCTCCGGCCTTTGCATCGGTATAGCAAACCAAAGCCGTTCCTCCGCCGCAGTTTCTTCTGATGCAACCGTCTATATCGGCATTGCACCTTGCTTCCTGGTTCGCGGTGAACTGTGACATCATGCTTATAATGTCTATTCGGCTCATGTAATTGTCATAAGCCCATTCGGTTACCGAATCCGGATCGTTAAGCCCCGAAATTCTGCGGCATTCTCTGTTATGTCCGACCCTGTCGATACAAGCCGCGCGAACGACGCGAAGCGGCGAATGCCTTTCTTCCTGCGCCTCGCACGCCTGAATGGTCATGGTGATGTTTGCGGCCGAGGCTGTCGCCATGCACGCGTTTATGCGATCTTCATAAACGGCGGCGCGATCGCACCTGAATGGATTTTCCGAACAAACGTCTGTCGCGCAGCGCACAAAAGCTCGGGAACAAGCGGTGGCGGAATTTTGGACGGCCCAAGCGGCCCCCTGATCGATCCATCTCTTTATAAGACTTCCGTCTCCCAGCGCGGCCTCGTTGCTAAGCGCCTGCAGGTTTTGGTTTCCTGCGCCGAACAAAGCTATTCGTCCGTTGTTGTCGCACTCGCGGAATCCGTTTCTGCACGGTCCGTTGTTTGCGATAAATTCTTCATAAGTTGTGCAAAGCTCGAACTCTTCTCCGCACGCGCTCTCGCGGAACAAACAGCGGCGCGCCTGATTGATGCACTCTGATTCGCTAAGCGAGCGCTCGCTAACAGCGGCGTCTCCCTGAACTATCGCGGCGTTGACGGCTCCCAATGCGACTCCCGGAGTGTTCCACAGCCTTGTGTTTGCGGCTCCCGCCAAAGTCCCGCGGGTTGCCATGGCAGCGTGCGGAGCAACGCTGGGCCTTCCGCTTGCGACTACGTTTGCGCCGGCTTCCGCTACTATAAGAACGGCGGCCAACACTGCAAAAATTCTAGCGAACATCATAGAATACTCCCTCTATTACTAAACATTTTATCACATTTAGCCCAAGCCCGCAAGAGAAGAATAAGATGTCCCCCTTTCTAAGAAATTACTCTTTGCTGAAAATTCCGATCCTCAGGGAGGACGGCAAACCGGCCTGGCCGGAATTATTTCCCGAAGAAGAAATCCAGCGCATAAGGGAAACGGTCGGCCCTCGTCACTTCATGGCGCAAATGATGATGGAGTTCATAGCCCCGGAACGTTCCCGCCTGGACCCGGCGGCATTGATCGAATACGATCTGAACTTCGACGCAAGAAACTCCAAACTTGGTGAAATGCTGACCACGGGCTTTTCGGCTTACTGGGACCCAAGCTCGGCTCGCGGCAATGCTGACGGCAGCGTCTGCGCGCTTGTCCTGTTTCACGCGCCTACCAAGCGTGCCTTCATACACGACATAATGTATATGCGGGTAAGCGATCACGACCTCCACCCTATGGCGACCCAAGCGGGCCTTGTTCTGGATTTTCTGAACAAACATATGATAAGACACCTAAGCGTGGAAACTAACGGTCTTGGCAACGCGCTGCCTGAAATCCTGCGCAGCCTTGCGGCGGCAAGAAACCAACCTCTGACGATTAATAGGATTACAAGCCGCGAAAGGAAAGAAATCCGCATAATAGACGCGCTCGAACCTCTGCTTGCTACCGGCCGCCTCTTTATCAACAAGCCCTTGCTCAACAGCGAGCTTATGGCCGAAATGCAGGACTGGACTCCGGTTGGAGCGAACGTTGATGACGGCATAGACGCGGTCGCGGGCGCCCTAAGATCGCAACCGATAGCAACCCGCACCCGCTCGCAAATATTCCACTCCCGCACCGCGAACACGGAATTTAAGATTTAATCCTTAACTCCCCCGCTGTCATCCCGTACTGCGACACGGGATCTCCTTATCCTAGCAAACAAACATTGCCCACATAATTTTTATATGCTATAATACTTCCATGAAAACAGAATACGGCAGATCATTACTGGAAATGGTTGGCGTCCTTGCAATCTCTGGAATACTCGCGGCGGCGGCGTTCCGCACATTCCAAGTGATACAAACGCGCCAGCACCGCGCGATCGCCGAAGACCAACTGCGCGAACTTGCTAACAACGCGAAAATCCTGTTCTCGGGCCGCCAAAGTTTTTCGGGGATTTCGACTAACTACCTGATAAAAGCGGGCGCGATCAAACATGATCGTTTTAGATTAGGAGGGCCGTTCACAGCAATGGCGCTTCCCAATACCCGCGACGGGATAAGATCGTTCGAAATCACGGTGCCGGACCTCAGCAATTCCGACTGCCTATATTTTGCGACGAAAAGATTCGACTTTGTGCACAGCGTAAAAGTCAACGGGTTCGAGCAAACCCCAACTTCCTACTGCCAACCCGGCACCACCAACGAACTAACCTTTATAATTAGATAAAATAAACAACTTGCAAAATCGCATTTTAAGTATAAAATACACGAAACGGTGAGCTTCCATGGTAAAAATAATTTCAATGTTCAATCACAAAGGCGGCGTCAGCAAAACTACGACCTGCTTTAATCTTGGTTGGTCTTTGGCCCAAAAAGGATACAGAACGCTATTAGTTGATGCTGATCCACAAAGCAACTTAACATCGTTATCTCTGTCATTACCCGATGAAGATTCATTCGAGCGTCTTTACGAGAACAAAAATTCAAACGATATATTTTCCCTGGCAACAAGTGTTATGGCCAATAAAGTCGTTGAAGGCCCGAACTCTACAATAATACCAACTGCTCAAGCTAACTTATTTTTACTACCCGGAAACTTGCAAATAGAAGGTTTTTCGAATCAAATTACTGTTGCCCTAAAGATGGCAGGCGGGATATTTCCAGAAACAAGGAACTACCCAGGGCTGTTATCGTTTGCCTTTAAGCGACTAGCCGACATACATAATCTTGATTTTATAATAATAGACATGGCTCCTAGCCTCAGTGGATTAAATGAAGTTCTGCTTATGGGCTCTGATTTTTTCATTGCTCCTTGTAGTCCGGACTTCTTTTCAGAAATAGCAATTAAAAATTTAGCCAAGATAATCCCCGAATGGCATGCGGAAATTAAAGGATTTGCGTCAAATTATCCTCTTTCTAATACGCCAAAATTTTTGGGAATAATCCAACAAAAATACCGGCCTCGCAGAAAAAAAGACTCCGACGATAGAAATCGTCCAGCAGAATCATTTCAAAAATGGATCGATCGCATAAGAAAATCTACTAATTCTATTTTAGTTCCTCAGCTATCTACTTTAGGATTAGCTATATCTCCCGAAAAATTTAGAGAAGTCATTGCCGACAATGAAGCCTACGACATTGCATATATTTCTGACTTCAACTCTTTGGTAGCCGTATCCCAGATGGAGAACAAACCCGTATTTGAGTTAACGGAAGAAGATATAAAATCCATGTCAAATCGTTTTGGAAAATCAATGGAATCAGCATTAAATGACGTGCAAAAGTTTAAAGACACTTTTTCAAAACTTGCTGATAATATCTTAGCGCTTACGTAAAGTTTTTATTCACATTCCATAAAAACCATCGCCGCTTTCGCGGCGATTTTCATTTTCAACCAAAAGGATAAATAATGAACACACTAGACCTTTATAAAAAGGCCATATCCGAGCGCGCCGAATGGAGCGCCCGCTGGACCAACTGCAAAAAATATACGCTTCCCGAAAGCGAATCCGACCAAGCCCAACTGTTTGACTCAACGGCAAGCGACGCGGCGGAATTACTGGCGGGCGCGATGTTCGGCATGATCACTCCGCCGGAAAGCGAATGGCTGAACCTGACGAACGACAATCCCGAATGCATGGCGGAACAGCAAGCGCAAAGCCTGCTGCGCCAGCATCTGAACAACTCGAACTTTTACACGACCGCGCACCAATGCTATCTGGATTTGGTGGTGCTTGGAACCGCCTGCCTGCTCTTCTCGGAAAACCCGATCGGCAGCGCAAGCGCATTCAACTTCCAAGCCCTGCCGATGAAGGATATAGCGATACTCCGCGACGCGTCCGACAACGTAAGCTCGGTGTTCTACACGACGTCTATGACGGCGCAAAGCCTGACGCAAAAATATCCGACATTCACCCTGCCCTCGGCGATTAAATCGAATCCGGAAACGCAAATACGAATAATCCAAAGCGTCGTGAATACGAACGGAAAATGGATTATGACATCGTGGGCGGACCTTGAAGGCAAATTTGAAAACAACACGCTCGAAACGGGCGAGTTCAAAACAAATCCGTTCATAATATTCAGATGGTCTGCTGCCACGGGCGAGACCTACGGACGAAGCCCGATAATGCGGGCCTTACCCGACATCAGAACCGCGAACAAAGTTGTGGAACTGATCTTAAAAAACGCAAGCATCGCGGCGGCGGGAATCTGGCAGGCGGATGACGACGGAGTGATCAACCTCTCGAACATAAATCTGACTCCCGGCGCGATAATCCCGAAAGCCGTCGGCTCTCAGGGCCTGACGCCGCTCCGTAGCGGAGCGGATTTCGACGTCTCGCAACTGGTGCTAAGCGACCTACGTGCGCGCATCAGGACGGCGCTTCTTACCGACAAATTATCGGCTATGACCGACAAGGTCATGACGGCGACGGAAGTGATCGCAAGGAACATGGATATGCTTCGGGTGCTTGGCGCGACCTACGGAAGAATGCTGTTCGAAATGATGACGCCATTAGTTGACCGCGGATTATATATCCTCTCGCGCCGCGGCCTGATTTCGGATGTAAAACTGGGCGGTGAAACGAAACTAAGATGCACTTCTCCGATTTCGAAAATATCGAACTCGGAACACGCGGCCCAAGTCATGACCTGGATGGCGGAAGCTACCGCCGCGGGCATGGGCCACAAGATTAATTCTGACGCGGCCTTTAACTACATTGCCGACACTCTCCACATACCGAAACAACTGATCGAGGCGTAAATGGAGAAAAACTTCGCTCAATGCTTTTCGACAAATACCGGAGCGCAGGTGCTAAAACACCTGCGCTCTATAACGATCGAAAGATACCTGGGACCGAACGCGACCGAGGCCCAGCTCCGAAGCCTCGAAGCCCAGCGCGCTCTGGTGCATCAAATCCTAAACCTTGTCGAAAGGGGGAAAAATGCAAACAAGCCCTAATGGCCTAACCCTCATAAAAAAACACGAAGGCCTCCGCCTGACCCGCTACAAATGCCCGGCTAACTTATGGACGATCGGCTACGGCCACCTGATCCAGCCGGGCGAAATTTTCGACGAACCGTTGGCAAAGGCCGCGGCCTCGGCCCTCCTGAAAAAAGACGTACGCATAGCGGAAGACGCTATAAAACGAAACGTCATTGTGCCGCTGAATCAAAATCAGTTCGACGCGCTTGTGTCGTTGATATTTAATATCGGCGCAACCGCATTCCGTAATTCTACAGCGCTAAGATACGTGAACAATCCCGACTTCAAAAGCGGAACTTACCCGACGATGGAACAAGCGTGGAAAGCCTGGAACCGCGGAGGCGGCAGAATCCTGCCGGGCCTGGTCGCCCGCCGCTCCGACGAATGGAATCTTTATAATTCCTAGAAATGCTGCGTGAACACGGCGCTCACTCCGGTCCCGAATCTATCCAACTGATAATAATACCCGACATCGATCCGCGCATCTATCTGCTGATCGCGATTTAAAAACCAAGTGAACCTATCCATAACGCCAACTGAACCATAGCGTCTCGTCGCGACATTCGCAAATATTTCTACATTGTTTTTCGCTCGCGGCATAAAAGCCTGCGCCAACCCGATCTTCGCTCCGACGGCCTGATACTTGGTGTTCAAATCCAAAGTGGAAAATACATACTTCAAATCGTTCCCGTTTCCAAAGGCATAGCTTTTACCGAATCCCCCGGACACACCGAAAGCATACCCGTCGCGCTCCCAAGTCTTGACGTTCTTGAAAGACCATACGCGCGCGTCTGCCTCCCACGACCATCCGTCGAATACGGCTACGACCGGGTTCATGGACACCAAACTGGCGGCGGTAAAGTTTTCTAAATTGATCCCGTCGGTGCCGAATGACAATTCCAAAACTCCGGCCCGTATCTCGGACCATTTGTTCATGCCGAAATCATCGTCCATGAATTTGTGATAAGCGGGGGCGAATCCGGCTACGGCGCGTCCGCCGAAGTTATCTGCGGAAATCCCGCCCCATGCGGACATGACCTTGTGCGTGTAAAAAGCGGCCTCAAGCTCGGCGTTATCGTCGAACAAATCGCGCGCGCGCATCTGGCGGCGAATATGCAGCAACTCGAAACTTTTTTCGCGCATCGCTTCTTCGGAAATCTTTCCATGCGCCAATTTATACTGGTTTACGTCGAACAATATCTCGACCACCCGCGCCTTGGACCTGTTGTCGGGTAATTTTTCCAAGTCGTCCGCGCCGGACCAGTTTTTAACGACCGCCTTTTCGTCATCACTTAACTGCCTCCACCTGTGAACGATTCTGCTCTGCATTGACAATCGCAAGTTTCCGCTTTCGACCAAAGGATAAATCGCCCTCATCGCGTCGGTCGGAAACACTGCGAATTTATAATTTTCTTGAATTACCTCGGGCGCTGCTACCCGTATAAGATCGATCATTGCGCTGGAACAGTTCACGTTAAGGAAGTAATAGTCGGCGTACACATAAGCGATCTCCCACAAATGCTTCTTAAGGAATTCGACGCGGTCCGGCGTCAACCCAAGCCGGAATTCCTGCAGGTTTCGGTTGTCGATGACTCCGTATATTTTTATCTTTTCGAAATAAGGTTCGAAAGTCCACAATCCCGGATACCCTCCGGTGAACCCCTGAACCGCAAAAGCCAGTCCTGCGTCCTGCTCGGGAGATATGGCGGCAAAGTTAACGGTCTGCGATCCAAGAACATTATCCTCGTGATCTATGCGGATGAATGTATGACCGAACATACTGGACGGATTGTTTAGTGTGTTTGAAGCGAAGATTACGGAAATGGAATCTCCGATCATGCGTGATCTCCAGCGTTCGAAATCATGGCAGTTCATGCGCGGAAATTCCACGCCAAGCTTGTCCTCTAAAAACTCGCGCCTGGCGGGGTAAGCGCAAACCGGATGCTGTTTAAGAAAGAAAGACTTAAACCCGTTTTTGAATTCGCGCTCTATTCGCTGCGTTGCGGAATACGGCTTGAAAAATCCTCGGATCGTGGCTTCCATCTCGGCGCCCGGATCAAATCGTCCGTTCTCGGACAGCCAGAACATACGATCTGTTATGACGGACTTATCTCCGTTGAAATGCAGCAAAGCGCGCCAAGCTGGGCTGCTTGCAATATCCATTTCCTTTGCCTGCGCGACCAATCTGTCCGCCCGAACGTTTGCCTGCGCCGCCACCGGCAAAACAATCAACATAAAAATAGCTAAAATAATCTTTTTCATTCTCCGATTATAAACCTGCCTTTCGATTTCGACAAGTATAAAAAATGTCGCGCCTTTCGGCGCGACACAACACTTTTTCCATTTACCTTTTTATTTATGCTCTCTTATCCTTTCACAATCCCGGCGAATTTTTCCTTAACCAAATCCTTCATAGTGAAAATCCCGCTTTTTCCCCGAATAAACTCCACTGCTTCTCCGGCTCCCGCTGCGAAATGCGTGCGTCCCAAGGACTCGTGTATGATTATTATGCGCTGCATACCGTCATCGAATGTTATTGTGTGCTTTCCAAAAACGCTTCCAAAGCGTCCCGATACTATCTGAATCTGACACGGCTTTATCTTGTCTTTTCCGTTGGTGTTTCCTTCCAACACTTCGGTCTTGCTCGTCATGCCCCCCATAATTACATTGGCCATTTCATTGGCGGTACCGGAAGGGTTGTCCACTTTGTCTTTGTGATGTTCTTCTAAAATCTGCACATCGAAACCTCCGACTGCGTTCACAAGCTTCGCGGCCACCTCAAGAATTGAATACGCAGCCTGCGTTCCTATGGAAAAGTTTCCTGCATATATAAGACCGACACCGGCGTCGTTTACGGTTTTGACCACTTGCTCAAGCTTTTCTTTCTTCTTGAACCAACCGGTGGTACCGACTACTACCTGCTTTTTGAACTTTGCATAAAGATTTATATTTTCCATAAACGCATCCTCGGACGAGAAATCGACTATCGCCGCATAACGATTTTGGCACGCGGAATCATACGAATCTCTTTCGACATAAAGCGCGTTCTCAAGATATTTTATAGACTGTTCCTGACCTGCGGACGCGGTATATTTTGGATCAAACCCATTTACATAGTACCCGTTTTTCTTGGCATATTCTGCAAACGCGCCGCCCATTCTTCCGGCAGCTCCAACCACTATAATTTCTTTATTAAGCTCTTGATTGTTAACATCCGTCATGACCGATCCTTTTGATTTTTTGTTTTACACAAGGCCAGTCTACCCCCCCCCGCAACGTTTTGTCAATCAATTTATAAATAATTCTTAAAATGCTTAACGCGCCATCCGCTAACTACGATCACATCAAACCTAGCATTAAACCCGCGCCCATTCCTTGCCATCCAAACTTCCGCCGCCCGTCGCAATCTAGTCCTCCCGGTCGGCGTCACCGCAAACAATCCTTCATTGACCGAGCGTCGACTCTTGACCTCGACAAAAACTATAACATCGCCGCGCCGTGCGATTATGTCGATTTCGCTACATCCCAAGCCTGCGCCAGTCTGAAACCTTCTTTCTAAAATCGAATATCCCTTTAGCCGCAACAACCCTACGGCCACCCGCTCTGCCCACAAACCCTTTTTATATCTCTTCAACCTATCCATATATATCTCCAATAAATAATCTCAAAACCCATTAGTCGCATCGCGTTTTCGATGAATAATCGTCCAATACCAAGGAAAACGAACCCGCGCCTGGACTGTAATGCCTCCGCAAGGGTTCGTTTTCCGAAGCGTAGTGGATGATTAGGCGCGAAAACGAAATATGCGACTTATGGGTTTTGACCTTCTTTATTTAGAAAGAATAAGGTCTCGACCTGAACCTATCGCGCGAATCCTCCCAATTCCTGATTTCATCTTCGCTATTAGCCGCTGGGTCAACCAATATAAGTTCGCCATACAAAGCCGTCATAAAAGGATCCGAAGGGTTATCTGACGATACCCACCTGTTGTTTCCCGAATTCGGCGGGCCGTATTTTTCCAACACCATCTGCCAAAACGCAAGTATCTTTTTGTCTCGCTGATTTGCGAATTTCGGATCGTCTCCCGGAATAAGATCGACATCGTTGGAATAGTGAATCTTCCACACGACGTTTCCTGTGGCGTTGGAAGTAAAATACACGTTTATCTTTTCGCCGGTCGAAGGCCTCTCAAGCCTCATTTCTGACGGATACAGAAATCCGCGTTTTCGTGCGGCGGTATTTATGCACATTTCCAATTCTGCGGGCGCAAAAACCCGTTGCAATCGGCATTCGTAATCCAAATTGAACCGCCATTCTTTCGGGATGGAATATATTATGGAACTGCGCCTCGCTGGGGAATAAATTGCCGCCTCGCGGAAGAATAATATGCGAACGGACTCGAAAGTCATTCCGATCATTATGCCGGATATGTCGAAATCGTTTACGTTTATAAATGACGAGTTTGCATTAAGAGCAAACCTTGTGGGCAAAGCTTCGAAATCGAAGGCGCGGTCTTGCGTTGAAATATCTCCGGTCAATAAATCATCGGCGGGCGCGCCGAAAAAGGACGGGGCGGCAAACAGCCCGGCATCTCCAAGCCACGGGTCGCTTCCATCGTCCCAAAATTCTTCCGCGCGCGGCGCCGCGGCGATAAAAACCACCATAACAAATATGCTAAAAAACTTCACCAATCCCTTACCCATAATCCTATACTATCTTTTTTACCTTTCCCTTTGCAACCCATAATCATCTCAAAAAATCCCATCTCGGTCGCAACGCCAACTAATAATAAATCCCAAAAACCATTCGTCGCATCGCGTTTTCGATGAATAATAATCTCAAAAAATCCCATCTCGGTCGCGTTTGCGAGGATAGATCGTCCAATACCAAGGAAAACGAACCCGCGCGTGTACGTCCAAGTACATAAGGGTTCGTTTTCCGAAGCGTAGTGGACGATCTAGACCGCAAACGAAAAACCGAGATTGGATTTTTTGTCATCTCCTCACCCTAAAATCGCTGACCCTGAATTTGAATATGCGGGCGGCGTCACTACTTCTCCGCAACTCTCTCTCCCAATTCTCGATCAACCCCGGCTCATACCTGACTTTTACATAAGCGACGCGAACTTCGGACCGCATACTATCGGGCCCGTCCCAAGTATCCAACCTGAATTCTACGCGGTAATATTCACCTTCCTGCGCAACGCTTATTACATGAACTGCGCGCATCCCCCGGCGGCTTGCTATGTCCTGAACCTCGGGCAATACTTCTTCGCGCCACACCCGTTCACCGCCCGAATCGGACATGAATCCTATGAACGAAGCCCGCCCTCCTGCCATACGCTCGGCGGCGTCCTGATTGTCTGGGATTACGCGATAAGCCTCAACGAACCAGCGCCGTATCAGCCAATCGATCATAGCATCATCGGAAATGTCGTCCAAAGGAACTATATCGGGCCGTCCCTCGGGATAGTTTGCGACCTGAAATACTACCGGCTCGACATCGGCCTTTGTTGAATAGGAATAAACAAAAGCAGCCAGCAGCATCGCGCCGATCGCCAACGCGATTATGAATATATATATAAAAAACCTCACCAACCCGCTCATTCTCTTCAACTCCAAATTCTAATAGTCCCAAAAAATCCTAGAAATATCGCGTTTGCAGGATTTTTTGTCATTCCGACTCCTTATAAAAGTATCTAAACTCACTAACGAACTGCCCCATGCTTCGGGGATATATATTATTGTTCGTGCTTACTCGAACAAACGCAACTACCGGCCTTCGGCCTGCGGGAACCAACCGCGATCCTCCCTGGACGGAATATTCGGCGACTTCGAAATCAAGCCTCCACAAAGTCCCGCTTCCGGTAAATTCCGGGGCGGACAAAGGCGCGGCATATATTATTGCCTCTCCGGTCCTGCTGTCGACAGGAATGGACTGCGCCCTCCGTTCGTCGAACATCCGGCGCCAAGCGACAACTTCGCGGTTCATGAATCCGGCGAATATTTCGCTTGTGGTCATACAGCACAACTCGCCCTGAATATTTTCTTCAACCATCCCGCATTTGTTAAGAACGCAAGTGCGCCAAAAAGCCTCGTTTGCGGCATGAAGATGAGATACGGAAAACCAGCGCCTAACAAATTCCCGCGCCACGAATTCCTGAGCGACATACTGCATCATGTTTCCGCTTTTTTGATCGTCCATTACGCGCCATACGCCGTCGTCCTTTGGCAGAATTACAACCATTGGATAAGACGATTTGTAAGACTTCGCAAAATATACGGCACCGGCCAGCGCGGCGGCCAGCGCGGCCAATCCAAGCAGCGCGATCGCGAACACGCGCGACAATTCTATATATTTATTTTCCGGAGCGGTGGCAATATCATACCTCTGCGGATACTCCGGGCTTTCCCAAGCCATTTTTTCTCCCTCCAAAATAACTCAAAAAATGCTAGGAAATCAGAGCCTATGAAAAATCATTCAGAACCAAGAAAACCCGACCGGAACGTGGACGCCTAAGTCCCTGTAGGGAGGGCTTTCGAAGGTAATCAATGATTTTTCATGGCGATTGAAATTTCCAGCATTTTTTGTCCTTTATCCTTGGAACACTCTCAAGCACGCGCACGGGGATATTTTCATCTCGTCCCGTCCTGGCCCTATTCCGACCGGATCTTTTTCATAAATCGTTCCGCATCCTGCAACCAAAGCACCCAACAAAAGCACTAATAGAAATCTTTTCATTTTGATTACTCCTTGACCCTTTCGTCCATTATAGAAATTCCACACAACCCGGTCAATTTAAAAAACTCAAAAAATGCTAGGAAATCCATAGCCTATGAAAAATCGTTCAGCGCCAAGAAAAAACCGACCCGAGTAGGCCTTATAGGTCGCCGCGACGGTCGGTTTCTTGCCGGCGATCAATGATTTTTCATGGCGATTGAAATTTCCAGCATTTTTTGTCATAATAGCACCATGGCGAAGCTAAGTCTATTTTCAGCGTCCGGCAAAGGCAAAGGCCTGGGTATTTTCTCAAGCAAGAAATACGACGAGCACAAGCGCGCCCCAATGGCGCAAATGTTCTGGCGCGGCCGCTTTACGGTTACTATGCTTCTTCTTTTATTCGGAATGCTTGCGGCAAGCTTTGCGGCGGAACACGTGCTTCGTTACGGCTGGACTCCTGCGACGCAAGCCTGGCTAAGAATCTACATGGACAATTTCATAGGCTCGTTCGGTCTAAGCGTGTTTGCTGAATTCCCAAGCTGGGCTACGCGCACATTGCTAAGAACGGACATCTACACAATATTTCCTGTGATCTCGTTCATAGCGTTTTTCGCTTTGCATAACAATGCGTTTATCTCTGAATTTAATCCTTATGACGGAGATGCGCTATCCAAAAAATCCAGTCGCAAAGCCACCGAAGCGGACGTGAAAAAAATGGGCACCAAGGGCGGCAGTCTGTTCGAAGGCTTTATGATGGTGCTGGGCAAATTCAAAGGCAAGTTTGTAAAGCTGAACGAAACCTTGTCCGTGCTTTGCGTCGCGCCTCCTGGAACTGGTAAAACTACCGGTATCGTTATGCCGACTCTGTTTGAATGCGACACGGTTTCTATGATAGTGAACGATCCAAAGCCTGAAATCGCGAAATTAACAAGCGGCTATCGTTCGACTATCGGCCCTGTGTTTATAATAGACTGGGCTGGCCAGGACGATCCGTCCCGGGGAATATACTACCCGTCGTGGAATCCTCTTTCTCCGTCGCACATCCCAACCGACATGTCCGAGCGCGAGCTCTACGTAGACACGATCTGCAACGTCATGATCGGCGAAACCTCCAAAGAAATGCACTGGACTCTGACCGGCCGCGCGGCGCTAAGCGGATTTATACACTTCATGGTGTCCAAGATCGAACGTGCCCGCGCCAACGACTGGTTCCTTGCCAGAATCCGAAGCCAAACTTTTGACGCCGAGGACGCCGACCTTCTGGCCACCTACTACGAGCCTATGTTCGACCCAAACTCTCAAGCGGCGCTGAACGCGCTCCAAGCGGGGCAAAAAATGACCGAAGCGAATTACGTCCCGATCGGAACCTGGGCCTCGATCCCGAAACAGTGGCTGGGAAAAGAAGCCTCTCTTTCGATGATTTTTGACTGGATCAACACGTCCCAGCTGGAAGTCGCCGCCAAAATGGAGGCGCGAAGGAAACAAGGCGACCAAATGGTTGCGTTGGAAGACAGCATGAAGGAAGTGTTTCAAATTGCCGTGAACGAGGCTCGTCAGTTTAACTACGCGCACCGCGCGGTGCTGGAACTTACGCAGATCGCTAACACTCCTGACAAGGAACGTGGTTCTATCCTGTCTACGGTCTTCTCAAGCCTTGGCATATTCAGGAACTCTGCGGTGCGTGCAAGAACCAGTCACTCGGACTTCAACTTCAGGGATCTGCGCGGCATGGTGGACCCGAAGGACGGCAAAATGAAGCCCGTTACGGTCTACCTTTCGGTTAATCAGGTGGACGCTCTTGCGCTTAATCCGATCACTGGAATATTTGTGGAATTGATGTCGAACTTTCTTATTTCGAATCCGCCTGAAACTCCGACGGCGGAAGGCAAGCTGGGTCCGACTCCGGTGCTGTTTGTCTTGGACGAATTTCCGAAAATGGTGAAACTGAACGCGGTCGTCGAAGGTCCTTCGGTCGGCCGCGGCCAGCAGGTTTCGTACCTTATGATCGGCCAGGATTTGGAACAGATTGCGGCTGGCTACAGCCGCGAAGCGATGGAAACTTTGATGTCCACTACTGCGGCGAAAATCGTGCTTCGCCAGAACAGCATGAAGACGGCGGAATTCTTCTCGCACATGATGGGCGACAAGGTCGAACTGGACGACGAAGGCAAAGCGAAAACCCCCTCTCCTCTCTATTCTCCGATGGACATAATAACGCTGGATCCGAAAAAGGAAATTATCATAGTGCAGGGCCACGCGAACAGACCTATCGAAGCGGATCTTGCCTATTGGTTTAACGACGACGGTCTTAAGAAAAAACAGGCAGTCCCGGCCAGCAGCGCGCTTCCCGAATTTCTTATCGACAGTCACCGTCGCGCGATCGGCCTCCCCCCATTAAAATGATAATAATTTTATCCATCCGTAAGGAACACTCCGCCCTTCCCACGCACCAATAAACAATCCCAAAAACCATTCGGTGTGTCGCGACGTCGAGAAAAAATCGCACAATACCAAGAAAGACCGACTGCCATAGGCCTTTATGGCTGCCATGGCGTGTCGGTCTTTCGAAGCGTAGTGGGTGATTTTATCCGACGGACGAAAAACACACCAAATGGTTTTTGTCCTTATTCTGTTACCCTAAAAACACTCCCAAACCTCTGGCGGCTTTAAGGAAAGGATCATCCTCGGATACTACGTCATACGTGACGGTCATATTGGAAACGTTGGGATCGTTAGTGGTGATTCCGGCGTCATAAAGCTCGTCTATTCCGACGGTGGTTATCTCGCTGGTTTCGTCGCGTCGAACCATGACCATGGTCTCTCCGCGATCCAAAGCGTCCAAAGCTGCGGTTGCGAACTCGGCGGCCAACAATCGGTCCGAAGCTACGCTTATGCCGCCGCGCTGAAAGTAATCGGCGTTGCAAGCCCGTCCCTGGAATCCGGCGCCTTCCAGCGCGGCGGCTATCTCTTCAACCTTAAGATCGCTTCCCTCGGCTACGACTATTATGCCGAAACTGCGCCCTGTGCCTTTTACGAACGACACAAGATCTCTCAGCTGCACGTCTATCTCGGGCAATATTATTGCGTCGGCGCCTGCGGCCATTCCTCCGCGCAAAGCCAAATGCCCCGAGTTACGTCCCATAGCCTTCACAACGAACCACCGGCGATGGCTGCGCGCGGATTGTGCTATGCCGTCTATATACAAGGACAATTGATTGACTGCCGTATTGAACCCGACGGTGTTTTTGGTCATGGGAACATCCATGTCTATCGTCTTGGGAATATATACGGTCTGCATACCGGCGAACAGCTCGGGCGCGGAATGAAGCCACGACACGGACCCGTTTCCTCCGATCATTACAACGCAATCGGCCTTGATTTTTGCAATGCCTTCCTTTAACTTGAAGTACACAGGGGTAGTCTTGCTTCCGTCCCAAGTCATTTCCTTCCTAGCGCAAACGTCTTTGTACACGACGCTTCCTATGAACGATCCGGCCATATTGATCGCGGAATAAGGAAATGTTTCGCGGTTAAGCGGAATATTTTCTCCGGTAATGAATCCGTCCGTGCCGTTCATTATGCCGACAAGCTCCCAGTTCCGCACCTCGCAGGCGCGAATTAAACTGAACAGCGTCGAATTAAGACCGGAACAATCTCCTCCGGTAGTAAGCACCGCCACCCTTTTTCTTTTACCCATTTCTATTTCTCCTTAAATCGTATCATTTTCCATCCTACCACATTTCACTTGACAAAACGTCATATTTTTGTGAAACTGTGGCTATAATTCAAACGAATCGAAGGGACCGATCATGACCTCAACCAATAATAACAACAACGGCAAACAGTTTAACGCGCGCCTTCTTCAAACTCGCCTTGCCGCGATGAAGGCCGAAAACAAACAACCCGCCGCCCAGACCGCTGCTCCGAAACCGGAAGCGAAAGATACAAAGGACGCCAAGCCGGAAACGAAAACGGCTGCTCCGGCGCAACCTAAAGAAATTCGCGTGAACCCGCTTACGCAGGCTTTGCGCAAAGCGCATATCAATCCTAAATCCTGGCGCAACATTTTGGCCTACTGGTTTCCGATAGTCATAGTTGTCGGCCTTGCTGCTTTTGCGATTTATCATTTCAGCGGCTGCCAGCGCAAACCGTCTGACAACGTGACCGTTATGAACGAACAACAGCTTCCCGAATTCGACATGGTCCGCACTCAGCCGGGCGGCGGCCTTGTTGTCGCTGGAAGATTTATCCCTGGCGCGGTCGTCCAGATTGAAGTTAACAAGAAAGTTATCGGTCGTGAAACCTGCAGCAGGAAAGGCGAATTCGCATTCAGCACTTCGTCCAAGTTCAAGCCGGGCAACTACATAGTAAGACTTCTCTCGGAAGATGGCAATCTCGCCAGCAAAGACTCGGTGTTCGTATACATCGCGTCTGAAAAGGACGGAGCAAGCCTGTCCCTGCTAATGACGGAAAGCGGATCGAAATTCCTGCAAGCTCCGAAATCCAGCGACAACGCGCTAAGCATCACCAAGATCGACTACTTCGCTCGCGGCCGCCTGCGCATCCAGGGTCAGGGCCTCCCAAGGCTGAACGTCGGCGCGACTTTCAACGGTCAACCGATCGGCGCCGGCAAAGTTGCGGACAACAGAACCTTTGGTTTCGACGCGACCTTCAACGACTTCCAGGCGAACAAGAACTACACCATCGAAATTAAAATGACGGACGATCTTGGGAACGTTGTGGACGTGGTAAGCCACAGCTTCAATATGCCTGAAAGCAAACCGGGCGAAGCGGCCTACTACACGGTCAAAAAAGGCGACAACCTCTGGGTCATCTCTCGCCGTCATTACGGACGCGGAATCCTGTACACGCAGATCTTTGACGCGAACAGGAAAAAGATCAAAGATCCTCACTGGATCTTCCCGAAACAGATCTTCCTAATCCCGTAATGGATCAAGCACAAAAAATAAGACCCTGCGGCTTGACCGCGGGGTCTTGTCATTTTATAATCTCCTCCACACGAAGGAACTTTAATGATATACGCACTAGGTCACAAAAATCCGGATACTGATTCAATAATAGCGGCGATAGCCCAAGCTCACCGCATCGGCGCAACCCCCGCGGCTCAAAGCGACCCGAACCCCGAAACCCAATTTGTGCTGGATAAATTCGGCCTTAATGCGCCGAAAATCCTAACCTCGGTCGCGGGAAAAAATATATTCATAGTGGATACGAACGACCCGGCGCAACTACCGGACGACATAGACCAGGCGAACATAATAGGAATAGTCGACCACCACCAATTGGTCGGGAAATTAAAAACTCCCGGCCCGATCGAGGTTACAATAAGACCCTACGGCTGCACCTGCACCATCATCGCGAAAAGATTCATGCGAAGAAGAATCGATATTCCTCAAAACCTTGCCGGCGCTATGCTTTGCGCGATACTGTCTGATACCGTTATGTTCAAATCTCCGACTTCGACGAAATCCGACCGCGAAATGGCGGAAATGCTGGCCCTGATCGCGGACCTCGACATAAACGAAATAGGCTTGGAAATAATGAAAATTAAATCGGATATATCAAACGAAACGTCAAACTCTCTGCTTAACCGCGACATCAAGGAATTCGACATCAACGGCAAACGCTTCGCCATCGCCCAGGTCGAGCTGGTAAATGGAAAAATGATTGAACCGTTTGTCACGGAACTGCGTCACGAAATGGCCGAATTGAAACACGGCAAAAAACTGGACGGAGTCATAATGATAATAACGGACATAATGAAGGACGGCTCGACCCTAATACTCGAGACGAACGACAACAAAAAAATTCAATCCCTTTTCAAGGCGCTTACCAAAGACGAATCTGCCTTCGTCCCCGGCCTTTTATCCCGGAAAAAACAAGTTATTCCCGTATTGACGGCCAATTTATAAAAAATTGTCATTCCCCGGCTTGACCGGGGAATCTCGGCGCATTATAATTCCGAAAAAGGAGAACAAATGGAATACCAAGCGTTACAAACGGAAGCCTCGACAAAAACTGCGGCTACTATAGAAGTGCTGAAAACCAACTTCGCGGGCCTCAGAACCGGCCGCGCAAGCGTAACCCTGCTTGACCCGATCCGCGTTGAAGCTTACGGCGGCATGATGCCTCTGTCCCAGCTTGCGAACATATCTACTCCCGAAGCGCAAACGATTTCTATTTCGGTATGGGACATGGACGTGGTGTCCAAAGTTGAAAAGGCGATCCTTGAAAGCAAACTTGGCCTGAATCCTCAAACCAGCGGCACTTCGATCAGACTGAATCTTCCTCCGCTAACCGAAGAACGCCGCAAAGAACTGACCAAGGTCGCGGGCACTTACGCCGAAGATGCAAAAATAGCGATCCGCAACATAAGGCAGGAACTGTTCCAAAAAATAAAGAAAGCGGAAGAAGACAAGCAGATTTCGGAAGATGATAAACATAGGTTTCAGGAAGACCTTCAGAAAATCTTCGACGCAAAAACTGCGGAAGTCGGAACCTTGCTGACCGGCAAGGAAAAAGACATCATGAGCATATAACCTATGTCTCTCCTCTCAAAAATCTTTAAATCAAAAACTGTCGGGGAAATCGAAAATTCGACAGGCAATCATTCCATACCCGGCCACGTGGCGATCATGATGGACGGCAACGGCCGATGGGCGACCAAACGCGGCCTACCCAGAACCGCGGGCCACGCGAACGCTGCCGGGAAATTGGAAAATTTGATGACCTATCTTCTTGACCGTGGCGTGCATACGGTTTCTCTATACGCCTTTTCGACCGAGAATTGGAAAAGATCGAAACAAGAAGTCGACTTCCTGATGAACCTTATGACCAAGGAACTTAAACGCGGCAAAAAAAGATTTATGGAAATGAACGTCCGAATAAAAGCGATCGGCCGCCGCGACAACATTCCGACGAAACTCCTTGACGCGATCGAAGACTTGGAACTTGCGACCTTCGGCAACACAAGGGGAACTTTATGCCTTGCGATTGACTACGGCGGCCAGGACGAAATTGTGCGCGCGGCGCAGGCTGCGATCGACGAAGGCGTCGAAAACCTTACTAAGGAAGCCTTTAACTCGTACCTCGACTCGGGCGAGCTGACACCAATAGATTTAGTGATCAGAACCAGCGGCGAGTTTCGCTTATCGAACTTCATGCTCTGGCAAATGGCCTATTCCGAGTTTGCGTTTATTCCGGAAATGTGGCCCGACATGACGCCCAAAATTTTGGAAAAAATATTAAAGGACTACTCAACCCGCAACCGCCGGTTCGGAGGAACTAAAAAATGAATAAAAACACCGCCGTCCGCATACTCTCCTCGTTCGGCATCCTTGCCGCGATCGCAGCTGCGGCAATCATCGGCCCCTTGGGAATTTTGGTCCTTTCATCAATAATAATAATACTCATGTCGTTCGAATGGCTAAGAATGTCTCGCGGCGCAACGCGAATTCTCGGCGTATTGTGGCTCCTTATAATGCTCGCCAGCGCGATCGCGCTATCAACTAAGCTCTGGGTGATGCTGCTCTTGCTGATAACCATAAGCGCAACCGACATCGGCGCCTGGTTTTTCGGCGGCAGAATAAAGTCATCTAAACTATGGCCGACTGTGACCGCGAACAAAACATGGGGCGGCCACATATCCGGCATGATCTGCGGAACTGCCGCGTGCGTTCTGCTGGGCTTTTTTATGATGGGCGAATTTCTTCCTCAAATGATCTGGATCGGCATGGGCGTCTCGACTCTGTCGCAATACGGCGATCTGACGGAAAGTTACATGAAAAGAAAATTCGGCGTCAAAGACTCGTCCAACCTGATCCCCGGCCACGGTGGATTTTTGGACCGCTTCGACGGCTGGATCTACGCGCTTCCGCTGATGGCCCTAATATCAAAGGTTTTATAAAATGACAAGCTTCATAGGTTTGATAATAGTCCTGGGCCTGGTGGTCCTAGTCCACGAACTGGGCCATTTCCTAGCCGCAAGAAAATTCGGGGTGAAAGTTGTGGCGTTTTCGATCGGCTTCGGTCTTGGCAAACCGCTTCTAAAATGGAAGGACAAGCGGGGCACGGAATGGCGTCTAGGCTGGCTGCCCCTTGGCGGCTACGTCGAATTATACGAGGATAAGGATAACAAAGGCAAAAAAGGTTCTCTATCCGCCGCGCCTAATTGGAAGAAAGCGATCATCATGGTCTCGGGCGTTGCGCTGAATTTTTTACTGGCCTGGGTTATATTCCTATTTCTATTTGCGGCTAAACCGGAACAAATAATCAAACCTACCATAGGAACTGTGGTCGAAAATTCTTTGGCCGAACGTGCGGGCGTGCAGCCTGGCTGGACGGTCCGCAGCATATCCGGCAACCCGATAAACGAATGGTCTGATCTGATAAAAACTAAAACCTACGCCGGGAATAAAATCGTAAGAATCGATTTTGATAACGGTGAAACGGTAAGGCTTCTTGCGGACAAGCCCTGGGGAATCATCCCGCAAATTCCGGAAAATCCCGAATTCAAAAAACGTACGCCGCTTGGAGTGATCTCGCGCGCTACGACCGAAACTTATCAGCAGTCGAAATTACTGTTCATAGTGATAAGACAATTGATAACTGGCGACCGCGACAGCAAACAACTTGGCAGCTTTATAATGATAGCTGAAATGGCGGGCATGGCGCTAAACGCGGGAATATTCGCTCTGCTTGCCATGATCGCAATGCTAAGTATAAATTTGGGGGTCATAAACCTTCTTCCAATACCGGCTCTGGACGGCGGGCATCTTTTGATAATACTGATCGAAAGCGTAACGCGAAGAAAGCTGAACGAAAAAGCGAAAAACTACGTGATCCTTGCGGGCTGGGCCGTCATAATCGCACTAATGGCGCTTGCCCTAAAAAACGATATAATGAGAGTCCTCGGCCTATAAAATGAGTTTTCGTTACTTTTACCTTTTACCCTTTACCCTTTTGCTTCTCGCGCCCTTGGCTCGGGCCGAACCCATCCGCAGCATCGAAGTGGTAGGCAACCGCCGCATCGACAGTGAATCGGTAATGCTGATGATCCCGGCGAAACCTGGTGACAACGCATCACCGGAACGCCTGAATCAAATTACCAAAACTCTTCAGCGCAGCGGTTATTTTGAACAAGTCTCGACCAGCGTGTCGAACGGCGTGCTTCGCGTGAACATATCGGAAACTCCCGTGGTGGGAAGAATAACGGTTGAAGGCAACGACGCGATCAGCACCGAAGACCTGAAAAAAGAAATCCGCCTGACCGAACGCGCTCCGTTCTCGGCCGCTTTGATCGGCGCGGACACGCAAAGAATACTGACGCTTTACCAGCGCCAGGGCTTCTTCAATACGCGGGTGGAACCGCAAAGAATAAACACGGACGACCACCGCGTGGACGTGGTGTTCCAAATCACCGAAGGCCACAAGACAAGAATCCGCAGCATCAGCTTTGAAGGCAACCGCGCCTTCAGCAGCCGCACATTGCGCGGCGCTATAATTTCTCAGGAACACGCCTGGTGGCGCTTCATGGCCTCGTTCGACAACTTCGACGCGGACCGTATCGAATTTGATATGCAGCAACTTCGTCAGTTTTATATGAAAAACGGTTTCGCGGACGTAAGCGTCTCGCGCGTCTACAGCCGGCTAAGCGCGGACCGTCGCGACTACTCTGTAAGATTCAAAATAGTCGAAGGCCCAAGATATAGATTCGGTGCGATAGACATAGAAAATCCGTTCCCGGATGTGGATATGCAGGACCTAAGGCGCGCCGTCCAGTTCCGCGCGGGCGACATATATAACATAGAAAAAGTCGAACAAACTACGGCAAAACTTCGTCAGGTCGTGGCCGAACGCGGCTACGCGTTTATCAACGTGGACATAGAACCGAAAAAGAACGAAGATTCGTTAACGATCGACCTAAGGTTTAACATCCGCCCGGCGCAAAGAATGTACCTGAACGACATAATCATCTCGGGCAACTCGCGCACGTTCGACTTCGTTATCAACCGTCACCTGATGATGCGTCCGAAAGACCCGTTTTCCCTACAATCGATCGAGCAGTCGCGCCAAAGACTGATGCGCACGGGCTTTTTCAAATCGGTGGATATGTCCCCTACAAGGATCGAAGATACAAACCTAATGAACCTGAACGTGAACGTCCAGGAACAGCCGACGGGCGAATTATCTGGCGGAGTCGGCTGGTCGAACATAAACGGATTTATGGTGGACGCCGGAATTACCGAGCGGAACTTCATGGGCCGCGGCCAGATCGTGTCTATCCGCGCTCAAGTTGCGCAATATCAGGACATGGTCTCGTTCAGCTTTACGGAACCGTACCTGTTCAAGCGCGCCCTCTCGGGAGGGTTCGACGTTAATTACGTTGTGTACGATTACTCGAAACTTGGCTCGTTCGGATATAACAGAGACACGTTCGGAGTAGCAGGGCGCCTAGGCTGGCTTCTTACGGACAACCTTTCTCAACAGTTAAGGCTTTCGGCTACCTGGGATACGATAAGCGATCTTCTTGCGAACCGCCGTGATACTAATCTGTACACGGCCTCGACTTCGCTAAGATACTCGAAACTGGACACGGACTTCACGCAGAACACCCACACGGGGGTCATAGGATCGCTAAGCCTGGCCTACACCGGCTTCGGCGGCACGGAAACCTTTTTGCGTACGGACTCGTCGCTTACCGGTATGGTGAACTTTTTGGAAAACAGATGGCAGCTAAGATCGACGATCGAAGCCGGATTCATCCAGCCGATTCAGGATGATTATATTTCAAGACCGTACAGATACTTCCTTGGCGGCGAAAGTTTGCGGGGCTTTGATAACGCTGGTATCGGATCAAGAAACTGGATGAACAGGAACTACGCCTACGGCGGCTTGTGGAAAATGAACGGCACGACCCAGCTGAACTTTCCCGTGTTTATCCCGGACGAATACCAGGTGAAAGGATTTCTGTTTTTGGATTACGGAATCTTGGGCAAACCTCCCAAAAGCGATTTAACCTTTTTCGGACAACCCAATCTTGTGGACGAAAGCCTAAGGGCTTCTTACGGATTCGGAATCTATTGGAACACTCCGATGGGCCCGATGAATTTTTCATGGGGCTACCCGATCCTAAGAAAAGACTACGACCGCGAGCGTAGATTCCTTCTCTCCTTCGAAACCCAATTCTAAAAAACAACGTTGCCTGCTTCCATAGGCGATCCATTTATTTACCTTTTCGCAACCCTTGCCATTTCCAACGCCTCAACCAAAGCATTTTGAAAATTTGGACAATCACGTATACTGTCAGTAACTCCGGATATCTGAATCGCCAGGCTGATATCTTTATAATACCAACTGTCTCTGGAAACCCATTTTGATTCTACCAATTCTCCCGAATCTATATGCAAAGCCACCAACTGGCAAACTCCATATCCCATTTCCAACTTTGTTTTCGGAGCCTCGTTATAAATCTTGCATCCTCTCCCAAATCTATCGTATTCTTCGGTATACTTTGATCTGACTTCTATCAATTTCCAATCTGGAAATTTTTTATTAAATACTCCGTCTGTGCGCGGCACACAATTGGGATAATGCAACTTGGGCCCCACAGGAAAATCCAAGTTAAAGCTACATGTCTCGAAATTATAAGCCATATAATCGACACCACCCAATCCGATCTTCCCATAATTGTATCGTTTTTCAATAATCATGCTTACACCTTTTTCTAGTTTACCTGGGCCAATTCTACCCCCCCCCTCATTTTGTCAAACACTTTTTATAATAATCCCAAAACCCATTAGCCGCATCGCAACGCCAAGTATAAATAATAACCTCAAAAACCATTCGGCGCATCGCGTTTTCGATGATAAATAATCCCAAAAATCCCATCTCGGTCGCGTTTGCGAGGATAGATCGTTCAGTATCCAGGAAACCCGACCCGCGCCTGGACTGTAATGCCTCCGCAAGGGTCGGGTTTCCGAAGATAATGGACGATATAGACCGCAAACGAAAAACCGAGATTGGATTTTTTGTCTTTATTTTTTATCCTTATATAAAAATATGCCGCCCGCTTTCGCGGACGACACACTCCCATCCTTCCCAAACGGGAAACCTTCAAAGAACCAACTGGCCCCTTACGCGGCTCTGACCGTGGCCTTGCTTGTCGCCGACTGCGCATCAATAATCTTCTTTGCCTCCGAAAATACCATCGCCTTAACGCGCAAAGCCAAATCTTCGTCGCTTAATCCCTCGACTGCCACCTCGAAATTATCAGTCTTGATCTGCAAAGCTATATAAGCTCCGGTCAAAGCGTCTCGCGGCAACTTGTCCAAACTATCGGCGCCTTCTTGCAACCTGTCCTTCAAGCTTTCTATCCTTCCGTCTGCCCCAAGCCACGCTGTGCTTGCCATAACATTATCCAACGCGGACATTATCTGTATTAAGTTCTGTGTCATAGTGGTTTCCCCCTGTTTTTTGGTTCCTCTGTCCGAATCATAACTAATAACGAATCGGCAGGTCAAGTAAAAAATATAACTTTATTTAATTATTTTCATTTTTGGCTGATTTTATTGCCTTTTCCCATATTTCCCCACATTATAACATAAGTTTGTCATTGACAGGCATAAAGATAAAGTCTAAAATCACTTTATGGCACTGTTTTTATCATCTTTTACGAACCATATAGACGCCAAAGGCCGCATCTCTGTACCGGCGACTTTCCGCACGGCGGTTGGCGGCGACCCGTTTGCGGGCATAGTGCTGTTCAGATCATTCACAAGCAACTGTATCGAGGGGTTTTCGATGCAACGGATGGAGAAAATGGCAGCGGCGACGGACCAGCTTGGCGCGTTTGATAAAACTCAGGATGATTTGACCGCAATGCTGTTTGCGGACGCAAGACCGCTTCAGTTCGACGTCTCGGGCCGCGTGGTAATACCGGAAGATTTATTGAAACACGCGGGCATATCGGACGACGCGGTTTTTGTGGGCCGCGGAAACAGTTTTCAAATCTGGAATCCGGCGGAATTTGCAAAAGCCCAAAACGAATCTCTTGCCCGTCTTCAAAAAACCCACCCGACCCTTAAACTTTAATGAATTTTACCTCATGCTCCTGACCACAAGCCATTGCTGAGCTATACCGAACAAGTTCGAAACCGTCCAATATAAAATCAAACCGGCGGGCAATCCTGAAAACAGTACTACGAACACAACGGGCAGCCACTTTATGATCCCCATTCCTGGCGTCGCGGCGGTGGCCTTTGACGAAGAAATCTTTTGCTGCAGCCACATAGTTGCGCCCATCATTATGGGAAGCAACCCTATCACAGGCATCCACGAAGGCACGTTAAAAGGCAGCAAACCGAACAAGTTGAACAAGCTGACGGGATCAGCGCTGGCCAAATCATTGACCCACAGGAATCCTGAATTACGCATATCGACGGCGATCACCAAAGCCTTATACAAAGCGAAGAATATCGGAATCTGCAATATCAGCGGCAGAAACCCGGACAGCGGGCTGACCTTTGATTTTGAATACAACGCCATCATCTCTTGCTGAAGCCGCACCTTGTCGTCGCGATACAGTTTTTGGATACGCTGCATCTCGGGCTGCAAACGTTGCATGGCGGCCATTGATCGGTACGATTTTCGTGTTAAAGGAATCAGCAAAGCACGCAATATCAAAGTCAATATTATGATCGCCAAACCATAGTTTCCCGTAAGCTCATGAAGCGCGGTCAGCGCCCACAAAAACGGCCTGGACAGAAAAGAAAACCAACCGTAATCCATTGTGCGCGCTATTCCGGGCATAACGGAATCCGCGGCATCAAGTATGGACTGAACCTTTGGCCCGGTGTAAATATGGAATACGAATTCTGCTGCCTGCCCGCCTGGAATTATCTTTTCCCTCAGCGATATGTCGGACTGGAATCTTTCTCCTTCGATTGTGCGCAACCGCATGGTGCGCGGGGAGTTTCCGGCGGAATCTATGGAAAGAATGGTCTGCCAATACCTGTCCTCGAATCCGACAAAAGCCCCTGCTCCGGCTTCGAATATCGCGGACTTTGATTTTATATCGGACCAGTCTTCGCGCTTGACCCGGCTGTCCACCATGGCTATTCCTCCGCCGGACCCGATCATCATCATGCTGCCGCTCTCGCCCTTTTCGCGTGCGATCCTGGCATACGGGGCGACTGCGCGCGCGCCCTCGGAAACATCGGACACCATGCGAACGGTTATTATATAGTCTTCGACGGTCACGACTTTATTAAAACTTCCGCCAACCAAACCGAATTCGATAAACTCGCCGTCGCGCCCAAGCAATTCAACCGGCTCTCCGCTATCCATATAGTTAGAAAGACGTACGCGTGAAATTCTGTTTCCCGCCATCTCGAACGAAATACTATCCGAAACTACATTTTCTTTTACGTCATTCCTGACTTCCATGACTATGTTATCCCCGGCTTGTCCGGTGATTCCATCCGCTTTCTTAGACGGCATCAGCCAAGTTATCAAAAGATAATTCAGCGCCAAGAATCCTGCCATCAACACAGCTATATCAAGATACTTTCTTTTCATTTTTCCTCTCGATTATCAAAACCCACATATAAATTACAATACCCAGACTGATGCAAACATCGGCCAAGTTGAAAGCGGGCCAGTGCCATCCGAAGGCGTGAAAGTCCAAGAAATCCACGACGGCTCCGAACCGAACGCGATCGATAAGATTACCCAAAGCTCCGCCGACTATAAGCGTCAGCGCCACAGCCTCGATCTTTGAAATTTTTCTTGCGAACAATCTGTACCCCAAATATCCTATAATCGCGCCCGTCAAAAATATTATAACCAGCGGAGCGGCCACACCGATATTCCGAAACATGGAAAAACTTGTGCCGGGGTTCCAAGTGAAAATAAGATTAAAGAAACTTGTAACGCGCGAGAATAGAATCGGATACGGCACTACTTCATAGAATCGTCCGAACGCGAACGCCTGTCCGGTCAGCAGATATAAGAAATATCCCTTTGATACCTGATCCGCCGCCACAATCCCGAAAATCGCCAATATCTTTTTTATCATCCGACCAATATACTTGAAGTGTTGGCATGTGTCAACGCAATAGCAATCGCATCCGCCTCGTCCGACTTAGAAACCTCGGCGCCCGGCACAATGATCTTTATCATGCGAAGTACCTGAGACTTATCAGCGTGCCCGGCTCCGGCTATTGCCTTTTTGATCTTGTTTGGTTCGTACTCGAAAACTGGAACGCCCGCCTTGGCCAAAGCGACTATGGCGGCGGCTCGACCATGCCCAAGCAATAAAGTCGAGGTCGGATTTTTATTCACGAAAGTTATCTCAATCGCCGCCTCATCGGGAACAAACTTTACAACCACTGCCTGCAGTTCGTCGAATATCGTCTTCAACCGTTCCGACAACTCCAATCCCGACTTCGGCTTTATGACACCCGAAGCTACAAACTTACGCTGATTTCCCGCAACCTCGATCACGGCCCAACCGGTATTAACCAATCCCGGATCTATTCCTATAATTCGTTTCATTTTACCTCCGCCATCACCTTCTCCTCCAACCCTTCGAATTTCGCAGAATCAACTCCCGTCATCCAAACCTGCGCATCGATACGACCCAACTCATCAAACAACCTCGCCCTCGCGCCATCGTCCAAATGCGCGACAACTTCATCAAGCAGAATAATCGGTTTAACTCCGACAACAGCGGCAACTAACCTGGCATGAGCCAGCGCAAGCGCAAGCAAAATGCTTTTCTGCTGCCCGGTCGAGCATAAATTCGCCGCCCTGCCCAAACTCGAACTCGCAACCTTAAAGTCGGACTTTTGCGGCCCGTCGAATATCTGCCGGTCGCCTATCAAAGCGCGATTCTCGGACAAATATTTCAAATACTCGTTTTCGATCTCCGAGATAGGCTCTCCCGCGATGATCCTGTCTTCGATCCACCCCGCCACAGTTATGGTATTGTCTTTAAAGAAATAATTCAACTCGCCGCAATACTTGACTCGTTCGGCGGCGACGGCGGAAGCCGTCTGCATAAGGTTTTCCTCGATCGCCGACAACCAGCCCTCATCTCCGCCCGACTTTATCGCGGCGGCCCTCTCGGATATTAATTTTACCATCCGCGACAACCGTCCGGCATGAGCGGGCGAAAATCCGGAAATCAAATGATCAAAGAAAGCGCGCCGGTCGCTTGCTGCGCCGTAAAACAAACCGTCCTCGCGCGGAGTGATCCATAAAGGCTTCACGATCCTAAGAAGCTCGGCGAAACTTGAATCCTGGCCATTGACTTTTACGGCGCGCCGCTCGGCATTGCAAGCCGTCGCGACAACATCGCCTGAATCCAACTCGGCATGCACGCCAAACCCTTCGACCGATCCAAAGCCCGATAACTCGGACAACTCGCTACGCCGCAAACCGGATCCGGAACCCAACAAAGAAATCGCTTCGATTACGTTGGTCTTTCCGGCTCCGTTAGCGCCATATAATACGATATGCTTGGCGCCGCCGACGCTAACCCTAAGCGACTTATGGTTTCTAAAATTCGTAAGCGTCAGCGTAGTTATCATATCGCATCGATTTCCGGCCTACCTTACGCCGCCTGCCTCGCCGCTTGCCTGGCCACACTCACGACGTTTCCGGCAAAGATATTGTGCGACGTCACCAAGTCCAGCATTTCGTCTTTTTCATCGGTTTTAGGAACGCTGTTTATATACCTGTTCACGCCTCGAACTCTTTCCTTGGACAATACCGTCATCATGGCTTCCCACACCGCCTCCGGGCTGTCATTCCTGACAAGCGCGGCCAAAGCCACCTCGGTTACCTTATCGCGATGCCTTTCTAAAATCCGTCCCTTTTTTATAAGCTTGTTAAACAGGCTCGTGCTTTTTACGCCACCTCCCACTAAATCTGCCGTGACCCTTGTTTCTGAATACCACTCGTTCATCAAAGCATGAACGGCGGCCTTGTCAAACGCGCCCGACTGGCACGACATCCCAAGATAAACGAAAAGAATCCTCAGCATTTCGCGATTGCTTTCTTTTGTTGCTTTACGGCTTATCTGCAGCTCATCGCATTTTTTGACATACTGCGCGAATTCGCCTTCGGAAAACTCGCGTCCAAGGTTTTTCCCAAGCTGCCTTCTGCGTCTCGCCTCGATCCTCTCGGCGTCGTTTTTATAAACGCGTCTGCCTTTCTTTTCGATTACCGACGTAACCGGGACCGGCTTGGACTGTTCTTCCGAAACCGACTGCTCGGCCTGCCTTTTTTCCCTATCCGATACTATAGGCGAAATAATGCTATAAGCCAAGGCCGCCGAAGGATCTTCCCTTAATACGTTCTTTGCATTGGCAAGCCACTCGGCAAACTCGACATCTCCCATTCCCATAAGTGCGTTGTTAATCGCATCTGTCCTAGCTTGCCCCCTCAAAGCGTCATCCGGAACCAATCCATCGTCCCATCTTACTTTTCTGTTTTCTACTGCCACCATCGTCATATTCTATTCCTTTTTTGTTTTTAATTATCAATACTGGTCGGGGTGACATGACTCGAACATGCGACCTCTTGCACCCCATGCAAGCACTCTACCAGGCTGAGCTACACCCCGACTATCCGTCGACTATAGCCCACCGTTTCCGATTTTTCAAGCCTTTTCCTAACATCAAAGCTTTTACCATTTACCTTTTGCCTTCTTCCTTTTTATGCTATAATGCACAAACAAGGAGCCCTAAATGATCCCGCAATTTCTATCAAGCCTAGGAATAAACGTGCTAAACAGCGGTATGAGCCAGTTTATAGCAAGCTTCGCGGTGTCCCTGGCTATTATGCTGGCCTTTGGTAACGGCTTCATAGCTGGCATGAGAAAACTCCAAGGCAAAGGCCAGCCGATCCGCACCGACGGTCCGAAAGCGCACCAAGCCAAATCCGGCACTCCGACTATGGGCGGTCTTCTGGTTATTACGGCGATCTTAGTTTCCAGCGCACTGTTTATGGACCTTGGCAATTCAATACCCTACATCGCTCTGGCGGCCTTGGTCTCGTTCGGAGTCATAGGATTTATAGACGATTTCGGCAAAATAAAAAGAAAAACCAGCGACAGCAGCTTCGCAATACTCTCCGGCCGTTCTCGCCTGATAATCCAAGGATTTTTGGCGGTGGCCCTGGCCTTTGCGGTCGACGCGTCGTTCCCGGCCTTTGTGCCAAGCACAAGCCTCTTGATTCCGTCATTACAGCTGATCATTCCTCTTGGCATCTTCTATTTTATATTTGCGTTTTTCGTGATCGCGGGAACCGCTAACGCGGCTAACATTACGGACGGTCTGGACGGTATGTTCTCGAAAATATTCCTAACGATAATGTTTGTTATGATGACCGCGCTCATAGCGATCACAAGGCTGGACTTCATGCTTATGGCGCCCTACCTGCCTGAAACCGCGGCCCTGTTCCCAGTATTCGGAGCAGTAATGGGAGCAACCCTAGGCTTCCTCTGGTTCAATTCCGCGCCGGCGCAAATCTTCATGGGCGACACCGGAAGCCTGGCCTTGGGCGGATTTTTAGGCACCAGCGCAATGCTTATGAAAAGCGAAATCATAATGGGCGTCGCGGCATTAATGATGGTCGCGATCCTTGCTTCATCTTTCCTGCAGATTTTTTATTACAAGTTTACGGGCAAAAGACTGTTCAAAATGGCGCCTCTTCATCATCACTTTGAACTGTCGGGCTGGAAGGAAAGCAAAGTCGCGGAACGTTTTTGGATTATCACGATCCTGTTCGGCGGCCTTGCTCTGGCCCTCCTGCGGGGATAGCCCGATGCGTTTCCAAAGGCGCGACCCAAGCTTTTTAACCAAATGGTTTTTTCAGACTGACCGAACAATACTGTACATAGTTTTCGGCCTGATCGCGGTGGGAATATATATGCTTATCTCGGCCGGAGGCTACGCGGCGGGCCGCATAGGCCAGCCGCCCCTGTATTTTTTCTGGAAGGCGCTTCCACTTATGGCGGCAGGCGTCACCGCGCTGTTCTTTTTTTCATTCCTGAATAAGAAACAAATCATATACATATCGGCAATCCTAGGGGCAATCTCGGCCCTGCTCGTGCTTATGACGTTAATATCTCCGACCTGCATCAAAGGTTCTTGCAGATGGATAACCTTGGCGGGCTTTCAACTCCATCCGTCCGAACTGCTAAAGCCTTTCTTCATAGTCCTCACCGCCACCTTCTTCTCATTCGTCACCTCGCGACTTGATCGCGGGATTTCGGTCACCAAATACTGGACCCTCTATCTTACCATCACCCTTCCCCTGCTTGCCACTATACTAATACGCAAAGACCTTGGCATGACTATGATTTACCTTGCGGTGTTCACCTCGATGTGGTTTTTTTCGGGCGCGAAACTAAGGTACATATTCATGCTGGGCGCTGCGGGCGGCGGCATAGTTGGCGCTGCGTTTATGCTTTGGTCTCACGTCAGAATAAGAATCATGGGAACTGGGGACCAATTCCAAGTGGGCAAGGCTCTGGACTCGATAAGGAACGGCGGCTTCATAGGCCAAAGCAACAGCAGCTTCGTCAAATCGGACTTACCCGACAGTCATACGGACTTCGTGTTCGCAGCCTTTACGGAAGACCGCGGAGTTATATTCGGAATCCTGCTTCTTGCGCTTTACTTTTGGCTGATGTTTAGAATCTTGAACCTGATGCAAACTATCAAAGACCCTATGACGAAACTAGTGTGCGGAGGAACGGTTGCATTGATAGCGATCCACCTGCTTCTAAATATAGGCACTACCCTGAATCTGACTCCGGCCAAAGGCACAATCCTGCCGTTTATTTCTTACGGAGGCTCGGCGTTTATAACAATGTGCGCAGTCTTTGGCATTCTCCTGGGCCTCCTCCGCAGTTATAAATTTGACTACAATTTCAAAAAATGCCTAGCAACCAAAGCCTCTGAGAAATCGTCCAATACCAAGGAAAACCGACCGACGTAGGCCTCTAAGGCTGCCGCGGCGCGTCAGTTTCTCCGACGGTAGTGGGCGATTTAACAAGGCGATTGAAGTTGCTCGCATTTTTTGTCATATTTATAACAATATAAGAGGTACATACATGAGAATTTGGATAGCAACCGGCGGCACAGGGGGCCACATTTTCCCCGCCCTATCAGTTGCGCAAGCCCTAAACGTCCGCATAACCATCTCGACCGACTCTCGCGGCTACGACCTTGTCCGCAAAAACGCTCCCGAAAACGCGCGCATCGTTCGCATCTGGGCGTCAGGTGTCGGCAACCGCGGCAAGCTCGGCAAAATCTTCGCTCTGACCAAAATCGCGCTCAGCACTGTCCTACTGACGCTCCGCTTCACCATCTCTCGTCCAACAAAAATTATCGCATTCGGAGGCTATTCGTCAGTCCCTCCCGTCCTCGCCGGAAAGCTTTGGCGCATCCCAATCTTCCTTCACGAACAAAACGCGGCGGCGGGCAAAGCCAACGCCCTAAGCGCGCGCTTCGCAACCAAGATCCTAACCTCGTTCCCGAACACCACCGGCTTACCCAAGAATGCACAAATCGAACTAACGGGCCTTCCTGTCCGCTCCGACTTCAAGCCCTCCCCCTTTCAATTCAATCACACTATTTTCATCACCGGCGGCAGCCTCGGCGCGTCCATACTTCTGGAAGTAGTGCCTCAAGCGATCGCCCTTCTCCCGGCCGCCATAAAAAAGAATTTAAAGATCGTGCAACAGGTGAACGAACTCCACACGCACGCTCTAAGCAAGTTTTATACAAGGGAAGGAATCAAGCACAGACTCGCTCCCTTCTTCAAAGATATGGCGTCAGAAATCACGAACTCGTCGCTGGTGATCGGCCGAAGCGGAGCCAGCACTGTGGTGGAATTGATGACGATAGGCCGCCCTGCAATTTTAATTCCCTTAAATATAAACCCCGATCAATTAGCGAACGCGCGCGCATTTGAAAAACAATGCCAAGGAATAGTGATAGAACAGAAAAACTTCACGCCCAAACTCTTATCGAAAACCATAGCGGAACTTTTTTCGAATCCCGCCCGTCTTGAAAAAATGGCCGCGGCGGCGCGGACTCCCAACCACGCGATCCAAAACATTTTATCCGCCATAAAATAACATTGCCACCCACCCCCTCATTTGTCATCCCGGGCGAATTTATACTGTCATCCCGGGCGAAGACCCGGGACCTCCCACCATCTCCTCCCTTGTCATCCCGGGCGAAGACCCGGGACCTCCCAACACAAGCAGAGCCTCACAAACCTTCAAACAAATCCAACCATTTAGAATTCATTTTTTCAACCAACTCAACTTTCCATTCTTTTCTCCATCGCTTAATCAACTTTTCTCTTTTTATCGCAACACATGAGTCTTCATGCAATTCATACCACACTAATTTTCTGCATTGTATTTTTCTGTAAAACCCTCAACTAAATGATTTTTATGTTCGTAAATTCGTTTTTTAAGATCACTCGTAACACCAGTGTACATAACATTATTGTATTTATTCGTCACTATATAAACGTAATAGTATTTCATAAAATCATTAATCGAACTACTGCGCCGGCTGCTGCGGCCGATCAAATCCCGTCATACCACCGGCTCCGGCTATAGCCCTGTTATTTCTAAGCGTCTCTGCGGCGTTTCTAAACCCGTCCTGCAAGTTCACCAACCCTTCCGTCATAGTCCTCCCGCTCGCTCCGCAAATAGTAGTCGGAACCTTGATGGCAATACTCGATGGCTGCCTATTAACCAAAGCGTTACACATATCTATCATGGCTCTTTCTGGCCTCGCCGCACTGCTTACCTGCGCCAAGAGATTGCCGGTTTCTCTAACCAAACAGTTAAGATTATCCAGCTGATCGGCCTCGTTGCAAATGGTATGAGCGTTAACAGCTGATCCGCCTGCGCTCGCCCCGGCCTGCTCGCTTGCGGCGGTCAGAACGGCTGCATGAGTCATAGTGCGAATCTGCTTTGCGATTATTTCAAGCTGATTATACTGTCTGAACATCTCACCTGTGATCGCCGACGCTCGCCTTACGATCAATTCCTTATCCGGCTCCGTCCCCTGACTGAAACATATCCCCACATTTTTCATGCCTTCATCCGCTTCGGTCCTGTTATTCGCATGCACCGGACACATTGCGAACCTCACATTTATATTATTTCTAACACAGCGTCCCGTTTCTATATCTATGCCGCCAATGCAAATATTCCTAGAATCCTCTTCCTTTCCAGCACAATGGCAAGCGTTGTTTCTATCAACAAGACTCAACGCATGACGAAGCGGTTCGATATCTATAGCGTCCGCGCGCGCGCGCCTGCGCCCGAACATTCCGCGTGAAGTGGCGGATTCTGACATACACCCGACTACCATATTGTCATTACGTCTTTGCAACCCGTTTTTTTCCGAAGCGGGAATAGCAAATTCGGCGAACACCTCTTCTCCTGAATTTATCGGCCTTATCAACCTATTCGTAATTCTTCCATGTATATTTGTTTTGTCCGGCTGCGTCATGCAAAGCCCGTGCGCTGTAACTGTCTGCCCTGACGGGCAACTATCCATAGCCATATAAAGTCCCCACCTTGAACAAGCCCCTTCCAGCAGCATATAAATATTGTTCATGTCGGCGCCAAGCGCCATGCCCATATCTACGACATCCATGATACGATCGATCGCTTCGTCAAACGGGTGGAAAAATCTATTAGTCTTTTCGCGGAACGCGGCTATGCGCCTTACCTCGCCGCAATTCTCGCCGCGATAATCACACTTGGCGTAATCGAATACGGTTGTCATGGATTTTTTAAGCGCGGCAAGCGCGCCTTCCATGCGCTGAATTTCGGACATGATCTGACCTGATGCCTGCTCTCGCGCCAACAATTCGGCGCGCCGGGCATCGACGGGCATGGTGGCGACCTGAACCGCTGCGGCCTGCGCCTGCTGCTGCGCGGCGGTCATTTCTTGAATCAAAGCCTGCTGTTGCTGCGCGGCTGCGGCCTGCTGTGCGGCCATCTGCTGCTGCATTGCCATCATCTGCTGCTGCATTGCGTCGGCCTGTGCATTGTTGGTGGCTTGCGCTGCTGCAGCCGCCTGCGCTTCAGCGGCGGCGCGCTGCTGGGCGGCCAATCCCATATTGGCTATCTCGGCGGCCAGCGCGCCAGGCAAAGCGGGGAATTGACGGCAACCCAAAGCCATTACGGGTTGTAACCCTGACATGCATCCTTCTATTATACTAAGAACCAAATTCGCATCGGGACAACCCGCCGAACACCTAGGCAGAACACAACGGCGCAACATGGCGTCGCAGTTTCGATAACTAACGCCGGACTGAGCGAAACAGTTAACAAGAACTTCAGTGCATCGCGGCATGTCTGCCCCGCCGGGACGTTCGCGTGCCTGTACTCTTCCCGCGGCCAAAGCTTCCATATCTATATGGCGGGCGCACTCGTCGAATCGGGCGCATACGGCCTGCTCCAAAGCCATTGTCCGCTGAGGCATGGACAAATTATTGAATCGGTTTGCATCGACCACCCCGCCTCCGCGAAGCCCGGTAATATTTCCGCCGCCGCCCATTATTGCCGGACCCGGACCCGCAATATTCGGATTCGCGTGCGCGGATAATGTTGCGATCACTGCAACCATCGGCATTAAACCAACAAAACCTACTAACTTTCTAAAAATAACCCACCTCTCTCATTCCCTTATTTTACCACATTCCATCCCAACTATCAAATCAAAAAAGCCGTCGCACCTTGCTGGGTCCCACCATTTTTCCGCTTTCCTTTTATCTTTTTACTTCTTGTTATAAGCCAATTTTTCGTCAATCTACTCATGAAAACTTGACATTCCGTTCAAACCCTGTTAAAGTTCACCCCATAGCCGTCGCAAAATAAACCGCGACGCAAAGATAACCGAAACAAAGGGAAATAAATGTCAAACACTTTTGAAACCATGAAACAAGTCATAGTCGAAAAACTTAATGTTAAACCGGAAGACGTAACCCCGGAAAAATCTTTCCAGCAGGACTTGGGCGCCGACAGCCTCGATTTGGTCGAGCTGATAATGGAGCTAGAAAGCAAATGGAACATCACCATTCCCGATGAAGACGCGGCGAAACTTCTGACCGTCGGCAACGCGGTTGAATACATTGACGCCAAGCTGAACAAGTAATAGATTTAACAACTATTAAACGTCACCCCCGGTGGTTCGCGCCGTAGTTCGCAAGAACGAAGGCGGATAACCGGGGGTCTCTTCATTATTTCTTGAACTATCCCCTAAAATTTCCTATAATTCCAAAGATTTAACAAATCAAAGGAATTAAATATGAACGCGCGACGCGTAGTAATAACCGGCATGGGCATAATAAGCCCGGTCGGCAGCGACCTTGAAACCGCCTGGGACGCAATAAAATCCGGCAAATCCGGTATAAAACAAATAACCGAATTCGATGTATCGGACCTTCCCAGCAAAATCGCGGGCATCCCGACTGACTTCGACAAAGACAAATGGATCGACCCTAACCTCTCGCGCAAAATGGACAACAGCGTAGTCTACGGAGTCGCCGCGGCCGCCCAAGCGATCAAGGACGCCAACTTCGGCGAGCTGACCCAGGAACAAAAAGACAAAACCGGAGTCCTGATAGGCTCGGGCATAGGCGGTCTCCATACGATCTACGAAAACTGCGTGGCTATGGAAACCCAAGGCCCGCGCCGCGTCTCGCCGTTCTTTATGCCCAAAGCCCTGATCAACATGGCCTCGGGACAAGTCTCGATGATCTACGGCTTCCGCGGTCCCAACAGTTCGTTATCAACCGCCTGCGCGACCGGCACTCACGCGATCGGCGACGCGGCAAGAATGATTTCCTACGGCGACGCGGACATAATGATCGCGGGCGGCTCCGAAGCGGCGGTCTGCCGCATCGGTCTCGCGGGCTTTTCATCCATGCACGCGCTCTGCACTAAATACAACGAAGAACCGACCAAAGCCTCTCGTCCCTGGGATAAAAATAGAAACGGATTCGTAATGTCCGAAGGCGCGGGGGCGATGGTGCTGGAAGAATACGAACACGCAAAAGCGCGCGGAGCGAAAATCTACGGCGAAATCGTGGGCTACGGGATGAGCGGCGACGCGCATCACATAACGGCCCCGGCGGAAGACGGCAACGGTGGCCGCCGCGCTATGGAAGCCGCTATCCGCGACGCGAAATTGAAACCGTCCGACATAGGCTACGTAAACGCGCACGGCACTTCGACGCCGCTTGGAGACCTGGCGGAACTTAACGCGGTTAAAACTCTGTTCGCGGGAACTGACATATCTATGTCCTCGACTAAATCTATGACGGGGCATTTACTCGGGGCGGCCGGCGCAGTCGAAGCAATCTTCACGACTCTGGCTATCCGTGACGGCATACTTCCTCCGACAATAAATTTGGACGAACCCGCTGATGAAATCGGCGACCTGGACCTGGTGCCGGGCAAAGCGAAAAATAAAGATATTAAATACGCGCTGTCTAATTCTTTCGGCTTCGGCGGCACGAACGCAACCGTCATCATAGGCAAAATCTAATGCCCGCCAAAAAGAAAAAAAAACCTTTACATAAATCGTCACCCCCGCGACCTGTCCACCGTAGCCCAAAGGGCGAAGGAGGAAGGCGGGGGCCCGTCGCACAAAGCTCGTCGCGCAAAGCGCGGCGCCGCACTTTTTCCTTCAAAAAACGTAACTTCGCCGCACATATACTGATCGCAATAATCGCGCTGATCGGTTTATTCTTTTCGTACAAACTTTGGATCCAATCGCCAATCGCGGAACCGACGGAAATAAACGTCCCGGGCGGCGCGTCAATAATCCAAACCGGCCGTATACTGCAGGAACAAAATCTTATCAACAACCAACATCTGTTCCGCGCATCTGTGCATCTGTGGGGCGGCAGAATCCACACGGGCCTGTACGACATAAGACCCGGGCAATCGGTCTGGACTATCGCAAGAAACATGACCCGCGGCCGCGTCGCGATGATCGCGATCACAATCCCCGAAGGCCTGACTGTAAAACAGATTTATGAAATCATAGGCCACCACCCGCATCTGACTGGCCAAGTCAGAATCCTTTTCAAAAATGGCGAATTGTTTCCCGAAACCTACCATTTCCCAAAGGGCGCGGACAGGAACGCAGTCTTAACCGCAATGGCGAATAAAATGGAAACCATAAGGAAAAGATTCGAAGACAAACCTTTTCCTCACCCGATCCAAAACTGGAATGAATTGCTGTCGCTGGCCGCGATAATCCAAAAAGAAACGCCGAAAAAACACGAAATGCCGCAAGTGTCCGGGGTCTTCGTGAACCGCCTTCGCCGCGGAATGCTGCTGCAAGCGGACCCGACGGTTGTGTACGCGATAACGGATGGTTTCGGCCATATGCAGGGTCGCGGCATAACTCGAAGACATCTCCAAATCGACAGTCCGTATAACACGTACCGTTACCGCGGCCTGCCTCCGACTCCGATCGCGAACCCTGGGCTTGCTGCAATCCAAGCGGCGTTTGAACCCGAACAACACAACCTTTATTATTTCGTGGCGGACGGCACTGGCGGGCATATCTTCGCCGAAACTTACGAACAGCATCGCGAAAACCACGCCCAGTGGCGCATCATCCGCGCCCGCATAAACTCCGGGGATTCTCCTAATCCTTGACTACCGTGATTTTACATAGTATAAACTGAACCATGCCGACTTAGCTCAGCTGGTAGAGCACCTCATTCGTAATGAGGGGGTCGGAGGTTCGAATCCTCTAGTCGGCACCACCTAAACATAGCTGTCATTTCCCGGCTACAACCGTGGAATCTCGGCCACTAAAAAAGGAGAGAACATGAAAAAACTATTCGCAACCGCCGCCGTCGCCGCCAGCCTCGCGGCCTGCTCGGACTCTAACGCGCTGGAAGCCAAAATGGGCGACACGGTCGTGATCTATTTCGAAGGCTACCTGGACGGTGTGCAATTCGAAGGAGGTACTGGCACGCATCCCCTCACCTTGGGAAGCGGCCAGTTCGTACCCGGTTTTGAAGAGCAGGTGGTCGGCATGAAAGTCGGCGATGAAAAAGATGTGTTTATTACGTTCCCGACCAACTACGTTCCGCATCTTGCCGGCAAGGACGTCGTCTTCAAAGTCTCGGTCCAAGAAATAAAATAAATAATATTACACTGTCATCCCCGGCAAGCGAAGCGCGACCGGGGACCTCCTACCACAAGCAGAGCCTAAAATAAAACTGTCGTCGGCTTCATCCGGCGACTCATTACTTTTACTATTTACCCTCTTCCTTTCATTCCTAGGAACACCCACTTATAGTTTTTCTCCGCGCTCTGTTCCACTCTCCTCTCGCTAAACCAACTCAAAAGGAGAGAATATGGAACCGGCAAAAATACTTCAAGGATTCAAAGATGTCGCGGACACTCAGGCGCTGCTTCACGAAGAAGCCATGATGTGCGCGCACCGCGAAAACCTTAACGGCGTGAAACGTCTTCACAGACATCTTGCAAAAACATTTCAACATCACGGGATCTGTCTTCTGAACTTCGGCATGGACTTTGGATTTTACGAAATGAAAAAACCTGATGTAAAAAAAGGCTTCGACGCCAAGAACCTGAAAGACCACCTGAATAAGATGGTTCCGCGCCTTGAACAAGACATAGAAAAACTTAAAAAACTGAACGGTGATTTTATAAAATTCTACGGCATGCCCTGTCCCGAGGGAATCCAAATGCAGGACTGCCTGGTGCGCAAATGGGCGAAAATAAAGTTCCGCTGGATACCGCGCTTCGAATTCACGAAGTGGGACCCGCTGGATATAGTGCAATGGGACAAATGGCTGCATGATAAAATCCGCGACGAACACGACGGCGGCAAATAGTCGCTACGAATAGTAGTGCGCCAAATTAATAATGCCGTTATCGCGGCATTATTAAATAAATCGATTTAGACATGCCAGATACTGCGTATTTGAAGTTTTTTAATTCCGCGCTAATGTACCCATAAGTACATGCCGGAATTAAAAAACGAAAAACGCCAAGTAGATGGCGTGTATAAATCGATTTATTGGCGCGCCCGAGAGGAGTCGAACCCCTAACCTTCTGATCCGTAGTCAAACGCTCTATCCAATTGAGCTACGGGCGCAATCTTCTGTAATTGTCATCCCGGGCGGTTCGCGCCATAGTTCGCAAGAACAAAGGCGGATGACCCGGAACTTCCTACCACAAGCAGAGCTTAAAACTACTCTGCAACCACCGACACCGTAGTGCGTCCGCCGGTGCCCTTTTTGAATTTTACATGTCCTTCAGCGGTCGCAAAGATCGTGTGATCGCGTCCCATTCCGACATTTACTCCGGGGTGAACTTTCGTTCCCCTCTGGCGAACTATTATATTGCCCGACACGACTTTCTGCATACCGCCTTTCTTAACTCCAAGCCTTCTTCCGGCTGAATCGCGATTATTATTAGTTGATCCGCCGCCTTTTTTATGTGCCATTTCCTTATCCCTTTTCTAACTTTGTCGTTCCTCGGTCCCATACTGTCATGCCACGGCTTGACCGGGGCATTCCGGCCCATTAAACCTTTATTTCCTTTATCCTGCAAACCGTGACGGCCTGCTTATGTCCGCGCGTACGGCGGTAGTTGTGACGACGTTTCTTCTTGAATACAAGAACCTTGTCCAACTTATCCTGAGCCACGACATCGGCCACAACCTTCGCGCCCTTCACAAGCGGGTTTCCGATTTTATCCCCTGCCAGCAGCACTTCCGTGAATTCGACAGTCTTATCTGCATCCAGTTTTTCGACTTTTACAACATCGCCGACTTTGACGCGATACTGTTTTCCGCCTGTTTGAAATATAGCGAATGACATGACTACACCTTATGATTGTGATTTGGTACCCGCCAAGGATATACCCGCCCCGCGCAAAAGTCAAGACCGAAATCTCAATACTTTCTATCCCCTAGGCATTTTTCCCTTTTCCCTACTCTTGACTCTTCTGTTATAATCCGTTATAGTCTTTAATTATGAAGAAATTCACAAAAAAAGACATCGAAAACATAATCCCGCACCGCGGCTCCATGCTGCTGATCGACGAAGTCCGCGACCTAACCCCGACCTCCGGCACGGGCATCCGCCGCGTACAAAGCGATGAATTCTGGTGCGCGGGACACTTCCCCGGCAAACCCATAATGCCCGGAGTAATCCAGCTGGAATCAATGGCCCAAACCGCCTGTTTCGTGATTTTAAAGGACCTGTTTGATAAAACCGGCAACAAAGGCTTTGGGTTTTTCACAAACATCGACAAATGCAAATTCGTGAAAATGGTGCAACCCGGCGACATCTTAGAGCTAAAAGTGGAACTTGCCATGCAAAAATTGACCATGCACAAGTTCCGCGGCCAAGCCTTCGTCAAAGGTGAACTTGCCTGCGAAGCCACCTTCTCCGCCATTATGCAATTATCTTAATCTTTCCTTTTACCTTTTCCCTTCTATCTTTTTATGCTATAATGATCTACTAATGATTAAACTCATCGCGATCTTTTTCGTACTTGTCGCGGCGTTCTCGCATACGTCGCACGCCTCGCGCAGCGCCGACGTCCGCGACTCCGGCCGCGCCCGCACAACCCATGAAGAATCTCGCCGAACCGCCGAATCCCGTGACCTAACGCCCCGCGCCGCAACTATATCCGGCCGCACTCCTGGCGCCCCCGCTCGAAGTGCGACAATACAGCAACAGCAAAGAACCACAGCCCGCAGCGCAACCCAGCAGCAGTCGGCTCGCAATATATCTCGCGCCGCGGTGACCCCGGGCCAACAGCGCTCTCCCGCCCGCAGCGCAACGACCCCGCGCGACCAAAACCGAACTGCGCGAAGCGCGACCCAGCTCGGTAGAATCGTAGCTCCCGTGGGCGGCGCGCGCTCCGCAAGATCAGCCGAAGCCCTTGGCGGGGACTACGCCCGCTGTCGTGACGCTTACACGCAATGCATGGACCAGTTCTGCGCGGCGGCGAATGAAACTTACCGGAAATGTATCTGTTCGGACACTTACATAGACCTTGCGGCTCAACGCGAAGCCCTTGAATCCGCGCAGAACGCGCTGCAAGAATTTCTGGCGTTTAATCTTACTATGGTCACTATGACCGGCTCGGAAGTCCAAGCCGCTTTAACCGGTACCGAAGGCGAACTCTCAATGCGCGAGGATACAAGCGCGAACCGTCAAAGACTGGACGACATTTTGAACAGCCTGAACAATCCTCCGTCGGGATCGTCCGGCAACCGCCGTCAATCCCCAAGCTTCGGCAGCATTGCGGATTTTTCCTGGGACATGGACGACATATGGGGAGGGGGCGCAACCCAAGGCGCGATCAGCAACGACGTCCGCGGCCGCCAGCTGTTCACTACGATCAACAGCCAGTGCCAGCAAATGCTGCGCGACACCTGCCGCAACACTAACATGTCTATGATAGTCTCGACCTACACGCTTTCGATCGACGTCGACTGTCAAACTTTTCAAAACTCTCTGGACCGTCTTCGCCGCGACGTCCAAGGCAGAATCCGCGAAGCCAACCTTCGCCTGATGCAGGAACGCCTGAATGATTTTGACAGCAGGAATTCTCTTACCACGATCGAATGCCTGCAAAACGTTATGAGTGACCTCCGCAGCGACCTTGTCTGCGGCAACCAGTGGGAAAGATGCCTGGACTTCACGGGCCAATTTTTGGATCAAGGCCGCCCGATTATGACCGAACATTTCGGAGAACTGGCCAGCGTGCTGAATTTCGGCAGCGGCAACACAAGCCTTCTGGAAGCCAACCGCGGCAGTCCCTTCGTGCGTTCACTGGAAGAAAAACGCATCTTCGCGGCCGGCTCTCTCAGAACCTGCGAGCAAGAGCAGGAAATAGTCTGGCGCGAAGCCCTGAACAGATCGCTGATGGAAATATTCCAATCCCAAAGGCGCAAAATCGACGACGTCAAGAACGAGTGTCTGGAAAAGCTTGCCGAATGCAGCGAAACCCAAACCGAATCCCTCGGCCGCTTCGGCATCGCCGGCGAGGAAGAGCTTGACGCGTCCGGCCAGCTGATAGTGATGGAGGTCTGCAGCGACATCCAGCGCGCGTGCGAAAGCGTCTTCGGCAGCGACACTCTGAACAATCTTCTTGAACTTAAAAGACAAGGCCTTATGGATGAAAGCTGCGCGGACCGCGGCGGAGTTGTCGTGTACCACGACGATTACGAGCGCTGCGTAACAAACCAAGACGAATGTACTGCGGTCGGCTGGAACTGGATCCCAAGCCCGACCACTCCGGGAACCGACGGCATAACCCACAGGCGCGGCACCTGCTCGATGTACCCGAACAGAAATACGGACGACGTCTGCCGCAACGCTGGCGGACGCGTCGAAGGCCAGCAGTGCGTGTTTGCAAACATCTGGCACCGCCTGCCCAATACCAGACCTCTATGCGAAACCGATCGCGCGCTAATATGGCACAACGACAAATGCTGGCGAAGCTTTGACGCGGCGGCGGATATATGCCGCATCGCGGGCGGCGCGGTCGAAAATGGCAACTGCGTGTTTGAAACCCGTTTCAGACGCCCCTAAAGGAGAACATCATGGCAAAAGTAAAATCTTGGATAAGCATCTTGGGCGGTTTCGTAATGGCCCTGCTGTTCGTGAACGAAAGCGACGCGAACGTTCGCCACGCATCGGTAAGCGAGAATAGAATAGTCTACCGCCTAAGCGATCTCGAAGCCTGCCGTGACAGAACCTCGCAGGCGGACATAAGGAACTGCATGAATTTCACCGCGGCGCAAAATGCGTCGCGCGACCGTTGCCAAAGCTACGGCTGGCCCGACCGCTGCGCCTATTAATCATCCCAAAAAATTCTATAAATATCGCAAACCAAGCTTATAAGCATACAAAAAATTCGCGTTATTAGCGGATTTTTTGATATGTGCATTAGCGAGGTTGCAGCGGTCAGCGCACACAATAATTTACCAACAAGCCAACCCAGTCGA
>Ga0123356_10000238_pt1 | contig 63707 bp, 36 predicted proteins | sample TergutEmb28metaG_2_FD_92546 | JGI IMG/M metagenome (GOLD analysis project Ga0123356, IMG submission 92546) | Embiratermes neotenicus P3 segment gut microbial communities from Petit-Saut dam, French Guiana - Emb289 P3 | ecosystem: Host-associated > Arthropoda: Insects > Digestive system > Gut ...
AAAATTTGCATTCACTTGCCCCACGGGGCAAATATCACTGCTTGCCAACGGCAAGCAATCTCACTCTGAAAGAATTTCACTTTTCCGCAGGAAAAATTTCACTAAATAGGATAAATCCCCAAGAACCCCAAAGGGGTGAAATGTGCATAACTCCGTGCAAGCGCAAGCGTAGCGCGGGGTAAGGCGAAGAAACGCGGATAGTAACAACAACACAAAGCCCCCCTTTCTGCCGTTGGCAGAAAGGGGGGCTTGTTTGTGCGGGCTTGCTTACTGTACTGTCGCTTTGCCGTGGGTTGCACCCACGGTTATGCAAATCCTGCCCACTTCGGGGCAGTTACGGATTCATAATTCGTACTTCGTACCTTGTACTTCGTACTTAAAATTCTAATCCCTAATCCCTTTTCCCTAATCCCTCATTTTCGGGGCAGATGTAATTCTTGCTTAAATAAATAATTCCGCAATTCTGAATTCTGAATTCTGAATTCTTAATTAGTTTTAAAAACTATCGCTTGCTTTGGCTGTAAAATTGTAATTTTTTGATTCGTTAAAATATCACTCACTTCCCCGCACAAATCCACAGGGGCTTCGCTTGCGTTTACAATGGCGGTGAGGTTACCGATTTTTATTGCCACGGCAGAACCAAGCTGAGTAACTGAGAAGGGCTTTTTAAATTCTTCCCTATATTCTTTTCTTATTGCCCCAAGCCTTGTGTAATGCGATAGCAGTTCCTTATCCGTGTTCCTCGGGAAGGGACGGCGGTTAATAGGATCTTCGTAGCCTTGCAAGCCCACTTCGTCACCGTAATATACGGTGGGAATCCCTGGTAACATATATTGCAAAACGGACGCAAGTTTTAAAAGCGTTTTGCCTTTATTGTATTCGCTATCGGTTAGGCGGTAATTAAGCCTCTCTTTTTTAGTGGGCGGGGGGGTTTTCCCTGATAATTCGTTAATTATCCTCACCGTGTCGTGCGTGCCGATAATGTTCATGCACAAATCAAGAGATTCGCGCGGATAGTTTTCCGCAATACTCATTACCTCATTCACGAATTTTTTGGGGTTAACCTGCCTTATATAATCAAGGATAGAGGCCTTGAAAACATAATTCATAACGCCGTCAAGTTCTTCACCGAAAAAATATTCGCGTTCTTCTGAATAGCTATATTTCGTGCTGGCGTCTTCCCAAACTTCGCCGATTAAAGCAAGATCACCGAACGATTTTACTTTAGCACGAATCTTTTTCACAAAATCAGGGCTGATTTCGTCTACAACATCTAACCGCCAACCTTTTACGCCGAGGCGCGAAAACTTTTCAATAACGCCGTTATCCCCTGCAATAAAATTCTGATAGCTTATGGCGTCCCGCCTGATTTCAGGCACAACCGTGATTCCCCACCAACATGAGTAAGTATCTGGATAGTTTTGAAAGGAATACCAATCGTAATAAGGGGAATGCTTTGATTGGCAAGCCCCCTCGCTATCATAGTGTTTAAACTTGTTAAAATAAAGGCTGTCTGCACCTGTGTGGTTAAACACACCGTCCATTATTATGCCTATTCCGTTGCTATGGCAACAATCTATGAGGTTTTTTAGTTCTTCTTCCGTTCCAAACAGTTCGTCTACTTTCATATAGTTTCCTATATCGTAGCGGTGGTTAGAGGTGGCTTCGTGAATAGGGCAGAAATAAATTGCGGTAACCCCTAAATCCTTTAAATAAGGTATTTTTTCTTTAACACCCTTAATATTTCCGCCAAAAAAGTCATTTGCCCTAAAAACGCCGTCCCCGTCCACAATTGTTACATCGTCATGCCAATCCTTAAGATAACCGCGCGCAGGGCTTTTTGCGTCCGCAACTCTATTAAACCTATCGGGGAAAATTTGATAAATCACCCCGCCTTTAAGCCAATCGGGGGTTTGATAGCCAGTTTTGTACACAGTTAACTGCCATTCGCTTAAAAAATGCTTAAGCATTGCCTTGCCGTCACCGTTATGCCCCGCAATTTGCATTCCGTTTTGAGTATGAAGTTCAAAGCGGTAAAAGTACGCACCTGAATCTTCCAAGCAAAACGAGGTTTTGAAGTAAACAAAATCTAAGTCGCGCTTATATTCATATAATTCAAGCCTAAATTCATGCTTTCCTCTAAAAAGCATAAAAACCTTTTCCGCGCCCACAATATGAGGCACAGGAAAATTGATCTTAACCATGGTTGAAGTATCCGTTGCGCCGAACGGTGATTTAAAATTGATATTTCGTGAATCAAAGGGAAGCAACATTTATAAAACTAACCTATTATTTGAGGGGTTTTAAAGCCCAAATCCTGTTAGCATATTCCGTAACGCTTCTATCCGCTGAGAAAAAGCCTGATTTCGCCGTGTTCACAAGGCACATTCTAAAGAACCTTTGCTTATCCTTATAGGCTTCGTCTACCCTTGCTTGCGCATCGCAGTAGCTACTGAAGTCTGCAAGGCAAAGATAAGGATCTGCCTTTCCTGCGGTAACAAGGTAGTTAGAAATCTCTGCAAAAGAAACTTCGGCAATTCCGCTTTTTAGCTTATCAATTACCGCCTTAATTCTGCGATCACCCGAATAGTAATCCGAAGGGGAATAAGTGGCGTAAAGCCTTTCAACTTCGTCTGCAAGCAATCCGAAGATAAAAATGTTTTCGTCACCCACGCGTTCGTGGATTTCCACATTAGCACCGTCCATTGTGCCAATGGTAACCGCACCGTTTATCATGAATTTCATGTTACCAGTACCGCTTGCCTCTGTGCCTGCCACGCTGATTTGCTGAGATATATCACTTGCAGGCATAATCAATTCCGCCAAAGAAACCCTGTAATTTTCAAGGAAAACCACTTTAAGTTTGCCCTTTAAGGATTTATCGTTATTAACCATTTCGCCTATCATATATATAAGCCTGATAATCAGCTTAGCCATGTAATAGGAACTTGCCGCTTTTGCGCCGAAAATAAACACCCTCGGAACGATATCAAGATCAGGATTTTCCTTTAAGCGGTTATATAAATCAATAATTTGAAGTGCGTTCAATAATTGGCGTTTATATTCATGCAACCTTTTAACCTGAACATCAAAGATAGCATCGGGATCCACGGATATTCCGTTAGACTTTTGGATATATTCCGCAAGCCTCTCTTTATTTTTACGGCGGATTTTATATAATTTTTCAAGCACGGTTCTGTTACCTTGAAATTCCAAAAGTTTTTCAAGTTCGCCTGCGTCTTTCTTAAATCCGTTTCCTATAAGTTCAGAAATTAAATCCGTTAGCAGGGGATTAGCTTCGCAAAGCCATCTGCGGTGCGTGATTCCGTTAGTAACATTAGTGAACTTTTTGGGATTCGCGCGGTAGGCGTCTGCAAAAACGGTGCTTTTTAAAATGTCGCTGTGAAGCGCGCTTACGCCGTTAACCGTGTGCGATGCCACAAGGCAAAGATTTGCCATTTTCACCTGCCCGTCTGCAAGCACGGAATTTTCGGAAATCTTATTCCAATCCCCCGGATATAAATTCCACAAATCTGCACAATGACGGCGGTTAATTTCGTTAGTAATCTGGAATATTCTTGGAAGAAGCGTTTCAAAAAGGTTTTGAGGCCATTTTTCAAGGGCTTCTTGCATAACTGTGTGGTTAGTGTAGCTAACTGTTTCGGTTACGATTTTCCAAGCATCGTCCCAATTATAATTATAATCGTCCAAAAGAACGCGCATCAATTCGGGAATGCAAAGCGCAGGGTGGGTATCGTTTATGTGAATTGCCACCTTTTTAGAAAGATTTTCCACACTTTTATATTTTTTAAGGTGACGGCTGATAATATTTTGAATGCTTGCCGACACAAAGAAATATTGTTGCTTAAGCCTAAGCATCTTGCCTTCGTAATGATTATCCGCAGGATATAAAACTTTGGATATTGATTCCGCAAGGGCTTTTGCTTCCATTGCCTTTAAATATTCCCCGCGGGAAAAGAGTGCCATATCAAGTTCCACAGGCGCAGTGGCAGACCACAGGCGCAAAAAGTTTACGGCAGGGGTATCGTAACCGCTGATATACATATCGTAAGGCACGGCAATTATAGAAGTGTAATCCTTAAGTTCTGCTTTAAGCCTGCCGTCCTGCCATGTTTCTTCCACGCGTCCGCCAATCTTAACTTCATAGCTAACTTCTCTGCCGTCTTGCCAAATCGCGCCGTCAAGAAGCCACTTATCGGGCATTTCCATTTGCCAACCGTCCACGATTCTTTGCTTAAAAATACCGTAGTCGTATCTTATGCTAAATCCGCTTGCAGGATATCCGCAAGAAGTCAAGCTATCAAGATACGCCGCCGCAAGCCTGCCGAGTCCGCCGTTGCCAAGCCCTGCATCGGGTTCAATTTCCATAAGTTCTTCAATGTTAAACCCAAGCTGTTTCACAGCTTCAGTTGCCACATCAAGAATGCCGAGGTTATAAAGGTGGTTTTTTAAAGAACGCCCCAAAAGGAATTCCATAGACATATAATAAACCTGCTTAGCATTTTTTGCCTTAACATCGTTTGAGTAAGCAAGCCGTTTTTGTGCCAAAATATCATTTGTTGCACGGCATAAAGCCTTGTACATGATATTGGGCGAGGTTTCTTCTGCTTTTGTGCCGTATAGCTTAATTAGCTTTCTTTCAATTTCGGCCTTAAAAGCCGTAACATTAAATTTGTTCATCTGATTGCCGTTATCCCCTGAGTGATATGATATGATTTTTTAGTAATCTTTGTTTCAATTCCTAAAGACTTCTCTTTATTATTCTTAAATTAGGCGGTAGCGAAACAAAGAATTATAGCGATTTATATAATTTGATATACTCTTTTGCAGACTTTGCCCAAGAAGAATCCGTGGCAAGCGCGTTATTTTGCACTGCGTCCCATTCTGCCTTGTTTGCATAAGTGGCAAGTGCGCGGTTAATTGCGTCAAGCATATCGTACGCATCGTAAGTTTTAAAGGTGAAGCCGTTACCCGTTTTATCCGTTGGGTTAAATGGAATAACTGTGTCCTTAAGTCCGCCTGTTTCCCTTACCACTGGGATACCGCCGTAGCGCATGGATATTAGCTGAGTTAATCCGCAAGGTTCAAACTTAGAAGGCACAAGGAATAAATCCGCCGCGCCGTAAATCTTTGAAGCAAGTGCGCCCGAAAAGCCTATAACCGTGGCAAGTTTTGTGGGATAGCGAAGCGCGAGTTCTTTAAGTTCATTTTCATATTTCCAATCCCCTGTGCCAAGAACCACGAATTGCACATCGGCACTCATGATTTCATGAATCACTTTAAGAATCAAATCCACACCTTTTTGGGGCGTAAGCCTTGAAACTATGGCAAGAAGAGGTTTATCTTGAACAGGTAAATTTAAAAGTTCTTGAAGTTCTTTCTTATTAAGTTTCTTTTTCGCACTTGCGGTTTTCGCTGTGTAATTTTGGAAAAGCGAAGTATCGCTTGCTGGGTTATAAACATCGGTGTCAATTCCGTTCACGATTCCCGAAAGTTTAAATTTGCGTGCATTCAAAATATCCTCAAGCCCGCAAGCATAGAAAGGATCAAGAATTTCGCCTGCGTAAGTGGGTGAAACTGTAACCACCAAGTTAGAGGCTTCAATTCCGCCTTTAAGCATATTGGCATCCTTTTTATATTCGCAAACGCTTGCAAATTCGTCAGGAATGCCGAACACATTGCCTATGCAATATGCGTCCATTCTTCCTTGGAATTCAATATTATGTATTGAAAGCACGGTTTTCATGGTTTTATAGCCGTCTATAAGCCTGTAAAATGCGTTAAGCATAACGGGCGCAAGTGCGGTTTGCCAATCGTTGCAGTGCAGAACATCGGGGAAATAATTCATGAGAGGCATAAGTTCAAGAACCGCTTTTGAGAAAAACGCAAATCTTTCGCCGTCATCAAAGAATCCGTAAATACCTTTTCTTTTGAAATAATATTCATTATCCACGAAGTAAAACATTACACCGCCGAGTGTAAGCGAAAAAAGCCCAGCGTACTGATTGCGCCAACCAAGCGGAACACTCGCCGAACCCACAGAAACCATTTTTTCCTTAAATTCCTTGGGAATATCGTCATATAAAGGCAGAATAACGCGGATATCCGCTTTTAGCTTCACAAGTTCTTTGGGAAGCGCGCCAGACACATCGGCAAGCCCGCCACTTTTAATAAACGGAACAGCTTCGGAAGTTGCATATAATATTTTCATAAATTAAACCTCTTGTTTACTTAATTGATAGCATTATAACACATATTATTTAAATAAGCACTAAATATAACGCATAACGCTTAACGCATAACGCACAATGAAGGATTAATTCAGAATTAAGAATTCAGAATGCAGAATTATGGAATATTTTTCAGCGCACAACGCACAGCGCACAGCGCACAGTGAAGGAATGATTTATTAAGATATTTAGATTCCAACCCTGTTGCCTAATCAATAATGATATTTAGAATCCACCATTGTGCGCTGTGCATTGTGCGCTGTGCGCTGAAAATCCCCTTGACACACTTGCGCTAACGAGTTATAATAATAAAAACAAATGTTCTCATGGATAAAGTAATTCTTCATTCGGATTTAAATAATTTTTATGCAAGCGTTGAGTGCGCTTTGAATCCTGATTTAAGCGGGAAGCCTATTGCCGTGTGCGGGGATAAGGAACTTAGGCACGGAATTGTGCTTGCAAAGAATCAGCTTGCAAAAAACTATGGGGTTAAGACGGGTGAAGTCATTTGGCAGGCAAAGCAAAAATGCGGTGATTTGGTAATTCTTAGTGCCAATTTTCCGCTTTATCTCAAATATTCAAGGCTTGTGAGGGGCATTTATGAAAGGTTTACGGATAAGGTGGAAAGTTTCGGGATAGACGAATGTTGGCTTGACACCACCGAAAGCACGCTTCTTTTCGGAAGCGGTGAGGAAATCGCGGATAAAATCCGCCAAGCGGTTAAAAGCGAATTAAACCTAACGGTTAGCGTGGGCGTGAGTTGGAACAAGGTGTTTGCCAAACTTGCAAGCGATATGAAAAAGCCCGATGCCACCACGGTTATATCAAGGGATAACTATAAAAGCACCGTTTTCAAGCTACCTGCGGAAAGCCTGCTTTTTGTGGGAAAGGCTACGAAAGAAAAACTTTATAGGTGCGGGCTTAGAACCGTGGGGGATATCGCAAATGCCGATATTCAATTTTTAAAAGAGATTTTGGGCAAGTGGGGGGAATATTTGAGCGATTTTGCTAACGGAAACGATATGTCCCCCGTAATGAAAAACGATCAAAGAAGTATAGTAAAATCCGTGGGAAACAGCACCACCCCCGCAAGAGATTTAAAAAATCTTGCCGATATTAAAATGATTGTTACCGTTTTATCCGAAAGCGTTTCCGCAAGGCTGAGAGAACAGGGGCTTAAAGGGCAGGTGGTTTCGGTGAGTGTTACTGATAATAATTTTTGCGACTGGGGCAAGCAAATCAAAATTTCCGAACCCACATTTAACTCAAAAGATATTTTGGCAGAGGCAATGGCACTAATCAAAAACCATTATCAAATTCTTCGCCCCGTAAGGCGCGTGGGGGTGGCGGTTTCAGATTTAACCCCTGCAAGCGAATCGTACCAAACTAACATTTTCTTAAGCGGTGAAACGCGCCAAAAGGCAGAAAATTTAGAACACGCGATAGATAATCTAAAGCACAAATACGGCAACAAAACCCTAAATCGCGCCACCGTTATGGTTGATCCCGTCTTAACGGACTTAAACCCCAAAGACGAGAATACTATACACCCCAACCCTTTCTTGAAGTGAAAACAGGCTGTTGATAAAGCCCGTGATAGGCATAAAAAGCGGAACTTTACGCTTAGTCATGTACGCCTAAGTACATTCCTGCGCCTAAAAACCACGCTTTTTTGCCTCTGACAGGCTTTCTGAACAGCCCGTCAGTGCGTTTTTCGGCAATGAGGCTTAGGCAGTATAAATCCGTGCAAGATTTAAATTATTATGATAAAATAATTGTAGGAGAAATTGATTATGAAAATTGTTATCGCATCGGATTTGCATGGTTCATTGTATTATGCAAATATGCTTTTTGAAAGGTTTTTTGCAGAGGGGGCAGAGGAAATTATTTTGCTTGGGGATTTATATTACCACGGGCCGAGGAATCCGCTTGAAAAGGAATATGACTGCATGGCTGTTGCAAATCTTTTAAATTCCCACAAGGATAAACTTACCGTAATCAAGGGAAACTGTGACGCAGAGATAGACGAAATGATTTCAGAATTTCCGCTTTTAGGTGCTAAAACAGTGCGTTTTGGTAACCTAAAGCTAACATTATCTCACGGGCATATTTATAACAAAGATAACCTTCCTAAAGAAGTGGGCGACATATTTTTATTCGGGCATTTCCACACAGGCTTCATAGAAAAGCATGAAAACCTAATTATCGCCAACCCCGGTTCAACCACCCTTCCGCGCGGTGGCACACCAAGAAGCTACCTTGTGCTAACGGATAATGAGTTGACGCTTAAGAATCTTGAAACAGGGGAAATTATTTGTTCGCAATGCCTTGCGAACAAATAGCGCACAGCGCACAGCGCACAATGATAGATTCTAAATATCATTATTAGTTAATTAATCCACAATTCGTACTTCGTACCTAAATTATTAATTCCACCATTGTGCGCTGTGCATTGTGCGCTGTGCGCTATTCGATAATGCCCCGCATTACCAAATCCTATTCTTCCACCTAAACTTATGCGAAGTACAGCACATTGGAATGTGTTCGGGAAAGGGCGGAGGAAAGGGAGGGGGGAAAGGCGGAGGAAAGCCACAGCAACCAATGCCACAGCGTTTTCCAAGTTCTTTGCCGAACCCCTCAAAAAAGCACTCAACACCCCTTCGCACTGCGTGGTGGCAATGCGGTGGCGGGCAAGGAATCTTTTCCATATCGCACCCCCTAACTTAGCTAAATAGAACCACAGCGTCCGCAGAACCTATCTTCGCAACAGCGTTTTTTCTCACAGCATCTTTTTTCGCAACCGCACTTTCTTGAACCGCAACCGCAAAAACCCAAACCAAGCAAAAACAATAAAAACATAATTCACCTCTTTCGTCTTATTCGTGTGTTTACCACACACTCAATCATATTCGTTTTTTCTCATTTTTGTGAACTTGGATAATTTTCCCAAATATAGCTTGCTTTACCTGCGCGCGTGGTATATACTTGTGTTAAAAGCACACGCTATATATACGCTTGCGTGAAGTCTTGGAAGATTACCCAGCCGTTTATTTAGGAAAAGAATGAAAAGGATTTACTTGTCGCCCCCGCATATGTGCGGTGAAGAAATGAAATTTATTCAGCAGGCGTTTGATACGAACTGGATTGCCCCTTTAGGGGCTAATGTTGACGCTTTTGAGACGGAACTTGCACCAATAGCAGGGCGCAAATTCGGAGCCGCTTTATCGGCAGGAACGCACGCAATTCATTTAAGTTTAAAACTTCTTAATGTTGGCGCAGGCGATTTTGTGTTTTGTTCGTCACTAACATTTTCGGGAAGTTGCAACGCAATAGTTTACGAAAAAGCAATACCTGTGTTTATTGATTCTGACGAAAGTTGGAATATGTCACCATACGCACTCAAGAAAGCGTTTAAGCATTTTGCCGAACGCAAAACATTGCCGAAAGCGGTGATTATTGTGGATTTATATGGGCAAAGTGCGGATTATGACGCACTTTTGGCAATTTGCGCGGAATACAATGTGCCAGTGATTGAAGATGCCGCTGAGGCACTTGGCGCGAACTATAAGGGTAAACCCTGCGGTTCTTTCGGCGAACTTGCAATTCTTTCATTCAACGGTAATAAGATTATCACCACATCGGGTGGCGGAATGTTGCTTTCAAATAACGAAGAACAAATTCAAAAAGCAAAATTTTGGGCAACGCAAGCGCGAGATTCCGCACCGTATTATCAGCATTCCGAGATAGGATATAATTATAGGCTAAGTAACATTTCGGCAGGCATCGGGCGCGGACAGCTTTTGTGCTTAAAGGAAAGAGTGGCGCAAAAGAAAGCCATTTTCAATAACTATTGCAAGGGTTTTAGCGATATTAACGCCATAAAAATGATGTATTCGCCACAACACTGCGATTCAACTTATTGGTTAAGCGTTATGACGGTATGCGAAAAATCCAGCGTGAAGCCAAGCGATATTATTGATAAGTTAGGAAAAATGAACATTGAGGCGCGCCACATTTGGAAGCCCATGCATTTACAACCTGTGTTTAAAGATGCAATGTTTTTCAGTTCTTTTGACGGCAAAACCAAAGAAAGTTTTGCCGAATCCTTCTTTAATAACGGCGTTTGCTTGCCGAGTGCCACAACCATGACAAGCAGTGAACAGCAACTGATAATAGACGCTGTTAAGGATATGTTTTATGTATAAGCACTTCTTTAAGCGGTTTTTTGATATTTTGCTATCCGCAACCGCGCTTGCGCTTTTGTTTCCTGTGTTTCTTGCCGTAGCCTTTATGGTTAAGATTAAGCTGGGTTCACCTGTTATCTTTAAGCAACTAAGGCCGGGCAAAAATGCCAAAGTTTTCAAAATGTACAAGTTCAGAACAATGACTAACGAAAAGGACGAAAACGGTAACTTACTGCCAGACGAACAGCGTTTAACAAAGTTCGGCAAATTTTTAAGATCCACATCTCTTGACGAACTGCCAGAGATTTGGAACATACTAAAGGGCAATATGAGTATAGTCGGCCCGCGCCCTCAGCTTGTTAGGGATATGGTATTTTTTAGCCCCGAAGTAATGGCGCGCCAAAGCGTCCGCCCCGGTTTAACAGGGCTTGCCCAAGTGAATGGCAGAAACCGCATAAATTGGGAAGAACGCTTTGAGTGGGACTTAAAATATATTAAAAAAATCACCCTGTTTTCGGACATTGCAGTTTTCTTTAAAACAATCGGCAAAATGCTAAAACGCTCAGATATTTCTGCCGAAAACAGCGCAACGGATACCGATTACGGTGATTGGCTTTTAGAATCGGGAAGAATAACAAACGAAGAGTACCTCAACAAAATGGAAGAGTACAAGTCAATAATAAATTCCCTTGGCGGAAAATAGGAAACTTAAAATGGATAAATTCAGCGTCTTAATGGCAGTATATAAAAACGACAAAACGGAATTCTTTACAGAAGCCTTTGATAGTGTTATAAATCAAACGGCGAAACCTCATGAAATCGTTATTGTTAGGGACGGCATTGTTCCCGCGGAATTAGAGCAAAAGCTAATAGATTACGAAAAAGAACATGAAATCGTTAAGATTGTGCGCCTTGAAGAAAATGTGGGGCTTGGCAACGCTTTGAAAGAGGGAACGAATCACTGTTCTCACGAATTGATTGCAAGAATGGATAGTGACGATATTTGTTTGCCCGATAGGTTTGAAAAGCAGTTAAAAGCATTTGAGGAAGATAGAGATTTAAGCATTATCGGCGGAAATATTGAAGAATTTATTGAAAGCAAAGATAAAATCGTTAGCGCAAGGATTGTGCCAAGAACGCATGAGGAAGTGTCGCAGTTTATTAAAAAGCGTTGCCCCATGAATCATATGGCGGTTATGTTCAGAAAATCTGAGGTGCTTAAGGCGGGCGGATACATCCACCAGCTTTATAATGAGGATTATTTTTTGTGGATTAGAATGTTTCTTGCAGGTTGCAAATTTAAAAACCTTGCGGAAACTTTGGTATATGTGCGCATAGGGCGCGATATGTTCAAGCGCAGAGGCGGGGTTAAGTATTTCCGTTCAGAAAAGCAAATGTTTAAATTCATGCGTAAAAACCGCATGATTGGGCTGTTCTCATATTTGAAATCGGTGTTTATAAGGCTTGCGGTGCAGGTATTGATGCCAAGAAAGTTGCGTGGGTGGCTGTACCTAAAGGCACTAAGAGGGCGAGAAGCAAAATGATTTTCTATTTTGCTAACATTTTAATAAACTTAATTGCGGGGGCATACTTCCTCAAGGAAGGGCGTTTTCGTAACGGAAAGAAAATATATTTATTTGTTACGGGTGTGCAGTTAACATTGATTGCAGGACTGCGCAGTACAAGCGTAGGCATTGACACAAAGAGTTACGAAAGAATATTTGAAGAGGTTCGCAAGTACGACATAAGGGAACTTAATTCTTATCCGCACGCGGAATTTTTGTATGTTTTGATTTGCAAAGTAATTCAGCTTTGCGGTGGCAATTACCAATGGGCATTGGTGATTACGGGTGCAATTATTGGCTTTGGATTAGTAAAATTCATTTACGATTATTCCGAAAATCCCATGCTAAGCGTATATTTGCTCATTAGCTTAGGCGTGTACTATTTTTCCTTTAACGGCACGAGATCTGCCCTTGCAATGGTGTTTATAATAAATTCGCTAAAATATGCCATGAACAAAAAGTTTATCAAATACACTCTTTGTTTCATTGTAGCGTTTTTCTTCCACAAAAGCTCAATATTCTACTTCCCGCTTTATTTAGTGGGCTACCTTAAAAGCGGTAAAAAAGCCACACAGTTTATTCTTATAAGCTTATTTTTGGCACTTGCGCTTTTTAACACAGCTCTCAATATCGCCATAATGCTTCTTCCCCAATACGGCATTTACAGGTCAACCCAATACCTGCAACCCAATGTCGGGTGGCAACAGCTAATAACTTACACCGCTTTTGCGCTTTGGGCTTGCATGGTGTTTTTCTCTAAAAAAAACAAAGCCAAACGCGCGTCCAAAATACATGTTACACACCTTGCTTTTATTATGCTTACATTTGCCATGTTTGCAATGTCGTTCAGAATGGAAATCGTGTCGCGCTTGGCTGTGCCGTTTATGGCTTTTGCCACAGTTAGTTTGCCAAGCATTCTGAATTTAGAACTTTCGCAAACGAGGAAAATGTGGTACACAATGGGAATTATTGCTTACGCAACTATCTTCCACATTGTAATAATCAACGCAAATTGGAACGAAATTGTGCCTTATGCAGGGTTTTGGCAATAACGAATCACATATAAGCAACAAAAGGAAAAAAGAAAATGATACCAAAAAAAATTCACTATATATGGCTTGGGGGCAATCCGCTTTCCCCGCTAATGGAAATGTGCATTGAAAGCTGGAAAAAGTTTTGCCCCGATTATGAGATAATTAAATGGGACGAAACTAACTTAGATTTTAGCAATTGCGCGTACGCGGTTCAGGCTTACGAGGCAAAAAAATGGGCATTCGTTTCGGACTATTGCCGTTTCCTCGTTCTGCACGGACACGGGGGCATTTATCTTGATATTGATGTGGAATTGCTCAAACCGTTAGATAGCTTTTTAGATGCCCCGTTCACAGGTTTTGAACAAAAAGACAGCGTAAACCCCGGGTTAATTTTTGCCTGTGAGGCAGGAAATGCTTTCTGCAAAAGCATGATTGATTCTTACCTAAGCGACACATTTTGCCCAAATAACCTTATCACTGTGTGCAGGCGCGCAACCGATATTTTACTAAAGCACGGGTTGCAACTTAATGATACAAAGCAGGAAGTTTTAGGCATGGTTATTTATCCCACAGAGTATTTTTGCCCGATAAGTTACGAAACGGGTAAAAAGCGCATCACGGAAAACACGGCGTCTATCCACCATTATGCGGCATCTTGGGTTCCGCTAAGACGAAAATTTTTGAACAGGATAGGGCGCATTATCGGCCCTAAGAACAAAAAGAGATTGAAAAAACTATTTGGAAAATAATGAGCAAAATCAGCGTAATAATACCCATGTATAATGCCGAAAAGTACATTGAAAAGTGCTTGTTAAGCGTTGCTTCGCAAACCTATGGGAATCTTGAAATAGTGGTTGTTAATGACGGCAGTACGGATAATTCACTTGCCGTTGTTTCTGAATTTGCAAAAGCAGATAATAGAATCGTTGTTATTAACAAAGAAAACGGCGGTGTTGCCTCTGCGCGCAATGCGGGCTTAGATGTTGCAATCGGGGATTATATCGCGTTTGTTGATTCTGATGATTATATTGATTCCAAAATGTACGAAAAACTTTTTGAGGCGATTCAAAACAACTCTGCCGATACCGCATTTTGCGGTTTTGTTAGGGTGATTGGTGATAGATTTGTTCGGCGTCATGAGGCAAATATCGGCAGGCTTGCCGAAAACCCTCAAAATATAGCAAGTTTTTTTGAAATTAAGGGACTTAAAAGCACTTCGCCCGATTCTGAATTCACAGAAAACACAATGGGTTCTACATGCAGAGTCTTGTTCAACCGTAAGCTCATAGAATCCTCTAAACTTCGTTTTCCTCAAGATATATTTATCGCTGAAGATTTAGTGTTTTTACTGAATTACTTACTCTTGTGTAAAAAAGTTTCCGTTGTTAACGAAAACTTGTATTATTACCTTTGCAATCCCGTATCGGCAACATCTAAGCGTTATAAAAAGAATTATCTTGAAAATGAAAAGGCACTTTACGGCTACATTACCGCGGTGCTTGCAAAAAATTCATTTCTAACGGCACAGCAAAAATCCACACTGCTTTCAAAATTTAAATTATTATCTTGCAGTACAATTGTTAGAAACGAACTTGGATATAACGAGGCAGGTATTGCCCGCATGAGGAAATTGGCAAAATGCGATAAATATTTTAGGGGCTTATTGCCGTTTCCGTCCTTGTTTTTGGCACAGCGCGAGCAAGGTTTCAAAAAAGCAGTGTTCTTCTTGCTAATTAAGTTTAGGTGTTGGGGAACTGTAAAATCTTTTTTATTAAGGTGGGAAAAAAAGAATGCATGATAGTAAAGCAGGAATAATCACATTTCATTTTGCGCAAAATTACGGCGCAGTGCTACAGTGCTATGCACTGCAAGAATTCCTTTCAAATCGGCAGTGTAATGCATTCGTAATTAATCACAAGGATTATGCGCAAGAGCGTGATCTTAAGCTGATTCAATTTAGAAGTCCCAAAAGGTTTGTAAAATCAATTTTGCTTTTTGTTAGAAATGTTGCTAAAAGGTTACGCTTTAACCGCTTTAGAAGTAAACATTTGAATCTCATTAGTGCAGAGTTTGCCGATACGCTTGATTTAATTGTTTTAGGAAGTGATCAAGTTTGGAATTTTGATTTTGCTAACACCAAAGCATATTTTGCAGAGTTTCCCAAAAAGCAAAATGCCAAGGTGGTTTCTTACGCTGCAAGCATCGGCAAGGATAGCGTTAGCAGTGCTGAATTGGATAAGTACAAAGAAAAACTTAAGGGTGTGGATATGATTTCCGTGCGTGAAAGCGTGGCAAAAGACGCGCTTCAACCTTTAACAGAAAAGCACATTGATGTTATGATTGATCCAACCCTTTTGCTTAGTAGAGAACAATGGCAAACTGCAATCGGAAAATCGCTTTCGGGCAGAATTAAGAAGTATGTGTTAATTTATAGCTTAAATCAGTACCCCGAAACTTTTAAAATAGCACAGAAAGTTGCCAAGGAATTGGGGCTAAAAACGATTGAGGTTCGTTCGCACGGAATCAAAGTGAGGCACAGTGTTAACAAAACCGTTACATTTGCAGGCCCGGCAGAATTCTTAAGGCTATTTCAAGATGCTGAATTTGTTGTTACGGATTCATTTCACGGCACAGTGTTTTCAATGATATTCAACAAGCCGTTTTACACAATTCCGCACAAAAAAATGAACTCACGCATGAGTGGCTTGCTAAGGCTTGTGGGGCTTGGAAGCAGGCTGATAAGTTCGGAAAACTCTGTCGCCTTGGGCGAAGAAATAGACTATGAGGCAGTAGAGGATATTTTGGTGGCGGAAAGATTGCGCGCAACCGCCTTTATTGATAAAGCATTGGCGGACGCAAATGGACAGGACTAAGAGATTTTTTTACAACACAGTAGCAACAGGGCTACTGCAAATAACGATACTTATTTCGGGATTCATTATTCCAAGTTTAATGCTACGCAATTACGGCTCGGAAACAAACGGAATTGTGGCATCAATCAGCCAATTTGTTTCCTACTTCCGCCTTGTGGAAGCTGGTTTGGCAAGTGCCGCCGTGTACGCACTTTACAAGCCGTTAGCAGAGAATAATCAGCTTGCAATTAATTCTATTATATCTGCCACCAAGAAGTATTATATCAAGACGGGGTTGTTCTTTTCTGTTGCCATTGTTGCGTTTTCATTCCTGTATTCCTTAGTGGTTAAAACAAACGCTTTGCCACCGCTATATGTAGCGATTCTTGTTATGGTTTTGGGGGCGGCGGTTGCGCTTGAGTTTTTTACGCTTGCCAAATACAGCGTGTTACTTATTGCAGATCAGCGCGTTTATGTAATTTCGCTTTCAAGCATGCTATCAATCGCAATTAATTTGGCGGTAGTGGCGGTACTTGCATCGTTTCAAATTAATGTGGTTATAGTAAAAGCTGTGGCTGTTCTCAGCGTGTTTGTGCGCTCGGCTTTATTAATGTTTTTTACAAAAAGAAAGTACAAATCTTTAGATTATAATGTGGCAAATCCTGACACCAAGAGCCTTAATAAGCGTTGGGACGCGCTTTATCTGCAAATTCTTGGCGCAGTTCAAACGGGTATGCCGATAGTTGCCGCCACCTTATTGTTAAGCCTCAGGCAAGTAAGCGTGCTTGCAATTTACAGCATGGTTGCCGTGGGAATCGGCAGTGTTCTAAGCATTTTTATTAGCGGATTATCCTCATCGTTTGGTGACATTATAGCAAGAAATGACAAAAGCGGGTTGCAAAAAACTTACACTCAATTTGAATTTGTGTACTACAAAATTATTGCCTTTTTTTACGCGTGTACCGCAATACTAATAACCCCGTTCATTTCGGTTTACACAAGAGGCATAAGCGATGTGAACTATTTTCTTCCGCTATTCGGCATACTTATCGTGCTGAACGGATTGTTATTTAATCTTAAAACACCGCAGGCAATGATGTTTATTTCGGCAGGAATGTTTAAAGAAACAAGATGGCAAACCACAATTCAAGGGATTTTAGCTTTCCTTGGATGCTTTCTGTTCGGATACTTTTGGGGCTTAGAGGGGCTAATGCTCGGCATGATTGTTTCAAACCTGTACAGGTGCATTGATTTATTGTTCTTTACGCCCAAAAGAATCACAGGCACTAAAATTTCCGCCACACTCAGGCAGTGGGGAATATTGGCAATAAATATTGCACTTATCTATTTGCCGTTCATTTTTATAAAAATAAACGCGGGCGGTTATTTTGAGTGGTTGCTGTGGGCAATTGCTGTGGGTGCGTACGCTTTTGCCGTTACCGCTGTGGTTTCGGCACTTACTGATTGGAAGCTTTTTAAGCAAATCATTTTGCGCGTTAAAGCCATTTTCATTAAGGCATCTTCCGCTCACGCACAGCTTCCGCCGATTCCCGAAGCGGTTAATGGCAGAAAATGTTACGCATTAACAGTTAATGACGCTGATTTGCATTTTGCAAGCACTTCAGGGGGGGCATTTTCCGCGATAATGAATGCTTTCTGTGATAGTGGCGCAATTATTGTGGGCGCGGAAATGTGCGGCGACTTGGTTGTTCGCCATACTGTTGCTAATTCGGTTGCCGAAGCTACAAAATTCCGCAAATCTAAATATGTGAGAAGCGATACCCACGGCATTTATCGGGCAGTGCTTGAGGCATTAGAGTGCGAGAAAAAAGTTTTGTTTACCGGCACAGGGTGTCAAGTTGCAGGGCTTAAAAGTTTCCTTGGCAAGGGCTACGATAATTTGCTTACGGTTGACTTCGTTTGCCACGGGACGCCCTCACCCGAACATTTTAGCCGATATATCAAGGAACTTGAAACTAAACACGGAAAGAAAATTTCGCAATATGATTTCCGTTCAAAGGAAAACGGCGAACTTTTGGACGAAAAAATTGTTTTTCAAAACGGTGAATCCAAGTTTAACCGCGGAAGGCAAAATTTATGGTTAATGGCTTTTTTGTGCAATATTATGCTAATGCCGTCCTGCTATAAATGTAATTATGCTAAACCCGAACGGGAAAGTGATTTAACGATTGCCGACTTTTGGGGTTTAGAACACTACACTTCTGATTTTGAAACAAAAAAAGGCGTTTCACTTGTTCTCGTTAACACCGAAAAGGGGCAAAGTGTTTTTGACGCTCTTAGTAATGTGAAAATTGCCGAAATGAGCCTTGATAAGGCGGTTAAGCACAATTTAAGCCTGCTCACCCCTGTGTCAAAGCACCCTAAGTACGAAGAATTTAACGCGCTTGCGAAAACAGATTTCATTAAAGCGGTAAAGAAATATTGTTACCCTTCAACCGTTAGGCGCGTAATCGGCAGGCTATTGCCTAAAAACCTTTTTCGCTAAACTTTTCCGCTTAGTTTCTTTTTAAGTTCCGCAATGGCTTTAATTGCATGAAGGAATTCGTATTCTTCTATGTGGTGGGCGAGGGGTTCTGCGCCGTCTATTGATTTAAGTTCGTCAAGGTAATTTAGGGCTTCTATGTCGCTGTCCTCTACGAGGGGGGCAAGTTTTTCTAAAAGTGCGAGGATTTGCCCTGAGTCCTTAATTTTTTGCCCTGCCGTTTTGTGCGAAGCGGTGGATTCTTCATTAAGCATAGGTTCAAGTTTTTTGAAAACTGCCTTTAATTCGGTTTCCACTTCGCTTAGTTGCTTTTCGCTTGCAAGGTTTTTGCCTTCTTTTAATGCGCTTTCAAGCGTGAGTGCCACACCGTGCAGGCGCGTTTCGCCTATTTGCCCTGCGTTACTCTTTAATGTGTGGGCAAGCCTGTGTGCGGTTTTTATATCGCCTTTCACAAGGCTTTCTTGAATTTGGGCATAAGTTTCTGTGTTGCTTTTTAAAAAGTTTAGCTTTAGGCGTTTTTTAAGTTCGTCTTCCCTTGCTAAGGAAGTTTCCTCGCTTTCCAAGGAATAATCCACAATCGGCAAGTATTTGGCCAAGCACCGCCAAAGTTCTTGCGCTGTAAACGGTTTTCCAAGGCAAGCCACCATTCCGTTGATTTGGTAAGATTCTATGTCCGCAGTCATAACATTGGCGGTTAATGCCACAATAGGGGCTTTTGAACCAAGCCAAAGGATTTTTGCGGACGCTTCCAAGCCGTCCATTACGGGCATATGAATGTCCATAAAAATCAAATCAAAGGGCTTAACACCGCTCTTCACGCGCTTTGCCACAATGTCCACACCCTCTTTGCCGTTTGTTGCCACCACGGTTTTAAGCCCCACCCTTGAAAGGTGATCGCAAATAACTTGGCGGTTGAGTTCATTATCCTCACAGATAAGCACTTCGCCTGCAAAGTTCGGTTTTTTGAGATCGTCATGAGGGCTTTTGGCTGTGATTGCGATAATATCCGCAGAATCTGCCAAATCAAATGTGATTGTGAAGTGAAACCGCGTGCCTCTGCCGATTTCGCTTTCCACCTTAAGCTCACCGCCCATAAGTTCAATGATATTTTTTGCAATCGGAAGCCCTAAGCCCGTACCGCCGTACTTCCTTGTTACGCTTTCGTCTGCCTGTGCAAACGGCTCAAATATTTTTGCAATTTGCTCTTTTGTCATGCCGATACCAGTATCTTTAACCTCAAAATCAATGGTTGCGCTTGTGGCGTCCGCCCGCTTAATTGACGCAAGGAATTTAACCGTGCCTTCGTTATCCGTAAATTTAACCGCGTTGTGCAAAAGGTTCATAAGGGCTTGGCGCAAGCGGATAGGATCGCCCACCAATTTTTTATTCTGAGGTGGCTCTGCGTAACAATAAAGAGTTATGTCCTTATCTTCCGCGCGGGGCAGAGCAAGTGATTTGCAGTGGGCGAAAACATCGGATAAATCAAAAGGAATTTGATCAAGAGTGGTTTTGCCAGTTTCAATTTTAGCAATGTCCAAAATATCGTTAATTATTCTTAAAAGATAATTCGCACTGCCACGGATACTGCTTAGATATTCAGCAGTTTGGGGCGGAAGTTCGCCAAGAGAGGCAAGCTCTGCAAACCCCACAATACTGTTCATAGGCGTGCGAACCTCATGGCTCATATTCGCAAGGAAGGCGGTTTTTGCGGTGTTCGCATTTTGCGCTTCCACAAGCGCACCGCGCAGGCTTTTTTCAATTTTATGCTTTTGAAGGGCAATACTCACAAGGAATGCACTCAGCACCACCGCAAGGCACGCGCCAAGGATTGAAAGGAAAACGGTAATCAGGCGGATACTGCCTGTGTAGCTTGCCACGGGGGTGGAAATGCCGAGATACCAGCCGTTACTCATTTTGCTTACGGCGAAATATCTATCTTCGCCTTTGTGGTTGTTTGCACGAAGAATGGCGTCTGTTTTCTTGCCGTTCTTAATCAGCGATGCCATTTCTTTTAAGCCACCGTTAACGCTATCCATTTGCGAACCTATAAGACTGCCGTCATAATGCGCCATGATTGTGCGGTTTGAATCAAAAAGCATATAATCTTTGAAAACCTGCCCTGTGTACGAATCAGACGCGCCGTACAAAGACGCCACATTTATATCAATGCAAACAATCCCCATGCGCCTGCCGTTTTCGTGATAAATGTTCCGCGTGGCAGTTATAATGAACGCGTCCGCGCGCGCGCCTATATAAGGTGAGGTAAAGATTACTTCGCTGTTTTTTTCTTCGCTATCCAAAGAATACCAAGGTTGGGTGAAAGGGTTGAAATCATTTTCCGCGCTAAAAGAAAGTTCATATTTGCTTTCTACTGCGTTATCGCCAAGCCAAAACATTCCGAACACGGCTTGAAACCCTGAGGTAAAATCCGTTTCGCGCCCGAAATCCGAAATCGTGTTAATATAAGTTGCCACCTTTTCAAAAGCCTGATTATCCTCAATTAGCATTACCGCGGTTTCGGATACGGTTTTAAGCGTTGCCGAAGTTGCGTTCAATTCGGAATTAAGGTGAGATTCCACATGTTTAAGGGTTGCTTCCGCTTCGCGATCCAAATTCGCGGATTCAATATCTACCGCCAAAAAATAGGCAGGTATAACCATAAGTACAAACGCTATAAATACGGCAATAATCTGCGCGTAAGGCAAGCGTGGCTTAATTGAGTTTTTTGGCAGTGCGCCGACTTTTAACATAGTTAAGAATTTTTGCGGTTGGTTAAAGCCCTATGCTTAAACCCCGCTAAATACACTGTAACACTTTTCTTATTTAAATGCAAGAGGATATTTGAGAAGTGATTTTATACCAAAATCCATGTGTGCTTGCAAACAATAAGGCTTTTCGTGCAAATTGTTACGATTTGTTTTAATCTTTTTAAGATTTCTGTGCTATACTTACCATATCTTCATATTGTATTTGGGGTTTTTAATGAAAAAAGAAAAACAATCAACCAAAAAAGGCGCGAAAATAGTAGTTTGGACTTTTGGCGCACTTTCCGCACTTTTGTGCATTTTCGTGGTGCTATATTCAATTATGGCAATAGGGCATAGGCGGAACGGATATAACGATATTTTCGGATATTCATGGATAAATGTTGAAACAGACAGATTTGCCCAAGGCAGTGGCGATAAGTTTAATGAGGGCGATCGCGGAATCTTTAAGCTTTCAAAAACTGCGTCCGCACGCGAAAATATTAGCAAAGAAACGCTTGTTTTGTATAAATTTAACGATAGCGTGTACTACGGCAGGGTGTATACCACGGCTGAGGGCGGAAAAAGCTACACAATCACAAACCAATTCAGCCAAAACAGCACCGTTAGTGCGGAACATATACTTGGTGTTTATTCCTCAAAGGTTGAGGGTGGCGGTAGCTTAATTGCGTTTATGTTCGGCAATAAGGGCTATGTGGTTTTTGTGTTATTGCCCTTAATTGCGATACTTGCTTACCTAATAACCATTTTTGTGGCAAGCTATGTGCAATATAGCAGGCAAGACGAAGCAACCCTAAAAGCCGTACCGCTAACTCATGCAGGCGCAGAGGGCGAAGCGCTAATTGGCACGGAAAGCGATTCTTATGAAGAATTTGTTTCTGAGGAAACTGCCGAAATTTATGAAACCGCAGAAATAAACGAGGATATAATTCCGCCCGAACTTCTTATTCCCGAACCGCATACCACCAATAAATTTGTGGTTATTGCCCCCGAAGCAACCGAAACAGCCCAAATAACGGAAGAAACGGCAGAAGAAACAATAAAAGAAGAAAAGGCACAAATTTTAGATTTAGAACCGAATGCAGACACTCAACCTCTTTCAGCCCCGACAGCCACAAAGCAAGCAAAGCCGAAAGCCACTGCGAAATCGGCAACCGCAAAACCTGCAACGGCTAAGCCCGCAACAGCAAAGTCAACAACCGCTAAGCCCTCAACGGCAAAAGTCACTGCGGAAAAACCCACAGCAACGAAATCGGCAACCACAAAATCTGCAACGGTGAAGTCAACAACCGCTAAACCTGCAACATCAAAAACCCCTACAGTAAAAGCGACTGCGGAAAAACCTGCAACGGCTAAGCCCGCAACCCCAAAAACCGCCGTTGCTAAATCCCCAACCACAAAACCAAAAGCCCCCAAGCCCCCCGCACCTCAGAAAGTTGAAGAAAATGAGGGCGAATGGGAAAAGATTGATACTTGAGGAATCACTGAATAAATACCTTCGCTTTGCGACTGCCCGACACTTATGGTATCTTTTGGAACAAATCCGTCAATTTCCGCCCCTTAAGCGTAGCCCAGCTACGCCCTTGGGTTAAAAATTGCCAAATTTGTATATCCAAAATCTACTCATAATCGTTCGCGCTATTTATTCATTGCTTCCTTAAAGATTTAAGGAATCACCGAAATCTATTTAGTGGTAAAAGATTGAAACTTAAGAAATCACCGAAATTTGATTTAATTTGATTTATTTATTTGCTTGACAAGGTATTTTTTGATATGGTACTATTTAATTACGCTTTAGCGCGCTAAAGCAAAACGAAGTGAGAGTATCGCAAAATGGATATTGATAAGAACAGAATTACCCCCGGTGGCACTAAGGATTATATTTATGAAGAGTGCGCCAAAAGAAGAGAGTGCGAAGATTTGGTTCGTGCGATTTTAACCAGCTTTAATTATAGAGAGGTTTATACGCCCACGCTTGAGTATCTTGATGTGTTTTCAAGCGGTGTGGGCAAGATAAACGCGGATACCGTGTACACACTATCGGGGAATGACGGCAAGTTGCTTGCGTTAAGGCCCGATTCCACGAAACCCATTTCACGGCTTTATTCCTCGCGTTTGAGGGGCGAAAAATTGCCTTTAAGGCTGTTTTACAACCAATCTGTTTTTAAAAGGAATCTTGATTATTATAAAAAAGCGAACGAAATCCGCCAAATAGGCGCGGAACTTTTAGGGCAGGACGGTGAAAGCGCGGATATGGAAATGCTTACCGTTGCCCTCAAATCCATGAAAGCACTTTTCGGCAATAACTTTGCGCTTGAAATAGGGCATATGGGTTTTATGCGTTCTATACTCAACGGGCTTAGCGGTGAATATAAGGAAAGGGCTAAAATCGCGATTTCCGCAAAAAATTATCCCGAAATCTTAAGGCTTGCAGACGAACTTTCTTTGCTTAAAGGCGGAAAGCAGGAAGCGTTGGTTGATTTGTTAAGGAAACTGCCCAAACTTTTCGGGGATAGCGAAGTGCTTTCAAAGGCGGAAAGCCTAAAAGTGAGTGCGGAAGCCTCGGAAGCTATCAAAGAACTGAAGGATATTTATAAAAAACTTAAAAAAGAGGGGCTTTCGGATAATGTAATTATAGATTTAACTGTGGTTAACGATTATGATTATTACACGGGCGTGGTTATTAAAGGCTTTGTTACAGGTGAGGGCGCGGAAGTGCTTTCGGGTGGCAGGTATAACACGCTTTACGGTGATTATAACCTAAATGTCCCTGCCACGGGCTTTGCGATTGATTTAAATGCGGTGGCAAGGATTCTTCTAAACACCAAAAAAAGCGATAGCAAAAAACTTACCTTGGTGCTTACCAAAGGGCGCATTCAAAATGAAATTGCAAAACGCTTTAAGGCGATTGGCATAGATATGCCCACAAGCAAGGACGAAACGCGCAAATTGATTTTTGAATTTGATAACTTCAGGGTTGTGTACGCGAAATCTAACGATGTGGTTACCTTTGTGGAACACGGCGTGGCAGACGCAGGCATTGTGGGCAAAGATACCCTTCTTGAATCAGAGATTGAAAGAGGGGTTTATGAGATTCTTGATTTAGGGCTTGCAAATTGCAGATTCGCGCTTGCGGGGCTTAAGGGCGCAGATGTTCTTTCGGGCTGTGATATTAAAACGATAGCCACCAAATACCCTGTGGTTACCAAGCGGTATTTCGGCAAGAAAATGATGGATGTTGAGATAGTTAAGATTGAGGGTTCTGTGGAACTTGCGCCGATTTTAGGGCTTGCGGACGCCATTGTGGATTTAGTGGAATCGGGCAGGACGCTTGAAGAAAACGGGCTTGAGGTTAAAGAGGAAATTCACCAAATATCCGCAAGGTTAATTGTGAACCCAGTTAGCTTAAAGCTAAAAAAGAAAGAAATTGAAGAGTTAGTAAGGAGGCTTAGCAATGATAAGAATAATTAAAGCAAACAAGAAAAGGGAATATGAATTTATTAAGGAAATCCGTTCCCGTGCAGAGGAAACGGATAAGCAAATTGAAGCTGAGGTGCGGGACATTTTAACAGCAGTTAAAACCTTTGGCGATATGGCGGTTCTTGAATTTTCAAAGCGGTTTGATAACGCACGCGAAATCAAAACCTTTACCAAGGAAGATTTTGCAAAAGCGTACGAACAGGTTCCCAAAAAGCTGAAATCGGCACTGCAAACTGCCACAAACATGATAACTGAGTTTCACAAAAAGCAGTTAACAAAGGGCTTTAAAATAGCTAAAAACGGCTATGAACTTGGGCAAACTGTAAGGGGACTTGAACGCGTGGTTGTGTACGCGCCTTGCGGAACGGCAGGCTATTTTTCTTCCGTGCTAATGGCGGTTATTCCTGCAAAAATTGCAGGGGTTAAGGATATAGTAATAATGTCCCCCCCGCCTAAAAACGGCGAAGTTAACCAATATATTTTGGCTTCCGCGCACATTGCAGGGGCAGATTCTATGGTGCTTGTGGGCGGTGCGCACGGTATCGGCGCGTTCGCGTACGGCACAGAAAGCATACCGCGTGCGGATAAAATTGTGGGGCCGGGTAACGCTTATGTAGCCACGGCAAAAAAACTTGTGTACGGCGCGGTGGGCGTGGATATGATTGCAGGCCCAAGCGATATCACGATTATCGCAGACGAAAGCGCGAACCCCAAGTTCGTTGCCTCAGATTTGTTATCCCAAGCAGAACACGATAAATTGTCCTCAGCAATCCTCTTAACCACTTCGCAAACGCTTGCAGAAAAGGTAAAAGCGGAACTTGAGGCGCGCGCCTTAAATGAAAAGAGGCTTGAATATATTAAGCCCGCAATTGAAAATTACAGCGGAATAATCGTGTGCAAAAGTGAAAATCAATGCGTGGAACTCGCTAACCTTATCGCACCCGAACACCTTGAAATTTTAACTGTAAAACCCCGCGCAATCTTTAAAAAGATTAAAAACGCAGGTAGCGTATTCCTTGGCGAATATTCCACAGAACCCCTTGGCGATTATATCGCAGGGCTTAACCACACACTGCCCACAAGCGGAACGGCACGGTTTTGTTCGGCATTATCCGTAGACGATTTTGTGAAAAAAATTCAATATATGGAATTTAACCGCGAAGCCTTTAACGAACTTGCCGAAAAAGCCTCATATATGGCGGAATGCGAAGGATTGTTTGCACACGCGGAAGCGATAAGAGTGAGAGGGGTTAGGGAATAAGTACGAAGTACAAGGTACGAATTGAGGTTAATTCAGAATTCAGAATTCAGAATGCAGAATTATGGATTAATTAACTAATAATGATATTTAGATTCCAACCCTGTATCCTGCAACCTGCAACCTGCACCCTAAAACAATTATGTTTAAACTTGAACAAAGACTACAAAACTTCAAACCCTATGAACCCGATACGGCGGAATACCGAATTCGTTTTGATGTAAACGAATCTTTTATAAAGCCCGATAAAGGGGCTTGCGAAAGGTTTGCCTCAAAACTTAGCGCGATAGATTTTAACCGATACCCCGATCCTTATTGCTTTAAACTTACAAGGCTTTATGCGGATTATTTAGGTGTTAATGAAAATCAAGTGGTGGTGGGCAACGGTTCAGACGAACTTTTAAGCCTGATAGCCACTGCGTTTTTAAAGGATAACGGTAAAGTTTTAACACTTAAGCCTGATTTTCCTATGTATAAATTCTATTCCTCTTTAAGGCGGGCAGAGGTTTGCGAAGAAGAAAAGAAAGGAACTTTAGCTGAAATTGCAAAAAAAGTTAAGCCCGATATAATCTTTTTTTCCAATCCTTGCAACCCCACGGGTGCAGTGATTAAAAAAGAAGAAGTGCTAAATCTTTTAAAGGAAACTTCCGCGCTTGTGGTGGCAGACGAAGCCTATATGGATTTTTGCGGTGAAAGTGTGGTTAGCTATACTAAGGATTTTAATAACCTTATAGTAACAAGAACGCTTAGCAAAGCGGGGGGCATTGCAAGCGCAAGAGTGGGCTTTGCCGTGGCAAATGAGGAAACAATCAGTGTGCTTAAAGCGGTTAAATCACCCTATAATGTGAACGCGCTTAGCCAAGCCTTTGCCGAAGCGGTGCTTGAGGATAAGGAACAATTTTTAAAAAATATTGCTTTAATCAAAGCGTCAAAGGAAAGTTTGTTCAAAGGGCTTTCGGCAATCAAAACGGTGCTTAAAAGCCCCTTTACGCCTCAAGAATCAGGCGCAAACTTTATATATATCAAAACTGATAAAAGTGGCGAAATCAAGCAACTTTTGAAAGAAAAGGGCATGGCAGTGAGGGCTTTTGAGGGATTTTTAAGGATAAATGCAGGTAGCGAAAGCGAAAATAAAGAATTATTGGAGGTGCTGAATGAGAACAGCTGAAATTAAAAGAGAAACTAAGGAAACCAAAATAAGCGTTATTTTGAATCTTGACGGAAGCGGTAAAGCAAATATTGCCACTGGCATAGGCTTTTTTGATCATATGTTAACCGCTTTTGCCACGCACAGCGGAATTGATTTAGAGGTGAAAGCGGTAGGCGATACCAATGTGGACACTCACCACACCGTTGAGGATACGGGCATTCTTATCGGCAAAGCCATAAAAACCGCGCTTGGCGATAAAAAAGGAATCGTGCGCTTTGCTGATTGCAATATCCCCATGGACGAAGCCTTGGGTTTTTGCGCCTTGGATATTTCGGGCAGAGGACACCTTGAATTTTTTGCACGGTTTAACCACAAGAATATCGGCGACTTTGAATCCGATTCCTGTGAAGAATTCTTCCGCGCGCTTGCCTTAAATGCGGAAATTACATTGCACTTGAGGGCAGTTTACGGAAATAACGATCACCATATTGCAGAGGCATTATTCAAGGCAACGGCAAGGTGCTTTCGGACAGCTTTAAAGGTTGAGGGAAAAAGCATTCCTTCCACAAAGGGTTCATTATGATAATATATCCTGCTATTGATTTGCTTGACGGCAAATGCGTGCGCCTTTACAAGGGCGATTATGAAAAGGTTGAACAGGTGGCGGATTGCCCCTTTGCCACTGCTGAAAAATTTACTCTGGCAGGCGCAACGCATTTGCATGTGGTGGATTTAAACGCTTCCAAAAACGGCGAACGCGTTAATCACGAGATTATCAAAAAACTTGCTAAGTCGGGCTTAAAGGTGCAAACAGGCGGTGGAATCAGGAATCGTGATTCAATTCTTGCCTCACTTGACGCAGGCGTATCACGCGTGATTATCGGTTCAAAAGCAGTTGAGGACAGGGAATTTTTAATAAATTCCTTAAAGGAATTCGGGGATAAAATTATCGTGGGGGTTGACGCTGAGAACGGAATTGTGAAAACCGCAGGTTGGCTTAAAAGTAGCGGAATCAATTATCTTGGTTTTATTAAGGAAATTGACTCTCTTGGCGTTAGAACCGTGGTGTTTACCGATATATCAAAAGACGGCACTTTGGGCGGTGTTTCCCTTGAAAGTTACAAAATATTGAAAAAAGAAACAAAATTGAATGTTATAGCAAGTGGCGGGGTTAAGGATTTAAGCGACATTGAGGCTTTAAAGCAAATAGGGGTTTATGGCGCAATTTGCGGAAAAAGCCTTTACGCTGGAACGCTTAACCTTGCTAAAGCTGTGGCAGTTGCGGGGCAAAAATGAAAAAAATTATACCGTGCCTTGATATTAAAAACGGCAGAGTGGTTAAAGGCGTACAATTTGAATCACTTAAGGACGCAGGCGATCCTGCTTCCTGCGCCAAGGCTTATGCGTTGCAAGGGGCAGACGAAATTGTGCTTTTGGATATATCCGCAACCACTGAAAACAGGAAATCCGTGCTTACCGAAACAATTAAAAGCGTGCGCCAAGAAGTAAGCGTGCCTATCACCGTGGGTGGCGGAATTTCAACGCTAAAAGATATTGAAGCCATTTTGAATGCAGGTGCAACCAAGGTGGGCATAAATTCGGCGTCAGTTAAAAATCCCAATCTCATAAATGAAGCCTCAAAAGCATTCGGCAGTTCTAAAATTGTGATTGCAATTGATTGTAAAAAGGTTAATGAGGTGTATAATGTACTTATTAACGGTGGCTTCACGGATACTGGCTTAAATGCTGTTGATTGGGCTAAAGAGGTTGAAAGGCGGGGCGCAGGGGAAATTTTACTTACCTCTTTTGATAAAGACGGCACTAAAGGCGGTTACGACATTGCTATCACTAAGCAGGTGGCAAGCGCGGTTTCAATTCCTGTGATTGCTTCGGGCGGTGTGGGGAAAATTGAGGATTTTCTTGAAGTTTTTACCAAAACCAATGCTAAGTCCGCACTTGGGGCAAGCGTGTTTCACTTCGGTGAGTTAACTGTTAATCAAATCAAAAATTACTTAAGCGAGAACGGTGTTCAGTGATAACTGCTATAATAGTATTATGGATAATAGGAATCTTTTTCAAAAAGAAAAACAAGGGTTAATCCCTGCTATTGTGCAGGATTATGAAACGAGGGAAGTGCTAATGCTTGCCTATATGAACGAGGAAAGTTTTAATTTAACGCTTGAAACTGGCTTTACTCATTTTTTCAGCCGTTCGCGGAATTGCCTTTGGAAAAAGGGCGAAACCACGGGGCATGTGCAACTTGTGAAAGAAATCATAACCGATTGTGATAATGACACTTTGCTAATCCTTGTGAACCAAACAGGGGTTGCCTGCCACACGGGTAGCAGGACTTGCTTCTTTAACAGCATTAAAAAATAATCAAAAAACAAACTTACAATTATGGAAAATGTACTAAACGAACTTTATAATATTATAGCCAAAAGAAAGGCGGAATTCAATAGCGGTGCGGAAGTGGAAAAATCCCACACAATCCGTTGCTTTCAAGAAGGGCTTGATTATATTCTTAAAAAATGCGGTGAAGAATGCGCCGAAACCATAATTTCCGCCAAAAACGGCGATAAGCAAGAAATCATTTCCGAAACGGCAGATCTCTTTTATCACCTCATGGTTATGCTTGCTTATAAAGATATTCCGCTTTCAGATCTTTTTGCCGAACTAAACAAACGCGCCCAAAAACAAGGAAACATAAAAGAAAGGCGATAAGCTACGCTCAGAGTGCAATAAATCCCCTTGGTATTTCTTGCACTCTGCTGAGGGGGCAAAAGTTCGTAATTACTCACCGCCTGCCCCCTCTATTGCCGATAAATCGGCAACATTCACCCCTCAGCGCGGATTTATTCACGCGCTACGCGCTAAAATCCGTAAGGGGTGTCGGCAAAAAGTGCGATTTTTACCGCCACGCTTGCTACCGCAAGCACCCGTAGTTTACTCTGTTAGCAGTCTAAGAAGGAAGTTATTGGCTTCATGAAATACCTATCCCCCAACCAAAAAGACGCGATATTAAATTTGTACAAGAAGTAAGGAAACATAAAAAGGCGGTAAGCTACAGAGTGATAACAAATCCCTGCGGGCTTTCTTATCACTCTGCTGAGGGGGCAATCGTTCGTAATTACTCACCGCCTGCCCCCTCTATTGCCGATAAATCGGCAACATTCACCCCTCAGCGCGGATTTATTCACGCGCTACGCGCTAAAATCCGTAAGGTGAAAAACAAAAAAGTGCGATTTTTTGTTTTTCCTTTGCTACCGCAAGTACCATAATTTTCGTTGCAACAGTCTAAAAGCGGTACGGCTTAAATCCAACCGCGTTTTTTCATGCTTTCCACAACTCTTGTTACTGAAATTGCGTAAGCGGCGTCCCTTAAGGTTAAGGATTTATCTTTGGCGAAAGCGTACATGGATTCAAATGCTTTAGTCATAATATACTCAAGTTTTTCAAACACTTCTTCTTTGCCCCAATAGTAATTCGTATTGTTTTGCACTTGTTCAAAGTAACTGCAAGTTACACCGCCTGCACTGCACAAAATATCTGGCACGGCTTTAATTCCGCGTGCGTTGTAAACTGCGTCTGCTTCGGCGGTGGTGGGGCCGTTTGCGCCCTCAAGGATATATTTAACTTTTTTAGAAATCCCTTCCACATTGGCAGAAGTAATTTGGTTTTCAAGCGCGGCGGGTATTAAAATTGTTACCTCTTGGGTTAGCCATTCCGCACCGTCAAGAACTTCGTAGCCAAGCCCTTTTGCCTTTGTTTTATCAATACTGCCGAATGCGTCAGATATGCTGGCAAGTTCACTTGGCAAGCAACCCGCCGTTTTGCGGAATGTGTAAGCCTTTTTATCTGTGTTGTCCCAGCAGGAAACTGCTATAATCTTGCCACCCAAATCGTGGTACATACGCGCGGCGTATTCGGCAACCTTGCCAAAGCCTTGAATGCTTGCGGTTGTTTTTTTAATATCCACGCCCTCGGCTTTCAAAAGTGCCTTAAGTGTGTAAATAACGCCGTAGCCCGTGGCTTCGGTGCGCCCGAGTGAACCGCCGAACCCCGCAGGCTTTCCTGTGATAACACCTGGGTAGCGTGCGCCTGTAATGGTTTCATATTCGTCAAGCATCCACATCATGTGTTGCCCGTTCGTCATAACATCGGGCGCGGGGATATCAATCTCATGTCCTATTTCCTTATAAACGGCACGAATATATCCACGGCAAAGCCTTTCTTGTTCGGATAAACTCATAATGCGCGGATCGCACACCACACCGCCTTTGCCACCGCCGAGGGGGATATCCACCACGGCGCACTTCCATGTCATGCCCATGCTTAAAGCGCGAACGGTGTCTGCCGTTTCGTCTGGCGCGAACCTTATTCCGCCTTTTCCGGGGCCTCTGGAATCATTGTGCCTCATTCTGAAACCCTTAAAAACTTGGGTTGTGCCGTTATCCATTTTCACGGGAATGTTGAAATGAAGTTCTTTCATGGGGGTGCGCAATAAATCCTTTGTACCCTCATTTAGCTTTAAGAAATCCGCAACCTTATCAAATTGCGCTTGTGCGTTTTTTAAAAAATCTGCCCCTGTTTTACCCATGTTTTTAAATTCCTTTTTGTTTTTCTGTAATGAACAAATTATACTTTTTTTTACGCCTAAATGCAATTACATTAAAAAAGATTTTTAAAATATTCCGCTTGGGAATTTGGTTAAGAGAGGGCAGAGGGCATTCACCCCAAAATTATATAAAGCATATATAGTAGAGAAACGAAATCGTGGCTTTATTTATGAGGATATGTTGCTTAAGATTATTTTAATTGCGCTTGGGTTAAGCGCGGATTCATTTGCCGTGGCGGTTTGCCTTGGGCTAAAGATAAAAAATTCCTCAGGCAAGGAAGCATTTTTCGTGGGGCTTTATTTCGGGGTTTTTCAAGCGGTTATGCTTCTTTTGGGGTTTTATACCGCTTCGGTTTTTCGTAGCAACCTTCAAACTATCGGGCAATGGCTTGCAGTTGCCGTGCTTGTGATTCTTGGGTTAAAAACTGCCTTGGGCGCATTTAAAAAGGAAAAGGGCGGAAGCGAAAAAGAATTTAGCTTAAGCCCCCTTAAAATGATACCGCTTTCGCTTGCCACAAGCACAGACGCGCTTGCCGTGGGTGCATCTTTGGTGTTTTTAAATATCAGCATTGCACCTGCCACGGTTTTAATAGGCACAGTCGCATTCGTTTTTTCGGCTATCGGGGTTAAACTTGGCAACCTTTCCACCAAAAAAATCAAGCGTGTGGCGGAACTTTTGGGCGGAATAATCTTAATTATAATGGGAATTTTGATTCCTTTAAACTTCTGATTTTATATTCGGAATTTGCCAATCAATAGGGACTACCCCGAGTTCTTTTAAAATTTTATTAGTTTTAGAAAAATGTGAAGAACCGAAAAATCCGCTGTAAGCCGAAAGGGGCGAAGGGTGCGGTGCTTCAAGAATAAAGTGGTTGGGGTTAGTGATAAGGGGCTTTTTTGCGCGTGCGTTTGCCCCCCACAAAAGAAACACAATGGGCGATTTCCTTTCGTTAAGGCGGGATATAATGGAATCGGTAAGTGTTTCCCAACCTTGGTTTCTGTGTGAAAGAGGTTGATTTTTCCTAACGGTTAAAATAGTGTTTAATAAAAGCACACCTTGATTTGCCCAGCTTTGCAAGAATCCGTTATTAGGCATAAAGCACCCTAAATCGCTTTGCAATTCCTTAAAAATATTTAAAAGTGAGGGTGGAATGGCAATTCCTTCCTTAACCGAAAAGCACATACCGTGCGCTTCGTTCGGGTTGTGGTAAGGATCTTGCCCGATTATAACCGCCTTCACGCTTTCGTAAGGCGTGGCTTTTAAGGCATTAAAAATGTCGTGCTTGTTAGGAAAAACCGTAAATCCGTTATATTCGCTGATTAAAAAACTTCTTAACCGCTTATAATATTCTGATTCAAATTCACCCTTTAGAATTAAATCCCAATCGTTGCCAAGATTAACCATAGCTTATAATTCTTCTTGTGTTATCTTCTTAAAAGCGCGCAATTCCTTATTTTAATTTGATTGCGCGTGTGAACGCCGTTACCGCCGATATTCGCAGTTTCGTTTGCACTATTTGCTGATTCTATTGTGGAACGCGACATTTTGTCGTACTCACTTACGGACGAACCGATTCCCATAAATGTAAACACTTTAGGCACATTTAGGTGAATATGGTGGGTTGTGTCATAATTTGCGCGGGCAATTTCAAACGAATAAAAACCGCCTGCGTCCGTTTTGGTGTTAATTGTTCTTTCAATTCCGTCTGATTGCGTAAAGGTTATAATAATGTCAATGTTGCTTAACCTTGCGGAATAATCATAATTTATAAACACAGTTTCGTCCTTAGCTTCAAATAAATATCCGCCCACGAACACGGTTTCAAGATCGGATACTTGGAAACTTTCACTCATAAACCGCTTTAGCGTGAAATCCGTTTCTTCATAGGTGGGTTCTGAACCTGAGCTTGTAAGTTTAACTTCCGTCATAGAAAACTTTACACCGCGTTGGGCGCGTGCGTACGGGGTGGGCGTCCATGCGGAAAGTGCGTAATGCGGTGAACTGTGGCTTATGCGCGCGCGATCGTCTACCATTGGGCGGGTGGAACTTGGGCCGTTAGCATTTCCTGTGGCACTGCCTGAGTTAAAATCGTCTGAACCAACTATGGAATAAAGATACCAATCACGCGTAACTCTGTTCAAGGCAGAATATTTTTCTGTGTATTCCGCGGAAAAGGATTCTCTTAAAAATAGATACGCACTCATATTTAAAATTGCCTCATAAGCATTTCTGCGAACTTCGCCCAAAAGCACCCTTTCTTTGTTCTCAACAACCTCAAACACACAGCCTGCACTGCCAAGAACGGTTACAAGGTTTGCATTATATTCCACATTATCGTTATTAAATTCAGGGCTTAAAAGCGACACGCGGTTAGGGACGAAAAGCCCCTTTACATTTGTAAAGCCTGCTTTATGCAGTGTAAACAGCCTGTTTGACGCGCTTAATGCAAGGTTTGCCCCTGCGCCCGAACCAATAAACCTCACTTCCATATTAGGATTTGGGAAAACTGTGCCGTTGATAGGCTTATCGCGCATTAGCTTTAGCCACTCATTCACAAAGGCGTCAGTTAAATTATATCCGCCGTTAAATGTTTTATTTAAACCGCTGTTATCTCTATAGGTTAAGGCTTGCGGATTTCTAACATTATCTAAAAGCACGCTTTCGTCCTCAAAGTCCGCAAAACTTTCGTAATGAAAAATACCAATATTGAAACTCATTAGTTGATTCCAATATCTGCTTAAAGGCGCAAGCAAGCGTTTGCCGTCCGCATTTGTTTGGTTGTTATTGTAATTCCTGTTTGCATTGTCATGCAAAATTCCTGTTAAAACTTCGTCATTCGGATTTGGTTCTGTGGCTTCCCAATAATAAATATCTTCGGGAAGAATAAAGGAATCTTTTTCGTTATGATAGCTTCTTCCGTGGAAAACAATGGCTACGGGGCGGAAAGGGTTAAAAGCCGTTTCGTTTCCGTTCGCATCATAAAATTTTAAACTTAGCTGATAATCGGGAATATCAACAGGGCGCGCGTAATTCTTTACGCTAAATTCACCCAAACTCAATTCACCGTTGCAAGAGGCAAGAACAAATAAAGAACATGAAAACAAAACCACCGCAATAACAGCGATAATAACCTTTTTAAATGTGCGCGCGTTAAACATGGCATTAGTATATATAAACCTTCAAAAAAAGTCAAGAACAAAAATTGAACTAAATACTATATTTGTTGTCTAATTTGAGATTTCTTCTTGTGTCTTTTCCGCCTAAAGCCACATTATTTTGCCGTTTAAGTGTACCCCAAGTACACCCCTACGCCAAAATACTGCGCCTTAAGACAAAAAAATCACAAAGAAATAAATTCCAAATCAGGCGACAAAATAGTATAGTGTGAACAAAAGCGTGAATTTACACGCACACGGCTATTTTATAGCCGTCTATCAAATCAAAATGCCTAACCCCGCTTAAATCCGAAATCCTTAACGCCTCAATAAGCGGAATACCGCGTGCCTTAGAAATTGCTTCTTTGGCAGTCCACGATTCAAAAAAGCAAGGCTTTTTTGAGGGCATAGGGATTTGGGCTACGGGCATAGGTGAGGGCATAGGGCATAGGGCATAGGGCATAGGGGTGGAATTATTTACAATATTACCTTCTCTCGTCTCTCGTCTCTCGTCTCTCGTCTCTAATCCTTTTCCACCATTGTGCGCTGTGCGCTGTGCGCTGTGCGCTGTTCCAAAAAATCTTTTTTCAATCGCCCCGCAATCCATTTCCCTCACCCTCTCAATATCAATCCCCACAGCAGTTCTTGCCACGGCTACGGCGGTAACGCCGTGAGAGTGGGAAAGGCTTACGAAAACAAGGTTGTTTTTTATAAAGGGTTTGCCGTTTTCCCTTAGGATTTCAATGCGCGAAGGGGCGCGCGAACCAAGAAACTTCTTAACCGCGTATTCAATAAACAGGTTACTTTCTATTGGTGTTTGGGATACCAAAATCAGCATTTACCTGTTTGTTCTGCCGTACTTACGGTTTAGGTTTAAAATGAAATTATTGTTAACTTCGTAAAATGAAGCGGAAGTGGCACGGTATTCCCAATTGCCAAGCGGTACCCCTGGGGTGTTTGTGCGCGTGTCTGCACCGTAGCCCGCTAAATCCTGCATAGGGATTATCGCAAGGCGCGCAGAAGAGGCAATTATTTGCTTAATTGCCGAACGCACGGCAGGGGAATCCCCACCGCCCACAGCCCAGCCACCGCTTATATCAAGGAAGTTCAGCACCCCGTCCCTTGTGCCTGCGTCCATTTCCGTTAGCCAACCGAGAGTGGTGTTATTATCGTGCGTGCCTGTGTAAGCCACGGTATTCGTGTCATAATTAAACGGCAAGTGCGGATTTGTGGTTTTATTGTCAAAAGCAAAATGAAGAACCCTCATGCACGGAAAGCCCGATTCTTTTACAAATTTTGCCACATTGTCGTCTATTATGCCCAAATCTTCCGCAATAAGAGGGGGATTTTTGATAACTTTTTCAAGTGCCTTAAAAATCTTTGCCCCAAAGCCTTTAACCCATTCGCCTTCTTTGGCGGTTTTTGCGGTTGCGGGAACTGCCCAATAGCTGTAAAAACCGCGGAAATGATCCAGCCTCAAATAGTCATAAATCTTCAAATTATGCGTAAGCCTTGAAACGAACCACTTGTAATTGTCCTTTTCCATTTCCTTATAATTATAAAGAGGGTTGCCCCAAAGTTGCCCGTCCTCGGCAAAATAATCAGGCGGAACACCTGCCACACGGGTGGGCTTTCCTTTCGCGTCCAATTCAAATAAGGTTGGATTTGAAGCCACATCCACGCTGTCAAGGGACACATATATCGGCATATCCCCAAAAATACTCACCCCGCGCGCATTCGCATATTCCTTTAATTTAAACCATTGTTCAAAAAATATGTACTGTTCGTAGTAGTAAAAATCCTTAGGATTCTTTTCCCTTTTTGCCATAAATGAGGCATAATCGTTTAACCAATCCGCATTTTCTTTTTTAAAAGCGGATACTAAAGCCTTTGTTTCGCTGTCTATTCTGCTAAAAGCGGTAAGCAAAACTTTGCGCTTAAATTCGCGCGCGTGATCGTAGCAAACTCTGAATGCGGAATCATAATGCTTGGCTTCATTCTTTTCTTCCTGAGTTGCAAGCGATTCAGGCAAGGAATCTATATCAATAAGCAGGTAATTCCCTGCAAACGCGCTTATGCCCGAATAGGGCGAATTGCCTGCGCCTATTGTGGTTATAGGCAAAACCTGCCAAACCGAAAACCCCATTTCCGCAATAAAATCCACGAAAGCATAGGCAGATTTGCCAAAATCACCAATGCCGTATTCGCTTATATTAGCGGAAACGGGCATTAAAACACCCGCTTTCCTATCCATAAGTTACTTCCTTTTTCTCTCAGTATTGAGTTATTTTCTTAGGTTTTTTAAAAAGGATTTGGATTTGGGCTTGGCAAGTGCCTCACCCAAAACCATAAGTTTACCTGTTTGCAGTGAAACACCGCTAAGATTATCCGCAATATCGTAAGGATTATCCTTTGCGGGTTCGTCTTTTATAACTCTATGCACATCTTCGTCAATCTCGTCAAGAGGTTCATCGTCATACTCATGATCAACGATTTCACCCTCTTCCATTTCACGCGTGCTATATTTCTTGAATATCATAAACTATTTTTTAGGTTTAGAATCCGTTCCGCCGATTGCGTTTCTCATTGCCGTATCCGCTTGCAGATTTTGCATATTGTAATAATCAAGAACACCAAGCCTGCCCGAACGGAACGCGTCTGCAAGTGCCTTAGGAACTTCGGCTTCCGCCGCCACCACAAGGGCTTTCATTTCCTGCGTTTTAGCTTTCATTTCTTGTTCGTTAGCAACCGCAAGCGCGCGCCTTTCTTCCGCCTTTGCCTGCGCTATGCGCTTATCTGCCTCGGCTTGATCCATTTGAAGTTGCGAACCGATATTCTTGCCCACATCCACATCGGCAATATCAATTGAAAGAATTTCAAACGCTGTGCCAGAGTCTAAACCTTTTTGCAACACGGTTTTTGAAATCGTGTCTGGATTTTCAAGAACATCTTTATGCGAACGCGCAGAACCTATTGTGGTAACAATGCCTTCGCCTACACGCGCAATAATCGTTTCTTCGCCTGCACCGCCGATAAGCCTTGAAATGTTTGCCCTAACGGTAATCATGGCTTTGCTTTTTAATTCAATACCGTCCTTAGCTACTGCCGAAATCATAGGGGTAACGATAACTTTGGGGTTAACCGAAACTTTAACCGCGTTCAGCACATCGCGCCCCGCAAGATCAATTGCCATTGCGGTTTGGATATCAAGCTGAATTTTTGCGCTGTGCGCACTGATTAACGCATTCACAACTTTAACCACATCGCCTTTAGCCATGTAGTGGGTTTCAAGCGTTTCAACCCTTATATTAAGCCCTGCTTTTTTGCCTGTGATATACGCGTCTATAATCATTGCAACCTTAATTTTTCTAAGGCGCATTCCAACAAGGCGCGGTATGGATACAGGCGCGCCCGAAACAAGCGCACGGAACCAAATATTGAAAGGTATTACCCAAATCAAAAGTAGCGCGGTTACCACGCCGATAATAATTAAAACTATTCCCCATGCTGGCATAATAGTTACCCCCTTTGTTTAGCGCATTTGCGCAAAGTAGTATTTATCAAAAATTGCGCCAAACGGCGCAATGTTATGATTTAATGTTTGAGTTTCCCGAAACGATTATTTGGTTACCCTCAACGCGGATTACATTCACGGATTCACCCTGCGCTATAAAGAATCCTTCGGTTACCACATCGTAAGTTTCACTCTCAATTTCCGCTTTTCCCGCAGGGCGAAGAGGGGTAATTGATATTCCTGATTTGCCTATAAGTTTAATGTGAATATCGGTGTCTTTAAAATTTTCAGGCACAGCCGTGTCTGCCACGATAAGCGCGGTTCTGTTAAACCAACCTTTCTTGGTGGCAACCGCCATTAAAATAACCGCAATGCCTATTAATATAATTTGGAAGAAAAGAATCAGCATGATTTGGGAAACGGCGTTGCCGTCTTTCACAAGCACTCTTAAAATTATGCCTGTAACGGATAATAAACCGCCCACGATTCCGAATACACCGAACCCCGGTTCAAAGATTTCAATAAAAATGAACACAAGCCCCACCGCAAGGCAGATTACCACCGCGGGTGTCATTCCTGTGAATAATGTGGCTATTTCTTTAAATAACATTTAACCTTTCGCCTTTAAGAATTTATTAGCTGTTAGCAAATCCGAGTTCAAGTGCTTTTAGATTTGCGGTTACTAATTTAGGTTTGTCCGAAAACCGTTGTTTTATAACACTCTCTGCCTGTTCTCTTGTAATTGCGTCCGTATTCTTAAGATACGCACCGAGTGCCACGATATTCGCGGTTTTAATGTCCCCCGCCTCTTCCGCAAGTTCGTTAGCTTTTAGATAAATAACTTTTATATCGCTTCGGTTTGCCTTTTCTTCCACGAGAGAGGAATTGATTATAATAACACCGCCTGCTTTCACGCGCGGTAAAAATTTATTAACGCTTGGCTTGTTCATTGCAATCACCACATCGGGTGCGGTAATAATAGGGCTTGCAATCATAGTGTCCGAAACCACAACGCTACAGTTGCTTGTGCCACCGCGCATTTCGGGGCCGTAGCTTGGAAGCCATGTAACTTCTTTTCCGCCCGATATCGCCGCCAAGCCTATAAATTGCCCAAGGCTTAACACGCCTTGTCCGCCGAAGCCTGCTATAATCATTTTTTCTTGTTTGTTTTTCATATCTACCTCAAAGTTCTGTTTTAAGAATTATCTAATATCTGTCAGGAATTATTTAATATCCTTAAAAACGCCGAGCGGATAATGGTTTGTAAGTTCTTTCTTCACAAAGGCGCAAGCCTCAATAGGATTCATTTTCCAATTGGTGGGGCAGGACGACAAAAGTTCAACCATGGTAAAGCCTTTGCCTGCCTTTTGATATTCAAAAGCCTTTTTAACAGCTTTCTTAGCTTTTAGCACACTGCCTGCGTCTGCCAAGGAAACGCGTTCAATATATGCCGTGCCTTTAAGTTGCGCAAGCATTTCGGATACATTTATAGGATTTCCGTGCGATTGATTTCTGCCGAGGGGGGTTGTGGTTGAGCGTTGCCCCGGAAGGGTGGTGGGTGCCATTTGCCCGCCCGTCATTCCGTAAATTGCGTTATTGATAAAGATAACGGTTATATTTTCACCCCTCGCCGCCGCATGCACGATTTCCGCCGCGCCTATGCTTGCAAGATCGCCGTCCCCTTGATAGGTAAAAACTATCGTATCGGGATTGCATCTCTTAATGCCTGTGGCAACTGCAGGCGCTCTGCCGTGCGCCGCCTGTTGCATATCGCAGTTAAAGAACTTGTAAGCAAAAACAGCACAGCCCACGGGTGCAACCCCGCACGCGTTGCCCTCTGCGCCAATTTCCTCAAGTGCTTCTGCCACAAGCCTATGTGCAATACCGTGTGTGCAACCTGCACAAAAGGTAAGCGGTGTGTCTGTTAACATTTTTGATTTTTGAAATACTACTGCCATTTTTCTCTTTTTGTTAGTGATTGGTGGTTATTTGCCTACGGCGCGTAACGCGCGTTATAATAAGTATATAACTTGTTACGATAAAGCGCAAACGATTGGGGCTAATTCAGAATTCAGAATTCAGAATGCAGAATTATGGATTATCTAATAATGATATTTAGAATCCACCATTCGTAAATCGTAAATCGTAAGTCGTCATTACTCTTGATGAGATTTAGAATCCTTCATGTTTCTCGTTTATCGTTTCTCGTTTCACTTTTCCCTTTCTCAGGCAAAAGGCTATTCCTCTCAGGGTGGTAAAGTGCGGAAAGCATTCTTAGTTTTGCAATCGGGATATCTTCGTTGAGTTTGTTAACCAAATTCTTCATATATTCGCGTTGGCTTACATGGTTTTTGGGGCAAGGGTTAAAAACCACAGGCAAAGCGTGCTTTTTGGCAAAGCATTTAACTTCGTCCTCTGATATGTAAATCATGGGGCGGATAAGCGTCATATCCGTTCTGTCCATGTAAGAAACGGGCTTAAAGGTGGAAAGCCTGCCCTCATAAATAAAAGATAAAAGGAAAGTTTCAAGCAAATCTTCCGCGTGATGCCCAAGCGCAAGTTTATTTGCGCCTATTTTAATCGCAGAGGTATTAAGCGCACCGCGCCTCATTTTTGAACACAAAGAACAAGGATTTTTTTCCTTTCTTTCAGTAAAAATAATTTCGGCAATTTCGCTTGGTTCAATAATATATTCCACACCAAGGTTTTTGCAATATTCTTTTAATGCTTCAACTTCTTTGGGGTTAGTATCTTTAAATCCCAAATCAATGGTTATCGCTGTAAGTTTAAATATTTCAGGGGAAAATTTTTGATAAGCCTTTAAAAGGGTTAAAAGAAGCAAGCTGTCCTTCCCGCCCGAAAGCCCCACGGCGACATGATCGCCCATGTTTATCATATTATAATCCGTAAGCGCGCGCCTTAGCGAACTCAAAAGTTTTTGCATAGTTTAATTTTATAATTAAACCCTGCCAAATAGCAACCTCTTGCAAATTGTTTGTTATTTTTCGCTTTTTATTGTATACTGAAACCATAAAAAATGATTTAAAGAGGTGTTTTATCATGGCAATAACCAAGGATATGCTAATTATAGACGCATTAAAGCAAGGCAATGTGGAAGCAATGGCAGAAGTGCTTTACGGCTTCGGTATGCACTGCTTGGGTTGCAAGCTTGCAAGTGGCGAAACTCTTGAACAAGCCGCAGCCGTCCACGGCGTGGATATTGATTTAATGCTTGAAGCCTTAAACGAAGCAGCGAATTCTGTTTAGCAAAAGTTAGCCCTTTTCAAGACAAAACGAAACCACGAAATCGGTAGCTGCTAAAGAGTGTACGGCGCGATTCTGTTGCTATAGCTACAAAATTATGCACAATACACAGCGCACAGTGCGCGTCAGAGCAATTCCGCACAGAAAACACCAAATGTCAACCGCCAATCACCAAAAAACCCGCACTTCTGTGCGGTTTTTTTGTGAGGTATGAAAATATTTTTGGCACTTGTTAAAGAGTTTATGCTGTAATTTTGTTGCTATAGCAACGGAATATCGCAAAGCGAGGCTTTGCGGTGATATTTTCCCTGCGGAAAAATGATATTGCTATGCAATGATATTCGCTACGCAAATGATATTTGCCTTATGGCAAGTGTATGATAAATTTAGAATGCAGAATTAAGGACGAAATTATAAAATATTAAATATGAAATATGAAATATAAGAACCTGCCTGTGGCAGAACCTTGGTGTCGCCTTGCAGGCTTAACTAAAAATATAAATTGAGGATTCTAAATCTCATTAAGAGTAATGACGACTTACAACTTACGATTTACGAATTATGGATTTAGTTATCATAACTCTAATCCCAAACAACTAATCATCAATCTCAAACAATAATTCCATAATTTATATTTCATATTTCATATTTCATATTTCCACATTTCCATTTTTCACTCTTCTTTCCCCGTTTACTGCCCAGTTTGGCAAAAAATTTGTAGTAAATAAAAAGTCTTTTGTTGTTTTTGGTTAATGTATTGACGGATTTTTAAATTCATGTCAACATTGGTGTTTATTTGGTGTTGCTGGTATGTTAGCATGTTAGGTTAGCGTGCAGAGAGAGGGTTATTTTCAGTTTACTGCCTATTTTTGGCAGAAAATGTGCAGTAAACAAAAAAAGTTTTAAAACATTCAAAAAAGTATTTACAGCCGTGCGAAAAAGTGCGACAATTGAAGCGTGGGGTTATGCGCGCTACGCTTTCGCGTACGCGTAATAAAATAGTTGCGCATGGCGCATATAAAGGCGAGGGGCGAGAAAAATATAAAATATGAAATATAAAATATAAATTTCGGAATCTAAATATCATTATTGAGTAATCCGCAATTCTGAATTCTGAATTCTTAATTCTGAATTAATCCACAATTCGTACTTCGTACTTTGTACTTTGTACCTCGTACTTCAAAACGAAACACCAACCACCAATCACCAAACACCAACAACTAACCACCTTATTAAAAAAGAGGAAACAGACATGAGAAGATTTTTAGCTATGAACAAGAACGCCATTACAAAAGTTGCGATTATTGCGCTAATTTTAGCGGTTATCACAACCATAGTGCTTGTTAGCGTGCCGTTAGGCGGAAGGGGTAGCGATTCCCGCTTGCCTTCGGATCACGGCAATGTGATTTTAAGCCCGCCGATTGATAACCCTCTCGGCAAGTCTTACGAATACACAATCCGTAAGCAGGGTTCAACTTACATAGCGGAAAGCTATTATGTTAGCACGGGCGCGTACACAGTTGCGCAAGGCTTGGTGCTGAACAACATAATGGGCGCAATCCGTGAGGACGCAGACGGCGCGGACAGCGAAGTGCTTTTCGGGCAAGGGCAAACCCTCAATGTGGGCGATGATGCTTTAAGGTTCTTCAATAACGATTTCATGATTCCTTGGGGAACTGTTACCGTAAGCGGAACTATCACAGGCACGGGCGGTAACACCGCAGTGGTTGTGGTGGAAGTTCCTAACATTATCTTTAACGCGAACGCGACTGCCACGGGCGCAGGCGAAGCAATCCGCTTTGCAAGCGAAGGTGATTTAACGATTCAAAGCGCGACTATCGCAAACAGCGGTAGCGGTACTGCAATCCGCAATATGGGTGAAGGTAGCTTGTACGCAATTGCCTCAACGCTCACAAGCAACGGCTCGGCGGTAGTGGTTAACCAACTCGGCACAGCGGTTTTAGATAATTCCACCGTTACTAACACAGGTTCGGCAGGCTTTGCGCTAAATAACAGCGATATAGCCGTTATCACCGAAGGAAGCACGGTTACTTCAAGAGGAACTGTTGCCACGGTTTATAGCCAATACAGCGCAAAGCTAACAGTGGGCGCAAAAAGCGCGGTTATAGCTTCTGGCATTGCAAAAGTGGAAAACACAGGGCTTGGCTCTGCAATCCAAACGCTTTCCACAGATTCAGCCACTCAAATTTTGGCAAGTGCGCAAATTTTAAATAACAGTTCTTTTGCCACAATTCAATATTCAGGCACAGCCACCCTTTTAATTACAGGCGCGAAAGTGGCAAACGCTGGCGGTGGTGCGTCCATTAACAGCACGGTTGAGGGCGGAAATATTACGCTTGGCGGTTTGGTTCAAATCACTGGCGAAATCCGCATTTTCCCAAGCCAACTCGGGGTAGATGTTTCAAGCACACCTTCAAGGTTTAACCCCGGTTCGGCGGTTTTCAATGTGTGCGTGAACGGCACTTCCCCCCAAGATTTCGGCGTGGGAAGCAAATTCGTGCTTAACGGTTCGGTTTTCAGCAACAATTTCACACTTACGAACACTGGCTTTATTGCAGGAAAAGGGCTTGGCGCGGATAGCGTTCACCTTGTGATGCTTGTGGCAAATGTGGAAACCTCGGATTATTATATCGTTACAAAAGCTAACGATTTATACACAGTTTCTGGTGAATATACCCCTGGGGGTAACAGATATTCTTTGGCTAACGGAATTACCTCAGCCAAGGCTTCGGCAGAATTGATTAAATCTTCCGCAGGCGGAAGAGATGTTAGCATTTTCTTTGGCTGGGCAAACCTTGCCACGGCTTTCGGCAGAGATATTTTTGAAATCAGCGGTTCGGGCTGGGGCGAAGTTACGCTACTCGGAAACCTTGCGGGCATGGTTCAAATCGGCGAAGCAAAAGATTATAACAGGGATACTTGGTTCAGCACAGTGGGCGTGAATGTTATTAGCTACGCTAACATTGCTTATTCAAGTTCAGATTCCCCCGCTATCCGCTTATGCGTTAATTCAACCTTAACCATTCTTGGCGGTGCGGTTATTTCTTCGCAAGGCTATGCGGTAGGCATGGACAGCGGAATAGATTGGGACACAGGCTATAATTTATCTGAAGCCTCATTCTTGCATATTAACGGCGCAAGTGCAGTGGTAGACGGCGTGGACGGCGGAACGGTTCTTCTTGAAAAAGGCACAATCCGCTACCAAGTGTACTACACTTATTTTACAATGACTGGCGGAACGCTAACCAATATAGAATACACTTACTTGCTTGAAGGTTCGCACATTTCGGGCGGTGAAATTACTTCGGCTACTAACGGCAATTCTTATGTTTTGTTTGACGGCAGTTACACAATATCAGGCGGTAAAATAACTTCACATTCTGATTATGCGTTTAGAACAGGCTGGGACGCTTACGGTGGGGATTTAACTGCGGTAATTGATAACACAGGCGGAAACCTTGTGCTTGATATAAAGGGCAAACTTTTATGCTACGGCTATTATGAAATATTCAATATAGATACAGTTGTGGGTGACGGTATTGGTGGTGCGCGCGATATTACCTTGATTAACAGCAAGATTGTGGCAAACAACGGTGATGGGCTTAGAGGCGATGGCGGTGGCTTTTTAAGGGCTGAAATCATTAACAGCCATATTGAGGCATTGTACGCTGGCTTATATATTGATTCACTTGTTGGCGAATCAATCATATCGGATAGCACGATAATATCGCACTCGTATTACGCTCTTGCTGGGTTCTATTCTTACGGCAATGACGCTTTCCTTACGATAACAAACAGCACAATAACTTCCTATGATTCTATAGCGGTAACTTTAGCTATTCCGTTCTTAATTGAGGACGGCACGATTAGTGCGCCAAGCAGTGGCATTGCATTTCAAATTAACGATGCACCTGCTACGGTAAAAAACAGCACAATCACGGGCGATATACAAATTTGGAACGAAACTTCATTCTTTACACTCGGTGGCGAAATAATACTAAACGGTTCAATAGTATTAGTTCCGCAGGATGTTGGGGGCGCTGGGCTTGCTTTGGACGATTGCTTTGTTCCTATGCAAACTTACCAACTGCATTTGGCAGGTTCGTACGGTGTGGAATATGAACCGGGGGCATTGGTGGTTGCTAACGGCGGAACACATATTTCTTACTTTGAGGCAAGTTCTATAGATCCGCCCTCACGCGTTGAGTTGGCTTTAAGCATGCGCCCTGGATTTGAAAATGATATCGTGGTAGAAGGCGCAGACGATAGCAGAGGATTTGATTATATAATCCGTGCAGACGGCGTGTTCTGCGCAGATACCAATTTCAGAATATCTGCTAACAATCTTCAAGAGGGCTTAAATGCAATCCGCAGAGATGCAAGAGGGCAAAGCGTTAACATTACAATTGAGGGTACGGCAGGAATTAACAGCTGGAATCCAAGCCCCTCGGCAACAAACACCCGCCGTTTTGAAAATGACGGTTCAAGCAGGTGGGGTACAATACACCTTTATGCTGATAGCTATCATTTCACCATTAACACCACTAATAACTATTTGAATACTCTATTTGTGGTAGGCACAGGCGTTCATGTGGTTAGCTACATTAACGCTTCACGAATCCACGGCGATCAATACGAAACACAAACAAACAATGACGATTTGATTTTTGATGTGCTTGAAGGCGGTAGGCTAACAATAGCGGAAGGGCTTTTGATTAACAAATATGCAGATAGGCACACAAATGTTATCAGGCTTGCTGAAAACAGCACGCTTAAAGCCGAAGCAATAATTAACGGCGGTGATATTTTTGGCGGATTTATTATCGGTGGCGGTACGCTAACCATGAACGCTGGGGATGTTTCCATATTCTACTCGTTCTCTTCAAGCAGTTCCCCTCAGTATGCAATTAACAATGTGCATACCGCAATTTCTATCGGAAGTGGCGGAACTTTGAACATTAGAGGCGGTTACATAAACATTAACCAAATGACAGGTTACTCAGTGAACCTTCTTGCAATCGGAAGCGGTGATAGCCTTGCAAGCACCGATGACGATATTACCATTTCAATCACAGGCGGTACAATAGACATAAGGCAACAATCCACATTCGCGCGCCTTACTGCTATAGACGCGGGTCGCGCGGGCGCGAACATATTAATAAGGAATGCAGAGTTGAATATTACTCAGCTTTGCACAAGCAGTGGCACGGCTACCGCTTTAATTACAAGGACGGAAGCCACAATCACATTTGATAACGCTACCATTGATATTAACCAAAACGGCGCATCTGCTTCCTCTGTGGGAATTGCAAGCGGTACTAACGGTATCTTTAACATTACGGATAGCACGGTGGAAATGACGGATAGCACCCCAAGGCTTATCAATGTACAAACTAACACACTTCTCACAATCACAGGCAGTGAAGTGCTTACAGTAAGCACATATCAACAGGTTTCCACCTCTTATTATGTTATCCAAGCCTCAAATGAAAGCATAGTAACGGTTATAGACAGCTTAATCAGAAGTTTCAGCGGAAATGCGATTATCGCACAAGGCGGAAGCACAATCAGGCTAATCAGCGGAACTGTGCAATCAGGCACAAGTGCTTCGGCAAGATCCATTACGGATACTTCTTCTGCCTCAGCCACAAACCAAGCCACAATTGAATTTAACCCTAAAGCCCTTGAAATTAAGGGTATTATGAAAATCAATTCCGAAAAACTTTTCGTGATTGAGGTTGAAGGCCCTGATATGGGGCAAATGTTCTTATTCCACATTGAAATTAACGGCGAAAGTTTTGTGGATTTCTCTTTGGGTTCAATAGCGGTTATGGAAGGCGAACAATACGCACTCAGATTCCGCTCAAGCCAAGGCTTCTCAATGGCAATTTGCCCATTTAGTTCGGCGGAATTCCCCGGATACGGAAACTTGATTCTTGGTATCAGCTTGCCCGAAATTGAACTATTTTACATAATCAGGCATAACACAACTTCAGGTGATTACCGCTACGATGTGTTTAAAACAGACGAAGAGGGCAATGAAGAACAAATAGTGGAAAACAAAGCCATGGAATACGCCCTTGCAGACACACGCGTGGATGCAAACGGTGCTGTGGCAGAACTTTACTTTGAAAATGTTAACACAAATATAAGGATTGATTTATATAACTTCTATGACGAAGCATGGGGCCCCATTGTTCTTCGCGGACAAGTTTACAGCACTTTAAGCACTGATTACACATTCAAAATATCTGAAAATATGCAGGTATATATGGATATGGACTTAACAAGTTCACAAAGTGCAGGCGGTGCGGTGCAAGTGGCAGGCACAACCGCGCTTAGAAGTACCTTATATATAATAGACGGCACGATTTCTTACGCAAGTAGCGGAACAATTATCCATGCAAGAACATCCAATGTGTTCATTATCGGCGGTAGGGTTGAAAGGCTTGCAAACGGAAGCAACACAGCAAGCGGTTCGGTGGTTGATATAAGTGATAACACTTCGCAATTTTACATTGAGGGTGAAGATACGCGTATCATAAACCACCAAAATGCAGGAAGCGCGGAAAACACGCTTGCCACATTGCGCCTCGGAAGCACTGCTAACGCGGTGTTCATGGGTGGCAGAATTCTATCCACCGGAACAGTTAACACAATTTACGCGCAAGGCGCAACGATATCACTTCGCGGTGGTCAAATTATTAACACAGCGGAAGGAATTGCTATTTACAATGCCTCGGCTTCGGTAAATATTTCAGGCGGTACGATTTCTGCGCTTGGCGGTTATGCTTACTGGGGTGCAACAAGTATTTCTTACCATAACTCATTGTCAGGACAGCTTTCAATGAGTGGCGCACCCAAATTCATTGGTGATTTCTCTGTAAATTCCAACCTTCTTTCCGCAAGCACAACCTTAAACCTTGGCAATGATATTATTAAGGTTTATTTAAGGGGCAACTTGGCAGACGATTGGACGCTCGGCACAATCGTAATGCGTGGCGGTGTTGCGCACATGGCGAACTTTAACTTTATCTTCGTGAACCCAGCTTCCGATGCAGGTTCAGCCTACTTCTTTGGTGCAGGGCTTGGCTCAAGTGCTAACCATGTGGTGGTAAGCCATGCCAAAATGGGTACGCAAACTTACGAATACTACTATTTGCAAGTTACAGGCGGAAGAAGCATGGTTAGAGGATACTTTGCAGACGGTACATGGTACACGATTATGGACACGGCAACCGTTTCAAGCGGTGCTTTAAGCAGAACATTCCAATTCGCAATACCTCAAGATGCCATTGCCTCGCCTACAGTTGATTTGATTTTCGGCTTCAACGGCGATCCTTTCAACCTTGGCACTCAAACTATGAGTTTAACTTCCACATGGACGCTTTCGGGCAAAATAGTTTCATTCACAGGAAACATTATCGGTAACTTAAATTCCACATATAGTTCCTTAGTTAGCTTAAATGCCGAACTTTCGGGAAGCTATCCAAGGGAAATTCTATTTGACGCACAAATTCACAACTTCGGAACAGCCCCCGCATTATCAGTGGGCAGAGAGGGTGCTACTCAAGCAGGCGTTAGCTTCCTTGGCGGTATTGTTAAAAACACCGGTGGCGGTTCGGCACTTCAAATTTCAGGTGTGTACAGATCAAATAACGGCTACCTCACGGCTATTTCGGATTCTACCGAACCCACGGTAACATTCTCAACCCACCGCCGTAGCTATGAAGTTCACGGCTTGCACGCCACAAACCTCGGCAGTGGCCCTGCCCTCGGTATCACAGGCGTAATCGGTGAAAGGGGATTGGGCAACACCTCAGTTCATTACACCATTAGCGGTGAAAACACTGTTCTTCGTTCGGAAGGCGGTGCAGGCATTTTCTTTAGTGCTTTCCATGACGAAACGGCGGCGGTTGAAACCTCTTTCACAATGCTTGGCGGTACTGTTTCAGGGCTAACCGCAGGAATTCACATTACAGGACACACAAGTGTTCACCGTCCGCTTGAAGTTAACATTAACGGCGGAACAGTGTTCTCTAACAACGGAAACGCGGTGGTTATAGGGCAGTACGCAACACTAACATTTGCAGTGGAAAGAACGGATAAAGCAACTTCTGCGCCTGTTCTTTATTCAATAAGTGGCTACGCGCTTCACTTCACTAATTATTTAAGAGATATCTATATTGGCGAAGAAGCAACTGTTTACTCAATAAACAGCTATGCAATTATTACACAAGGGCATTTATACATTAATTCGTCAAACAGCGCGGAAATCCCCACCAAAATATATTCCGTGAACGGTGTAGCAATTGCGATTGATGGTTATAGCCTTTGGGGTTCTACAGTACATTTTGTAGATAACGGCGGTGAAATAGTTATTTTCTCTGAAGGGGGTTACGCAATAGCAGTTTCTGGTTCGGGCAATGTTAGAGGCTATGGAACTTCCACCCAAGTAACCATTTATTCAATCCCAAGCCATGCAATTTATGTGTATGGTTTTGGCGGTATTCATTTGGATTCCATGAGGGCTTCTGTTTATATTTATTCAGAACTTGATATTCCAGTGTATTTACAAAGCACATGGACTAACAGCCAATCTCATTTCCATGTAGCTAACCGCATTGTTAACTTTGCTGAGGATATGCCCTCTATTTATACCGCACAAAGTATTAACCTTGCGCACGGTAGTGGCAACACTTCCCCTGTGGGTATTGAGGGGCATATTCTTCTTGATTATAGTGCCACAATTCAGCTAAGCAACTCTTCTGCGCCAAAAGGTGCTAACGAAACAGGCGAAGTTTCCGTGAGGCTTGCAGGCGAACCTAATGTTGATTGGGTTACGGGTGCAATTGTTGCAACAAATAGCGGACACGCTTCACAGCTTGCACTCTTTACTCATTACACTCTTGACGGTGAGGGTGATATTCAATTGCGCCGTGTTTCAAATAATATTGTGATTTACTTCGCAGGCGTTCCTGCTGAACCGGGGTATAACGACTATATTATTTATAACAACACAAGCGGTGGCTTCACTCTTCTTGAGGGTGCCACAAATTGGCAGTTCTCAAACCATGATATGGAAAATATTATTTCCGCATTAGACTTCAGAACTCAGCATTTTGCCCAACAAACTGGCAATTATATGTTCACGCTTAGGTTCGGAAGGACGGATAGTGAATGGCTTAATATCGGCGATCAAACCGTGTTCTTTATAAACGGTATGTTGGGTTTCTACATGCTTGGCAATATCAGAGGCAGTTCAAGCGAAGGCGTGGTGGTATTTCACGGACATCTCTGGGGCTACAGTGGCGTGATAATAAGCTGTAACATAACAAGTGAAGGTAGTGGCTTAGCACTTGCTTCTAACGGTGCATGGCTTCATTTTGCACGCGGTACAATTCAAAACACAGGCACAGGCGGTGCATACTCTGATAAATCGGGGCATTGGGACGGTATGTGGTGGGGTGGTTGGGAATATGCCCCCTATACCCATGTGGGTAGCAACTTGCCCGTATCCTTCCTATCAAATTCTGCCACAGTGCCTACCGTGTATATAAGTGGTTTGTTATACCTTTACGGCAAAAATGTAACAATTAAAAACACAGCTTTAGGCGGAACGGCACTTCATATGCAAGGCGGGGCGGACATTTCACTTGATTATTATAATAATCGCTATTACGGGAACGGAAGTTACGAAGATCAAATGTCAAGATTGTACAGTAACGGAATTTCCCCTTATATGTTCGCGATAATTGATAACGCAGTATCGGCAGAACTGCCCCACGGTTTAATCCTTATTGAGGGTTGCACAGGAATTTTAATTCCTATTGGCGGGGATGTGCGCGTAATGGTTGGCGATCCAAGAAGGGTTTCGGGTTCAATCACAATCAGAAGCAACGGCATTGGTTCAGCAGTTGAAAACCACGGCGTGTTCTTATTAAAAGATCCGAATGTGGTACCCCCTTCCATGGGCCCAAGAAACTGGGGCGGTGGCGGTGAATACCAAGTGACGGACTTTAACCCTAATGTGCAAGTTCTTGTAACCTCTTCAGGGGATTACACGATATTTAGCACAGGGTATATGCTAATTCCCGCATACTCTAATGTGCAGATTGTAAATTCAGGCACAGGCTATGCTATTTACGGCTGGGAACCCGATCCCGACTTTTATGACTACCATGGTAATTGGTATTGGTGGGGGAATTTGTATTATGAAGCCGGCATGATTGATATTTTTGCAGAATCAGTGGCATATACTCTCGGCTATGAAAACGATTACGGTGAATGGACAATTCTTTACTTAATTCAAGAGGTTACTTTAGGGCAAAACATTACGGGCAAAATTTCGGTATACGCGGAACATTTCCGTGCGCAACTATCAGACGGCTGGGGCGGACATAGGGACGAACACGGCAATTGGACAAATCTTTACGCCCCTGCGCACTTCCCAAGTTCATTCCCTATCACTTTAAGCGGTGAATTCGGAATTGATTGGCATGAAGGTAGCAGAGTAATGTGGTGGGGTGCGCCTTACGCTAACGAAGTGTTGCTTACTAACAGAGGCTTTATTGCTTCCCCCGGGCGCAGTTATGAAGACATGGACGATCTTGTGGCAACAAGCTACATTCCTCTTGGTATTTACACAATAACCCAAAGCGGTAACTACTTTATGGTAATGGGCGAACGCTTGGGCGGTGCGCCTTACCTTGTGGCTTATGACGGTGATTTGAATTTTGCATTCGGCGAAATCCAATATGACGCAAGAAATCTAACTGAAATCACAATTAACTTCGGCTTACTGGGTAGCCCCCTAAATATCGGCGCACGCGGTAATATCACCCTAAGCGGTGCATGGCCTAAAACTAACTTTGCAGGCACGCTTGACGCTTCCTTTAACGGATATTTATTTAGCTACGGTAGCGGTGTTAACATTGCAACCACTGCAAATATTGCTAACGCAAGCGGTGGCGTATTTAACCAAACAGGCGGTAGCCTTTCCATAGAAGGCGGTAACATTACCGCAGTGGGCAGGGCAGTTAATGCCACAGGCGGAATGGTTTACATGAGTGGCAACCCTCAAATCCAAGGCAGAATCAATGCAGGGATAGCAGGAATTGACGCTTCGGGATTAGTACCTACCACAACCCGCCTTTATGTGGTGGAATCCGAAAATGCAGTCCCCGGCAATGTTATGATAATTAACGGCGCGCAGTGGGCAAGAAACTTTGCTTTCGCAAGCAATGGTTACTTCTTTGCAGTTGGCACAGGCATACACGAAAACCACCTTGTGGTATCCGATATTGCCACCAAACTTTATGCTTATGAAATCACTAAGAGTGGTAACACATATATCGCCACAGGCTACCGTTCAGACGGTGCAAGATATGTGGTGGATAACGGCGTTGCGGATAGCGTGCAATCAGCGGTAGATGCCATTAAGGTAGACGCTGAGGGCAATAATCTATCAATCACATTTGTGGATTTCAGCGAAGTGCTTGATATTAACACAAATCTCGTAACCTTAAATAACGCAATCGGCACATGGGGTACAATCACCCTTGCAGGCGCAATTATTAGCAATGTTAACGGCGGAAGTGATTCAGCGGTTATTATCATTGAAGACGGCGTAAGCGTTCAAAGTTTCCTTGATATCACTAACAGCGGTAACGCCTATGCCTTTAGAAATAACGGCGCAGGCACGCTAACAATCACAACCGGTAGCGTGCTTAACACAGGCACTGGAAGCGTTATCGGAAACTACGGCGGTGGCACGCTTGCTATCGGTGGCGGTACGGTTAATTCTTCCACAAAAGAGGCAATTATATCCACTGGCGGTATTGTGGATATCTTCGGCACAACTTCGCAAGTTGTCGGCAAAGGCGAAGCGGTACTTCTTGTGTCAAATACGGCTTTAAAACTTAACGGTGGCTTGGTTACCAATGCAAGCGGTGCAAATGATTATGCGGTTAAGTTAACTGATAATCAGTCCTCTTTAACAATCGGCGGTAGCCCCAAATTGGTTGGCAATCTTGGTGCTTATCCCGAACAAATCACAGTTATAAATACCTTTAATCCCACTTCCGTTTATAGCGTTGTTCCTCAAGGTTCGTATCAAACGGATTGGAATGTTGGGGATATTTATGTGTTCGGCGGTGCTAACTTCTTGCTTAACTTCATGCTTGAAAACGAAGAAGGCTTAAGCCTTAATAAGCAAGGCAATAACCTTATCGTTTCCACAGAATCACCTGCTATTTACCGTTATAGAATTGTTAACGGTGTTTATCCTCTTTACGAAGTTTATGGCTTCTATGCCAATAATCAAGAGTTCTTAATGAGTAATAGCCTTCCGGGTATTCCTGAGGCTTTAAACCTAATCAATTCAGACGCTAACGGTGCAAATGTGGAAATCATTTTCGGCAAAGGCGGTTCTGATATTCTTGATATGCGTGCGCCAAGCATTCAGTCACCTTTCAATGTGGCTTTCAATAACGATAACGGCGTTTGGGGCAACATTACACTTCTTGGTTCTGCATTTAAATATGCACGCCCTATAATTCTTGACGGTGTAACAGTGGTAAGCAGGGCAAACATTTCAAAGCATGAATATGACATGGGCGTGTTTGAATTGTTTGACGATGTTACCTTTACTATTGAAAGCGGTTTGTTAGAATCTTGGGCTGATATAGTGTATTTCTCAGGTTCAAGATCAACGCTTAATGTAACGGGCGGTGAATTAATATGCTATTCCGGTACTAACGGTTATGCTATCAATATGTCGTCCGTAGAATCGCACAACATTGTTAACATTTATGGCGAAAACACAAAAATTATCGGTGCAAGCGCAATTAGCATAAGTGGCGAAGGTTCAACCGTAAATGTTTATGGCGGGGAACTAATCAGCAGAAGATTCTCTGTTATTGATCAAGGTTGCTATACTACCCTAAATGTTTATGACGGCAGTATTTTAGCTGAACACGGTTGGAACGGCGTACTTTGGGGCTGTTGCTATTCGGTAATAAACATTTACGGCGGACTACTTGAAAACCTAAACCCTGTTGATGACGATTATAATTACAACCCCATTGTGGACGATATTCACTCAAGCATTTGGATGCAAGGTGCAGAGTTTAATATTTACGGCGGTACAATTAACGCGCTTGTTTATGCTAAGTATTGCCATTTTGGTTGGTGTTGTGACAGTGTGGACGCAATAGTAACCTTAGGCGGTACGCCCGAAGTTAACAGGACTATTATTCTTGTTAGCGGATCTGTGGCAAATGTGGTAACAAGCGGTGCTAACGCATTTAACCCCCAAGGCAATATTTACACATTAGAAGTTCGTGGCGGAAGAGCGGGCGATATCGTGGTTCTTAACGGTGCAAACTTCTTAAGCCGTTTTAACCTTATTAAGAGTTCATTTACCCTTGAAGTTATCGGCAATAACATTGTTCTTTCAAATAGCGCACCCAAAACTTATGAGTACACAATCGTGGAAGAAAATAGGGGCGGAAATATCGGCTTTGCAGTTTACGGCGAAAGGGTAAACGGTGCTATTTATGAAGTTATCTTCACAAGCGTTATTGCAGATGCTATTAACGCAATCCGTTCAGACGCCTCAGGCTTTGATTGCAATATCACCTTTGGCAAAGACGGCGAAACCTTGGATATTGGTTCGGCTTCGGCTGTATTCAGCAATGCGGGCATTAGCACATGGGGAACAATTTACCTCTTTGGTAGCTTATCCGCAGGCGTAACCTCTGCTAACTCTGCCACACTTCGCATTGAAACAGACGCAGTTGTACTTTCTTGGGCAACCGTTGAATCTTACGCGGTGGGCAATGCAGTTCAGCATATGGGCGCGGATATTCTTTATATTCGCGGAACTGTTATAAACAGCGCAGGCGGTAGATCAGCTGTAAATATGTCCTCAGGCACATTAGAGTTTGAAGAAGCGGTTGTTACCTCAAACGGTTCGTCTGCCACTGTGGCAAACTTGGGTTCGGGCAGGCTTGTTATTGAAAACGGTAACCTAATTGAAAACACTGGCACAGGTTCAGCAGTCCAAGGTTCAGACACAGGCTTAATCTTCATGGATCGTATATCCACAATCCACGGTAACATTTCCGTGTTTGTTAACACGCTTCATGTTCGCGTATTCAACCCTGCTGTTAACGATAAATTCTATATTGATTTAAGAGGAAATCTTGGTGAAGATTTTGTAACTGGTGATAGCGTGGTTATCGGCGGTGCAAACTACTTTGATAACTTCTATTCCGCAAACCAAAGCAACTATTGGTTCGCACTTGGCGAAGGCGCAAAGATTAATGATATTGTTGTGGGCGGATATAAAACTTACGAATATATCATTTCTAATGTTGGCGCAGGTTCATATAAGGTTGAAAGCGCGCTTTCTAACGGTTCAAGATTCCAAATTGCTTTCGGGCTTTGCATTCAAGAATCTTTAATGACAATCCGCCACGATGCCGAAAGCTACGATGTTAAAATAACATTTGAAAATGTGGATTTAGGCAATAGTTCCGTAACGATAAGTGATTATGATTTCATGGGCTACACTGGCACATGGGGCGTGATTTCAATTTACGGTGATATCACTTCTGAGGGTTCAACCGCCACGGTTATCACGGAAGACGAAGTTATCGTTAAGAGTTTTGCAAACATTTCTAACACAAGTGATAACGGCAAAGCGGTTCTTCACGGCAGTGCGCAAATGCTTGCGATTGCAGGTGGTGAGATTAACGGCAGTGTTTCTGCTTTAATCACTGCGGGCATTCTTGCACTAACCAATACCCCTGTAATTAACGGCGATATTGCTGTGTTCAGTTCTCAGCTTGATGTTTCGGCTGTGGGCGCGTTTGTACCTCAATCAAATCAGTACACCGTTCACCTTCTTGGCAATTTCAGCACAGGAAGCGTGGCAGTTGCTGGCGCAGGAAACTTCTTAAGCAATTTCGTGCTTTCAGATAGCTTAGCCGAAACTTATAGGATAGTAAGAGGCACAGGCACAAATAGTAACCACCTTGTTCTTGCAGGCTTTATTAGTGAAATCCATATCACTAATGTGGTAGCCCCTGTGGGCGGGCAAACGCCTAATTTCACTTCTGCATTACCCGCGCATTCTTCTTATAGCGTGGTAGAAACTTCTTGGGCGCCTGTGGCAGGTTCGTTTGGTTACGGCACTGTGTACACAGTCCGCGTAACGGTATCTGCAAGTGCTAACTATAGCTTTGCGGATATAATAGGCTTCGCCACAATTAACGGAAGCGTTGCCGAAGTTACATATAACTTAAACGGCACTATAACCTTAGCACTATCCTTTGCAAAAACCGCCTGCGCGCCTTGCGATTGCTGTGGTTTCCACTTCGGCGAACTTTGCGGTGAGGAAGATTGCGAATTTACCAAGGCTTGCAACTGCCGTTTCTGCGATTGTTGCGGTAAGTGCCAAAGGCATGCTGATCCTGAAGAGTGCTGTTGCGATAGGTGCTATTGCTATTTCTGCGCTTGCGGTGTTTGCTTAGAGTGCGATTGGTGCGAACATTCTTGCACGCATTGTGCAGACGAAGGCTGTTGCTGGTGCGATTGGGAAAATTGCGGTGTTTGCTATTGCTATCTTTACGGCGAAGAAGGCAACATTCGTTGCTGGGGTTGCACTGTTCATGATATATTCTGCGAAAATTGTTGCGAGGCTTGCGAATGCACAACTTGTGATAATTGCAACGCATGGTGCTTATGCCCCTGCGGTGGTTGTTCAAAATGCGGTGATTGCACCTGCGATTGTGAGCATTGCGGTGATCAAGGCTGTTGCTGGTGCGAATGGGATATCTGCTATGGCTGTTATTGTTGCAGTATCTGCTTAATTCATGAATCCTGCGATTGCGAGGTTTGTGGCTATTGCTGGCAGTGCGGTTGGTGCGGTTACGAATGTGATTGCCCCTGCAAACTTTGCGGATATGAGGGTTGTTGCGTATGCGATAGCGAAAATTGTAAAAGATTCCCCTGCCCCTGCCCTGATTGCGATCATTGCGGATTCCATGTGGATTGCTGTGGCTATTCAAGTTGCAGTTGCAGAGATTGCGGTTGCGAATTCTGCGGTTGCGGTGCTTGCTATCTGCATGACGAACCTTGCGATTGCGAATGTTGGAACTGCGGTGATATAGGCTGTTGCTATTGCGAGGATACTTGCTATGGCTGTTGGTGTTCTATTTGGGGCGAGGGCTTCCCTTGCAGTAATTGTTGCGTGCCACACGGGCTTTGCGATTGCGTTGCTTGTGGCGAATGTGGCGTGTGCCTTTGCGCTTGCGGTGCTTGCCCAAATTGTGACGGTTGCGAACATAATTGCCAATTCTGTGAAGACGAAGGCTGTTGCTGGTGCGAATATTGGTTATGCTATGGTTGCTGGTGCTGTGGCAATTGTGAAACGCACAAACCTTGCAAGTGCTATTGGTGCGGTTGCAACAACTGTACTCAATGCCAAGAACACCACTTCTGTATTTGCGTGGTTTGCGGTTGCGGTATGTGTTCCTTCCATGACGGCGGTTGCGATTGCGAATGCAAGAACTGCGGTGATATATTCGGCGGTTGTTGCGTATGCGATCCCGATAATTGCTTCATTTATAGTTGCCCCTGCCCTGAGTGCCATTATTGCGTAGCACATAAGTCGGTATGCCCCCCTGGGTATTGTAGCGGTGGCTGGTGCGAATGGTGCTGTGTTTACGGCGTGGGTAAACAAACCTGCGATTGCTGGTGGTGCAACACTTGCGGTGAATGCGGTATACACGGTGATTGCCAAAGCTATAGGTGTGAGGACTGTTTCTGTCCTTCGGGTTGGATTTGTTCAAAAACGGGCAGTTGCTTCTGCGGATATTGTGACGATTGCGAATGGTGTCTTTGCAGTTGCGAACACAGCGAATGCTATATAAATGAGTGCAGAGGTTGCTGTAAATGCGAATGGTGGAATTGTGGACATTGCTATTGCGGTACTTGCGGTTGTGCTAACCACACAAATGCAAAATGCGTTTGCACATATTGCCCTTGTTCACAGTGCGGGCGTTGCGAGGTTCACGAATACTGCCGTTGCGTAGCTTGCTATTGCGGTAACTGCTTATTCCATGACGGTGACGATTGCGGTTGCGGTTGCAAACACTGTGCAGACGAAGGCTGTTGCGTATGCGAATCTGATTACTGCAAAATATATAAGGATTGCCCCTGCGGTTGCAATTACTGCTTTGTTCACCCGCCTTACTGCGGTTGTTGGGATTCCCCTCATTGCAGTTGCAATAAAATTATAAACGGTTGCTGGTGCTGGTACTGCGCTTGCGGTGCTTGCATGGAATGTGATCCTTGCGAACACTGGTGCGATAATTGCGCAGATATAGGTTGCTGTTATTGCGAATCGTGGAACTGTATTTACTGCGATTATTATTACGATAATGAAAATTGCGTATGCTGTCCATGTGTTCACAACGGGCATAATAATCAATGTGACGGCGAAAACAGGTGTTCCTTCCACTTCCCGCCTTGCGATTGTGAATTGTGTACTTTATGCGGTTTCTGCATTTGCGTAGTTTGTGGCGAATGTATGGATTGCGGTGATTGTTGCGGTGTCGGCTGTGTTCATTGCGAAGATAACGGCTGTTGCTTGTGCAGTGAGTGCAGTACATGGTGTTGGTGTTGCTATATTTGCGAAGCGCACCTTGGCGGTTGCATTTGCTATTACTGCGATTGTTGCGGTGTTTGCCTAAATTGCTTTGCGTGCAAGTGCGAAGTTTGCCGTTGCGGTTTGTGTGCATATCATGACGGCGGTTGTGATTGCGAATGCAAGAACTGCGGTCATTGGTACTTAGGCTGTTGCGTTTGCAAGCCTGAAACCTGCAAGAAAAAGACTGATTGCCCCTGCCCCGATTGCGATTGGTGCTATACTCACTTCCACCGTTATTGGTGCGGTTGCAACCCCAAGGATTGTCCTCACTACTGTTGCCCAGGGTGCGCTGAAGAACAAAATGTAATTTACGAATGTGAATGCTGGTTCTGCTTAGCCTGCGGTGCTTGTTGGGAACATGGCGGTTGCGAACACACTTGCCCTTATTGTGGCGATCAAGACGGTGGCTGTTGCCATTGTGATTGGGATAATTGCGATTGGTGTCCCTGTAGCTTCTGCTGGAATTGCACGGAACATGATAATCCGTGTGATTGCTGTTTCCCCTGCAAATGCACTATCTGCACAGATTGCTATAATGGTTGCTTATGCGCCTGCGGTGCTTGCCCCCATTGTGAGGGTTGCGAGGATTGTGACTGCGGGTACTGCGGTGACGAGGGCTGTTGCTTCTGCGACTATTTGAGGTGGGAATGCTATTACTGCGATTGCTGTAGCGTTTGCAGAGTTCACTCTAATATGCCTTGGAATCCCTGCAATTGCACTATCTGTGACGAATGCGATTACTGCACAGTTCACAGCTTCTGCCGTTGCTTCTGCGAACTCTGTGATAGCCAAGGCTGTTGCGAATGCCGTGATAGAGATTGCGATTGGTGCTGGTGCGAAAGGTGCGAAAAGTGCTATGTGCATGACATCTCGTGCGTGTGCTGGTTCTGCTATAATTGCGGATATTGCATGGTTCATTTCCCGTGGTTCTGCTTCTGCGAATGCAATTTCTGTGACGGCAGTGGCTGTTGCGCATGCGATAGCGGAAATTGCCAAATCTATGATTGCGTCTGCGAAGATTGCAACCATTGCTTAACCCACGCTTGTTGCTGTTATAGCGAATATTGCGAATGTTGGTTCTGCGAACAATGCGGTGAATGCTTTATCCATGACGATTGCGGGCATTGCCAATATTGCGAAGGCGAGGGCTGTTGCTTATGCGAAAGCGAAAAATGCTTCCACTGCGCTTGCTATAATTCCTATCAATATAATGGCTGTGAAGCCTGTTCGTTCCACCAAATATGCTATTGCGAAACCTGCACGCTTTGTGATTTCTGCCTCTGCGAATGCGGTGCTTGCCTCAAATGCGGTGATTGCGAACATCGTTGCCCGAGGTGTCTTGATTTAGGCTGTTGCTTCTGTGATTTCTGGGCATGTAACCGTTGTTCTTGCTGTGACGGCTGTTTGAACCATGGTAGACCTCACCCCCACCCCTGCAACTGCGATTCCTGCGATTGCTGTGGCGGTTGCGTAAAGCACAAACAATGCACTTGCGAAGTCTGCCCTTGTTGCGATTCTTGCAAGCCCCATGTTTATTGGTGCAACTGCGATATTTGCGATAATTGTTCAACCTGCAATTACTGCGATTGGTGCGATTGCTGTAATCTCTGCGCTAATGAAGGTTGCTGTGAATGCGAACGCTGGCGGTGCAGGTGGACTTGCGATTGTTGCTGGTACTGCGCAAGGCACGATAAAGAACCCTGCGGTTGCGTCATGTGTTACGGTTGCTGGAATTGCCAATTGTGTGACGGCGCGTGTGATTGCCCCTGCAAAGGTTGTGGGGACGGTAGCGGTTGTTGCCTATGCGAATCAAAATATTGCTATTTCATTGATTGCCCCTGCCCAGAGTGCCACGCTTGCTTCTGGCATCATAATGGGTATAATGAGTATAACTTCGGCTGTTGGTGCTGGTTCTGCGTATCCTGCGGTGGTTGTGCGATAAGATCTCACATACTTGACTGCAATTGTGCCTGTGATCACTGCGAAGGCGAGGGCTGTTGCCACTGCGATCAATCTAACTGCAAACCCTGCAGTTGCGATTGGTGCAATGGCTGTAGAAATCACAAAGATTACTTCCCTGATTTTTATTACAAGGAATGCAAATGCGTTATCTGTGACGAATGCGATAATTGCGTTTGCCCTGCTTGCGGAGAGTGCTATAACGCGGGATTCTGCGATAGTTCCGCTTGTGAATGCGAATATTCTTGCAGACTTTGTAAGGACGAAGGTTGTTGCAAATGCAGTTGGTGGGATTGCGTTAAATGCCGTTGCAATCAAAGCCATTACACAAGCTACTGCAGGCACTGCATAACCCACAATGCTAACCCCTGCGATTGCGATAATAACATTTGCGATTGTTGCGGTGTTTGCACCATTCACATGATTTGCCCCTGCGAAGCGTGCGCGGATTGTGATTCCGAGTGCTTTAGGCATGACGGCTGTAAGTATTGCCCGTGTTGCGACACTTGCGCAAATGTGGGCTGTGCTTGCGAAATCTGCCCGTGTTGCACCGTTTGTCAAGTTGATAGTTCCTGCGATTGTAGCATTTGCAGGTGCGGTGCTTGCCTTACATGTTACGAATGCGAATGCTGTGAATATTGTGGTGGTGACGGTTGCTGTTGGTGCGATTGGGATAATTGCGATTATTGCAGGCGTTGCTGTTGGAACTGTTCTACCCACGAAATGCCTGATTGCGGTTGCGTAGTGTGCGGTTGCTGGAATTGCGAACTTCATGACGGCGGTTGCGATTGCGAATGCAAAAATTGCGGTGATTATTGGAGAGGCTGTTGCGTATGCGATCCTGATAACTGTAGCATTTACATTTGCGCTTGCCCTGATTGCAATTGGTGTCACACCCACGATTGGAATAGCTGTTATTGCTGGTACTGCGCTTGCGGTGCTTGCACAAGTTGCGACCCCTGCGAACATTGGTGCAGTTGCGGTGATATAGGCTGTTGCCACTGCGAAGGTGGCTGTTCGTACTGCCAATGCGGTTGGTGTTGGAGTTGTTCAAAGCACATGGGCGCTTGTGGCTGTTGCTTACCTTGCAATTGCGATATTTGCGAAGTTTGTGATTGGTGCTTATGCCCCTGCGGAGGTTGCCCAGGTTGCGGTACTTGCCCCCAAGATCATAAATGCTTTAACTGCGCAGACGATCCTAACGGCTGTTGCGCTTGCGATTGGGATAACTGCGATAGGTGCGCTTGCGATAAGTGCGAAAAATGCTTCTGCAAAGGTTGTCAGTTTAGGTGCAAGACTCATAGTGGCGAATGTTCTTGCGTTATATGCTACTGCGGTGTTTGCCAAACGCATGAAAGAGAATGCGTATGCAAATGTAAATTATGCGGAGATTGGGGCTGTTGCGTATGCGAACCCCTTGAGTGCTTAGTATTCAATTGCCCCTGCGAGGAATGCCGTTACTGCAGACATCACCCCGATAACACACAGGGTTACTATGAAAGGTGCCGTTGCGAATTCTGCTGGATCTGCGGAGAATGTGCTTGGCACAACGGTTGCGAACACAAGGAAACTTGTATTTATTGCGGTGGCGAGGGCTGTTGTATTTCAGGTGTAAGGTGCGATTCCAGACCCTGCCGTTACTGCCCACCGGGTTGCCACAAATCGTGGGGGTACTACAATTGCAGAACTCACAATCCTAATATTAATAGTTGCGATACTTGCGATTGGTGTCTTTGCACCGTTTGTGGCGGTTGCCAAAACTGCGGTACTTGTAACCACGAGTGCAAACACTGCGAAGACGAAGGCTGTTGCTTTTGCGCCGATTGGTGGGAATGCGATTATTGCCCATGCGTTGGGTGCAATGTTTGCCGTGCGCATGCTATAGATTACCATTATGTATTCTATGGCTACAAGATTGAATGCGAATGCACTTATTGCGCCTGTTGCTTAGCGCGTTGCGACTTCTGCGATAGCACGAGATATCGTTGTAGCACTCACTTCACCTGCGCTTGTATCACTTGCGCTTGCGGTGCTTGCACAGTTCACAATCCTTGCGAATGTCCGTGCAATGAATGCGGGGAAATCGGCTGTTGCGTTTGTGAAAGCGGTAACTGCGTAATCTGCAAATGCGATAACTGCACAACCCACAAATCCTGCGAATGCACCTGTGATTGCGAGGACGAAGAAACCTGTTGCGACTGCGATAGCGGAAACTGCGTAATCTGCGAATGCGATAACTGCACAACCCACGAATCCTGCGAATGCGGTTGCGATTGTGACGGTGACGAAACCTGTTGCGAATGTGACGAAGTTAACTGCAAAGAATGCGTATGCTGTGAAGCCTGCGTAACTCACGAACCTTGTGATTGCCACTTCTGCGCTTGTGAAGCCTGCTTAGAGTGCGACGCTTGCGA